>Ga0163144_10014868_pt1 | contig 16111 bp, 23 predicted proteins | sample OliLak19BULKMAT1_FD_123175 | JGI IMG/M metagenome (GOLD analysis project Ga0163144, IMG submission 123175) | Freshwater microbial mat bacterial communities from Lake Vanda, McMurdo Dry Valleys, Antarctica - Oligotrophic Lake LV.19.BULKMAT1 | ecosystem: Environmental > Aquatic > Freshwater >... | reverse complement strand
CAAACGCCAGCCGTCGAGGTGCCTCTCCACCCGTCGTCAGCCCGAGCACGCTTTGTCCCACCGCAGCGGCGAGTGCGAGGAAGGCAAGAAGGTGACCGAGTTCGGCGATCAAGTGGTCGGCTCATTCGTATATGTGGACGCGCCCTCGGAGTCCGACGCACGCTTCAACGCGTCGTACGCTTCCTTGGGCATATAGTTCTCGTCGTGCTTGGCCAGAACGCGGTCAGCCACCAGCACCCCATTTTCGTTGAACTTGCCTTCGGCTACCACACCCTTGCCTTCGACAACCATGTCCGGCGGAATGCCTTCGAACTCCACTGGCACGGCATGCTTGCCATCCGTAATCCTGAAGGTCAGCAGTTTGCCGCCCTCCGCGTGCTTCTGGCTTCCCACCTCGATCAGCCCCCCAACGCGAAGAGCCTGCGTGAAGGAAGTGGGACCTTTCGCAACAATGTCAGACGGGGACTGGAAGAATGCCACCGCGCCCTGAAGCCCGACCACGGCCAGAGCGACGGCCCCTGTCACGAGCACCGCGGCAGCGCCGATGAGCCAGAGCCTCTGTGAACGCTTGCGCATGAAAAGACATCTCCTGATCGACTGGCCCCAGCCGATAAGCCAGCAGACTATATGAGCCACCGCGTCATCGCGCCAGCGACACGATGGCGCGAGATATGGTCACTTCTATGAGGGGATTCAGGGGGGTGTAGTCGGGGCTGTTGGCGGATCGATGCCAAACATCTGCCGCAATGCAGCAAACATCCCGCGCTCGGGCCCTTCGGCCGGCGCTCGCTCGTCGATATCGGCCCAAAGCGTTTCCGCCTCGGCCTTCCGGCCCTGAAGCCAGAGCCCGATCCCTGCGAGGTAGCCATAGCGATACCGGTCCGGATTCGCCTGAAAAGCGGCCTGATAAAGCCGCGTCGTCCGTGCATCGACCTCGCCTGTTGTTTTAAAGCGCAGATCCGCCAGCTCGGCGATGACTTCGGGGTTGCTGGGGTCGCGGCGCAGCGACTCGGTGAAAGCCTCTTCGGCTTTGAGCAAGCTTTCCTGCATCGCCGCAGCCTGCGCTGCAGCCGCCGGTTCATCTCCGCCCTGGACCAGCCGCATGCCTTCCGCCTGCGCCTTCTGGGCGAGGCTTTCGTACATGCGAGCAATCATCATGTGCGGCGTCGGATCCTTCGGCTCTTCACGCGCGCGACGCTCCGCGATCGCGATCGCCTCACTCTCGTTCAGGCGCTCAGGCGACGTCCGGATCATCTGCTCGATCTCGGCGAGGCGAACTTCCAGCGGCCGGTCACTCATGCCTGGCTGGCCGATAGACCAGTAGGCACCCACGCCTGCAAGACCCAGCGCGAGCACGGCAAGCCGCGTCGGCATGGACTTGGCGACCAGCCAAGTACCGCCCGCGACAAACACGACAGCGACGAGGACAAGCCAGATCAAAGCGGCGCCGCCGGAAGCACGAGACGCGCGCGCAGCCCGCCAATAGGACTGTCCTCCAGATGGAGGCGGCCACCGTAAATGTCAGCTAGTTCGCTCACGATCGAAAGTCCCAGACCAGTTCCCGGCTCGGATTCGTCCAGCCGCTTGCCGCGTTGCAGCGCCTTGGCGCGATGTTCGGCAGGAAGGCCCGGACCATCATCGTCCACCTTCACTTCCATGCCGTCATCGTTCCGGGTCACCGTCACATTGACCCGCGACTTGCACCATTTGGCGGCGTTTTCCAACAGGTTCCCGACAAGTTCATCGAAGTCGCCCCGCTCGCCCCGGAACACGGCCTTCGGATCAACATCCACGTCAATCGCCACACCCTTGTCGCGGTGCAGCCGCTCCAGCATGCGTGCAATACCCTCGACCGGTTCCTTCACCTCCGTCCGCACGCCCAGGACCTCCGCTTGCGCCGCCGCCTGCGCGCGCTTCAGGTAACTGTTCACATTGCTGGTCATCGCCTCTGTCTGGCGCCGAACAAGATCGGACAGCTTGTCGCTTCCCTTGGCCTCGTTCTTCAGCACCGCCAGAGGCGTCTTGAGCGCATGCGCAAGATTGCCCACATGAGTACGCGCACGATCAACCACATTCCGGTTATGCGTGATCAGCGTATTTATCTCCCGCACCAGCGGCGACAACTCACTGGGATACTCGCCATCAAGCTTGTCCCTGCGGCCGGCCCGGACATCACCAAGCTTGTCCTCGATCTCATGGAGGGGGCGAAGACCATAGCGGATCAGCACCAGCACGCCCCCGATCAACCCGACCGCCAAAACCCCAAGTGCAATACCCAGCCGCAGCGTGAAGCTTCCGACGGATGCATCGGCGCTGGTGCGGTCGATTGCGGCATACAGCAGTAGCGGCTCGGGCCGGTCCGGAAATGTCACAGCCTGCAGTCCGACGCGCATCTGCTTGTTGTCGGGTCCAGGCGCATCAAGGTGGAGCACGGCGCCCCGCTGCTTCAGCGCTTCGGCGCGAACATCTGCAGCGACCCCAGGATCTTCATCGAAGAAGCTTGGCGACGTCCTCGTCCGCACCACTTCATTCTGGGCGCTCACATCGATGAAGGCCCAGTAGCGCCCCAGTAGCGGAAGGGTGAAACGCTCGTCGCGTGGTAGCTTCGCGTTGTCGACCTCAATCTGTCCCTGTTCGGAATTGACCGCCCCCGCCAACGTTCGCAGCGTGTCATCCAGCGACAGGTCAAGCTGCTGGTCGGTCTCGGTGCGATAGAACGCCTGCAAAGACCAGCCCGCAATCAGAAGCACAAAGGCGCTCCAGATGGCCGCAGCAACAAGCATGCGCCGCGCGATCGAGCCACGCACACGCGCTCCTTCGATCTCGGCACCTGCCGTTTCAGTCATGTTAGTCGACGATCTTTTCCGCTACCGGGTCGATCAACCGATACCCGAGCCCACGCTCCGTCAAGATGCGGTTGGACCCGATCTTGCGGCGCAAGCGGCCGACAAACACCTCGATCGTGTTCGAATCGCGATCGAAATCCTGATCATAGATGTGCTCGACCAGCTCCGTCCGCGGCACGACGCGACCCTGATGGTGCATGAGGTAGGACAGCACGCGATATTCATGAGCCGTCAGCTTGATCGGCTCGCCATTCACCGAAGCGCGCGCCGCGCGCGTATCCACGCGCAAGTCACCACACTCCAACGCTGCCGACGCGTGCCCCGCCGCGCGCCGCATCAGTGCACGCAAGCGCGCCAGCAGCTCTTCTGTCACGAACGGCTTGGTGAGATAGTCGTCAGCGCCGGCGTCAAAGCCCGCCACCTTCTCGCTCCAGCGATCGCGCGCCGTAAGGATGAGCACCGGCATGTCCTTGCCGCTCGTCCGCCATTTCTCCAGCACCCGCACGCCGTCCATCTTCGGCAGGCCGAGGTCCAGCACCGCCGCGTCGTAGGGTTCGGTCTCGCCGAGGAAGTGTCCCTCCTCGCCGTCCGGTGCCAGATCCACGGCATATCCCGCCTGCGACAGCGCTTCACTCAACTGCCGGCCCAGGTCGGGATCGTCTTCGACAACAAGAACTCTCATCGTGTGATCCAGCCCTTACTCTTCTCGCCCCGTCGACGCATTGACGCGCAGGTTGAGGCGACGACCATCTTCCGTCATCCACGCAATCATGTAGTACCCACCCGACTTCCGCGCATCGAGATGCTGACCACCATATTTTGAACGGAGATCGCGAAGCACATCGCTCAGCGGCACCTCGCGCTGCGACCCGCGATCATCACGCGGACGATCCCACGAGTCGCCGCGCTGGAACGGATTGTCGAGCAGCTGATCGCGATCGCGGCCACGCTGGGCGTGGGCGGGCGAAATCGCCGCGCTTGCCATGAGCACGGCCGCCATCAAGGGAATCAGGGTTCTTCGCAACATGAGAAAACGATTAGTCCCGACACCGTGAACCCCGTCTGAACGGCTGCGCGCCACGTCGAAACGACGCAGTTTCCTCTGCAATTGTCTGGAAATCCCAGCTGTCATCTCTGCACGTCGGTCTTGCGTCCCGACCAGTTGCGAATGAATTCCTTCAACTCCGCATCTTCCTTGCGCGGCAACGCGATCATGAGCCTGACAAGCAGGTCGCCCGGTGTCGGACGAGTCTGCACGCCTTTGCCGCGAAGCTTGAGCACGTCGCCCGAACTCGCGCCCGCCGGCACCGACATGGTTACCATCCCCGACGGCGTGCTGACCGGCACTTTGCCACCCTCAACAGCCTCGACCAGCGAGATTTTGAGATCCATGCGGATGTCATCGCCCTCACGCCGGAACACCGGGTGCTCGCCGACCTTGATCTCCACCAGCGCGTCGCCGGCCGGACCATTCCCGGCGCCTGGCAGGCCTTGGCTCTTCAACCTCAGTGTCTGGCCAGACGTGAGCCCGGCGGGAATCGCAAGGTCCAGCGTGCGCCCGTCCGACATCGTCACCCGGCGCTTGCCGCCATTCACGGCGTCGAGGAAATCGACCTCCATGCGATAGCGGACATCCTCACCGCGCTGCTGGCCGAATCCCCGACTGCCGCCCCCGCGGCTGAACAGGCCGTCGAACATGTCCTCGAAGACATCGCCCCGCTGGCCGCGTCCGCGCGCGCCCGCGGCAGCCCCAGCAAACCCGCCGCCAAATCCCGTACCTGGCTGGAACTGTGGACGCTCGTTCCCCTCGGCGTCGATCTCGCCTCGATCAAAACGACCTCGCAGCGCTTCATCCGTGAGTAGGTTGAACGCGGCCGTTACGCGCTTGAACCGCTCCTCGGAGGCGCTGTCGTTGGGGCGCACGTCCGGGTGCAGCTCCTTTGCGAGCTTGCGATATGCCTTCCTGATCTCTTCCGCGGTGGAGGCCCTGGGCACTCCAAGCGCAGCGTAGGGATCCCAGCTCAACTGTTGATCCTTGCCGAAAAAAACTTGCCCTAGCGTGGGACGTCATACCCCAGCAAGACAAGCCGGAAGATGGGGATATTGAGGCAAATCTGAATGTTTCCGCGGATTGTGGCGCGGGAATTGTCATCTGGACCCCCGTCCATGCGCCCGGTTCGCCATTCGGACCGATTTGGGCCGCCTCTACCAGCTCCAGATCGCCCGCTGGAAAATCTGTGATTTGCCCGACCGTGGGGTAATCCGCGTCAGGCGAGACAACCGCCCATTCCCGAATCGAAGCCCCGCCCGTGATCCGCAGCCGGTACGCCTCCACTCCCTCGACACGTGCGTTGCCGGCGACCCAGCCATCTCCATCCTTCCGTGCAGGGCGTATCCAGGACAGCGCGATATCGCTCCCAGCCCAGCTTACCTTTGGTATCGTCATCTCGAAGGTCGATGCATCGCCCGCGAAGTATGCCCCGCGCCTCACGCCGGCACCCGAGACCACTTTGCGTCGCGCATTAGGCTTCTGCGCCGTGGTCGCCTAAACTAGTCCCCCAGCCAGGCTGATTGTCTTGGCGCGAATGCCCGCGACAACGAAGAACGCCTCAGACACCTCGCCATCCCCAATGCTTGCAGCACATCGTGACATCTCTGGCCCGCCCCCGCTCTCTCCTCTTCTGAAAAGCAGCTGTGGACCAGCAACTTATTGGTTGCCGATCGAAATCCATGGATCTGGTTTTCCGGGCGCTGGCCGACCAAAGCCGCCGAGCACTGCCCGACATCGTCTGCACCTCCAGCGGCCAGACGTTGAATGAGCTGTGCGCCGGTCTCGCTCAGGGAAAGTTGGCCATCTCGCGTCAGGCTGTCTCGAAACACCTGGCCATCCTGGAGGATGGCGAACCTCGTCGTGACCGGCAAACGCGGCCGCGAGAAACTGCACTACTTGAACCCGGTCCCGATCGGCGAGATCGCGAGCCGCTGGATCAGGAAGTTCGAACGCCACAAGGTCGACGCCCTGATCGACCTGAAGCGAAGACTGGAGTCAGAATGATGCTCGGCGTCCTCGCAGCGCTTTTCTAGGCGCGCTGAACAACCCGGCGAGGAATGAACGCCGTCGCTTTCTCGATCATCGCGTCGGCGATCTCTTCCTCACCCGACACGATCAGGTCCGCGCCGAGTCCGCGCAGATGCTCCACTTCCGCATCCGAATGGGCCCGCGCATAGACTTTCACCTTCGGGTTCAGCTTGCGCGCCAACTCGACAATGCCGCCCGCCTCGAAACCATCAGGCACCGTCACAAAGATCAGGTCTGCCTCGGCGGCGCCCGCAGCAATCATGGCCTCGTGCGAAATTCCATTCCCAAGCACCACAGGAATGCCCCGGCCCTGCAGGATCTCCACCAAATCCGGCCGGTCTTCGACTACCGAGTAAGTTGCGCCCGCTGAATCCAGCGCCTTCCCGATGAGCGATCCGACACGGCCATATCCGACCAGCACGGCCCGCTTGGGCAGCGCCGTCGGCACCGGTGCCACGACCGGCGGCGTCATCCCTGCTGCCTTGCCGCTGATGCGGTCGAGCACAGCGAACAGCAGCGGGTTCAAAATGATGGAAATGATCGCTCCGCCGAGGATAGCATTGCGCGCTTCCTCCGGGATCAGATCCAGCTGCAGGCCGATGCCTGCAAGAATGAACGAGAACTCGCCGATCTGCCCCCGTGCGCCCGTCACCATCGCCGCCGACTCGGGCGACTTTCCGAATGCGCGCAGCAGCCCGAAACTCAGCGCAGACCGGAACACAACGATGATCCCAACAGTCGCAATCAGCGGCCACGGATTTCCCAGCAGCACGCGCGGATCGAACAGCATGCCCACCGACACGAAGAACAGCACCGCAAACGCATCGCGCAGCGGCAAAGTCTCGTTCGCCGCCTGCTGCGACAGCTCGCTCTCAGCCATGATCAGCCCGGCAAACAGCGCGCCCAGCGCCACCGAAATCCCGAACACCGCCGAGGCCGCGTAGGCCACCCCGAGCGCGATCGCCAGCACGCAGAGCCGGAACAGCTCGCGCGACCCCATGTGCACCACGCGGCGCAGGATCCACGGCACCAGCCGCTTACCCGCCAGCAGCATGATCAGCGCGAACGCCACCACCTTGCCCAGCGTCAGCGCGACCGCGATCCCGATATCCTGCATCTGCAGGACCGTCATCGCATCGCCATTCTCCGCCCCGCTGCGGATCTGCGCCCAGGTCGGCAGCAGCACCATGGCGAGAATCATCGCCAGATCTTCGACCACGAGCCAGCCGACCGTCAGCTTGCCGCGCTCTGTCTGCATCACCCGCTTGTCCTGCAGGTTGCGCAGCGACACGACAGTCGACGCCACCGACAGCGACAGCCCGAACACCACCCCCGCCTCGAATCCCCACCCCAGCAGCATCGACGCGCCGATACCGGCCGTCACGGTGAGAGCGATCGTCAACACGGTCATCGGCACGGCGACGCCGCGAACCGACATCAGGTCGCGCGGCGAGAAATGCAGTCCCACCCCGAACATCAGCAGGATGACGCCGACATCGGCCACCTCCTGCGCCAGTCCTTCGTCAGCGACAAAGCCAGGCGTCGCCGGACCGATGAGCACCCCGGCCAGCAGATAGCCGAGCAAAGGCGAGAGCTTGAGACGGCTCGCGATCGCGCCAAAAACGAACGCAAGGCCAAACCCCACGGCAAGAAGCGCAATCAGTGGGGAGTCGTGCGTCACCGATGCGGGGCCCTTCTGCTTGTGGGGAACAAATCTACCTTCGCAGATCGCCAATCTCGAATGCAAAGAAAATCGTTGGCCGGGCTGCGCCTCGGGCAATTTTCAGCGAGCCGCCAAGGGGCCCTTAACCGTCATATGCCATGCAGGATGTCTGCACGGACGTCATTATGCGCTATCGCGATCCAAAAAGACTGCGCATCATCTCGGGTGCCAGCGTGCTGCTGCTCCTGACAGGCTTGCCCATGATCGTGGGCCTCACGCGCTTCGTGCCGGATCCCTCGGCGCATCCGCCGGGAATCATGGCAACTTATACCTCCGGCCTGACCGCGCTGAGCGGCGCGGTGATCCTTGCGTCATTCCTGTCCGTGCTCTTCGCCATCTGGCACTTGATCAACCTTCGCCGCGACGTTGGCCGCAAATACCTGATGCAGAGCTCCCGCCGCCGCCGCAATCTGGTTGAGGACGCACGCACAGTCGGCATCATCCTTGGCGTCGCCGGCCTGATCATAGGAAGCCTCGCCGGCCTCTACGCGTCGATGATGCACGCGCGGCCCGACTTGGTAAGCAGCCTGCCGGCGCCACACCTCTCGGCCGAACTGGCAATCGGATGTCTCCTCGGGGGCGCTCTGCTCTATGCGGCTGGCCGGGCGGGTCGCTAGTCGGCCTACACAACAGCCCGCATCCGCAGGATTGCCCGCAAGATTCTGCGTCCTCTGTCGGGCGTGTCGGCAAACGGTGGAACGAGCAGAACACACCGCCACCCCTCCATCGTCGGCTCCGCCGTCCCCAGCGCAGCGCGGATGGCCGCGATCGCGCGCACGCCGGCTGTCCCGCCGTCCGTTCGGCTCACGACATCCAGGTCCAACCGATGCTCGCTCGCTTCCATGCCCGCTACCCCAGCCGCTTCCCACAGATGCCTCGCAATCTCGCGATAGGGATGGACAGTTTTCGCACTCGCCCCATTGAGCAAGCGCTGCGGATCACCCAGAAACGCAATGACATCAGCTTCGCCATTCAGCGACAGGATGTTCGCACTTTCCAGCGCCTCCTCCGCCAAACTCACAGCCACACCCTCCGCCACGGCGCGCCCAGCCCCGTCCTCGCACAATCCCGAAATCCGCAGATAGTCCTTGGCCTCGGCCAGCCCGACGGGCTCCACCGCCGACGCCGCCGGCATCGTCACGATCATGGTTTTTCCCTGATCTGCCGGATCGGGGCCGGCTGCCCTCACGTAACGGCTAGGCGCAGGCGCTTCGCCGAACTAAACCTGCCGCGAACTTCAAACGCCGCGCAGGAAACACCCATGAAACTCGACAGCTCGATCTCGGCCATCGTCACTGGCGGCGCTTCCGGACTCGGGGGCGCGACCGTCAGGGCCCTTCGCGCGCACGGCGTCAAAGTCGCCATCTTCGACATGAACGAGAAGACGGGCATTTCCTTCGCAGCCGAAACCGGCGCAGTCTATTGCAACGTCAACGTCACCAACGACGCGTCCGTCGACGCCGGCTTCGCACAAGCCCGCGCGGCCAACGGCCAGGAGCGCATCCTCGTCAACTGCGCCGGCACCGGCAACGCCTTCAAAACAGCCGGCCGCAACAAGGAGACCGGCGAGATCAAGTCATTCCCGATCGATCAGTTCGACCGCATCATCCAGATCAACCTCGTCGGCACCTTCCGCTGCATCGCGAAATCCGCCGCCGGCATGCTGACCATCGATATCCTGCCCGACGGCGACCGCGGCGCCATCGTCAACACCGCCTCCGTGGCAGCTGAAGACGGCCAGATCGGCCAGGCCGCCTACTCCGCCTCTAAGGGCGGCGTCATCGGCATGACCCTCCCGATCGCCCGCGACCTCTCCACCGAGAGCATCCGCGTGAACACGATCCTCCCAGGCCTCTTCAACACGCCGCTGCTCGCTGGCGCGCCCGAGAACGTGAAAGCGGCCCTCGCCGCCACAGTCCTCAACCCCAAACGCCTCGGCGCCCCCGACGAATACGCCAGCCTCGCCCTACAGATGATCCAGAACGGCTACTTCAACGGCGAATCCGTCCGCCTCGATGGCGGTATCCGCATGCAGCCGAGATAATGCCATGAAAGCGCTATGAGCGGATCAGCAACGATTCTGGAAAGCGAGTGGCGAATGGACGCCGCTCGCTTTCCAACTTCCAGCGAAATCGGAATCTTTCAGGATATCATTGCGCGCCACAGTGAACCGAGCCGGCATTATCACGGCCTCTCGCACCTGACCGCTTTGTTCGATCTCCTCACGACCCACGCACCGCAGGTTCAGCCAGGATCTGCCCCACGGCTGGCCGTCTGGTGGCACGATGCGGTGTATGATGCGACGCGGTCAGACAATGAAGAACGCAGCGCTGAACTTGCGAGAGAAAACCTCGCCCGTCTCAATGCCGACGTCGCCTTGATCGAAGACGTCGTCGGCCTGATTCATACCACCAGGAACCACTGGAACGGCCCGCCCGCCGGCAACGGCGACTACTTTCTTGACGCTGATATCGCCATTCTTGGCGCACCGCCGAACATCTACGCTCAATACACGATCGATGTCCGCCATGAGTACACATGGGTGCCTGAGCCCGCTTTCCGAGCCGGCCGCTCCGGCTTCCTGGCCGGGGCGCTCGCGCGCCCGCGACTGTTCCGCACCGATGCGTTCGAGGCCGCCTACGCAGCACAAGCGCGTGCAAACATGCAGCAAGAACTGGCTAGCATCTCACCCTAATCACGCTCCCGCGACGCCCCCGTCGCATCATCGATCACGAAACGCCACTTGCCATCGGCGCCCCGCTTCAAGACTTCCACCGACACGCCGTCCCGGTCGATCCAGCCATCTGCGTCGAGCATCTCCCAGCGCAGGCTGCACAACGCCACATCGCCTGCCACCACCACGCTCTCATACTTGCCGCGCAGCCGCATCGGCGATGCCAGAAACCCGGCGAGCGCGTTCTTGATCTGCTCCGAACCGCGCGCGAACGTCACGCCGTCCATCGTGAAGGCCGCATCGTCCGCATAAAGCGCAAGCAGGCCCGCAGAATCGCGCTCGCCAAAGCGCTCCACGAAGGCCTCAGCCATCGCCTCCGGTGTCGACACGCCCATGAACAGCTCCCCTGTTTCTTGCGCGGCATAGTCCTCAAGCTGCCTGCAAGATCAAGACGCGGCGCAACAGCTTTCGCCCGCGATGCCGAAGCACCGCCGGCGCCTGCCCGCCCAAGACGAAGCGGGGAACTTCGCCTCCGTGCCGATACTCGGCGACCGCAGGTCCAGCCGCGTAGTACCGCTGTCATCGTGCTTACGCAGGTAGGCGCTCCACGCCGACTTGTGCTCGGGGTCAGTCCTGCGCGGATCACCCCCCCGATCGGCGGTCGCGACTATTCCAGCACCAACCACTCCAGCGCCGTGCGCTGCCGATCAAGCGACTTCTCGATCTTCGTCAGCTTGCCTTCCAGCACCGGATCCACTGCCCCGCGCTTCTCGATCTCCTCTATCCGCGCATCGTTCGCCGCCTTCAGCGCCTCAAACGCCGCCAGCACCTCCGCCGTCAACGCCGGCGCTTCCGCACTCACGCCCGCAGGCACGTTCATCTTCGTCTCGATTGTCCTGAGTGTTCCTTCTGCGATTCACTCAAACATCATTGGCCGCCGCGAAGCAGGGCGGTCGAGTGTCCCCAAAAATTGAATTGTGCCAGCCGCTCAAGCCGGAGCGCCGACCGCTGTCGTTCCCGCCGGAGCGCGCAGTGCGAAGAGCGGGAATCCAGAGGCGTGGCTCACCTCCCTCGCCACCCTTGGGTTCCGGCTCGCGCTCGCGCGTTCGGAGTGACGCCATAAAGACCTCGTGCACGAACAACAAAAGCAAAAGGGCGCAGCCCCGCGGCCGCGCCCCGTCAATTCACGTCAGCAAGAAGCCTAGTTGAACCCTTCACCGCCCGTTTCATCGCGCGGCAGGACAAGTCCTGCGGCGATGCCCGGGCCCATGCCCGGCACCTTGCCTTCGCTTTCCAGCTGGCGCGCGCCGCCGAGAATGCCAGGCATCGCATGGTTTCCTTCATGGCAGGCGTATTCATACATCGGCTGGCTGGCGTTCAGCGCCATCTCGCCCTTCCACGTCTGGCTGTACAGCGCGGGATCATCCACTTCGAATTCGTAAAGCACCTGCTTGTCGTCCCAGCGCGTGAAGCGCTCGGTGAGCTTGCCGCTCGCCGTGATCATCCCGCGCTGGCTCGGGTGCACATTGGTCGTCTCGACTACCAGCGTGTTGCCCTCATACCAGCCGACTGAATCTCCGCCCCACTTCGGAATGTTGCTGTGCTTTGCCTCAGCCTTGCTAGCAGCGATCGGGATCACCCGCACATCATGGATCATCTCGACCTGGATCATCACATGGCTCGGCGTCTGCACGAACTGCATCGTGTTGTTGTACATGCTGTTCTGCATCACCGGGCCATAAGAGCCCGAGAAGCTGATCACGCAGCGCTCGGCTTGAGGACGTGTCTCGGGTCCGTCGAAATTCGTGATCGCATAGCCACCTCCGCGCGATGCGCCCGGCTTGTACGGGATGCGACCGCTGGCCGGCTCAACGATCCACGATGTCCGGAGCTCGCCCTTGACCGACGCCAGCTTCGTGCCCGGATCGATCCAGAACGCATTGTACCCGCGGTCGTTGTTCTTGTCCTCAAGGATCTTGGTGTTGTTCGGGTCGAGGCCAGCCTGGGCTTCATCATCCTTGGTCAGCACCACCAGCATATTCCGGTTCACCAGCCGCTCTGCTTCCTTCTCATTCACAACGAGCGACTTGGCATCCGCAGGGCGCTGAAGGCTCGTGATCGAGGTATTGTTCCAGAAGCCCTGCAGGTCCGGCGCGCCGAACGTCGTCTTGGGCGGCGTGTATCCCGGAGCCTGCGCAAAGGCGGCGCCGGCGCTCATCATGGCGGCGACCGTCAGCGCGGTCGCGGCGAGTAGTCTGGTCTTCATGGCGTTCTCCTCCTGCGCGCCGTCATCGAGCTTGCCCGTAAGGCGGCGTGTCGTTGTTGCGCGGAATGTACGCCGGGTTTACCCCAGCGGAAAGCCTTGACGCTAGGTCAAAGTGCCGGCCTCGCGCGAGTTGTGATCGCATCTCCTGGCACGCCGAATCGCGCTCCCGAAAGTATAGGCTACGTCACCAGCGAAATCTCCCGCGCCACGAAGCCGATCGACAAACCATCCAGCGCCCGTGACCGATCATCTGCAGCGCCGTTCGTCCCGCAGCCGTCTCCCCCGGAAACGCATCCCCGCACGAACGGCGCCCGCGCCCATGCTCCCGGATTGGCGTCCGTCGCCCCGCTGTCCGCCCGCCGACATGGCTCAGCGGCATCCCCACGCCGGTGCCACGCGACAGAGACTGCGCAAACGCTCGCACGCGAACCACATTGCCCGCCATGCCATCGACACCGAACAGCGACGCATATCCTTCGATCCCCAGGGACGGCATCAGAGCGTCTCCAGCTTCCGCTCGACGCGCGTCATCTGCGCCACGGCGATATCGAGCGTCACCTGGACTCGCGTCAGGCGCTCGGTCATCCCCAACTGCGTAACGAGTCAGAGCTCGACCTCCGTCAATCGCTCTGCCGTGCCGCCTGCCCACGCAAAGACCCCCGCCGATTCAACGATCAGCGCGAGTATCAGTGCGAGTGTAATTTTTCTATCGATCATCCTGATCTCCTCTGCTATGGATCTCTCACTCCTGGGCTGGGCGGCGGTACGTTCGGGAGCACTCCCAGAATGAAGCGGGCGGATGTCGTCAGCGTGGGCAACCTGTTTTCGGGGAGCTCGCGATACCGTTGTGGACCAGCAAGGCCAGGTTTTGTCTGGGGTCCGACCCAGGTGGCTCAGCTAATTGTCGATCTCGAAAACGCCGCGCGCGACTCCTTCGACGAGGAGGACGTGCCAGAAGAGTCACTCTATCTCGGGGTCGTAACTGTCTCGCCTCCGAAATCGGGCGTCTACACCGTGCTCGACGGACAGCAGCGCTTTATCGTGCTCGCCATGTTCCTCGCCTTCGCGCGTGATCGCGCCGGCACCAACCGCGAGCGCAACCGGCTCGACGGGATGCTCGTCCGCCGCGCCATCGGCCGTCCGCCCGAGCCGCGCTTCCGCCTGACGCCGGAAGACCATGCCTGGTTCGCCCATTTCATTCTGCCGCCAGGCGCAACGAGACGTTTGCCCACTATTGCTCCATTCGGCTCGCCACGGGAACTCCTGCTCGCTGCCCGCTTTATGGAGCACTGCTTCAGCGGCTACAGCGCCGGCGACCTTCGCAGCATCGTCGATTTCCTGCTCCACCACACCGCTATGGTTCGTTCGCTCGCGCAACCGCAGGCACCTGCCGAGGTCGTACAGGCGTTCCAGGCTGCGATAGCCGCACAAACACAGCCATACGGTGCTCCATCGGTGCAGACGCTGGCCACTGCCCCCCCGCCCAGGCCAGCGCTCGCAGCGCCGCCTCAAGCGCCGGAGGCTCGCTCATCCTTCTCCATGCCTCTCTGGAATGACCCCGTGCCCGCCGATCGCCATCGCGTAGCCGCTGAGTAGGATTTCATGACACAAGCAACCCGTTCGGCCCTCGCCGTCCGTCTCGGCGTGCGCGTCGCGCTCGCCGTCGGCATCATCGGACTCATGTGCCTTTCGGTTCTGGCGTAGGGGTCCAGCTTCCCCCGTTTCGGGCGGGGAGAACAATTGCGCCGTGTGTATTGCCCTGCGCCCGGGCGAGAACACCGCCGCCAGGCCAAGGATAGCGATGAACGACTTGAAGACGGCGCCGAGCTGCTCAGGTGCAACGCGCACGCCCCCTCTCGCAGCCAGCGCAGCAATCCCGCTTCAGATCCTCGGCCCCGCCATCGACAAGCGCACCAGAAGGCCGCGCCGCATTGTCCAGCAGCGCCTTCGGCCACGCCCCGCTCGGATTGTGCACGTCCACCGCCCGCGCCGCCGCTTTGAGCGGCGAATGCCCCTCATAGTCACTGGCCGGATGAAACAGCCGCATGTGCATCATCGGCAGAAAGCCATCCGCCTCCCGCGAGATACGCCTGAGGTCGCTGCCGAGGCGACGCTGCCACCCCACCGGCCAGCCGCGCGGCCCCTTCAGCGCTTTCATCCTGCCCGGCCGCAGCACTAACAATTCCCGCACGTCGCCATCCTGCATGCCGGCCTCGAGGAACGCGTCGCCCGACAACGCGAGGTGCGGGTAGAACGCCTCCAGCAGATCAGCGCCATGCTCCTCGATGTTCGGCCGCGACAACAGTCGCGCCATCGCATCGTCGTCGCCCTCCGCCGCAAACCACACGCTCGCCGCGGCCTCCAAGACTGGACGCACACAGCGACACGCCACCGGATTGCGCTCAAAGCCTTCCCGCGACAGTCGCCTCGCGTCCGACCAGTGCGCCGCGCGCAGGTCCACGATCGCCATCAGCGGCACGGCCAACTTCGCCTCACATCTTCAGAACAGTCTCACCTGATATCTCCTCCGCAGCGCACGTTCTTGCACCGCTACAAACGCGAGCGATCGTCGCCGATGTTGATGGATCAGGCCGGCGAGCGTGTCGCGAAGGCGTGTTGGTCTCCTGCCTTCGCGGTCTGGTGCCACGCGCCCTGCGCTGAGCCACTTGTGGACAATGACCAACTATAACCCAGGATCTTCCCTGCTGATCCTTCGCCCCTGTTTCCGGCAAACAAAGTTAGCAAGATCCTGCTTTGCCTCGCGAAACTTTTTGAGTTTCCTGCAAACTTGAACAACGGTTTTCCCCCAAAATGGGAGGAATAGAAGGAGAGGAAGATGGCGATCGACGTGATTTCAGCTGACCGCGCCGCCGCAGCAGACCGCCGCGAAATTGCCCGAGCCGTCGCGCACCAATTCCTGCTGGCGCGCGCCGAAGCCCGCCGCGACACGCGCGTCGAGGAAGCGAAAGCCTCATCGGCCGCGCGCCCCACACCCAGCGAACGCGCCACGCAGAACCCCGCCCCGCTGCCCGCGCGGCTCCTCGATCTGCTGGCCTGAATGGTTGCACACGGATCGTTATCCGGACACTAACCATCGCGCTGAAATCGACCTGCCCGCAGGCACACCGCCTACATGCGCTTATGCCAGCCTGCCTCAGTCGCCCCAGATGCGACAAAGCAAGGCTGCGCCCATGTCATTCGATCTGCAATTCATCCGAGACCGCGCACCCACGCACGTCGTCATGCCGCGCGAGCACGCGATCTACCTCGACGCGCAACGCTCCGACCGCAAGGTCCGGAAAGCGCGCAACATTGCCGACCTCCTGGAACGCGGACACCGCGCCCGCGGCGGCGCGCACACCGCCCTCATCGTCGACATGAAAACCTGAGAAGACGCGAGACCCGGACCTGGCCGGATACGCCGCTGTCCGACAACTCGCGCAGCCGCTGCCAGTTTCACCCCAGCTGCCTGATCTCCCGGATGCTCGGTCGCTCCTGAGCGTGCAGTACGATCGTCGTCGCT
>Ga0163144_10014867_pt1 | contig 16111 bp, 13 predicted proteins | sample OliLak19BULKMAT1_FD_123175 | JGI IMG/M metagenome (GOLD analysis project Ga0163144, IMG submission 123175) | Freshwater microbial mat bacterial communities from Lake Vanda, McMurdo Dry Valleys, Antarctica - Oligotrophic Lake LV.19.BULKMAT1 | ecosystem: Environmental > Aquatic > Freshwater >... | reverse complement strand
TGCCTGGCCACCGAGGCCGGCGCTGGCAGCCCAGCCATGCCTCGGCTGCAGCCCTGGCCCCTGTGGGCGCGGTGGCTGCTGGTGGGTGGGCTGCTGAGGATGTTCCAGGCGCTCAGCGCGCTGGTGTTGCTGGGGGTGCTGGCCGCCGTGGTGGTGGCCGGGTGGTTGCCCCATCCCGCGCTGCTGCGGTTGGCCGTGATCCTCCTGGTGGCAGGCGCGGCGGTGGCGCGGCACGCGTTTGCACCGCCGGACCGCTTCACCCCACCGGGCCTGGAAGTGACGCCGCAGACCCAACCGCAGCTCTTCCGCGTCATTGACGCCGTGGCGCAGCGTATGGGCGGCGCGCGTCCAGAGCGCGTGTACCTGATTCCGGACGTCAACGCCTACGTGGCGGAGGTGCGGAACCTGGACGGGAAACCGGGACTGACCCGCGTGATGGCGGTGGGTCTGGGTCTGCTCAACACGGATACCATTGCGCAGCTCCGCGCCACGCTGGCGCATGAGTTTGGCCACCTGCGCGGCGGGGAAACGCGCCTGGGTGCATGCATCTGCCGCGTCCGCAACGCACTGACGCGCATCACCACACTCCTGGGTCCGCAGGCTCCGCTGGCACAGGTGTATGACCTTTTCAGCAGGACCTTCCAACGCATCACCAACACCATGGGCCGCGTGCAGGAGCTGGCGGCAGATACCTGCAGCGTGGAGGTTGCGGGGCGGCGCGCGCACGTGGAGGGATTGCGCCGGGAAGCCGTGGGTGCCGTTTTGTTCAGCAACTTTCTCCGGCATGAAGTCACGCCGCTGCTGGAAGAGGGCTACCGCCCCACGTCTGTGTATGAAGGCTACCGCCGCTACCTGTGGAACCTGCAGGAGGACGGTGTGGCGGCGCGCGTGGAGCGGGCACTCACGCAGGAACGCACGGAAGCGCTGGATACCCATCCTGCACTGGCGGACCGCATCCGCTTTGCGGACAGCCTTCCTGACGCGGAAGATGTCTGTGATGAGCCCGCACTGAGCCGCCACCTGCTCAAGGACCCGGAGCTGCTGGAGACGGAACTGACGCGCCAGATGGTCCAGGGGAGCCGCGGACAACACGGGGTGATGCCGCGCCCCATTGCGTGGGAGCAGGTCCCGGGTGTGGTGAACGCGGCCAAGATGGCGCGTGTCAGCGGCGCGGTGAAACGCGCCCTGGGCGTGGACATCTGCCGGGACATTGGCGCGCTGCTGGACATGCTGGGACGTGACGCCCGTGACGGTGCCGCCCGCAAGATTGCGCCCGCCGCGTTTGCCACGGACCCGCCCAACCCGGAGGAGGTGCGGCGCACTGTCCTCCTGGAAGCCGCCGCCGCGTGCGTGGCAACGGCGCTGGTGGGGCAGAAGGGCTTCTGGTTCACGCGTGCGCTGGGGCGCACGTTGCAGGTCTCCTCGCCGGAAGGACGCCGGCTGGATCCCTATGAGCTGGTGCGGGATGCGGTGTGTGATCCCCGCCGTGTGTACGAGCTGCGCGTGCGGCTCAGCGGCCTGGGGCTGGAGTTCTGAGGACGGTCATTCCTCATCTTCCTCATCATCATCCCGCGAGCGCTTGGGTTTGGACGCCTTCTTCTTTTTCGGTTTTGCCTCTTCCTCCTCGTCATCGTCTTCTTCCTCGTCATCCTCATCCACTTCACCCGGGGGCGGGACCTTCATCATGTCCCACTTGATGGCGCTCTCACCCTTGGCGGTGCCGCGTCCCATGCTGAAGGCCTGGTAGCCAATGATGCCGGAGGTGATGGCGTAGCCAGTCCAGAGGATGGCGTTGGCAAGGAATGCGCCCAGCAAACCCAGCGCCAATCCGCCATACACAAGCCCGTAGTTGGAGCCGCCCAGGAACATCATGGCGTAACCCACGCCAAAGATGGCGTACGCCGGGATGGCGGCCAGAATGCTGACCAGCACCCCGGCAAGCCCGGCGATCACAAGTGGAATCAGCGGAATACGTTTGCCCCCAGCCAACGAGCCTGCAAGCCAGCCACCCATTCCCATGGCGCCTCCAAGAAGGAAGGGTGCGGCCAGGCCAATGAGCGCCCCAATGACGGGGATGAGGGCGGGGATGGTCAGGAGGCAGCCCATCACCGGCACGGTTACACAGGCAGTCAATCCCGCCATCAGACCGGCAAGGGCGGGCTGGCCTTTGGGCATTTCGGATACGTCATCCTCATCATCCGTGGGCTTCTTGCTGCCGCGGCGCGCGGGTGGGTCATCATCCTCATCCGCCGCGTCATCTACCGCTGAGGCTGGCGGTGTTGGGGCCTGGGGAGGCGCGCCCTCGTCCGCTCCCGTCTGGGGGGGCGGAGATTGTGGCGTCATCACCGCGTCTTCATCCTGCGTTGCAAGCAACACCGGGTTGCACAACAGGACCACCACCGACAATGCGTACGCGCCCACCGGACCCTCCGATCCAAGACCAGACAATCTTTGCACCTCAGCACGCGTGCCGCTCCCCGCGCAATTTCCGCTATGCCGGCGTTGCGTGCTCCACCGCGTGCCGCGGTAGCGTGCGCGGATGACCACCCGCGTGCTGCTCATCCGCCATGGCGCAACCACCCTCACCGCGGAGGACCGCTTTGCCGGCGCTACGGACGTTCTGCTCAGTGAGCACGGGGAACATCAGGCCACGTTGCTGGCGCAGCGGTTGGGAAGTTTCCAGGTGGCGGCGGTGTATTGTTCGCCCATGCGGCGGACCATGAGGACCGCGGAGATCCTGGCGGCACCGCTGGGCCACCGCGTGGAGCCCGTGGATGCGCTGCGTGAGATTGACCACGGACGCTGGGAGCAGAAGACCCGCGCGGATGTAGAACGCGAGTTTTCCGACGAGTACACGGCCTGGGAGCAGGACCCGTTCACGTTTGCGCCTCTGGGCGGAGAGAGCGGGCTGGCCGTGCTGGCGCGTGCCTTGCCCGCGCTGCGCGCCATTGTGCAGCGCCATCCCAATGAGACCGTGGCGGTGATCAGCCACAAGGCCACACTGCGCCTGCTGATTGGAAGCCTGCTGGGATTTGACCTGCGCGGCTACCGTGACCGGCTTGATCAGCAGCCCTGCTGTCTCAACGTGCTGGACTTCAAAGACGCCACGCGCGCGCGGTTGATGCTCTTCAATGACGTGTCCCACTACGAGAGCCAGCCTGGCCAACGCACCAGCGCGCTCAGCAAGTGGTGGGACACGCCGCCGCGTTGATCAGCGCCAGAAGTCTCCCCGTGGATTGCTGGGCTGCGGACGCGGCGCGGCACTTTCAAACGCCGTGAGCAGGCGCTCCGCCTCCAGCCAGATCTTCTCTGCGTCCGGCGTGGGCGCAATCAACACCGCCTGCAGCTCCTCCAGCGCCCACAACGTCTCCTGCGGAACCGGTGCATGACGCGCCTCTGCCAGGAGTGTCCCCACCTCCGTCATCAACTCCGAACGCGCGCGCGTACGGGCCGCCGCATCCCTGTGACGGCGCAACCAGGTCAGCAGCTCACGGGCGCGCAACCGGAGCGCCTCCAGCGTCACCGCCTTGGGACGGTTGAACATGTTGCCCACCGCTTCACCCGCGCTGATCACCGCGCCCAACACGGACGAGCGCCTCTTGGGGCTGGCCACTCCGCCTCCACCCCGCATGGCCGCGGACGGCGCTGCCACGGTCTTGCTGGCGGCGCGCATGCGGGCTGCCGGCCTCTCAAGAACCGGCTCCGGCTCGCCAATGGAAGCAAACGCGTCCGACTCCTCCTGCGGCGCCATCTCCGCCTTCTTGAGGACATCCTGCAACACCCCGCCTTCCGCCCAGCCCGCGGGCTGCTCAACCGGCTGCGTGGTCCTGTGCAGCCCGCCGGTGGGAACCACCCGCTCCGCGCGGTCCACGGCAACAAACGCGGTGAAGCGGCACAGCACGCCATGGCGCAGGGACGTCTCCACCATACGCCGCTCCAGCACCCGGCGGTCTCCCCGGCCTCCGTCAAACAGATCCTCCAGGTCCCGCAGATGGCCGCGCGCCCACACCGCACCCACGGATGCGCTTTCCGTGGCACTTCCATGGACCGTCTCCTGCGTGGTCCGCCCGTCGCCAAGGCGGCCCTGCACTGTGATGGAGGGCGCCAGTCCCGGACGGCACCGCCCCATGATGGTCACCGGTGATGAGGGGAACACATCCGGGAGCCGCGCCGGCATGATGGAATCCGGAATCACCTCCATTCCTTCATAAGTGAGTGACAATTCACTCCACAGCGGCGTGTCCAGCTTGCGGTGGATGCGGTCCATGACGTCATCCAGGCGCTCTGCATTCTCCACCAGCTCACAGGCGCCGCCCGTGGAGGTGGCCAGCCGCGTGAGGAATCCCGCGTTCACCGCCTGGTCAATGCCCAGGGCAAACACGCGCGTGTTGCGCAGCTGCTGGCCCAGCGTCTTGAGCAGCTCGGACTCATTGCCAACCTGGCCGTCAGTGATGAGGACCAGCAGGCGGTCACGGTCGTCGTACCCGCCGGAGAGGGTGTTGGCGGCCAGGGAAAGCGGCTTCTGCATCTCCGTGCCGCCGTTGGAATTGACCGTGGCCAGAAACGCGGCGGCGCGGAAACGGTGGTGATCCGTTGCCTGGTGCAGTGCGGTGCCCAGCCCCGGGGGGCCTTCAATCTCGTCATCAAAGGTCCAGGTGGCAAAGCGGTCCTGTGGACGGAGCGTATCCAGCATGCGGATCACGCTGCGGCGCGCCGCCACCATCTTCCAGCCCTCCATGCTGCCGGAGCGGTCCAGCAGGAACACAATGTCCCGCGGCTTCTGCTTCCGTGGTGCATTGGCCGGCGGATGCAGTGTGAGCAGGAATGTTGCGCCATCCCCGGTGGCATCCCGCGCAATGCGCAGCGCCTGCGCCACCCGGTCTTCTCCAACGAGGAAACGCAGCAGGAAGTCCCGGTTGAGGCGCTCGCCCGGCTGGGTCTGGAGCACCAGGCGGCCGTCACGCTCCTGGGCCAGCACGGCATGCAGCGAGCTGCGGATGTGGTGGAGCGGAAGGCCAAGGGTGTCCAGCTCCACGGAGAGGTTGAAGCGGACAGGCTGCGTGAACCCTGGCAGCAGCACCGGCGGAGAAATGCGCGAGGCATCCGGCACCACCTTGGTGTCCTGCGCGGTGCCGTCTCCCACATTGTCACCGGGCAGCGCAGTGCCCGGGATGTAGCGCGGTGCAACCACCAGCGGGAACCGCCAGGTGGCCTCGTTTCCGTCCAGAGAAACCGGTCCGCTCAGTGTCAGGCGGACGGTGGCGCTCTCACGGGGCGGCAGGTTGCCCACGCGCATGGTGAACACGCCGGGACGTTCCTCCTCCGTGATGGCGGCGCGGTGGCCCGCCCGGATGGCGGTGTCATACTCACGGCGCGCTTCCCCACGCTCTTTGAGGATGCCTTCAATGATGCGGCCCGCCACTTCCATGCGGAAGCCCGTGACGGCCGCGCGGTCCGGCAACGGGAAGATGTACGTGGCTTCCAGGTTGTCCGGATGGACGTTGGTGAACGTCTGCTTCACCACGGTGTGCACCAGCGTTCCGGTGATCCGCGCCTGCACATCCATGGCCCGCAACGGCAGGGCGCCGCGTGACGTGGAGAGGCAGCCAAAACCCTGATCATCATTGGCGGGGCAGGGGATGTCACTCTCTTGCAGCAACTCAACGGCGATCATGGCTCCTCCTTGGAAAGCAGGCCACGTTTCTTCAGCTCATCCAGCAGGGCCTGCGCTGCCAGACGGATTGCCGCCACGTCCTCTGGTGAGGGAGCACGTGACGCAGTGATGGAGAGGGAAACGTCTGAGTGCAGCGGAAGTGTTACCAATTGAACCGGCGGCGCGGCCGTGACCGGAGCCGGTGGTGAATCCTCCGCCCAGAAAGCTCCATCCCGGCGGGAGTGCGCCTTCTGGGCGGGGGAGGGGAGCTCCGTGGGGAGCTGCGCCAGCTCCGCCAGCCGGGCGCGGGTGATACCGGCCAACCGCTCCTGCACCTGCTGCAACGTGAGCCCGTCCGCCTGCAGGCGCTTGATGGCCACCAGCTGCTGCAGGTGCCGCGGCGAGTAATACGCGGTGCGCCCGCGCATCTCAGACGGACGGTCCAGCAGTCCCAGCGTTGTGTAATACCTAATTGTCCGCAGGTTGGGGACGTCTGTCACCTGCCCGTTGCGCTGGCCCTGGTAGCCCACCGCCAGCGCGTCACCCACGCGGGCGGTCAGCTCATCCAAGGTCCACTGCGGTGTTGCGGCGCGGCTCATGAACCCAATGTAACACTGTCATATGACAGTGTCAAATAACCGGATCTGGCCGTAAAAACGGAGGGTTGCGTTGGGGCCTTGACCGCCCGCGGAGGGCTCAACAACGGTGCGCCCGCATCCCAGGAGGATTCCATGCCCCAGCTTGTCATCACCGCGGTGGGACCAGACCGGCCCGGACTGGTTGGAGAGCTCACCGGCCACCTGTTCAGCGCCGGCGCCAACGTTGCGGATTCACGGATGGTGAATCTGCGTGGGCAGTTTGCGCTGCTGCTTCTTGTGGAGGGCGCGGAGGCCGTGCTCCAGAAGATGCAGCCGGCAGTGAAGGATGCGGGTCAGAAGCTGGGATTGACGGTGACGTTCACCGCGCATGCGGAGCCCAGGGGCCCGGCCGCGGGCGTGCCCTTCAAGCTCAAGACGTACTCCATGGATCAGCCGGGCATTGTGCACCGCGTGACCAGCCTGCTGCAGAAGCACGGCGTCAACATTGAGGAGCTGCAGACCCGTCTGGAGAGCGGCCCGTTTATGGGTGCGCCGCTGTTCACATTGGAATTGCGCATGACCGTGCCCGCCGCACTTCCGGTCCGTCAGCTCCGCGCGGAATTGCAGGCGGTGTGTGACAGCCTCAACTGCGACCTGGATCTTGAACCGGCATAAGCTGGTCCAGCGGCAACAACACCCAGCGGGTGGATTTCTCAACGAGACGCAGCGTCATCAGATGCCCCACGGTGATGTCCGCCGTTGAACTGCCGCGCCGGCGCAATTCCACCCCGTCTGCATCCAGCACCCACGTGGCGCCGGTGCGGCGCGCAAGATCTGCCACGTAGATCTTCACTTCCACATACGGCTCATCAAGCTGCACGTAGATCTTGGCGGGGCTCACACCCATGACGGTGCCGGTGAAGAGGGTGCGGTCCTGGAGCGGCAGTGCAAGCTGCGGTGTGAAGAGCTGGTCCAGGATCAACCCATCCACATCCTTGTCCACCTGGCGCTGCATGTCCGCCGCCAGGTTCCCGCTCTCCGCCACACGCTGCAGGAGCTGCTGTTGCCGTGTGGCCAGCACCGTCTCGTCGACACCGGGCCAGGAGGCCAACTGCGCCAGCAATTCTTCGGCGCGTGTGCGCAGCGGGTCACCGCCCCAGCCATCCAGTGCAAGGAACGCGCGAACCAACGCGCGTTCCTGATCCGTTGCGGGACCGGCCAAACTCAGGATGGTCAGTTGTTGCAGGCGGGTGCGGTCCGGCGGAGGAAGACTCGGCAACATCTCGACGACACGGGCCAGGATGGTGCGGCTGATGATGCGCTGGTGGGTCTCAATGCCAACCACCTCCCGCATGGGCGCGGTCAGGCGCGCATACGCTTTGGCCATCAGGCCGTGGTGCGCCTGAGGTGAGGTCCCAAACATGCCGCGCTGATTCACCAGCACAGTCTGCCGGTCCAGCGCGCGCGCCACCCGGTTCTCCAGAGCGTTCTGCGGCAGGGTGCGCAGGCGCTGCACGTAGGCGCCCAGGCGTTCGGTTGCGGCCCACTTCCACACGTCAGGGAGCCGGTGCTCATCCACAATCCGGTGCAACATCCTGCGCAGCGCTTCCACGCGGACCTCCGGTGGCGGCGGATGGTTGCGGTAGATGGCCGGCAGCACCAGCGCCTCCATGGCGGAGTGAACCAGCTCCAGCGCGCCCTGCACGTTGGTGACCACGCTGATTTCTGAGTTGTACCGCTCCACATCCAGCGGCCGTGAGGCGCGAATCACAAATGTGTTTCCGTCCTCACTCAGGTGCTTGCGGGCTTCAATGCGGAAAAATGGTATGACACCGCGCTGCAGCGCGTCCGCAATCCGCTTCTGGCCAATCTCCTGGAGCAGCCCCAGCTGCGGCTCAATGCCGGGGTGTTTGAAGGCAATCTTCTCCACGCCGTCAAAGTGGCGCTGCACCCGCACGTAGGTGAGCTGGTGGTGGTTGTGGACACGCGCCCGGATCATGGAGGTCTGCGTGGGACGTCCCGCTGCATCCAGCACCAGCCGCACCACCAGTGCGCGGCGGTCCTGGCCTTCCAGGAGGGAAATGAGACCTTCACTCAGCTCACGCGGCAGCATGGGGACGTTGAGGCCGGGCATGTAGAAGCTGGTGCCGCGTGCAATGGCCTCTTCATGCAGCGCCATCCCGGGCCGCACGTAGTGTGCGGCGTCCGCCAGTGCGTAGAAAACCAGGTAGCCGGGGCCTTCGCGGCGCAGGCACATGAGCTGGTCAATGTCCCTGGAGTCCGCGTTGTCTATGGCAAAGAACGGTTCCGCCGTGAGGTCCGTCAGCGCGGGGTCATCAATCCCGTGGTGCGTGAGGAGATGTTCCGTCTCTGTGAGGGCGGCAGGCGGGAAATGGGGCGTGAGGCCGCGGCGCGCGGAGAGCAGGAATTCCCGGGCCCGCGGGGTTCCTGCCTCCGCAAGTGTATCACCAATCACGCGCGCCTGGCCCGCTCCGCTGGAGACGCTGCTGATCACGGTGCCGGGAGGGAGCTGGTGCGCGGCGGCAAACACCTCACCGGTGAAGGGGTCCTCCACGCTGGCGGGCCCCGTGACGGCAATGAACACCGTCCGTGCATCCCGCGTCTGCATCCGTGCCTGCCGCCGCGAGAGCGACGGGACATCCAGCGTAGTGCTGCCGCGTTTGCGCCGTGCGCGGGCCTGCTGCGTGGCGTGTGGCAACGGCACCGCGCCCTGCGGAAGCTCCACGGGCGGAACCAACAAGGATGAGGGATAGAACACCACCCGTCCGTCATGCGTCCGCACGCGCCCCGCCATTTCCACGTCCTCCGGCGGCAGCCGCGAGGGGCGCGCCGCGGACTGATCCATAAGCATGGAGCGGAGCTCAGGGGCGCCGTGTTCATGTACCAGCGCAAAGGTCCGCAGCGCCTGCGCCTCCTTCAAACGGCCGCGCGCCTGATAGAGTCTTACCAATGCCAGCGCGCTGGGGAGATCCCGGTCATCCCGGTTGAGCGCCTGCTCATACGCATCTTCAGCGTCCTCAGGGCGCTGCAGCGCTTCCCACACCGCGCCCAGCAATGCCCACGCGCGGGGATTCTCCGCGTCCCGTGCAAGGATGGCGGCCGCCGCCTGGTGCGCAGCTGCCGGCCGCATGTCTTCCAACGCCAGGGCACCGGTCAGCAGCAGCCTGGGGACATCCAGCGACGGGAGGAGAAGCGCCATGGTGGATGCATGGCACGCCGAGCGCTGTGCGGCCAGTGCCTTCAGCCGGACCCGCTGATGCTGCTCATGTGTATGACTTAAAACGGAAGGCGCCGTAGCCCACCACGCGTGAACGGGCTCCCGCGTTGTCCGGCTCCGCAAGATCCCCCAGCGGGGTGGCCAGGTGATAGAACGCCACCCGGTGCGGGGCTGGCGCCGGGCGGGACGCGCCAGTATTCGGCAAGCCAGAGCGCGGAGGGTGGAGCCGGATGGACCAGGACTACAAGAACTTTGAGGGGTACCTGCAGCGCGGCGCCGTAGTGAACGCGGAAGCCATGGCCCGGGTGCTGGTACAGCGCTTCCCCCAGGATGAGCGCAGCTACGTGGCCGTGGCCCGCGTGCTCCACGTCCAGGGCCGCCTGGATGAAGCCATTGCCACGCTGCAGGGCATCCGCCCGCTGGAGGCCCGTCTGCCGCTGGCCGCCGCGCACCTGGCCACCATGATCCTCTCTGAGGGTGACTACCAGAAGGCCATGGGCATTGCGCAGGAAGCCCTCAGGATTGCCCCTGAGCTCCCCCACGCCCTCTGGGCCGTGGGCAGCGCCGCGTATTACCTGGAGAACTACACGCAGGCCGCGGACACGCTGGCGCAGCTCACACGTGTGGCCCCTGCGGACATGACGGCGTGGAAGTTCCTGGGCATGGCACTGCGGCGCAGCAACCGCGCCACCGCCGCGGCGCAGGCGCTGGAATATGTGGTGGCCAGCAAAAAGGGTGATTCAGACGTGTGGATGGAGCTGGTGAAGTCCCGCATTGACTGCGGCCAGATGGTGCAGGCCCAGCTTGACGTTGTGGACGGGTGCAAGGCGTACCCGCGCAACAAGGAGCTGCTGGCGCTGGCCGCCAGTGTCCGTCAGCTGGGCACGCGCACCACGGACCCCATGGCGCAGGAGCTGGAACTGGCGCGTGCGTTCATGGAGAAGGGGGACCTGGCGTCTGCCACGCAGAAACTGGCAACGTTGGAGCGCCTCCACCGCCCCACCCGCGCCATGAAGTTTGTCCGCGCCGAACTTGACGCCGCCGCCCCCGGCGTCAAACAGAACGGGCTGGTGGTCACCGTCAACGCCCTCATGAAGCAATACACAGAAGCGTGGGAGCCGCGCGCCCTGTTGGCGGAGCTGCTGATGCGGGAGGGTGCGTTGCGCAACCCGCTGCAGGCGGTGACCCACGCGGAAGAGGCGTGGCAGATGAGCGGCGGCAATCCCCGCGTGGGCGCCACGCTGGTGCGCGCCTATCTGGCCGCGGGCCGGGTGGCGGTGGCGCAGGCGCTGGCGGACCAGGTGCGGACGCTGGGCGCGGAAGCTGCAGCCCGCGTGGACGCCGTCATGGCCAAGAAGAAGTGACCCCCCCACGACGGGAGGTTGCGCCCCGCCCGGATTTCACGGATTGCTACGTGCGCCCCACCGCTTCTCCATCTGTCCGCAAGGAAGTGCGTCCATGACCTTGTCCCGTCGTCACCACGCCCTGCCGCTGCTCCTGGGCTCGTTGCTGCTCTCCGGGGTGTTGCATGCGCAGCAGGCTGCGGCGCCACCCGCAGCGGAGGCGGCTGCGCCTGCCACCGTCCTGCTGGTCTTCCACAATGAGATGGGCAGCGCCTTTGGCATCAAGACCGTCAGCTGGACGGTGGACAAGGGCGAAGAGCAGCAGATGCCCGACGCCGCCGCCCGCGCCAACAAGGACGGAGACGTGGTGCTGCTGTCCGGCGCGCTGCCGCCGGGGGACCACCTGGTGGACATCACGCTGCTTTATAAGGGGACCGGCTACGGCGTGTTCAGCTACCTCAAGGGCTACCAGTTCAGGCTCACCACCAAACACCTTTTCCAGACGGCGCCCGGCAAAGAAGCTGTGATCCGGGTGGTGGGTTTTGAAAAGGGCAACCTCACCACGGAAATCAAGGACCGCCCCGCCATCCGGGTGGATGCTGGCGTCCGTGACGTCTCAGGCATGGCCAGCGCGGAGGCCAGCCGGCGCCAGGATGAAGCGGCGCGTGCCGCAGCCAAGGACATCCAGCTCAAGACGGCAGATGAAGCGTATGAAGTGAAGATGCAGGCGCTGGAGTCCGGCTCCAGGGACCTGCAGGGTCAGATTGACCGCACCAAGGTCAAGCTGGCCGCGTTGCAGGAGGCGCTGCTCAGCGGGAACACCGCCGCCGGCCGCGCGCACATTGCGTACAAAAATGACATGGGTGCCAGCTTCCGCCTGCGTGAGCTGCACATATTTCTTGACGGTGCCGCCATCCGTGATGAGGTGGATGAGACCGGAGACAACATTGGCAAGCAGGAGCGTGTGGAGCTGTTTGACGGCAACATCATGCCTGGCACGCACACGCTCAACATCAACGTGGTCTACCAGGGTGTGGGTTACGGCGTGTTCAGTGACATCAACAACTCCACCTTCAAGCTGCGGAGCACACACACGTTCACTGTGGAAAAGGGCAAGGTCCTGAACCTGCAGATTGTTGCGTATGAGCAGGGTGATTCCAACACCCAGCTCAAAGACCGCCCCACCATCCGCTTTGACGCGGCGGTGGAGGCCATGCAGACCATGGCTCCACCGCCTGCGGTACCTGCGCCCGCCGCCGCGCCCGTTGGCACTCCGCCGCCGGGCTGAGCCTGTGGGTCTACTCCTGGATGTCCTTCTTGCTGTCGTCGGTCATGCCGGTGCCCGGGTCCATGGGCTTGGTCTTCTGCATATCCGTCCCCATACCCGGGTTCTGCTCACCCGTGGTCACCGGCTCGCCGCGGCCGCTCTTCACATCTTCCAGCACGCGTGACGCCATCTGCTGGTGATCCCGCAGCGCCGTCACCGTCTTGCGCGCAAAGTCACGCACCCGGGGGTTCTCACCCTCGGAAGCCTGTTTCTCAAAGAGTGTGACCATTTTCTTGTGGTCCTTGATCATGGCCTCCATGAACTTCTTGTCAAAATCCTTGGCGGACGCGCTCTTGAGCTGCTTGTCCGCGGAAATGTTCATCTCCTTCTCCTTCTCTTTCTTGTCCAGCTCCATGCCAACCTGGCTGCTGATGGCCGTGATCTCCTCACCGGTCTTGGTGTGGTCATCCACCATCTTCTGGGCATATTCCTTCACGTCCTGGGTCTGTGCTTTCTCCACACCCAGCTTGGCGTTGGCCAACTCACGCCCGTTGTCTTCAATCACCGTCTTGATGAATTTCTTGTCCTGGCGTCCCAGCTTGGCAGGCTCACCGGTCTTGGTGGCCTCCGCGCCCATTGTGTCCTGTTCCTTGGCGCTGCCCTGTGTTGGAGCCGCGCCTTCCTGCGCAAACGCCGCACCCGCCAACCCCAGACTGAGAGCAGAAACCATCAGCGTTTTCTTATGCATGAGATCCTCCGTGGAACGGCGTCATCCCGTCCCCCGTCGGAGCAAGCGCTGACGCGTGCCCATCACTCCGGATGGGGGGGACACGCGGTCCGCCAACGTTCTACGGAAGGAACGCCCCCAGGACGGCAAGTGCCAAACTCAACGCTTGCATCCGCATCACTTCCCGGCGGACCAGCCCGCTCCAGCGGCGTCCGGCCAGCCATCCCACCAACGGGAAGGTACCCAGCATCAGTGCCAGGATCTTGCGAAATGAATTCCCGGGAACGCCGGCCGCGGTCACCCGGATCATGGCGCGCAGCAGCCAGCCAATCTGCACCAGGAGCAGCACAAACGTGACCACGGCATTGACCAGCAAGGCATCCACGTGGGTCAGCCTACTCCGCCGTGTTAAGCGCGCGCATGTTTGCCCTCTCCAAGATTGGCTGGCTGCTGGTTGAACCGGGCAACGTGCTGCTCTGCGTGCTGGCCGCTGCACTCATCCTTCTCTGGCGCGGGCGTGTGGTGGCGGCACGGCGGCTGGTCACCGGCGCCGTGCTGGCGCTGGCGTGGCTGGCCTTCACGCCCACGGGCGTGTGGATGCTGACGCTGCTGGAGAACCGTTTTCCCGTGGTCACCGTGCTGCCCGCGCAGGTGGACGGCGTGCTGGTGCTGGGCGGCGCGCTGGACCCATACCTCACGGCGCAGCGCGGACAGCCGGAGCTGCATGAAGGCTCTGAACGCATCCTGGCGCTGGTTGACCTGGCCGCCCGTTTTCCCAACGCCCAGGTGGTGTTCACGGGCGGCAATGGAACGCTGGATCCCCTGCGTCCGGATGAGGCCACTGCGCTGCGGCCGCTGCTCCTGCAGCTTGGGGTTGACGGCGGGCGGGTCACCTTTGAGGACAAGAGCCGCAACACGTTTGAGAATGCGGTGTTCAGCCGCGCGCTGGTGAATCCGGGCGCCAACACGCGCTGGCTCCTGGTCACCAGCGCAACCCACATGCCGCGCGCCATGGGCGTGTTCCGGCACGCAGGCTGGGACGTCATGGCCTATCCTGTGGACCACCTGACCCCGGGTGATTACTCTTATTCCCCGCCGCTGTCCGTTACCATGGGCGTCCAGCAGGCAGCGCTGGCCTTCAAGGAAATGCTGGGGATGCTGGCCTACCGGCTGATGGGCCGCATGGCGGAGCTGTTTCCCGGCGCGTGATCAGTGCGGGACCACCACCGGGCCGCGGGAGCCCTTCCTTTCGGTGTCCTCGTCGTCAGAGCTGCGCTCGGGTTTGGTGTTCCGGCGCTCTTTCCGGGGCGTGCCTGGCGTGGGGCGGCGGGGTTTCACCGTGGGTGTGCGCGGCCGGGACGGCGGAGGAGCGTCATCATTGTCATCCTGCGGCTGCTGGTACCCGTCATCTCCGGGCGGTGGTGAGGACGGAGAAGAGCTGCTGCACAGGAACGGGCTGGCGCAGAGCGCACCTACCGCGCAGGTGCAGCACGCCTTGAGACCAACCTCCGCGCATCCACCAATGATGGGGCCGCAGCTCCGTCCCTGGTCCTTCTTGGCCACCAGCGCCAGGGCCGCCGCCAATGGAAACGCCACGCAGCCCGCGGCAAAACACGGAAGCGGCAGCAACATAAAACACCCGCCGCCCTGCATGACGGTACCCAGCGGTGACGCCGCGGGCGAAGAGCCCAGCGCGCCCATCACCGGATATGACAATGCAAAGAGCGCAATCCCCGCCAACGCCAGCGCGCTGCCCGCCAACATGCTGGCTGCGCCCGCACCAAAGCCGCCCAGCAGGATGCGCGCGTCTGAGGGCACACCCTTGTCACGGAAGGAGCCCAGCTCTTCTTCCTCGTCCTCCGTGACTGGCACGTCATCTGCGGAGGGCTGCTGGGTTGGTGGCTCCGGCTCTGCCAGCGGCGTGCGCCACAGGTCCGCGTAGTTGCGGATGACGTTCCTCAGCTCCACGCCGGTGCCGTCCAGGACGGAAAAGATGACGTCCGGGTAGGGGCGCGCGGGCTCCGCGGGCTGCACGCGCACCACCATGAGCAGCTCCATGCCATTCTGCGCAGCGTCTTGCGCCAGCAGCATGTCCTGTTTGCCGCGCGCCATCTGCGGGTCTTCCAGCAGCACCACCGTCCGAATGGCGGGATGTTGCTGGAGCATGGCCACCAGGCCTCGCTGCACATCATCCGTGGCGGGCTGCAGTGACGGGTCTTGCGGTGGACGCACCACCACCGCCACTGCGCGTTGCTGGCCCTGGGGAACATCCTGGAGCATCACGTCCAGGGGAAAGTCCATGGCATTGTCCGCAGCCTGTGCGGGCGCGGCCAACGCCCACATCACCACCACGACGTTGATCATGCACCATGGCTAGCATGCAGCCGCGGACGGGACACGGTTCAAAAAGAGTGGGCTGCGCGGTCCGTGCGCTCAATCACGTCATGCTGCGTTGCGGACGCGGTTGGCCACGTACCTGACCAGACCGGCGTTGCCTCCGGTGAAACTTTTCCCAAGAACCATACGCAGGACGGGTTTGAGCAGCTTGAAGGGCAGCGTCAGACCCACGCCAATGGTGTACGTGAAGCGGCAGCGTCCGGCGCCGGCGTCTTCCAGCAGGTAGTCCTCCGCAAATGCGCTGAAGACGGGGATGGAAGCGTTGGCAAAATAGAAGGAGAACCGCCGGCCCTCTTCCCAGCGGAAAAAGTGTTCCTGCACCGTCATGGTGTCCAGCGTGACGGTGCGTAAGGTGCCAACGCCAAAGGGCTCAGCGCTGTGCCAGTGCACCTTCCGAATGCCGCCAAACCACTGCGGCCAGCTCTGGGGGTCCTTGAAGATGGCAAAGACCTTAGCGGCGGAGGCCTCCAGCTGGGTGGTGTAGCGGAACTGCAGCGGCGCGCTCTCAAAGAACGCGGCGTCCACGGGAGAACATTGGAAGCGCATGGAGGAACCTCATCTTCCTGGAGCGTGCTGGCCACGCGCACCTCCGCCGACACGCGCGTCCCTGCCCGGGTGGGACATTCAAGGCCCCTGCGCGGGGGTGTCAACCCGGCTGCGCCGCCACCATGCTCAAGCTGGTCCTCCGGGCCACCTTCTCCGGTTGACGCACCTGCACACCTCCGAGGCCGTCAACCGGAACTGCGCCGCGCCGGCTGCTATCACTGCGTGGTCCGTTGGACAGGATGGGAGCACGTGCATGATCCGGCTGGTGGTGTTCGGCGCGTTGGTGGTGATCGTGGGCCTCGGCATTGCGGCCTACACGGTCATCGGCTGGTGGGCCGTTCTTGCCGTGCCGCTGCTGGTGT
>Ga0163144_10014865_pt1 | contig 16112 bp, 16 predicted proteins | sample OliLak19BULKMAT1_FD_123175 | JGI IMG/M metagenome (GOLD analysis project Ga0163144, IMG submission 123175) | Freshwater microbial mat bacterial communities from Lake Vanda, McMurdo Dry Valleys, Antarctica - Oligotrophic Lake LV.19.BULKMAT1 | ecosystem: Environmental > Aquatic > Freshwater >... | reverse complement strand
TGCTTGATGTTCGCCATCGTCTTCCGCGACAGACGCCGAGCGCGGACGATGCCACGCAGGTCGCCCTTGACCAGCGTCACCGAGGCGCTCTCCATGGCGATATCGGTCCCGGTCCCCATCGCGATCCCGACCTGGGCCTGGGCCAGCGCGGGGGCGTCGTTGATGCCATCGCCGGCCATCCCGACGATCCGGCCTTCGCCCTGGAGACGGCGCACGTGCTCGGCCTTCTGGTCCGGCAGCACCTCTGCGAGCACGTCGTCGATGCCGAGCTTCTTCGCCACGGCCATCGCGGTGGTCTTGCTGTCGCCGGTCATCATGACGACCCGGATGCTCTCGGCGCGGAGCGCGCGGATCGCCTCGACGGAGGTCGACTTGATCGGATCGGCGACCCCGACCAGCCCCGCGAAGCGGCCGTCCACCGCGACGAACATGACGGTCTGACCGTCGGCGCGCAGCTCCTCGGCCCGGTCGGCGAGCGAACCGACGTCGACGCCGAGCACCTCCATCATCGCGCGGTTCCCGAGCCCGACCTGCTTGCCATCGACCGTCCCTCGCACACCCTTGCCGGTCACCGACTCGAACCCGGTCGCGTCGGCGAGGGTCAGGCGCTTCTCCTCCGCGCCGCCGACGATCGCGGCGGCGAGCGGGTGCTCGCTCGCACGCTCGAGGCTGGCGGCGAGACGGAGCAGCTCGTCGCCGTCGGTTCCGGGCGCGGGGGTCACGCTGGTGAGACGCGGCTTGCCCTCGGTCAGCGTCCCGGTCTTGTCGACCACCAGCGTGTCGACGTCGCGGAGTACTTCGATCGCCTCGGCGTTGCGGAACAGGACGCCCATGGTGGCGCCCTTGCCAGTCGCGACCATGATCGACATCGGCGTGGCCAGGCCGAGCGCGCAGGGGCACGCGATGATCAAGACCGCCACGGCGTTGACCAGGGCGTGGGCCATCCGCGGCTCCGGACCGAGCAGCGACCAGACGACGAACGTCGCGATCGCGACCAGGATGACGATCGGGACGAACCAACCGGCGACGACATCGGCCAGCTTCTGGATCGGCGCGCGGCTGCGCTGCGCCTCGGAGACCATCGCGACGATCCGCGCCAGCAGCGTGTCGGCCCCGACCTTGTCGGCGCGGATCACCAGCGCGCCCGTGCCGTTGATCGTCCCGCCGATCACGCGCGCGCCCGCGTCCTTCTCCACCGGGATCGGTTCACCGGTGACCATCGACTCGTCGATCGCGCTCCGTCCCTCGATCACGACGCCGTCGACCGGTACCTTCTCGCCGGGGCGGACCCGCAGGCGCTCGCCGACCAGGACCGCGTCGAGCTTGACGTCCTCCTCGGAGCCGTCGTCGCGCAGCCGGCGCGCCGTGGTCGGCGCCATGCCGAGGAGCTTCCGGATCGCGGAGCTGGTCTGACCCCGCGCGCGCAGCTCGAGCACCTGGCCGAGCAGGATCAGCGTGACGATCACACCGGCCGCCTCGAAGTAGGGCGCGACTTCGCCCTGGTCTCGGAATGCCGCCGGGAACACGCCCGGGGCGAGCGCGGCGACGACGCTGTAGCCGTAGGCGACGCTGACCCCGAGGCCGATCAGGGTGAACATGTTGAGCCGCCGACGACGGATCGACTGCGCCGCCCGCACGTAGAACGGCCACGCCGCCCAGGTGCAGACCGGGGTCGCGAGCGCGAGCTCGAGCCACACTCGCCCGCGCCGCGTGAGCACGTCGGAGATCGCGTGATCGAAGAACATCTCGATCATGACGATCGCGAACAGCGGCGCCGTGAACGCCAGCGAGATCCAGAACCGCCGCGACATGTCGCGCAGCTCCGGGTCCGGACCGGCCTCGGCGGTGATCGTCTCCGGCTCCAGTGCCATGCCGCAGATCGGGCAGCTGCCTGGTCCGATCTGCCGGACCTCGGGATGCATCGGGCAGGTGTAGATGCTGCCCGGCGCCGCCGCGGGCGCTGGTGCGGGTGTGAGCGCCGGCTCGGCGGGCTTCAGGTACCGCGACGGGTCGGCGCGGAACTTCTCCGCGCAGCGCGGGTTGCAGAACAGGTACTCGTGCCCCTCGTGGGTCACGCGGTGCTTGGTCGTCGGCGACACCGTCATGCCGCAGACGGGATCGACCACCGTGTCGGGGATGTTCGAGCCGGAGGCGGCGGGCGCTTGCGCGTGATGCTGGTGACCGTGGTGTTCGTGCATGGGGCCTCGCTCTGCAGACGTAGCGGGTATGTTTTCATTACGGCGTGGCAACAGTCCTCAACGACGCCGGGTCAGCGCGAACGCCGCACCAGCGGCGACGGCGGCGATGGCCACGAGGACCGGCAGGAAGTCCGAGCGGAGCACGACGTTGCTCCACAGAAAACGACCGAACGCGACAACCAGCGCGAGCGCGACGCCGACGCGAAGGACCCTCGGCGCGTCCGTCAGCAGGTAGCCGCCGATCGCGAGCAGGACGATCCCGAACCCCGCGACGAAGCCGCCGAGCGTCAGGAAGACGATCGTGAGCCAGTCGGCGAGGCGGGGCGGCATCGTGTCGATGGCAACCCCGGTGAAGCGCGCGTCCTCCGGCAGCATCGCCGGGCGCAGGAGCATGAAATAGGTCGCGACTCCGAGCGTGAGGACGCCGAGCACGACCAGCAGGACGCCGGCCACGCGATCGCGGTGGTCCGGCGGGAGAGTCCCCGTACCCGTCGAGGTCACCGGAGACTCCCAGCATCGCCGACGTGCATTCCCCGCTGGGTCATCCTCCTCTCTACTGCATCGCAAGTGCCACGTCCTGCGGGTGGGCGCAGACCGCGGCTCGATCCGTGCACACCCCGTGACGCATGGCCCACTCCGTCGCAACCCCATCCCCGTCGCCGGCATTGCTCGATCGCCAGAAGCTCGCCGAGCTCACGTCGACGACCGGCGCCCTGCTGCTCGGCATCGGAATCGGGGTTTACCTCGCTGGCCCACTCGGAGAGCTCGCCATTTGGTTCGTCACGCTTGGCTTTCTGCTGCACGGGTGGGGCATGTTCGACCGTCACCGCGCGCTGATCGCGGCGACGGAACGTCCACCGCTCTGGTGGCGAGCGCTGTATGCGGCGTGCTGGGCCGGTCTAGTTGCGCTCGTCGCGTACGCGATCGTCCATTCGACGTAGTGCGGTCGCGATCCGGGCTCACGCAGCAGCGCTTCGGGCGCCCAGCGCGTTGGTCATCGCATGTGTCGAGCGGAGCGTCTTCTCAGGGGCGACCTCGATGGTCGCCTTGGCCGCCGTGATCGCCATCGCCATCGCCGCCGCCGAACACGTCCATGCGGTACGCGACCAAGCCAGCGATGAGGACCAAGATCACCATCGCCAAGATCACCACTACGTTGGTGTTGCTGCTGTCCGAAGCCATGAAGAACCTCCTGCGTGGGATGAATGCCGCTGCGTCCGGCGTGGGCCGGTTATTCGCGATGCCCTTTCATGGGGGCGCCCGAGCCCATTTCGCCGCGGCCCGGGTGTCCCCCGTTCCGCCCATGTTCGCGGCACACAGGTCGACGTCCTTCGTCCGCTCGGCGCCGTCGGGCATCGTGATCCGGACCTTGGCCATGCACGCTGATGGTGCACTTCGAGGGCCAAGCTACGATTCTAGACGGCGGCCCCGACCAGCGATCCGATGAGTGCAGTCACACCCATTGCGACGGCGCCCCACACCGTGATCCGCACGGCCGCCTTCATCATGGAGGCGCCGCCAAGTCGTGCGCCGGTGATCCCGAGGGCAGCGAGGAACACCATAGCTGCGGCGGCGACCGCCCACGCTCGCGCTGCATCGCTGACGACGAGCGCAACGAGCAGCGGCAGGATCGCACCGACCGTGAACGCTGCCGCCGAGGACATCGCGGCCTGCAGCGGTTTGGCGGTGACGGTGTCGGAGATCCCGAGCTCGTCGCGGCCATGCGCGGCGAGCGCCCCGTGCACCATCAGCTGCTGAGCGACCTTGCCAGCGACCTCCGGTTCGACACCGCGCGCCTCGTAGATCCGGGCGAGCTCGCCGTGCTCGCCGACCGGATCGCTCGCGAGCTCGCGTGCCTCACGCGCAAGGTCAGCACGCTCGGTGTCCGACTGGGAGCTCACCGAGACGTACTCACCTGCGGCCATCGACATCGCCCCTGCGACCAGACCTGCGGCGCCGGCAACGATCACGGCAGCCCGGTCGGCGCCGGTCGCCGCGATCCCGACGACCAGGCTCGCGGTCGACACGATCCCGTCGTTGGCCCCGAGGACGGCCGCACGCAGCCAGCCGATGCGATCGGTCCGATGCCGCTCGGCGTGCCTCACCTGGGGATGCGCCTTCCCGAACCAGCCGACGGCACGAGGGCGTCGATCCACCGGGCGATGGTGCGGACCGCGAGCGGGAGGTTGCCGACCTGGCAGTGGCTCTGCGCGGACTCCGCGCGCGTGAACACGCGCGACGTGATCGAACGTGCACTGGTCAGGCCGGCAGCCTGATCGAGGATCTGCTGGCGTGGCACGTAGTGGTCCTCGGCGCCTGCGAGGAGCAGCACGTCCTGGGTGACGCGCGCGGAGACATCGCGGGTTTGATAGCGCGCCGCCTCGCGGAGCATCGCGTGCGGGGTGGCAACGCCGAAGACGTGCATGCCCTGGGCGAGCCCCCACTCGGTGATCGGGCGGCGGTCGCGGCGGGCGAGCGCGTCGAGCAAGAACCCGGCGCGAATCGCGAGCAGCGCGCGCAGGACGACGCGCCGCGCGGCGGGGATCTGGGCGAGGAGGCACGCCTGGAAGTCGGAGAGCACGTCGAAGGCGACGACGCGATGGACCCGCGGCTCGCCGGCAGCGGCGCGGATCGCGAGGCAGCCGCCGAGGGACACGCCAACCAGCGTGACATCGTCGAGGCCGAGCTCGTCCAGCACGGCGCCGACGGGGAGGTGCCAGTCCGGCGTCATCGGCAGCCGCGCGTCGGCAAGCACCGCGCCTTGGCCGGGGCCCTCGAAGGCGACGACGTCGAAGCCCTCGTCGCGAAGCGCGTGGAAGATCGGGAAGAACTCCTCGATGTAGCTGTCGAATCCGCCAAACACGACCACGGTCCCGAGAGGCCGCGGCGGCGCGAACCGATAGGCGGGGAGGGTGGCGCCGGCATACGGCACCAGCGCTGGCGGACCGACGCCGAACACTTCGCGCATCATCGTGACGAAGGTGCGCCGCGCCCACGGATGGCGCGGATCGTCGGGCAGGAAGAAGAACTCCGCCGCTCGCAGGTGCAACGCGGCGTCGAGCGGACGGCCGGCGACGTGGGCACGCTCGTGCAGCTCGAGGAACGCCTGGCGCCATCCTTCGAGCGTGACCAGCCGATCGAGGACGGTTCGAACATCGCCAAGCATCGTGCTGCCGCCGTACGCGAGCCAGCGGTCGAGCTGGAAGTCGAGGCTGCGGTCGGCGAGGAGCCTGTGGGTTCCGACGTGGAGCTCGTTGACCGCGACGCGCGCTGCCAGTGCGATCATCGCGCGGCCGCAGGGACCAGGGGGGCGAGGGGGCGGGGGAGCTCGACCCGCGCCGGCAACGACAGCCGCGCCTCGGCGCGGGCGCCGATGACACCGCCGGCCATGGCTGCGGCCAGGGCGAGGACATCGCCCGCGAAGAACCCGAGCATGAGGCGGTCGCCGAACGCGGACATCAGATCGACCTCCACCAGGCCGATGGAGACCGCGGCCATGAACCAGGTGCAGCCGAGCACCGCGGCGGCGGAGCACGCGATGGCCCAGCTCATCAGGCCGTGCAGGAGGCCGTCGCGTCGATCGGTGGCGCGCGCGATCACCGCGGCGATGTAGCCGCCAAGGAAGGCGGCACCGACCCAGGCCGCACCGGCGAACAGCGCCACTCCGACGCCCAGCTCGCCCATCACGGCGGCGTCGACCGCCCCCATCGACCACAGCCCGAGGCCTCCGGCCAGCATCAGGAGCAAGCCGATCGCGACGAGCTCGATGACCGCTCCGGCGATTGCGGCGCGCAGGCTGATGCGCGTTCGGGACGCCGGCGTCACTGCTTGGTGTTCGACAGTCATGGCACGTGTCCTTTCGGTTGCCTCGTCACGAGCCACAGCAGCCGCCGGATGTTCGCTCCACAGGCGCCGAGGCGACGTCGTAGCCCGCCGATTGGAGCGCCGCACCCAGCGTCGCAGTCGACACGCGGTCCTCGTCGAACCTGACGTTCGCGGTGTTGTCCGCAAGCGAGACCTCGACATGGTCGACGCCGGGTACCGAGGTCAACGCGAGGGTCACGTGCTTCACACACGCACCGCAGGTCATGCCGGAGACATTCAGCATCTCGGTCTTCATGCATCTCGGTCTTGCAATCTCCGACCCGCTCTCCGCTCTCCGCTCTCATCGAGCGGCGCGACTGATGCATGAGCGACGAGCATGAGGGCCAACCACATGCTTCTGCTCGCCGTCCCGTTCGCGCTCGTCGCGTGTGGCCCGGCTCCTGGAACGCGGGCACATGACGACTCGGCGGCGGGCCATCGCGAACAGGCCGCTTCGCATCAAGCCGAGGCCGAGACGCTCGCGTTCGCAAACTCGAAGCTCTACTACCAGAGCGCCCATCGGGACCACGAGAGGCTCGCGTCGGCGCACCTGCGGGCCGCGCAGCAGCTCGAGGCCGAGCACGCTGCTGCGTGCGAGCAGCACGCGCAGGCGTCGATGACGCCGTGGCCTCGGGTCGTGTCCACCGACGACGTCTCCGGCGGTGTCGTGCTCCACCTGACGCACGCGGTCGGCTCGGAAGACGACATCCTCGCCGACCTGCAGTGCCGCCGCAGCTCGCTCGCGCTCGATGGCTTCGATCGGCATCCCGATGATCCGCTCGCCATCGAGAGCCTCGACGTTGTCGTTCACGCCGAGCCGGGCGGGACCGCGGTCATGTTCGGGGTCGACGGCGAAGCCCAGGTCGAGGAGCTGCGCCGGCGCGTCGACGTGATCGCGCAGGCGAAGTGAACCGCGAGGGGCGGTGGCGCTCGTGTAACCACGCCGGTCACGCGGCGCAAATGTGGGGCGGAATTGGTGTCATGGGCCCCGCTGCCCCATTTCTCTACTCGGCGGCGGCGAGGTGACATGACCGACTTCAACGGGCCGCGACGACGATTCCTGCAGACAGGCGCTGCCGCCGTGGTAGGGGGCGCCGCGCTCGCATACGCGCGACGGGCCGGCGCGCAGCAAGCGGGCGCGCCGGACGTGATGGATCCCATCGGGGCGTCGGTCGCTCCTCCCAAAGGCAGCGCCCTCTACCAGCGCTTCGAGCTCGAGCTCAAGGTGATCAAGCACGAGCTCGTGCCCGGCGTCGTCGTTCACATGATGGGGTACGGGAGCCAGGTCCCGGCCCCGACGATCCGGGTGAACGAGGGCGACTGGGTGTGGGTCGACTTCAAGAACACCAACGACGAGATGCATACGATCCACTGGCACGGGCTGATCGTCCCGTACCGGATGGACGGGGTCCCGTACCTGACCCAGGACCCGGTCATGCGCGGCGAGACCTACCAGTACGTGTTCCAGGCCCGGCCCTACGGCACGCACTTCTACCACTGCCACTTCGGGACGAGCATGCACATGCAGGCCGGGATGTACGGCGCGTTCATCGTCGAGCGTCCCGACGACCCGATCCGCGATCGCTTCCCCTACACCCGTGACCACGTCCTGATCCTGTCGTCGATCGACACCGTGTTCGTGCGCGCACAGCTGAACGCGATGTTCGCGCGGATGAAGCAGCGCGACGCAGCCGCAGCGGGAAGCGGGCTCGACCTCGCGTCGCAGGCCCGCTATCACGACCTCGCCGCGCTACGTGCAGACATCGCCGCCGGCAACGCGCCGCCGTACGCGCGATCCCGTACGACGCCGCAGGCGCCACAGCCGAACTTCTTCACGATCAACGGCAAGTCTTACCCGGCGACCGAACCGATCAAGGTCCGCGAAGGCGAGTGGACGCGGATCCGGTTCATCAACGCCGGCAACGTGCCGTTCTCGATGCACCTGCATGGGCATGACTTCTTGCACGTGTGCACCGATGGCGCGCCGCTGCCCGAGCCGGTCCGCATGAGCACGATCCCGGTCACGCCGGGTCGCACCGAGGACATCGTGTTCCTCGCTGACAACCCAGGGCTGTGGGCGCTTCACGATCACGACGTCACCCACACCACCAACAACGGGATCTATCCCGGCGGCGCGATGACCGACATCGAGTACGAGGGCTTCACGAGCGACTACGAGCCGGCGGTGTCGCTTGACGAGTAGGTGCTACGTGGCTGGTGCCGTCGCGATCGCCGCGCTGCTCGGAGGAACCGGGGCCGCCTCGGCGCAGGTCGATCCCGCCGAGCCGCCTGCTGATCCGACGAACCCCGACGTCGAGCCGGAGCTCGCGATCGGGATCCGCGCGGTGACGTCGGTGAACGGCGCGCTGACCGAGGACGGCGACGCGACCAGCGCGATCGACTTCTCCGACACCTACGTGTTCCTTCGCCCGCGAGTCGAACTGTTCCCATCGGGAACGCGCGCCGGCGCGCTGTTCGGGGTCACGTTCCCCGACGTCTACGACGAGCCGGGCACGGTCCTGGTCGCGGATGCGCACGCGTTCCTCGACGATCGCTGGGGCACGCTTCGGGTCGGCCGCGGTCGGCTCAAGAGCCGACTGATCCCGTTCCCCACGCTCCGCGACGACGATCTGGTCCGGTACACCGACGTTCAGAATCCGTTCTCCGAGGGGCTGAGCACCGCCGATCTCCAGTACGGCAACACCGTCGACCTGTCCGTGTGGCCAACGCCGCGGTGGTACGTCGAGCTGCACGCGGAGAACCTGCCGGCGAGCGCGCTCCGCCCCGTCGACGAGCGCGCGTTCCGGATCAACTCGGTGGGGCTCGACGCCGGGTACCGGCAGATCCCCGCGCTCGCGCAGCTGTCGGCGATCCGACAGCTCGCGGTCGGCGTGAACGCCTACCATGTGAAGGCCGACGATCAGGCGTGGACGGGGGACGCGCTCGCCGCGGCGTGGCTCGGCCCCCTGATCGATCCGGTGCACGCGATCGATCTTCGCCTCCAGCTCGGCTACGGGCTCGGCATCGACGGCGTCACGCCCGACACGCCGGAGGGGACGCACCAGGCCCGCGCGGTCTCGGCGGTCGCGTCGCTGGGCTACACCTACCGGCGTCGGCTCCTGCCGACGCTGCGGACGAACGTGCTGTCCGGCTTCCGCCGCTATACCGAGGCCGACCGGTCGCAGTGGAGCGTCGTCGCGAACGGCTTCTACGCGCTCGGCGTGTCGGTCGAGGTCGGCGTCCAGTACCAGTACCAGCGCAACGACGCCGCGTTGCCGGACGCGTTCGGCGAGGACCAGGAACATTCGATCAAGCTCGCGCTGATCGGTCGCTTCGAGACCGTCTTCGGCCGGCTGTTCGACGAGCGCGACTCGCTGCTCAACACCGAAGGAGGGTATCTGCCATGACGTCCGTAACTCGCTTCTCTCTCGCCACGGTCGTGTTCGCCGCCAGCGTCTCCGGCGGCTGTCGCCTCGGCGGCGGCGGTGCGCCGATGAAGCCGATGTCGGAACCCGGCGGCGACGCCGCGATGGAGCCGATGGAGTCGATGCCGGAGAGCGGTGGGGAGACCGCCGCGACACAGCCGGACACCCGCGCCCCCGCTGAACGCGACCCCGCGCTGAGCGTCGAGCTGCCTCCTTGCTCGCCGGGAGAGGCGTTCGATCCCGACGGGAAGAGTACCCCCGATGGAATGGACGCCGACGCCTCCGGTAGCTCGCACCACGCGCCCGTCGAAGGTGGCGCGCGAACGACGATGCACGACCGGGGCGCGAAGCTGCACGCGATGGGCGCCGAGATGATGACCATGGCGCCGACGGAAGGGATGGACGCCGCGGAGATGACGGAGATGGGCGAGCACATGATGGCGATGGGCTCGATGCTGATGACGATGGAGGACATGGGCGGCCACATGAAGGGCATGGGCGCGACCATGAAGAACGCCGGCGACCACGCGAAGAAGAAGGGCGTGAAGGGGAAGAAGCGTGGCGCGAAGACGAAGCCCGCGCCGGACGCGAAGGTCGGGATGGAGGCCGACGCGATGTCCAAGATGGGCGACGAGATGATGGAGATGGGCGGGATGATGGAGATGGGCGGGATGATGGAGATGGGCGGGATGATGGAGATGGGCAAGGAGCCTCCGCAGGAGGCGCCGAAGCAGGAGGCGCCGAAGCAGAGGGCGCCGAAGCAGAAGGCGCCGAAGCAGAAGGCGCCAAAGGCGACCAAGAAAAAGCCGGCCCCCAAGCCAGCTGCGCCGATGAACGACGGCATGTGATGCACATGCCTGATGAACAACAAAGGAGCCCTGTCATGCGAACCACCACCGCTACGCTCTGCGCGTTGCTGCTCGCCGCGGGCGTTGCAGCTTGCAAAAAGAAGGATCCGAAGGAGACGGCCGTCGCGCCGGCTGTGGACGTCACGGTCACGGCGAGCGAAGCGAAGGTCTCGCTCTCGGACGACAAGGGCCGACCCGTCTCGACCAAGGGCGTCACCGGCCATGTCGAGCTTTCCAACGGTCACAACGTGACGCTGACTCCGGATCCCGATGGCGTGGCGCTGCGTGCGCCGCTCGCCGGGATGGCCGTCACGGCGGAGCACGGTTGCATGGCCAAGATCCACGTGACGATGTCGGACGGCGCCACCCGGACACAATCTGCGGACCTCTGCCGCGAGGGCGGCGATGTGCACGCGGGTCATCAGCCCGGAGCTGCGAGCGGTGCCGTCGCCACTGGCGCGGACACCGCCGCGATGAAGGAGATGGGCACCGAGATGCAGGGCATGGGCGCCACCATGAAGGACACCGGAATGACCGACATGGGCGACGAGATGATGAAGATGGGCGGCGAGATGACGGCGAGCATGACGCCCGCGGAGATGAAGGAGATGGGCGCACGCATGAAGCAGATGGGCACGAAGATGAAGGCCGAAGCCGGCGCGATGAAGGGAATGCCCGACGCTCCAGCCGGCAAGCCACCCGCGATGCCGCCCGACGACATGATGGAGATGGGGATGGGGATGATGGAGATGGGCGGCATGATGGAGATGGGCATGGGTGACATGGGTGCCGCGAAGGCCGACCCGATGGCGGACCCGAAGGCCGCGCCCATGACCGATCCGAAGGCCGCGCCGATGGCCGATCCGAAGATGGCTCCCAAGGCCGAACCGATGCCCGCTCCGATGGAGCACGGCGGCGGCGAGATGTGATGCGCGCTCCGCGGGCCCATCGGGTGCGAGCCTTGTGGCCGTTCGTCGCCGGTTCGCTCGCCGCCCTCGGTGCGTGCTCCGCTTCCGCGGATGAGCGCGCTCGCCCAGGCCCGACGGCGATCGAGCAAGCCCACGCGGTGTACTCGGCGCTCGTCGCCGCGCAGGTCGTCCACAACGGGGTGCCCGAGGCAGTCCTGCCTCCTCCGCCGACCCCAGTGCGGAACCTCTATGAAGTGGGCGCGGAGGGATTCTTCCTCGACCGTGCGGAGGCGATCGGTCTCAGCGCCGACGTGATCGCCGCGCTCACCTCGATCAAAGAGCAGGCTTCGCTCGTGCACCAGGCGATTCAGCAGGAGATCGATGCAGCCGAGAAGCGTCTGAGGACGCTCACGTTCGAGCCAGCGCCCGACCCCGCGAAGATCGACGCGGAGATCGTCGAGATCGGGCGGCTCCGCATCCACCAGCGGATGGCCGACGCCCGTGCGGTCGGCCTCGCCATCGCCGTGGTCGCGCCGGTTCTGCCTCCACCCGCGAGGCCCATGTGAAACGAAGCCTTCGCGTGAGGGCGCTGGCAGTGACGATCGGCGTGCTGTCGTTCCCGGTCGTGGGGCAGGCCAACCCAGCCCATCACGTCGAAGACGCCGGTGTCGCCCCGGCCCCAGGTCCGACGACGAGCGCGCCCGATCCGATGGCCACGGCGCCGGCGATGAACGGCATGGGCGCGATGATGGCACCGGCGTCCGGCTGCATGGGCGACGACTGCGGCGCGGGTGCGGGGGCGACTCCTCTGTATTCGTCCTTGATGACGCTGGAGGAGCTCACGCCGGAGAAGCGGGCGGAGATCGAGGCTCTCGCTACGCAACAGATCGACGAGGGCATGGCGAAGCTCGTGCGAGGGGCTGAATCGCTGACGCACACGACCCGGGCCGAGGATCACGTCGTGACGCAGCAGGCCGCCGCCCTCATGCACGAGGGGCTCGATCAGCTCGAGGCCGGGGTCGCCGCGCGCCGCGTCCTCGCCGAAGGCAAGGCGCCGCGCAACCTCGCGCTCGACTGGTTCAAGCGCGAGATGAACCTCGCGACGCCGGTGCCGCACGACCGGTCGACGGGGTGGCTCGGGCTCACGGCGATTCACTGGTTCACGATGGCGCTGCTGGTCGGCTTCGCGCTCGCGATGGTCGCCATGTACTTCTTCAAGATGCGCCGGGCCTCGGCGCTGTTCCGCCGACTCGAGGACAAGGGTCCTCCTCCGCCTGGGTCGGCCCCGCCGCTCGGCGGGAAACCTGCGCCGTCGGTCCCCACGACCTCCGTGTCGCCTGTGGATGCGAACTGGCGAGGGCAGCTCCGCATCCAGAGCATCGTGACGGAGACGCCGAGCGTCAAGACGCTGCGCCTCGTGCCCTCGTCCGGCGCTGGCGTCATGCCATTCACGTTCGTGCCCGGTCAGTTCCTGAACGTCGCGTTCTCGATCGGCGGCGCGAGGATGAACCGGTCGTACTCGATCTCGTCGTCGCCCACCCAGCGCGAGTACGTCGAGCTCACCGTGCGGCGTGAACCTCGCGGCGCGGTGTCCCGCCACATCGACGATCTGCTGAAGGTCGGCGACGAGATCGAAGCCGGAGGGCCGGTCGGGCGCTTCACCTTCGCCGGAGTCGATGCCGACAGCATCGTGTTGATCGCGGGCGGCGTGGGCATCACGCCCATGATGAGCATCGCGCGCTATCTCACGGACCGCTCATGGCCCGGAGATATCTACTTTTTCTACTCGTGCCGCGCCTTGGCCGATTTCATCTTCGAGGAGGAGCTCGCATCCCTACAGCGCCGCAATCCGAAGCTGCGCGTCGTCGTCACGATGTCAGGCGCAGAGGGAACGGACTGGAAGGGCCCCCGCGGACGCCTCACCAAGGAGCTGCTAACGCAGACGGTCCCCGACCTTCCGTCGCGACGGTTTCAGCTGTGCGGGCCGCCGCCGATGATGGCCGCGACAAAGGCGATGCTGAGCGAGCTCGGAGTCCCCCCGGAGCAGGTCAAGACCGAGGCCTTCGGCGCCACCAAGCCCAGCCCGTCTGCGGCCGGCGCGTCGAAACCGGCGGGCCCGGCTACCGGCCCGCTGGTCACGTTCTCGAAGAACACCAAGTCAGCCAAGATTCGTGGTGGCCAGACGGTGCTCGAGCTCTCCGAAGAGCTCGGCATCGGGATCGAGAATTCCTGCCGGGTCGGCACGTGCGGCATCTGCAAGGTGAAGCTCACGTCGGGCGAGGTCACGATGGCGGTCGAGGACGCGCTCGATCCGGAGGACAAGACCAGCGGCATCATCCTCGCCTGCCAGGCGATTCCGATCGGCGAGATCACGGTCGAGGCCTAGCCGTGAAGGAACGCGAGCGCGTCGTCGTCACCGGGGTCCTGGGTCTCTTGTTGCTCACCTGGCTGGGCTTCCTCGTTCATCGTTCACCACGCTTTGCCGGCAGCGGACTCGGGGCGGCGTTCGGGATCGCGGGTGCCGCGCTCATGCTCATCCCGCTCGCGTACCCGATCGCGAAGCGCGTGCCGTTTCTCAGAGCCCGCGTCTCGATGCCATCGGTGCTCGCGGTCCACATCTACGCGGGAATCCTCGGCCCGCTGCTCGCGCTGATCCACACCGGTCACAAGTTCGACAGCGCCCTGGGGATCAGCCTGACCGCCGTGATGCTGCTCGTCGTGGTGAATGGGTTCGCAGTTCAGTATCTGCTTACCTATGTCCGCCACGAGATCTCCGACAAGCTGGTCCTGCTGCAGACCGCGCGGGGTGATCTCGACAGCGCCTGGGGCGTGCTCGAGCGCTCCCCGGCCCTCGCTGCCAGCGCTCCGTCCGCCGACGTCACCCGCATCGCCGGATCCGTGGCGGACCTGGAGTACGCGGTCCGGACGCACGAGCTGTTCAAGCGCTGGTTCAGCCGGTCGCTGACGCTGCACATCGTCCTCTCCGTCCTCCTCTACCTCCTGCTCGCGCTCCACATCGGCTCGGGGATCTACTTCGGGCTGCGGTGGCTGTGATGAAGCGCTTCATCTTCTGGCTCGTGCTCCTGGTCGTCCTGGTCGGTGGGGCGTGGTTCGCCGTGGTGCGCGACCAGCGGGCCGCCTCGGCGCTGCAGCAGTTCGTCAGCCCGGGAGCGCTGTCACCGAGGCACGCCTATCTCGCCCACCAGTGCGCGGCGTGTCACGAGTCCACCGTCGGCGTGACGGTCGCGAACTGCACCGCGTGCCACGCCGCAGACGAGCCCCTGCTCGGACGTCAACCCACCGCCTTTCACGCGAGCATCGAGGAGTGCGCGACCTGCCACGTCGAGCATCAGGGCGCGAGCACTCGGCCGGTCGTGATGGATCACGTCGCGCTGGCTCGGATCGGCGCGCGGACGCTCGAGCGGGCGGCGCGGCACGACAACGACAGCGCGACCACGTTGCACTCTCTCGAAACCTGGCTCCGCGTGTCTGCACCGGGAGACATCGATGCAGCGTCGGCGGGCCAGGTGCTCGACTGCGCGGGGTGCCACGACCGGCGCGACCCTCATCTGGCGAGGTTCGGCAGCGACTGCGCGCAGTGCCATGGCCTGGAGTCGTGGTTCGTTCCGGGGTACCTGCATCCGTCCTCGCGCTCCAAAGAGTGCGTGCAGTGCCACAAGCCGCCGCCGAGTCACTCGATGGAGCACTTCTCCATGGTTTCGCAGAGCGTGGCCAAGAAGCAGGCGCCAGTGGACCAGTGTTTCGCGTGTCACCTCACGACGTCGTGGAACGACATCGCGGGGGTCGGCTTCTACAAACACCATTGAGAGGACGTGCACCATGAAGGCTCTCGTATATTCGGGCCCCGGCGAGAAGGCCCTGCAGGAGCATCCAAGCCCGACGATCACGGCGTCCTCGGATGCGATCGTCAAGATGACCAGGACGACGATCTGTGGCACCGACCTCCACATCCTCAAGGGTGACGTCCCGAGCTGTCAGCCCGGCCGCATCCTCGGGCATGAGGGAGTAGGCATCGTCGACAACGTCGGCGCCGCCGTCACCGCGTTCAAGGCGGGCGATCGGGTGCTGATCTCGTGCATCAGCGCCTGCGGCAAGTGCGTCTACTGCCGGAAGCTCATGTACTCGCACTGCACGACCGGCGGCTGGATCCTCGGCAACACCATCGACGGCACCCAGGCCGAGCTCGTGCGCATTCCCCACGCCGACACCAGCCTGCATCACATCCCCGAGGGCGCCGACGAAGAGGCGATGGTGATGCTCAGCGACATCTTGCCCACCGGCTTCGAGTGCGGCGTGCTCAACGGCAAGATCACGCCGGGAAGCACGGTGGCGATCGTCGGGGCTGGACCGATCGGACTCGCGGCGCTCCTCACGGCGCAGTTCTACGCGCCAGCCGAGATCATCATGATCGATCTGGACGCCAATCGGCTCGAGCTGGCGAAGCGCTTCGGCGCCACGACGGCGATCAACAGCAGCGACGGCAAGGCCCTGGCTGCCGTCATGAAGAGGACCGGCGACCGTGGCGTCGACACCGCCATCGAGGCCGTGGGCATCCCGGCCACCTTCGAGCTGTGCACGGAGATCATCGCGCCGGGCGGCACCATCGCCAACATCGGCGTGCACGGGAAGAAGGTCGATCTCCACCTCGAACGCTTGTGGAGCCAGAACATCACGATCACCACGCGGCTGGTCGATACCGTCAGCACCCCGATGCTGCTCGACATCGTGCGGGCCAAGAAGCTCGACCCCAAGCTCCTGGTCACCCATCGCTTCAAGCTCGACGGCATCCTCGACGCGTACGAGACCTTCGCGCACGCCGCCGACACCCGGGCGCTCAAGGTGATCATC
>Ga0163144_10014864_pt1 | contig 16115 bp, 14 predicted proteins | sample OliLak19BULKMAT1_FD_123175 | JGI IMG/M metagenome (GOLD analysis project Ga0163144, IMG submission 123175) | Freshwater microbial mat bacterial communities from Lake Vanda, McMurdo Dry Valleys, Antarctica - Oligotrophic Lake LV.19.BULKMAT1 | ecosystem: Environmental > Aquatic > Freshwater >... | reverse complement strand
TCGTCGCGCACGCCGCCGAGCGACACGCGCACAAAGTCGCGTCCCGTCGCTTCCGCGATGGACTTGCCGAGCGAAGTCTTGCCGACGCCCGGAGGGCCGACGAGGCAGAGGATCGGGCCTTTCAGCTTGCCGGTGCGTTTCTGCACGGCGAGGTATTCGAGGATACGCTCCTTGACCTTCTCGAGGCCGTAATGGTCATCGTCGAGCTGTTTCTCGGCCTTGCGCAGATCGATGACGATCTCCTTGCGCTTGCCCCAGGGCAGCGCCAGCAGCCAGTCGAGATAGTTGCGCACGACCGTTGATTCCGCCGACATCGGCGACATCTGGCGCAGCTTCTTCAGCTCTGCCTCGGCCTTGGTGCGGGCCTCCTGGGAGAGCGGCGCTTCGGCGATCTTCTGTTCGAGCTCGGCCATCTCGTCGCGCTCGCCGCCTTCGCCGCCGGCATCGCCCAGCTCGCGCTGGATCGCCTTCATCTGCTCGTTGAGGTAATACTCGCGCTGGGTCTTCTCCATCTGCCGCTTGACGCGGTTTTTGATCTTACGCTCCATCTGGAGCATGCCCATCTCGCCTTCCATCAGCGCGAAGACCTTCTCGAGCCGGTCCTTGGCGTGCGGCATCTCAAGCAGTTCCTGCTTGTCGGAAAGCTTCACCGACAGGTTCGACGCCACCTGGTCGGCCAGCCGGCCCGGCTCCGTCATCTGCCCGATCGAGGACACCGCTTCCGGCGGGATCTTGCGGTTCAGCTTCACATAGCTTTCGAACTGTTCCTGCACGGCGCGCATCAGCGCGGTGACGTCGCCGCTGACGGTATCGCCCTCGGCAATCGTCTCGACCGCCGCCTCGAAATATTCGCCGCGGTCATGCAGCTCGACCAGCCTGGCGCGCGACTTGCCCTCGACCAGCACCTTCACGGTGCCGTCGGGCAGTTTCAGCAGCTGCAGGATGGTCGCCAGCGTGCCTACCGGATGCAGATCGCCGGAATTGGGGTTGTCGATCGCCGCGTCGCGCTGCGCGACCAGCATGATCTCGTTCTCGGATTCCTCAATCATTTCAAGGGCCCGAACAGACTTGTCGCGGCCGACGAACAGCGGCGCGACCATGTCCGGGAAAACGACGATGTCCCTGAGCGGCAACACCGGCACTGTCTTCGATCTTGGCATTGGAATGCCTCCTTTACGTGGGCCCTGCTGGGCAGCGGCCCGGAAACCCTAGACCACCATATGGGGCGATTATCGGGCGATGCGAAGGATGTGGAAACCGTTAAGCTCCCCTTCAACACCAGCGCTGCTCAACAAAGGTGTGAATATAACTCGCGTGTCCCCTTAAAGCCCCCTCTCCCTTGGGAGAAGGAGTTCAATCCCCCTTGCCCTGCTCCCCGAACCCGGCTTGATACCGCCTCCCGGCAGAAAGCCTGAGGGTTAAGGCGCCATTAACGCTTTCGGAACCGTTTCAGCCTCATCTGCGCGGGTACTTCGCCGGCCTGTCCGGCACCCCAGCGACGGAGAATCGGTCCCATGTCCTCAGCCCGGCAACTCAAGCCCGTCGATGACCTGCTCTCCGGAACCTCCGGTTACTCCGCCAAGGATATCGAGGTCCTCGAAGGCCTGGAGCCGGTCCGCAAACGCCCAGGCATGTATATCGGCGGCACCGACGAACGCGCCTTCCACCATCTCTTCGCCGAAGTCCTCGACAACGCCATGGACGAAGCCGTCGCCGGCTTTGCCAACCGTATCGAGATCAGGCTGACCAATGACGGCTACCTGACCGTCACTGACAATGGCCGCGGCATCCCGGTCGACCCGCACCCGAAATTCCCCAAGAAATCCGCCCTCGAAGTGATCATGACCACGCTCCACTCGGGCGGCAAGTTCTCGGACAGGGCCTATTCCACTGCCGGCGGCCTGCACGGGGTGGGCATCTCGGTCGTCAATGCCCTCTCCGAGCACGTCGAAGTCGAAGTCGCCCGCGACCGCATTGTCTGGCGCCAGGAATTCTCGCGCGGCGCCCCGATGGGCAAGCTCGTCAAGGTCGGCGCCACGCCCAACCGGCGCGGCACCTCGGTCCGCTTCAGGCCCGACCCCCAGATTTTCGGCGACAAGCTGCGCTGGCGCCCCGCCCGCCTGTTCGCCATGGCGCGCTCCAAGGCCTATCTCTTCCGCGGCGTCGAAGTGCGCTGGTCCTGCGACGCAGACCTCCTGCCCGAAGACTCCAAGATCCCCGCCGACGCGGTCCTTTCCTATCCCAACGGCCTCGCCGACCAGCTCGGCGAAGTCTTCCACGACAAGGCCACCATCACGGATGCGCCCTTCACCGGCCTCGTCGACATGGGCCATGACGGCAGATGCGAATGGGCGATCGCCTGGACGCAGGCCGGCTTCGGCGAGCAGGACGGCTTCGCCCGCTCCTATTGCAACACGATCCCGACCCCCGAAGGCGGCACCCACGAGGCCGGCTTCCGCTCCGCCATCACCAAGGGCCTGCGCAATTTCGGCGAACTGACCGGCAACAGGAAGGCCGCGGAGGTCACTGCCGAAGACGTGATGGGCCATTCCGGCTTCCTGCTGTCGGTCTTCATCCGGGGCCCGGAATTCGTTGGCCAGACGAAGGACAAGCTCTCCTCCACGCACGCCTTCCGCCTCGTTGAAGCCGCCGTGCGCGACCATTTCGACCACTGGCTCGCCCAGTCCCCGAAGGAAGCCAACAAGCTCCTCTCATGGGCCATCGAGCGCGCCGACGAGCGCGCCAAGCGCCGCAAGGCCAAGGAAATCAGCCGCAAGTCGGCGACCAGGAAACTCCGCCTGCCCGGCAAGCTCGCCGACTGCTCGGCCAAGGGCCCGGAAGGCACCGAACTCTTCCTCGTCGAAGGCGATAGCGCCGGCGGCTCCGCCAAGCAGGCCCGCAACCGCGAGACGCAGGCGATCCTCCCCCTGCGCGGCAAGATCCTGAACGTCGAGAGCGCGTCGGACGACAAGCTGATGGGCAACCAGGAACTCTCCGACCTCTCGCTTGCCCTGGGGACGGAGCTTGGCCGCAAGTTCAACCTCGACGACCTGCGCTATGAGCGCATCATCATCATGACCGACGCCGACGTCGACGGCGCCCATATCGCGGCGCTGCTGATCACCTTCTTCTACAGGCTCACCCCCGGCCTGATCGAAGGCGGACGCCTCTACCTCGCCCAGCCGCCGCTCTACAAGCTCGCGAACAAGGGCAACATCCACTACGCCATGGACGATGAAGACCGTGTACGGATCATGAAGGAACACTTCAAGGGCAACCAGAAGATCGACCTGACCCGCTTCAAGGGCCTCGGCGAGATGAACCCGGCGCAATTGAAAGAGACCACCATGAACCCGGCCAGCCGCGTTCTCGCCCGGGTCACGCTGCCGGACGCGGTGGACGAACTCACCGAAATGAAACCGGCCGACCTGATCAATACCCTGATGGGCAAGAAAGCCGAACTCCGCTTCAAGTTCATCCAGGACAACGCGGCGTTCGTGGAAACCCTGGATATCTGACCGTCAGGCCCGGGATGGGCGCGCCCCTTCAACTCGCCGGGCAGCGCTGTAGCGCCTTGCCCATCGCGGCGCACGCTGTGCCCATGGCGTTCAGGTCCATGTCCCTGAACTATTGCAGTTCCGCCTCGCCGGCGCCGGGTTGCGACATCAGGTAAAATGCCGCGACTTGCCGTTCCGGTTCCGGGAGATCCTTCATGGCGGCGTCAAAGATGCAGGCGCAGTCATCCGCAGTCCTGATCCGTCCGCGTGACTGTGTCTCGATCCGCACCTGATCGGGATGCTCTTCGCAGAAAGAGAGGAACAGGACGCGAAAGGGGTCTTGGGGGGGGGCGCCGGCACCAGCGGTCCGCTGCATCCCGCAAGCGCCGGTGCGCCCGACAGGACGCAGGCCCTCAGCCTGATTGATCCCATTTCGATGAACACGCTTGCCCCGGTTGCGCCGATTGAACGCCATCAGAGCACGAACCGGTCAAGCAAGGCTGAAGCGCCGGCCTGAAGGGGCGCGCACCGCACGCCGGGCAACGGGCTGCAGCGCCTGCGCCGGGCTTCTAGAGCCGCACCACGTCCTCGAACTTCACCCGCACCTGCCGAAGCCCCGCCACCTCCACAATCCGCCCCCGGATCATGACAGGGTCTGCCACCAGCGGCACGATCTCCGGACCGAAGGCCTTGCCGCGGGCATTCAGCAACAGCAGCGCCGCCTTCCCGGTGGCGCAGCGTCCGGTTTCGGCAAAGGCCAGCGGCAGGCCGCCTCGCGCGCACAGGGCCGCGCAGGCCTTGTGCGTCTTGCCGTGACCGGGCCGCATGGCGCCGAACCAGCATTTCGCATCGAGGATTTCTCCCGTCAGGACGGCCTCGCCAAGATCGGCATCCGGCCCCGCCCGCACGCGCCCCGGCGCCGGATCGGGATAGATCGCGTCCACCGCCATCATTGCATGCTCGCCCCGCTCGATCAGCGTACCGGTCACCGCCGCGCCGGTAAACGTCAGCGCCGGGCGCACACTGATCTGGTCCTTGCCTGCGCCCACGAGAAAGACGGGACGCAGGCCGTAGCCAAGATCTTCCGTCAGCAGATGAACGTAGGGCTCAGGATAGATCGTGCCGGTGACCGCGACTTTCTTTCCCTGGTCCCACACGCCCGGCCCCGGCGACGGCGCAGCCGCTCCAAGCCCGGCCCCCAGGGCGCCGGCCCCCGCCACCAGCCCTGCGCCCGCCGCCAGCATCTGGCGCCGCGTCATGCGCGCCATCCCTGCACTCCAGCCGACAAAGAACGCCTCGTGCGCCATCAGCCGGCCTCCCCGATCAGCGACGGCGCCAGCAAAGTGCCCGGCGATTGCGCCAGCCGGTGGACAAGAACACGCCCGGAGATGATCCTGGTAGGGTAGGTCGGAATCCTTTCGGCATGGGGCGGGGGCGAGGAGCCATCTTCGGGGCGGTACTGGAAGCCATGCCAAGGGCACACGATGCAGCCATCCAGGATGCGCCCCTCGCCCAGAGGGCCGCCCTGATGCCGGCAGGCATTCGCCACCGCGTAAATCTTCGCGCCCTCCCGGAACACCGCGATCCGCTCGCCATCCGGCGGCACGAGGATAACCGCGCGCCCGTCCGGAATCGCCGTGGCCGGCCCCGCGTCCAGCCAGCCCTCGGCCTCGGCGGCGGCGGCCGCATCGCGCGCCGCCTCGCGCCGCCCTGCAACGATGTGCAGCCCGGCCACCAGAAGCGCGGATCCGGCCACCAGCGCCGCCTGCGCGAGCCCTTTTTCCCCCTGCGCGGCGCCCAGCATCACATGCGCGATGATCAGTCCGTAGGCGGCATAGACGCTCATGTGGACGGCCTTCCACAGGCGCGGGCCCAGAACGGCGTTCCAGAAATCATGGCTCGTCGCCGCCATCACGAACAGGATCAGCAGCCCCGCCATCCCCAGGCTTTCGAACGGAAACCCGCCGGGAGAATCATAGCGCGGATTGGACACCAGAAGAGAAACAAACGCATTGAACTGAGAAAATCCGTGATACCAAAGTATCACCAGCGCGCCATGTATCAGAGCAATCAGGAAGCACGCCACGCCCATGTGCCGCCGGTTATACACCAGTGGCAACGCCCGGGGGGTCAGGCGCGCGAGCGGCCCGAGGCAGAGGATGATCGTCAGCAGGCTGAACGCTGCCGCCCCGCTCGCGCGGATCACAAGCTGGATTTCGCTGGGATGCTGGCCCGCCGGCGCCATCAGGAAGCCCGCCCCCAGATGCGCCGCAAGGAACAGCACAAGCCCGGCGAGCAGCACGGCGTCATAGGCCCGCTTGAACGGGTTCCAGCCGACCAGTGAAAAGCCCGCCGCCATCAGCCCGCCTCCACCGCCGCTGCCGCCCCGGCCAGCCGGGCCCGCTCCCACAGGCCCGCGCCGATCACGCCCGCCAGCAGCAGCGCCAAGACCGGCCACAGCGCCGCATGCACGCGCCGCTGGCCCCGCGTCACGCCCGGTCCTCCGGCGCCTTCACCCCTGCCAGCCGCAGCATCACCACCGGCCACAGCGCCGCCAGCCCCGGCAGGATCAGCAGCCTTACGCGCACCGGCACATCCGCCCCGGTCAGCCGCTTCAGCCCGAACAGGATCACGCCCAGCCCGGCCGCCAGTCCGAAACCCAGATAGGCGCCAAGCCCAAGCCAGATCGCCTCCGCCGCCGCCACACTCATCCGCATCCTCCCGCTGCCACATCGTCAGGCTAGGCCTCTCGCCGGCCGTTGCAAGTCAAGTCCTTGCGGGCCCCGGCGCCGCGCCTGTCCGAAATTTAAGCTGCCAGGCCTGACCTGCCTTGCGCCGCGGCCACGCTTGTACCGATGACGGCGCCGCTCGCCGCCCTCCGGAAAGGACGCTCCATGATCCATCGCCCCGTTGCCCTCGCCGCCCTGATGGCCGCCCTCCTCGCCGGCCAGCCCGCCCTGTCCGATTCCCCCAAAGCAAAGGCGCCCCCGCCCGTGACCTCCGCCAAGAAAGCCGCCCTGCCCGACGGCGTCCTCGTCCTCAAACGCGCCACCATCACAGATCCCGGCATCATCGCGAAGGGCGCCGCGATGACCCTTCTCGTCCCCGATGGCTGGCAGACGCGCGGCGGCATCGAGACCAAGCCAGACATGTGCTCGGAAATCTTCGGTGTGAACTGGACCGCCACCGCGCCGGACGGCAAGTCCATCCTCTTCATCTTCCCCACCGAAGGCTGGGCCGCCTCAAATACGGGCCTCACTTCCGACTGCATGGCCGCCTCGTTCCAGTCCACCGGCAACTATCTCGCCGCCCGCATCGCCTACATGTACCCCGGCGCGAAGATCACGAAATACACGCCCCGAGACGACTATTCCAAAGCCGCTCAGGGCTATGCCCGCGACACCCAGATGATGGCGCAGCAATATGGCTTCGACATGCAGGTCTGGGCCGATGGCGGCGAGATGACCTTCACCTACACGCAGAACGGCGCCGCCATGGAGGGCCTACTGGCCGCCTCGTCGCTGTTCTTCGTCTCGTCGAACTACAACCCGATGGGCGGCCCCCCGTTGCAGGCCCTGAACGCCAACACGCTCGGCACCTTCGGCGCCGTCGCCCCGGCGGGCGCGCTGAACCTGCAGCTGGCCGAAGCGGTCCGCCGCTCGGTCACCCCGAATGCGGACTGGCTGCAGGCCCTGATGAGGATCGGCGCTCAGATCAACAAGGACGCTGCTCAGGGTACGGAGCAACGTGCCGCGATGATCGTCGCCGGCGGCGCCGCTGCCACCAGGAGCAATATCGAAGCCTATCGCAACATGACCGCCGCGACCGCCGCCAATGGCATGCCGGACCCGATCAGGACCGGCTCCGGCGGCACGGTCAGCTACAGCAACGAAAGCACGGACGACCGCATCCAGCGCGAAAGCATCGAAGCGGTGCGCGGCGTCGAGACCTATTACGATTCGGTGGGTGAACAGACCGTCCAGCTCGACGCCACCTACGACCACGCCTGGCGCGTCACCAACAACGACACCTACATTCTCACCAACGACCCCAACTTCAACCCCGGCACGTACGACATCCAGGCCACGCAGATGAAGGTGGTTAAGTAGGATTTCGGCGATCACGGCTGCCGCCCGTTTCCGGTCCGGTTCCCATCCGCCAGTTAAATCTGGCGGGCTGCGTCGGCCTGCCCTTGTCCGTGAACGGATTTGTTCACGTCGAAACAGAGCCGGTCATCGATGACGCAACAGACGCGGGTGTCAGCTTTCACCTGCTTGTTGCGGGCCATCGCAAAAGCGCAGAAGCCGCCATATTGCGGCAGGTAGCGCGCCGGATGGGCGAGCAACAGCACCTGGCTCTCCGGGTCAGGAAATCGGTAGCGCCGCCCTTTGACATGATCTTGGCGCCAATTGCGGACTTCGAAGTTTCAGATATTCGGGATGCGCTCTACGCTCTCGACCTGCCAAGGCCCTCAAGCGCGCAAGACTTTTTTTATCTGCCGGGATGCGCAGGGCGAGTGTCCGATCATTCGTGAACTTAATGGCAAAGCCTGCGCCTGCGGACGACCCGGGTATGGGAGATGTACGGCTGTTAGAACGGACAGGAGTGCAGAAAATTTCGTTCGAAGCGGTAAGCTTTGGCTCGCCCCGTTTCCTGAACCAGGAGACTGGCTCACCACGATACGCAACGAACAAGATCTTCGTTGGCCCTATCGGCGCAATGGCAGCGCCGGCATGGGCCCATTTACGTTGCACGCCAGAAGGCTGATTCTGGACAGGGTTATCGAATTGGAATTGGTATCGGGGGTTTCGATACCAGATGATTTCGGGCGTGAAGCGATTGAGCGGTACTGGCGCGGGGATGGCTACAGGGACAAGCTGCCTTCAACATTGGCAAAAGCTGCGGGCCACTCGTCACCCGTAGTGCGAGATGAAATCTGATCAATTGTACCGGAATCAGGGAGGCGGCGGGATTTCATCGCGCCCTGCCTTCCCCCATGACATCGCCCCCAACTCACCCTAAATGCTCCAGATGAGCAAAAATCTCAAAATCCTGGCGGCGCAGTTGAACCCCGTGGTGGGGGATGTGACCGGAAACCTTGCGCTGGCGCGGGCGGCGCAGGCCGAGGCCAGGGCGCGCGGGGCGGACCTTGTCGTTCTCAGCGAGCATTTCATCCTCGGCTATCCGGCCGAAGACCTGGTGCTGAAGCCGGCGGCGGTGGAGCGCTCGATGGCGGCCATCCGTGCTCTCGCGCGGGAGACCGCCAACGGCCCCGCCCTGCTGATCGGCGCGCCGTGGCGGGACGGCGAGCGGCTGCACAATTCGGCGCTCTGGCTGGAGGCCGGCGAGATCCGCGCGCGCCATGACAAGCGGGAACTCCCGAATTACGGCGTGTTCGACGAGAAGCGCCACTTCACCCCCGGAGACGGCCCCGCCGTGGTGGTGGAGTTCAAGGGCGTGCGCGTCGGCCTCGCCATCTGCGAGGATATCTGGTTCGGGCGCGTGCCCCGCGCGGCTAAGGCCGCCGGCGCGGACCTGCTTCTGGTGCCCAACGCCTCGCCCTGGCGCCGCGAAATCCAGGCCGAACGCGCCGCCGCCTTCGACCGCTGGGCCGACCTCGGCCTGCCCTATCTCTTCGTCAACCAGATGGGCGGCCAGGACGAGCTGGTCTTCGACGGCGCGTCTTACGCGACGAACTGCGCGCACGCCGCCCGCTGCGGCCTCGTCGGCCAGTTCGAGACGGGCTGCGCCCTGGTCGAGTTTGATCCGTCCACGAAGCAGTTTTCAGGCCTCGGCAAGAGCTGCGCGCCAGACCTTGAGGGCTGGGCGGCAGAATACCGCGCAGCCATGCAGGGCCTCGGGGATTATGTACGCAAGAACCGTTTCCCCGGCGTCGTGCTCGGCATGTCCGGCGGCATCGATTCGGCGATCACCGCCGCCATCGCCGCCGACGCGCTGGGACCGGACAAGGTCTGGTGCGTGATGATGCCGTCAAAGTATACCAGCACGGACAGCCTGGAGGATGCCAGGGCCTGCGCCGAAGCGCTGGGCTGCCGGTATGACACGATCAACATCCACCCCGGCGTGGAAGCGCTCGGCGGCATGCTCGCGCCTGCCTTCACCGGCCGCAAGCCGGACATCACGGAAGAAAACATCCAGTCCCGCCTGCGCGCGGTGACGCTGATGGCGCTCTCGAACAAGTTCGGCCACATGGTCGTCACCACCGGCAACAAGAGCGAGATGGCGGTCGGCTATGCGACCCTCTATGGCGACATGTGCGGCGGCTACAATGCGCTGAAGGATTTCTACAAGACGGAAGTCTTCGAGCTGACGAAATGGCGCAATGCCAACCTGCCTCCCGGCGCGCTGGTCGCGCAACGCGATGTCATCCCGCAGCGGATCATCACCAGGCCGCCCTCCGCCGAGTTGCGCGATGACCAGAAGGACGAGGACTCGCTGCCGCCCTATCCGGTGCTGGACGACATCCTGCGCGGCCTCGTGGACCTGGAAGAAGATGTCGACGACATCCTCGCCCGCGGCCATGACGCCGCCACCGTCCGCCGCATCGAGCACCTTGTCTACATCGCCGAATACAAGCGCCGGCAGGCGCCTCCGGGCGTCAAGGTCGGCGGCAAGAATTTCGGGCGCGACCGGCGCTATCCGATCACGAACCGGTTCCGGGATGATTAGGGCCTGAAGACCTACTCCTCCGAAGGGGGAATGATTTCCTGGTCCTGCGCGCTTACGCCGAAAGCGTCCGAAGCAAACGCCTCGCGCACTGTCTCGACATCTTGCGGCGCAATGTCGGCGGCGTCGGCAAAGCCGGCGATCGGCGAGGGATAGATACCCACTTCTTCGATCACTTCATCGAACATCAGCCAGGCCTGCTTTCCGCCAAGGCAGGTCACACGCACCCAGAGATTTTCCTCCAGGGACGTGTCGGCAATGTCGGTCACGTTCGAGAGTTCACCCTCGTTGATTTCGTATTCCTGGCCATTGAAGGAGATCACCGTCACCCCTTCGCCAATATAGCGCAGGTACGTCATCTGCTCGCCCTGTTTCAGGGTGAGGGTCTCGATACCGCCCTCGCCGACGAACTCGACCGCAGTATCCTCGAGTACAGTGACAAGCACCTTCCTGGTGGCCGCGAAATACTCAACCTTGTCCTCGTCGCTCCGGGCTGTGTTCCAAAGCTGGTAGTTGGCATATTGCGGCAGCAGGCAGGTGATGTCCTGGGGATCGGTAGGGTTGGGCCGCGCCCGCGCCGGCACTTTCACGTCCGCGTCCAATACAGCAAAGCCCGGCGGATACTCGCCCGGCCAGTCGGCGCTCAGGAACCATGTATCGTCATATCCGGAGATTGCCGCGTAATCGAGCGCGGGCCGGGCCATCCTCGCCGCTGCTGCGGCTGCGGCTGCGCCAGGACCAGCGCTCTGCGCCGCTGCATCCGGCGACGACCCTTCCTTTTGCCCGCAGGCTGCGAGAAGCAGCGCGCCAGCCAGCACCCAGCCGAATCTCATGACCGTCTCCCGGAATTTCCTCTAGCTAGATGCTTGTTAAACAAAACAATAGCAAGAATGTGGCCGAAGCGCTTGGCTTTTGTCCCGATTTGATGTCGAAAGCGGCTTTCCCAGCCCCGGAAGGCCCTGCCGCCATGACCGCCCCGATCGTCCGTTTCGCCCCCTCGCCCACTGGCCGGCTGCATGTCGGCAACGTGCGCACGGCCCTGGTGAACTGGCTGTTTTCGCAAGGCCAGGGCGGCAGATTCATCCTGCGGATCGACGATACCGACCTTGAGCGCTCGACCACGGAAAACGAGGCGGTCCTGAAGGAAGACCTGACCTGGCTTGGCCTCACCTGGGCAGACACGTTCAACCAGTCGGAGCGGTTCGGCATCTATGACCAGGCCGCCGGCAAGCTGCGCGCCATGGGCCTGCTCTATCCGGCCTACGAGACGGCCGAGGAACTTGACGTCAAACGCAAGATCGCCCAGTCGCGCGGCCGGCCCCCTGTCTATGACCGCGCGGCCCTGATCCTGACGGCCGAAGACCGCGCAAGGCTGGAAGCCTCGGGCCTGAAGCCGCACTGGCGCTTCAAGCTGTCGGGCGAGCGCGTGGAATGGAACGACCTCGTGCGCGGCCCGCAGGGCATCGACACCTCGTCGGTCTCGGACCCCGTGCTGATCCGCGAGGATGGCAGCTATCTCTACACCCTCCCCTCGGTGGTGGACGATATCGAGGCCGGCATCACGCATGTCGTGCGCGGCGAAGACCATGTCACGAACTCCGGCGCCCAGATCGAGATCTTCATGGCCCTTGGCGGCAAGGCGCCGGAGATGGCGCACATGCCGTTGCTGGTCGGCGCCGATGGCTCGGCCCTGTCGAAGCGGATCGGCTCGCTCTCGGTCGGCCAGCTGCGGGAGCAGGGCATCGAGGCGATGTCGATCTGCAGCCATCTCGCCAAGCTCGGCACGTCGGACAATATCGAGCCGCGCAGCACGCTGGCCGAGCTTGCGGCCGAGTTCTCCTTCTCCAAGATCGGCCGCGCCCCGGCGCGCTTCGACGAGACAGACCTCGAGAACCTCAACGCGGCCCTCGTCCACGCGATGCCGTTTGCGGAGGCTGGAGGCCGCCTCAAGGCGATCGATCCGCGCGCGGAGAATGAAGCTTTCTGGCTCGCCGTGCGCGAGAACTGCGCGCGCGTCACCGACGCAAAGGACTGGGCCGAGATCATCTTCGGCGCGGCGTCACCGGATGTGTCTGCCGGGGACAGGGACTTCATCGCCGCCGCCGCCGCCCACCTGCCGCCTGGAGAGCTGACCGGGGCCAGCTGGAGCGACTGGACGAACGCGCTGAAAGCGGCCACCGGCCGCAAGGGCCGAGGCCTCTTCATGACCCTGCGCAAAGCGCTCACGGGAATGGAGCACGGCCCTGATATGGGGGCCGTGCTGCCGCTGATCGGGCGGGCGAAAGTGCTCGAGCGGCTGGGTTAGTCACACCCCTCCGCCTGACAAGTCACACGCGCCACATCCCGCCCCTCGGCGAGACCGCGCACCCATTCCGCCGCCCGCACGCCGCCGGTGGTGGTCGTGTAAAGACGGTCATAGCGCAATAGCGTATGGTCCTTTCCGGAAGCGGAATAGGACCGGAAGTTCGGAATGTCCTTTGCCAGTTCGTCAAGGTTTGCGTGCATCAGGGCGCGCACGGGATCGCTGACGCCCATCAGGGCAAGGAACATCTGCTGCACGTCGTCATCGACATTGTTGAACTGGTGCATCCGCATGCCGCGATAGCGCATCGAGGTGACACGGTAGAAATCCCCGGTGGTGAAGGTCGCGCGGTCGAAACCGGAAAGCTCCGGCCAGTCCGGCATGTTCGTGAAAGTGCCCCAGGTCTCCAGCAGGCCCGGCACGGCGCCGGCGCGGTAACCGCCGGCCCCGCCGCCATACTGCACAATCTCCGCCTGCGGATAATGATCCGCCACGACGCCCGCATAGTAGGGCGAGGCAATCGCCCCGGCGCTGCCGCCGCCGACGAACACGCGGGATGGCTGTGGATAGTTGGCGTACACCCAGTCGAGCGCCGACTGGACATTTGCCTTGCCCCGGTGGTGGATCGGCACGGCCTTACCCGCGCTTGTAGTGTAGATCGCATCCCGGTCGCCGAGATGGGAGTCGCCCGTGCAGTAGGAGACGAACACCTGCGTCCAGCCCGTGAACGGGTTTTCCGGATTGGCCGCATCGAACACACCGCCCATCCTGGCAGGATTGTTGGCGTCCATTTCCGCAAAGGGCGTGTAGGCATTCGCCCCGCCGGACGGGTCGCACAGGTCGCCTGACCAGCAGGCCCCGCCGCCATTCAGGAAGATCATCACGCGCGAGGCGTCGCCTCCGCGCACGTGAAAACTGTAGGGCGTGCCAGCCGCGCAGAGCGTGTCGCCGCCGGGTGCAATGGTTGTCCAGCCGGGCAGCGCGGCGGCTCCGGGGGTTTCCGGCGCAGGTTTTTCCCCGGCGGCCGTGCAGGCGGCGATCAGGGTCAGCGCGGCAAGGGCCGCGGGCAAGAGACGCATGGTGATCCTCCAGTGGCCTCTGGCGGGCCATCGCGGCGGAAAGTCTAGGCGGGCGCGGAGGAAAGTCCAGACGGGCGCGCCCGGGCAGACAATCAGGCGGGCGTTGCGGGCGGCGCTGCGTGTTCCGCTTTTTCGGGCGCCTCCGACGCGCCGATCCTGAGCAGCCGGGCGACAAGACCCACACTCGTGCTTTGCAGCAGCAGGCTGACGAGCACCACGAGGAAGGCGATGTTGAAGAAGTTGCCCGGCACGCCCAGCAGCACGGGGATGATCGCGAGATAGATCGGCATGGCGCCGCGCAGGCCGACCCAGGACAGGAACAGTTTCTCGCGCCAGGAAAAATCCTCGAAAGCGAGGCTGATGAACACAGCTGCCGGGCGGGCGATGAAGATCAGGATGGCGGAGATCAGCAGCGCATCCGGGATGTCGGCAATCAGTTTCGAGGGGGTGACCAACAGGCCGAGCACAAGCAGCATCGCCAGCTGCGCAAGCCAGGCCATGCCATCCATGAACTGCTTCACCACCTGCTTTGCGCGGTAGGCATGGTTGCCGAGAATAAGGCCTGCAAGATACACCGCCAGGAAGCCCGATCCGCCGAGGATGTTGGCCGCGCCGAAGATGAGCAGGCCGGCCGCAAGTGCGAAGATCGGGTTGAGGCCGAGCTCCAGGGCCACCCGGTCGTAGAAAAAGGTGAGCATTCGCCCTCCGGCGATTCCAAGCGCCGCGCCGATGCCGAACTGCTGGATGAAACCTGCCGGTACAGACCAGGCAGCGCTGCTAATGGCGCCCGCACCGCCTGCCAGGATCATCCCTGTAAAGGTCAGCGCAAGGAAGATCGCCATCGGGTCGTTGATGCCGGATTCCACTTCCAGCGTATTGGCCACCATCGGCTTCAGCTTGATGCCCTGCTGGCGCAGAAGCAGGAACACCGCCGCAGCATCGGTGGAGGCCACCAGCGAGCCGAGCAGAAGGGCATATAGCGGATCGGTGTCGAGGAACCACCACACGGCCAATGCCACAACCGACGCCGTCACCATCACGCCGAGACTGGCAAGGATCACCGCCGGGCGCAGTGCCTGCCGGAAGTTCTTCATCGGCGTGTGGATGCCGCCATCATAGAGGATGACCGCCAGCGCAAACGAGCAGGCAAGATAGCTGAGGGGCACATCATTGAAGACGATGCCGCCGGGTCCGTCTTCTCCGAACAGGATGCCCACACCCAGGAACGTCACCAGCAGCGGCGCGCCGATGCGGCGCGACAGGAAACTTGCGAAGATCGCCGCGCACAGCAGCAACCCGCAAAAGAATATCAGCTGGTTGGTCGAATCCATTCGGCCCCGGTCAATACGGTTGAATTTTCAGTATATCCTGCATTTGGAGCGGCTGAAGGGCAAGGACAAGCGCGGCGCCCGAAATGAGCGCAGAAAACGCAGCACGCTCGACCGGTCGTGCAGGCACGCCGCGTTTGCAGTCTTTCAGGCAAGCCCGGCCTGGCTGGTCACCGCATCCCGCTGCAGGAGCGCCGGTTTTGCCAGCAACTTGCTGCGGGCACGAAAGGGCAGGCCCTCGGCGTTCACCGCGCGTCGCAGGTTCTCGACCAGCGCGTTGAACGCGCGGCTGGTGACGCCGTGGCCGGCAGGTGAAGGATCACGATCCTGCCGGTTGCGCGCGGCCAGCATCGCCATCCCGGTCGGCGACTACCGCGCGGGCCTTTCCTGGCTCTCCTGCCTGAAAGAGGTAAGGCGAACGGACTGAAGATCGACAAGTCGTTCATCATGACACTCATCCTGACACTGAGGGAAGGTCCTTCTGACCAGCTTTTGATCAGGTCGGCTATCGACCTTGCCCATGCGACGGCGCTCAGGAAGGCTGCGGGCGCGGGCGCGGAGCAGGGATATTTCATTTCGAAGCCGCAGCCCCGAGCATAACGCCGGAGTTCCTCCGGTCCGGCGTCGACAGGCGCGAGCGGGCATAGGGCTGGCGCGGCAACAACAAGTCAACGCCCGTCCCATGCGGGGCCATGTGCTGGCGACAAGCTTTGCTCTCGGAACCGGTTCACGCCGGAGAGACATCCCAGCCGGGGCGGCGACACTCGCCCTGTCACTCGAAACCGGCAAAAAGCCCGCCCTGTACAGGGCGGGCCTGATTGCCTTTTACCGCATGCGTCAGGTGCTGCTTGGAGGCGGAGGTGGCGGAGGCGGAGGTGGCGTATCACCGCCGCCGCCGCCGGCCTCTGCGGCTGCACCGCCTGCTGCAAGAAGGCCGCCAAGGATTGGAAGGGCAGCGCCTGTGCCGGTCGCGGTCCCGCCGGCTTCAGCAAGGATCGTTGCATCTGCAGAGGCGAAGACCGCCTCGCAGAATGCCGCATCGATGACGATGGTGGAGGATGCCGGAAGCGTGCGTGTGCAGGCATCTGTGGTTATGTCCACAGTGGCATCGGCGCGCGTTGCGATACGGTCACCGTCAAAGGCTGGTCGCCTTCGGCGCTGCGCCGCCGCCGGACTGGCAGGCACCCAGCATCAGGGCCAGGAGGAGCCCGGTAAAGCCATG
>Ga0163144_10014862_pt1 | contig 16116 bp, 7 predicted proteins | sample OliLak19BULKMAT1_FD_123175 | JGI IMG/M metagenome (GOLD analysis project Ga0163144, IMG submission 123175) | Freshwater microbial mat bacterial communities from Lake Vanda, McMurdo Dry Valleys, Antarctica - Oligotrophic Lake LV.19.BULKMAT1 | ecosystem: Environmental > Aquatic > Freshwater > Lake... | reverse complement strand
GTGAAAGGGCTGGTGATGGTGGACCCGGAGAACATTTCCGTGAACGAGACGCCGCCGCCCGTGGTGATCGAAGATGTGTTGGCCGACGGCGTTTCCCAATCGCGCGTCACGGATCGCAAATCACAGATTGAACTGCCGCCGGGCGTGCAGCGCGTTGAGTTTCATTATACTGCACTCAGCCTCGTGGCCCCCGAGCGCAATCGTTTCAAGTATCGGCTCAATGGACTGGAGAGCGCGTGGGTGGAGGCAGGATCGCAACGCACGGCGACGTATCCGCATCTGCCGCCGGGGCGCTACGAGTTCCGCGTCATCGCCTGCAACAACGATGGAGTCTGGAACGGACGCGGCGCAGTGATTCCATTCTCCGTCCGGCCGCACTTCTGGCAGACGTGGTGGTTCGGCGGGAGCGCGGTCACCCTGTTGCTCGGTGGAGGCGGCTGGGGCGTGCGCTTCCTGGCCGTCCGCCGCCTGCGGAGAAAGCTCCGTCGCCTGGAGGAAATCAACGCGGTGGAGCGGGAGCGCACGCGCATCGCCCAGGACATTCACGACGAGCTGGGGGCGAACCTCACGCGCATCGCGCTGCTCACGGAAGTCGGCCAGAAGCATCGCGACAATCCGGAGGAGGTCGCGGCGGATCTCGGAAAAATCTCCGCCACGGCGCGCGAGGCGGTCCGGGCGATGGACGCCATCGTCTGGGCGGTGAACCCGCGCAACGATTCGCTCGATCACTTCGCCAACTACGTTTCCCAGTTCGCCGAAGAGTTTTTTCGCCCCACCGCCATTCGCTGCCGGTTGGATGTCCCGGCGGATTTGCCGGAGCAACCGCTTTCCACCGAGGCCCGGCATCATTTGTTTCTCGCGGTGAAGGAGGCGTTGAACAATGTCGTCCGACATTCCGGCGCCAGCGAGATCTGGCTCCGTCTCGGCATGGAAAATGGTGAATTGAAACTGACGATTGCGGACAACGGGCACGGCATCTTGCCGTCTCTCCCGACGGGTGGTCGCCACGACGGCCTGGGCAATATCCGCCGCCGTATCGAGGCGCTCGGTGGAGGCTTCGAGCTGAAGAGCAACGCGGCCTCCGGCACGTCGCTGATACTTCGTCTGCCCTTGTCCGGTTCAGGAAAGGCGCGCACGTCATGAGTATTCGCGTGGCCATCGTGGAGGACGACGAGCAGGTGCGCGAAAATCTCGCGCGGCTGGTGGGCGAGACCAAGGGCTTCGAATGCGTCGCCACCTTTGCCTCGGGCGAACTGGCGCTCGAAGGCTTGCCACGCCGGACACCGAACGTGGTGCTGATGGACATCAACCTGCCGGGCATCTCCGGCGTCGAATGCGTGCGCCAGCTCAAGGCAACGTTTCCCGACATCCACATCGTGATGCTCACGGTGTATGACGACAGCGATCGAATCTTTCAGGCGCTCCAGATGGGGGCGTCAGGCTATCTGCTGAAACGCTCGACGACGGAGGAAATTCTGCACGCCATCCAGGATGTGCATGGTGGGGGTGCGCCGATGTCGAGCTACATCGCCCGCAAGGTGGTGCAGTCCTTCCGCCGGCAGGGCGCGTCAGACAAGCCGACGGAGAATCTTTCCAAGCGCGAGACGGACGTGCTCGAGTACGTGTCCCGTGGTTACGCCAACAAGGAGATTGCCGACGCGCTCGGACTGAGCGCCGAAACGGTGCGGGGATACTTGAAGACGATCTACAGCAAGCTGCACGTGCGTTCTCGCACCGAGGCGGCGATGAAGTTTCGGCGCTGAAACGACTCGTCGCAGAGGGAATTGGATCGCTTTACCCCCATTTGGGGGGATACCTTGGCACCGATCCACTGTTTAGGTTTTTTGCCATGACCCCGTCAACCTCTGGCCTGCGCGCGCACCCTTGCGCCCATTCATCCATGGCTCAAGAACTCCTTCTCCTCCCCCGCTGCTGGTTGCGACGTTTCGCCGCACTGCTGGTCGTGACGTTCGCCCTCTCCACGGCCAGTGCCCGGGCCGACAGCGTCGTCGTCTTTAACGAAATCATGTACCATCCGGCGACCAACGAGTCAGCGCTCGAATGGATCGAACTGCATAACCAAAACGCCGTCGATGTGGACCTCGGAGGCTGGCGGATCTCGGACGCGGTGGATTACGTCTTCCCACACGGCACCGTGATCAAGGGGGGCGGTTATCTCGTGGTCGCGGTGTCCCCGAGCACACTGGCGGCGGCCACGGGGTTGACCAACGTCCTCGGGCCATTTACGGGAAGGCTCTCCAACAGCGGGGAGGAAATCAAACTGCGCGACCTCAACCACCGCATCATGGACGCGATGGATTACGGCGCGGACGGCGAATGGCCGGAAGCGCCCGATGGCTCCGGTGCTTCGCTGGTGAAACGGCAGCCGAACCTCGCCAGCAGATGGGCGGAGAACTGGACCGGCAGTCCGCAAGTCGGCGGCACCCCCGGGACGGCGAACTTCTCCAGCGCGCTCCTCCTCGGTGCGAAAACCAAGGTCGTGCCCGTGACGGCGAACTGGCGGTTCGAGGATTCCGGGACGGATCTCGGCACCGCTTGGCGCGACGCGGGCTTCAACGACGGCGGGTGGGCCGCCGGGGCGGCGTTGTTTTATCTCGAAGACGGAAATTTGCCCGCACCGAAGAACACCCCGCTCGCCGCGAATCGCAATACGTACTATTTCCGGGGCGCGTTCACGCTCGACGGCAATCCCGCCGACCGCGTGGTCACGTTTCGTCCCATCGTCGATGACGGCGCGGTGGTGTATGTGAACGGCACCGAGGTCGCGCGCTTTAACATGCCCACCGGCGCGGTGACATACGCGACGATGGCGCTCGCCGCCGTGGGCAACGCGAACTTCGGCGGGCCGTTGAACATTCCTTCCTCGGCGCTGGTGACCGGGCCAAATGTCATCGCCGTCGAAGTTCACCAAACCACGGTCACCACCAACGCCGGGTTGCGCGTGCTTCCGGCCGCCGGATTTTCCTTCGCGTGGGATGGCAATGATGGCGACTTCTTCTCGCCCGGCGATCCCGCGCCCGCTCCTGCCAACGACGCCCTGGCCTCTCTGGGCGTCGAAGTGTTCACCAGCAGCAACACCAATCTGGCGGCGCGCTTGATCGATGGCCGCTACGGCAACAGCAGCGCGTGGGCACCCGCGGTGGGCGATGGCGTCCCCGTCGTGGTCCTGCGGTTCAATCGCACCATCCCCGTCTCCAGCATCGCGTGGAGCCGCGATAATGGGAACACCAACGAGGCGGGCTGCCCCGGTGGCACCTGCCTCGACCGCGTGCTCGGCAACCACACGATTCAATTCACCATGCACACCAACCCCGCCGCCATCACCGCGAACTCGTCGAACCCGACCAACGGCTGGACCACGCTGGCCACGGTGCAATACCTCAGCGCGCAGCCGGGCTTCACACCGCATCTGCGGCATCGCTTTGATTTTGCGCGGACCAACGGCCCGATCCTCGCCACCGGCATCCGCTTCCGTCCCACCACCACCAACACGATTGACGAGATTGAAATCAACCCGCCCGCCGCCGCCGCCTTGGACGCGGTGTTTGGTTTGGAACTGACGGCGCAGGAAATTCTCCCGCCGCCCCCTCCCCTCGCCTTCAACGAAATCTCCGCCGCCAGCAGCAATGCCTTCTGGCTGGAAGTCATCAACCACGGCGACACACCGATCGAACTCGGCGGCGTGGAAGTGGTGCGCGGTGGCGCGCGCTTCGGCTTCCCAACGCAAACGCTCGCGCCCGGCGGCTTCGTGGCGTTGACGCAGGCGCAGCTCGGCTATGGCGCGGCGGAGGGCGACAAACTTTTCCTCCGCGCGGCCCGCGGCTTCGCGCTGCTGGACGCGGTGACGGTGAAGGCCACGCCGCGCGGGCGGCAGCCCGATGGCGTCGGCGAATGGAAGGTGCCGTCGCCGCCCACGCCCGGCGCGTCGAACATCTTCACGCTCCGCCGCGACATCGTCATCAACGAGATGATGTATCACGCGCCGCCCATTGACCCGGTGCCGGCGGTGACGAGCAACTTCACCCTCGTGCCCATCACCGGAGCCTGGCGCTACGAGGACACGGGCACGGACCCCGGCACGGCGTGGCGCGCGCCCGGCTACAACGACAGCGCGTGGGCGAACGGGGCGGGGTTGCTCACGTTCAACACCGGTGTCCTGCCCGCACCCAGCGGCACCACGTTGGCGGCGGGCCGTGCGACCTATTACTTCCGCACGAGCTTCAACTTCAGCGGCGCGACGAGCAACGTGACCTTCGACGTGCGCGCGATCGCGGACGATGGCGCGGTGTTCTACCTGAACGGCACCGAGATCCACCGACAAAACATGCCGGCGGGACCGGTCACTTTCGCCACGTCGGCCTTGGGTCCCATGGGCGACGCGGGCTACGCGAATCCCATCATCGTTCCGGCCAGCAGTCTGGTGCCAGGGGTGAACGTGATCGCGGTCGAGGTGCATCAAGTCACCTCCGCAACAACCTCCAGCGGCATCGTGCTGACAGGCGGCGGGCTGACGCTGGTCGAGGAAGGGCCACCCGGCGGCACGGTGCCGATGAACCTCGCGCGGCAGGCGGGCGCAGCGCCGTTCGTCATCGATTCGCTCGTCGGTTATCCGATTCACAACTTTGTCGGTCTCACGGACGGTGTTTACGGGAACGGAAACTCATGGATCGGCAACAGCGGCAGTCCGGGCTACGCAGGCGTGCGCTTTGCCGGCTTGTCCACCATCAGCAGCTTCGCCTTCGGGCGCGAGAACATCGGGGCGTTCGCGGACCGCACACTCGGCACCTACACGCTGCAATACACGCGCGTGGCGTCGCCCGGCACGGGCACGACGGCCACGCAGAATCCCGACACCGGCTGGGCGAACATCGGCACGTTAAACTACCAAAGCGCAGGCACCGGTCTCTTCGCCAATCCTTCGCGCCGTCATCGCTTCACCTTCACCCCGGTGGGCGCCACGGGCATCCGGCTGCTCGTCCCGGGCACCGGCATCGGCGCGGGCACCTGCATCGACGAACTCGAAGTGAATCCGCCGGACACCAGCGGCGACATCGCGTTCGGCGCGGAACTTTCCCTCACCACCACGCTCGCGCCCGCCGTGCCCTACCAGAACTCGGATGAGGAATGGATCGAACTCTTCAATCGCTCCACCAACGACGTGGATCTCACCGGCTGGCGGATCGATGCGGGGATTGATTTCCGTTTCACCAACGGGCCGGTGGTTCCACCCGGCGGCTACGTGGTCCTGGCGCGCGACGCCGTGGCATTGCGGGTGAAGTGGCCGGAAATCGCCGGCCGCATCCTCGGTGATTTTTCCGGGCGGCTCGAAGGCGGCGAACGCTTCCTGCTCCGCGATGCGGCGGGGAATCCCGTGGATGAAACGCGCGTCTTCGAGGGCGGCTGGAGCGATGGCGGCGGTTCCAGTCTCGAACTGCGCGATGTCGAAGCCGACCACCTCAGCCGTGAGGCGTGGGCGGATAGCAACGAGAGCGCGAAGGCGGTCTGGCAGACCATGACCTATCGCATGGTGGCCGGGCAGAACTACGGCTCGACGCGCTGGAACGAATTTCGCATCGGCCTGCTCGACGACGGCGTGGTCCTGCTCGACGACGTAAGCGTGGTGCGCGACCCGGACGGCGTGCGTGAACAGGTCATCCAGAATGGAAACTTCGCGAGCACCACCGGCAATACGCACTGGCGCTTCCTCGGCCATCATCGCGGCGAATTTGTGCCCGACCCGGACAGCGGCGGCAATCCTGTGCTCAAGCTCACCGCCGGTGGTCGTGCGGTGATGAACCACAATCACGTCGAATCCACCCTGCTGAACAACGCCCCGCTGTTGAACGGCCAGCTCTACGAAGTCAGCTATCGCGGCCGCTGGGTCGCCGGCTCGCCACAGGTAAGCACGCGCGCGTATTTCGCGAAGCTGGCCCGGACGACTTTGCTCCCGATCCCCGCGCGGCTCGGCACGCCGGGTGCGCCGAATTCGCGTCGGCTCGACAACGCGGGACCGACCTTCGCCAGCTTGCAGCATTCGCCGGTCGTCCCGGCGGTAAACCAACCGGCGAGCGTCTCGGTGCTCGTGAATGACCCGGACGGCGTGGCTTCGGCGGTGCTGAATTACCGGGTCAATCCCACCCCCACCTTCACGAGCGTCCCGATGGTGCTTCAGTCGAACGACGTGTGGTCGGCGACGGTGCCGGGGCAGACGGCGGGGAAGATCGTCCACTTCTACGTGACCGCGGTGGATGTGCTCGGTGCGTCGTCTTTCGCGCCTGCGCAAGGGCCGGACTCGCGTGCGCTTTACCAGGTGGCCGACGCGCAGGGCACCGCGCTGCCCGCGCATGAACTGCGGCTGATCATGCTCGATGCCGACCGCGACTTCATGCTCGCGAACACGAACGTGATGAGCAACGCGCGGAATGGAGCAACCTTGATCTACGACCGCTCCGAGGTGTTCTACGATGCGGGCGCGCGCTTGCAAGGCACGGTCGCCAGCCGCATCCGCGACGGCGACCCATACATCAGCTATGACATTGATTTCCCGGAGGGGCGCTTGTTTCGCGGCGTGCAGAACAACATCGGCATCGACCGCTCGGGTCGCGGGCCGACCGTGCGCGGACAAGACGAGATGTATGTCTTCCAGATGTTCCACCGCGCCGGCATTCCCATCCCCTATCATGACCTGTGTTACTTCATCGCGCCGCGCACCGTCCACACCGGCACCGCCATTCTGCAACTGGCCGGCTATGGCAATGGCTTCATCGAGGAGCAATACGGCGAGGCGGGCACGGTCTTCAACATGGATGTGACCTACGAGCCGGAAACGCTCATCACCCCGGCGGACCCGGAGTCCACCAAGCTGCCCATCCCGCACCAGGCGCACATCGGCACGGACTTCACCGACCTCGGCGACCAGGAGCAATACCGCTCGCCCTTCGACATCCGCTCGCAGAATCGCCGCGACGACTACGCCGGGCTGATGCGCCTGGGCCGGGTGATGGCGCTGCCGCAGGCGGAGTTCGACGCGCAGATCGCCAGCGTGCTCGACGTGGATGAAGCGTTGCGCATGGCGGCGCTGGAAATCCTCTGTGGCATTCAGGACACCTACATCAGCCCCAACGCCGGGCTGCCGCACAATCTGCGGCTCATCACCTTCCCGGATGGCGACCCGGCGCAACTGCTGGCGTGGGACATGGACTTTGTCTTTGGCGAAGGCACGGGCAGTTCCATCTTTCCCACGTCGGGGTTCAATCTCGGCAAGCTCATGAACCACCCCGCCACGCGCCGACGCTATCTGCATCACATCCATGACCTCTGCCAGACCGCCTTTAACACCGAGTACATGGGGCCGTGGCTGGCGCGCCTCGGCAGCGTCGTGGGGCAAACCTTCCCCAATGCCGCCAGCTACATCGCCGCCCGGCGCACCTTCGCCCTGACGCAATTGCCGGCACAGGTGCCCTTCGCCATTACCTCGAATGGCGGCAATGATTTCTCATCGAACACCAACTTCATCGCGCTGGCGGGCAGCGGCTGGATCGACGTGCTCGGCCTGGAGGTGAACGGCATCCTCTACGCGGTGAACTGGACCACGGTCACGAACTGGACCCTGACGCTGCCGCTTGGCGCCGGCGCGAACTTCCTCACCGTGCAGGCGGTGGACCGCGCCGGCCAGCGCCTGACCAACCGCACCGACACCATCACGGTCACGAACACTGTCGTGCCCGCGTTGGTGCCCGTGGTCATCAACGAATGGATGGCGGACAACACGGGCCCTTCCGGCTTTGCTGATCCAGCGGACGGGTTGTTCCAGGATTGGTTCGAGTTGTTCAACCCGAACGAGAGCGCGGTGAATCTCGGCGGCTTCTACCTCACGGACAATCTCGCCAACCGGACGAAGTTCCTCATCCCGTCGAACACCGTCATTGCCGCGCGCGGTTTCCTCGTGGTATGGGCGGACGAGAATGGCGGCCAGAACGCGCTGACGAACACCGACCATCTGCACGCGAGCTTCAAGCTGAACAATGGCGGTGAAGCACTGGGACTCTTCGCGCCGGACGGCATCTCGCCGCAGCACACGGTGACGTTCGGGACGCAGTTCTTGAATGTCAGCCAGGGGCTCTTCCCCGATGGCGCGGTGGGCACGAGCTTCCTGATGACGAACTGGACGCCGCGTGCCGCGAACCAACTCGGCTTGCCGCCCGCCCCCCACATCGCTGCCATCACTTCGGAGCCGGGCACGCTGCTTTTCACCATCCAATCCACGGCCGGCCGCCGTTATCAGTTGGAATACAAAGACAGTCTCGACGCACCCGCCTGGTCGCCCGTGGGCGGACCGCGCACCGCCACGACGACGGGCCTGCTGTTTGAAGTGAACCTCGGCCCGGAGCCGCAGCGCTTCTTCCGTGTGCGTCTGCCATAAACTTTTCCCTGAACCCCAACCCAAAAACCAACCCTATGAACGAAGTTACCCACCACCGGGCGCATCGCTTCTTCGCGATGTTACCCACTGTCTTCACCGCCGCGCTGACGCTGTTCGGTGCCGCCAACCTTCCCGCCGCCAGCCCGCGCGTGGTCATCACGCCGGCACCAGGCTATTCCATCACGTGGGATGGGAACAACGGCGGGTTCTCCGGCACCGGGCCATCGAACAACATTGCTCTCGCGAGCAACGGCACCGTGCCGTTCACCAGCAGCGACCTCGGATCATTACTCGCCATCCCCTTCCATCGTGCGGTGAACTTGAATGATGGTCTCTACGGTAACTCTTTCAGTTGGATTTCCCTCGGCGGTTGTTGTGGCGGCAGCGACTCCGACCCTTCCGCCGCTTTGCGCTTCGCCGCGAGTGTCAACCTTTCCAGCATCGCGTGGAGCCGTGACAACACGCCGACTCCGCCTTATCTGGATCGCGCCATCGGCACCTACACGCTACAGTTCACCACGGTCGCGACGCCCGATGGCTCGACCTCCTTCACGGGCGACGCCGCCACCGGTTGGGAGAACCTTGGGACGGTTCAATATCTCGCCGGGGCCGAGGACGCGAACTTTACCAGCTACATGCGGCACCGCTTCGACGTCGCGCAAGGGGGCAGTCCCATCGCCGCGACAGGCCTGCGCCTCAAAGTGTCGGATCCAACGATAGACCTGGACGAGATCGAAGTGAACCCGATTCCCGATCTGATTCCGCCCATCAGCAACTTCATCGAGATCACGCCCGCCTCTGGCTTCGCTATTGCCTGGGATCGCAACGAAGGAAATTTCAGCACGCCGGCGAACCCCGCTCCCGTCCCGGTCAATGACGCCTCCACGTCGCGCGGGGCGACGCCGTTCACGAGCACGGACCTTGGTTCGGCCATCGGCGTGCCCTTCCATCGCGCGGTGAACTTGAACGATGGACTCTATGGCAATGCGAACAGTTGGATTCCAAATTTCATCGGGGGCGACGGCGCTCCAATGGGCGGCATCAACTTTGGACGGCGCCTGCTCCTGCGCAACGTCGCGTGGGGTCGCGACAACGGCAACGTCGCCGGCGATTGCTGCGGCGGCACCCTGACGGATCGCGCCCTGGGCGTTTACGTCGTGCAGGTCACGACGATGGCCAACCCCGGCATCGACACACCCGAAGCGTGCGGCCCGACACCCGAAGCCGGCTGGGTGACGGTCGGCACCATCCACTACAAGGCGAACAACCCGACGTATTTCAACTCGCACCTGCGCCATCGCTTCGACCTGACGCAGAACGGCACGCCGATTCCCGCCACCGCTATCCGCATCAAGGTTCCGAATGCCAACAGCGACCTCGACGAGATCGAAGTGAACGCGAATATCGCCATTGAAAATCTCGCCGTGCGCATCACCAATGCGCCGGGCCTCACCATCACCTGGGACGGTAACGATGGTGGATTCTCCGCTGCCGCCCCGCCCGCCAATCGCGCGCTCGCCAGCGAGGGAACGACGCCCTTCACGAGCAGCGACCTGGGGCCGGTGCTCGGCATCCCCTTCCATCGTGCGGTGAACTTGAACGACGGACTCTACGGCAACGCGAACAGTTGGATCTCCGCCAACGGCATCGGCGGCGCTTCCGATCCGGATCCTTTTGCCGGACTGAACTTCGGCGCGTCCGTGGCCATCACGAACATCGCCTGGAGCCGTGACAACACGCCCGCTCCGCCTTATCTCGACCGCACCCTCGATACCTACCGGCTGCAATTCACTACCGTCGCCGCGCCCGATGCGACCACGCCCTACACTGGCGATGCCGCGACCGGCTGGCAGGACGTGGGCACCGTCACTTACGCGAGTGCCGCGCCGGGCTTCTTCACCCCCTACGTGCGCCATCGGTTCGACTTGGCGGAAGGCGGCGCGCCGCTGAACGCCACGGGCCTCCGGATCAAAGTCGGGAGCGGCAGCACCGACATCGACGAAATCGAAGTCAACACCGCGACGGCGGCTCCAGCCGCTCCCGGTCCGCTCGCGCTCAATCCTGTCACGGGTTACAACATCACCTGGGATGGCAACGACGGGCACTACAACAACCCCGCCGTCATCGCAGCGCCGCCGGAGAACCGCGCGCTGGCCACCGCAGGCACCACGGCCTTCACGAGCACCGACCTCGGGCCGGCCATCGGAGTTTCCTTCCACGTAGCCGCGAATCTCAACGACGGTCTCTACGGCAATGCGAACAGTTGGATTCCCAACTTCGTTGGCGGCGATCCCGCCCCGTTCGCCGGGCTGAACTTCAACGGAACCGTCGCGATCACGAACCTTGCGTGGTCACGCGACAACGGAAACGTCGCGGCGGATTGCTGCGGCGGCACCGCCACCGATCGCGTACTCGGCCTGTACGCGATCCAATTCACCGCCGTAGCGAGTCCCGACGGAAGCACCGCCGAAACGGGAGACGCCTCCACGGGTTGGGAAGAGATCGCCACCGTCGAGTATCGCCGGGCCGAGCCGCCGGACTTCAATCCGCACCTCCGCCACCGCTTTGAAGTCGCGGCTGGAGGTGAACCCATCCTGGCGACCGGTCTCCGGATTAAAGTCCCGAATGCCAACAGCGACATCGACGAGATCGAAGTGAACACGGTGGCCACTGCGCCCCGCCCGCTGTTGACCATCTCCAAGTCCGGCTCCAACGCCGTCATCACCTGGGCCTATGGTGGCGGCCTCGAAGGCGCCGACAGCATCACCGGACCGTGGGGATGCATCGGCGAGGCGCTCCCGAGCGGCTACACCGTGCCGCTCAACTCCGGGGCCATGCGCTTCTATCGCATCCGCCACTGACCGGTTCGTTGGGAACAACGCCGGAAGCGGAACGCGCGCTTAAACTTTCTTAAGCCGTCCACGCTTCCGGCGATCCTTGGCCTCTACGCCAGGACTTTGCGAATCAGGTTTCCCTCCACATTTGTCAGCCGCCGCTGCACGCCGTTGTGCTCGAACGTCAGCTTCTCATGATCCAGGCCGAGGAGATGCAGAATGGTGGCGTTCAAATCGTAGAGCGGATGAATGTCCTGCACCGCCTTCTGGCCAAGTTCGTCAGTGACGCCGTGGCTCACGCCGCGTTTCACACCTGCGCCGGTCAGCCAGCAAGTGAAGAAGGGCTTCAGCCACGGCGCGACCGATGAGTTCGGTTACAAGTCGGTCGAGAATATCGTCACGGTCTACGACCTGCACGCGACCGTGCTGTATCTGCTCGGCCTCGATCACGAGCGCCTGACCTATTACCACAATGGTCTGGAGCGTCGGCTCACCGATGTGCATGGCGAGGTGGTGAAGGCGATCCTCACTTGAGCACGAGCACGGCGCAGAGCACGGGCATGACCGCGGCGCCAGTCCGTCTTTTACGAATACGGGTGATACGACGACTTGAGCTGCCAATCCTCGACCAACTCGGGTGGGAACTCCTTCAGGAAGCGCGATGGCTGCTGCATCATGTCGCCACTGTATCCGGCCATCATGCGGATGAGCGGGTAGCTCAGGTAGAGCTCGTTCCGCGCGCGTGTGATGGCGACGTAAAATAGCCGGCGCTCTTCTTCTTCGCCGTCCACCGACTCGATGGAGCGGGAGGACGGGAACATGCCATCGCAGAGCATGATCACGAACACCACGTCGAACTCGAGTCCCTTGGCCTGGTGAATGGTCGAGAGCCGCACCTGCTCATCGTCCTTGGCAGAAGACTGCTGGTCCTCCGCCTCGATGTTGGTCAGGAGCGAGAGTTGCGTGAGAAATTCCTCAGGACTTTTGAACTGGAGCGCGAAGGACGCGAGCTGTTCCAGATCCTCCAGCCGCGAGCGATAGTTGGCGAAGGTTTCCTCCAAGTAGTCCTCGTAGCCTGCTTCGACGACGTGGCGGATCATCCCGGAGGCATTGCGGCGCAGCGGTTCGGCCTCGAGTTGCGAGAGGGTCGCGAGGAAGCCAGCCCACGCCACGACGGATTTCTTCGGCACAGCGGAGGCGCACTTCTGCAAGGCCGGCGCAATCTTTGGATAAGCAATTTCAGGCCTGGCGTCCTGCGCGTCGAGCTTGGCGTCGTCGAACTCGCCTTCGGGATCCCACGCGGCGGCGATGGCTTCCGGAGACGGCTCCGGCGGCTCGAAGCCCGAGGCACGAAACTCGGCGCTGAATTTTTGCCACAGCTTCTCCGCGCCCCGGCCACCAACGCCCGGCAGCATTTCCACCAGACGCTTGAAGGCCAACTCGTCTGTGGGATTCGTGACCAGCTTAAGATACGCGGCCACGTCCTTGATGTGCGCCTGCTCGAAGAAGCGGATGCCGCTGGTGATGCTGAAGGGAATGTTGCGCCGCGTCAGTTCGAGCTGCAATTCCAGCGCATGAAAATGTGATCGATACAACGCGGCCATCTGGTTCATGGCCACGCCTTCCTCGCGCAACTCCAACATTCGCTGCGCGATGAAAGCCGCCTGCTCGTTGCCGTCGCCACAGGTCACGAGGACCGGTTTGGAGCCAGACTTGCGCGCGGCGGCGAGCTGTTTGGCGAACTGATGGACGTTCGGCGCGATGGCGGCGTTGGCCAGCGAGAGAATCTCCGGCGTGCTGCGGTAATTCGTCTCGATCTTGTAAACGATCGCGCCGGGGTAGCGCGCGGGAAACTCGATGATGTTGCGGAAGTTCGCCCCGCGCCACGCGTAGATGCTCTGCGAATCATCGCCCACGACCATCACGTTCTTGTGGCGCTCGGCCAGCGTGTCGATGAGGTCGCTCTGAAGCTTGTTGGTGTCCTGGTATTCATCCACGAGGATGAACTGAAACTTGCGCTGGTAATGCTCGCGCACCTCGGCGCGCTCCTTGAGCAGGCGCAGCCAGAGCGTGAGCAGATCGTCGAAGTCCATGACGTTTGCGGCCCGCTTGCGCGTGGCGTAACGCTGCGCAATCTCCGCGATGCGGGGCGCGAGTTCGACGAAGTGCGGATGCTCCTGCGCGACGCTCTCGGCGATGGAACGCTGGGTGTTCAACGCCATCGAGAACACGTTCGCCAGCACGTCCGCCTTGGGAAATCGCGTGGCCTTCACGTCGATGTCTGATTCCGCGAGGCACGTCTTGATCAGGTCGCTCGCATCCTGGCGGTCGAGAATCGTGAAGTCCTGCCGGTAGCCGAGGTCCGGCGCGTAACGGCGCAGGATGCGCGCGCCGAGGGAATGGAAGGTGCCGCCCCAAAGATTTTGCGAATCGCTTCCGAGCAAATCGCCCACGCGCCGCATCATTTCCTTGGCGGCCTTGTTGGTGAAGGTGAGCAGAAGAATGCGATCCGCCGGCACGCCGTGCTCCAGCAGATAAGCGACGCGATAGGTCAGCGTGCGTGTCTTGCCGGAGCCTGCGCCCGCGATGACCAGAGCCGGGCCGGGCGCCGCCGTCACCGCGGCGTGCTGTTGCGCATTGAGTTCCTTCGCGTAATCGATCTGGAGGGAAACCGGCGCGCGGAACGGTTGCAGCACATAGTCGCGGGACATGGGAATCAGCTATCGGGAAATCGCCTTACGACCGCTTCTCATCCGCGTCGATGAAGTCCACGAAGGTCTTGATGTCCTCGCGATCGGACAGGCCGGCGCCTTCTTTGCGCTGCTTCAGCCGGTTCTGCATCGCCGGATCGTCGTGCCTGGGATAATTCAACATGCTCTCGGCGTGCGTCTTCTTGTCGGCGTCGGAGCGCTTCACGTTTAAGCGGACCCAGTCTGCCACCTGTCCGTCGGTGAGGCAGCCCTTGACGACGTCGATGAACTGCTCCTGAGTCACTCCAGCAGCTTCGAGCCACTTTCCATCAAAGCCCTTGCCGAAATTCGGCTGATAGTCGGCGTGGAGTTGGCCCGCGAGATGCAGGCGAATCTTGTCGAGGTAGCGCGGCAGGTGCGTCCAGCCGCACATGGTTTCGCGGGGGCTTCGCGGATAAATAAGATCGCTCATGGTTTGATTGAATTCACGCGTGTTGCTCGGACGAATGACACGAACATGATTGGTCCGTCGCTGCGCTGGGGCAATGGGAAAAATCAGCGATGCAGAATCTTCGATTGCTTTTGCGCACCCAAACAGGCTTCTTTCGAAGCCATGAGCAGCGGGAAACATTCTTTTGATTTTGACGTGGCCATTGTCGGCGGCGGCAGCGGCGGCTACGCAGCGGCGCGCACGGCGGCGGGCGCGGGCTTGAAGACGGTGGTCCTCGAGGGCGGCAGGGAAGTGGGCGGTCTGTGCATCCTGCGCGGCTGCATGCCGACGAAGGCATTGCTCTACGCCGCGGAGGTGCGGCATCTCGCCGAATCCGCCAACTGGTGGGGCATGAAATCAGCCGGGGTGCCGTTCGATTGGGGCGCGGTCATGGCGCGCAAGGACGGCTTGATCAAGGAATTTGCCGACTATCGGGTGCAGCAATTAAGCGGAGGAAAATTTGAGTTCATCCGTGCCAACGCCTCGTTCATCGATCCGCACACGGTCACGCTGAACGGCGGAAGCAAACTCTCCGCGAACCGTTTCATCCTCAGCACCGGCTCCGTCGTCAGCAAGCCGCCCCTGCCCCAGCTCGCAGCGGTCGGTTATCTGACCAGCGACGATGTGCTCGCGCTCAAAAAGCTGCCGAAGTCCATGATCATCCTCGGGGGCGGCGCGGTGGCGGTGGAGTTCGCACAAATCCTGGCGCGCTTCGATGTCGAGGTGACGCTCATCCAGCGGGGCTCGCAGCTCCTGCACGATTGCGATGCCGATGCGGCGAGCGTGGTGGAGAATGTCTTCCGCCGCGAGAACATGAAGGTCTTCACCGACACGCGATTGATCGACGCCTTCCGCGACGGACGGATGAAGGCGATCACCTTCCTCCATCGCGGCGAGAAGGTGGAAGTGAAGGCGGAGGAAATTCTTTTCGCGCTCGGACGTTCGCCGAACACCGTGTCGCTGGCGCTCGACCAAGCCGGCGTTACGACCGAGCAGGGCCGCATCGTCACCAACGACCGGATGCAGACGAGCGCCCCGCACATTTACGCGGCGGGTGATTGCACCGGGCCGTTCGAGATCGTTCACATCGCCATCCAGCAAGGAGAGATCGCGGCTCAGAACATCGCGAAGCCAGACCAACCCCGCCGCCTGGACTACCGCCTGCTCATCAACATCGTCTTCACCGAACCGCAGGTCGCCAGCGTGGGCCTCACGGAAAAGGAGGCGAAGGCGCGTGGCATCGCCTTCCTTGCCGCGAGTCATCCCTTCAACGACCACGGCAAATCCATGATCATGGAGGCGAAGGATGGTTTCGTGAAATTGCTCGCCGACCCGAAGACCGGGGAAATCCTCGGCGGCGCGTGCGTCGGCCCCGTCGGAGGGGAACTCATCCACGAAATCGTGATCGCGATGGCCAGGCGCATGACCGTTCACGAACTGGCCGCGACGCCGCATTACCACCCCACGCTGGCAGAGATCTGGACCTATCCCGCGGAGGAGTTGGCGGAAAAAACTCCACTCGCCTGACCTGCCTGGCAGCAGGATGGGAAGGAAGGCAGGAATTGAATTTGCGGATCGTGCCGGATTTTGCTACACAGTAAGGCATTCCATCGGGCATGGACCTTCCGATTACCTGACAATCGTCGTGCATTTAGAATC
>Ga0163144_10014860_pt1 | contig 16120 bp, 11 predicted proteins | sample OliLak19BULKMAT1_FD_123175 | JGI IMG/M metagenome (GOLD analysis project Ga0163144, IMG submission 123175) | Freshwater microbial mat bacterial communities from Lake Vanda, McMurdo Dry Valleys, Antarctica - Oligotrophic Lake LV.19.BULKMAT1 | ecosystem: Environmental > Aquatic > Freshwater >... | reverse complement strand
TACTGGGCGTTGTATGCTCGAGCCCAAGCACGTCCGTGATGTCGATCATTCCAAGTGGCTTGTCGTCTGCGTCCACTACCGGCAACTCGCTAATCTTGCGATGAACCATGATGTCTATGGCATCCATTAAGTTTGCACCGGACCGAACGGCAGAGAAGGACCGTGTCATTAATTTCGAGATGACAGTGTCTAGATCGCTCTCTCGACGCTGTTCGAGTAGCCGTGCTAAGTCGCTATCCGTGAAAATGCCCTCCAGTTTTCCGTCTGAGTCAACCAACATCACCGCACCCGTCCGTCGGCCCGGGCGAGAAACCTCGACTAGCATCCTCCGAATCGTCGTTTGAGTGGATGCAAGTCGACAATCCAAAACCGGTCGCATGACCTCATCGACGAGCGACAATTTACGTCCCAGCGAACCTCCTGGATGCAATGCAGCAAAGTCCTCTACTCGGAATTCTCGAGCTTCACTCACCACCAATGCCAAAGCATCCCCCAATGCCAACATGGCTGTCGTGCTCGTGCTGGGCGCCAAGTTGTGTTGACAAGCTTCTTTGCATGGGGGCAAGACTAAGACGATATCCGCAACGCGTGCAAGCGGACTATTTGCACCACTGGTAATGGCAATCAGGCCGGCCGAATGACGGACCATGAAAGGCAGGATTCGCACGATCTCTTCCGTTGCACCGCTATTGGAAAGCATCAAAACGACGTCCGTAGGTCCGACTCGCCCCAAATCTCCATGAACTGCCTCCGCGGGATGCAAAAAGTGCGCGCGTGTTCCAGTCGAGGCAAATGTTGCTGCCAATTTCTTACCAATAAGGCCCGCTTTGCCTATTCCACAAACAATTAGGCTTCCTCGCATGCTCAATAGTTTATCGACGGCCACCAAGAAATCCTCGTCGATCGAATCCGCCAACGATTGAATGGAATCAGCCGCTTGCTTCAGAATATCCGCGCCTCGCGTTAGCCGTTTTCGCTTTGCGGTCGCACTGGCTCCGTTTCGACGCGCTGGTAATCGCATGTTCATCGCCGTCCCTGGCTGATTGAGTATCGAATTCTTCAGAGCCCACCGCTGCAACATCGTCCTTTTTTGCAGAGCCCCAATAGAGGAGAATAGCATAATCCAATCGCATGCGACAACACCGATGTGCTGTTTGCTAGCCCTTAGTTGCACGACGCTCCGCGTCGTGATTCCTGGGACGCGGAGCGTCGCACAACTAATGCCATACCCAAAAAAGGACACCAGAAGTGATCGAAATCGGACCTTCGATTCGTTTTCCTAATCTTGCTATCTCAGTTCGATTGTCATAGGATTAACGTTCCTCTGGTCGTTTAATCGTGCCCAAATTCAAAGGACTCAGCTATGCGCGTTAGCATTTTCTCGTTCAAGACATGGCTTTTGGCAACCGCATTGGCACTGGGGGCTGGGGCTCGGTTCTCCTCCTCACACGCTGCTGGCAATGAAGCATCGCACAAGCAAGCGCGAAGCATCGCACCAGCGGTAGATGGCAGACCTGTAAAGCTAGAAACATTCTGTGTCGGACCGGACAGCAACCTTTGGATGTGCTGTGCTGGAACAGCTGCCGATAAAGGTTTGGTGATGGTGTATACCGGCGACGGCGAGATGCTCCATTCCTTTCCACTCAAGTTTATTCCTCAAGCGTTGAACTTCGCCCCCGACGGAAAGCTGTTTGTCGCTGGATCGGGAAAGATCGCTCGCATGACCGCCGAGGGGAAAGTCGAACTGGAAGTCGATGCGCCCAATATCGGTAATCAAGAAGAAGCACTCGCTGCCCTTAAAAAAGAAAATGAAAAGCGGTTGGCCGAATTGACCAAGTCATCCAAGGCCCAATTGGATCGAATAGAAGAGCAGATCGCAAAACTAGAAATCATTCCAGAAGACGAAGAAGACAAAGTCAAAACACGCCGCGAACGCCGATTGAAACTTCTCAACGTTTCGAAAAAGCAATTCGAGGACATGGCTGCCAACGTCGCACAAAGTGCAGGACTCGATCAGTCAGGCTCCTTGTCGCGCTGGGCCAACGCCACCGGCATCACTGCGACCGAGGACGACGTTTTCGTTTCTTGCCCGATGCTCACAGGATTTGGTTATGGAATCTGGCGTTTGGATCACAACTTGGGAAATGCTAAAGTGATCCTGAATGATGTCCACGGTTGCTGCGGACAGCTCGATATTCAAACCGATGGCGAAAATTTATTGGTGGCTGAGAATACGAAGTTTCAGGTGGGTTTTTATGATCGCGATGGAAAGCGTCTCAACGGTTGGGGAAAACGTTCCCGCAACGATGACGAGGGTTTCGGATCATGCTGTAACCCCATGAACGTTCGGTGCTGCAGCAACGGTGATATCCTCACCGCCGAATCGAGCATCGGTCACATCAAACGCTTTAACCAAGCTGGCGAGTATCTCGGATTTATCGGCACTGCCAAAGTAGCTGGCGGTTGCAAACACGTTGCCATCGGGTTCGATCCGAAACGTGACTGGCACTACATGATGAATGAAGATCGATCCCATGTCGCTGTTCTGGTTCCCAAAAAGGACGCTCCGGCAGAATCCGAAGACGAAAAACTTTCTAGAGAAGCATTCACTTCGATGGGCAAATTCCTGTTCGGAACATGGGAGATCACGTCAACAGATTTGCCCAAGAACACTGACGCGGATCCAAGCTCAATGGCCAACTACATCCAAAGCGGCTTCGCCCACATGGAGTTCGCGCCGGATGGAAAGCTGGTCAAAGGCCCTAAAGGCATGAGTGCGAATAGCACGAAGTCTTCTGTTGAATCGAAATCGCTCTTTGGGACTCTTTTGTCCACCGTGACGGGTAGCCCAGAACAAGCGGCTCTAATGATCGAAAGCAGCACTTCCAAATGGCAGGCCATTCAAGCACGCGATGGAAAATTAGATTTCGTAACCGTGGAAGAGGGCGTGCAAGGCTTTGGCGCAACCGTTGAATTCATGAAAGATGACACTGCGAAATTCGTTTTCTTTTACGGAGAGCCGAGTTCGCCAATCGGTGGATCATTTGTCTTCAAACGCATCGCCCTCGAAGCTTGTGGACAAGACTGCAAATCCGCTTGCGCAAACGGAAACAGCGAAAAAGAAAAGGAGCCTGCAACAAAGTAGCTTTTCTTTTGGCCATGTGCAGTAATGACAATGACAGCAGTCGTGAGGACGAGCATGGAGGATTCGCTTGAGCAACTCCAGGCCCGTCATGTTGCAGTTCAGTCGCACAAAAAGGCGAATGGGTCAAGGAATGCGGTCTCGCTGTAAAATCGAAAGAAAATTCAGACTTCTCGCTCATCGCCACCATTTTTAATTCTCGTTCCCTGGCTCCGCCTGGGAATGCACTGCTCCCGAGGCTCTGCCTCGCATCGCAACTAGGACCGAGAACGAACAATCAAAATCAACGGCAGGCAGAGCCGCAGAGCCTGCAATTCAGTGGGTTCCAAAGCAGAGCCTTGGAACTAGGTGGTGGTGATCGGCGAGAAGTGTCAGAAAATTGAGGTTTTAGGAATTTTTCGCTGCTTGCCAACTGCTACCAAGATAGCAACGTCTTGCTTCGAGTGTGCAATTTTTTGCACTGCTAGCACCAGAAGTTGCAGTTGTTTGGGTATGCCATTCGTTGTGCGACGCTCCGCGTCGCAGGTATCACGAAGCGGAATGGCTGTGATTGGTACTATTAAATCACGACGCGGAGCGTCGTGCAACTAAGCTTAGAAATCGACTTGGCATCGCATTCCGTATGCATCTGTTTGTGAACTGACGAAATCATTCGACAGGATGATCCCGTTGCGGATAGGCCGCGAGTCTGCCCAGGAATGGACGTAGTTAAAGACACATTTGCAATTTGGGTTCACATACCAGTTCAACCCAGCTGTCATGTTCTGCATCATGCCACCTTGGATCTGCCGATCTGTAACATCCAGGTAAGACCAACGTCCTGCGATTTCCCAAGCTCCCCAGCCACCGCCACGCTTGGACACGCTGTGGAACGGCATCACACGATCGATAGCGCCTGCTTTGCGGTCGTAGGGGCGATGCTCTCCGGTTAGGAACCAACCCACTTGCGAGTAGGCTCCATTTAGGAATGCATTGCCACTGGTGGATGTGTCCACAAAGCAACCCATCGCTTCACTTTGCCATGAAAGTGGGCCTCGTACCCACATCGATTCCAATCCATAAGTTTGGGTCAAACTAGTTCCAGTAATCGTTCCAGTATCCACAAAGAACGGGGTTCCGTTCGCTACGTCGGGAACCGGTTGCCCGCTGGTCCCAAGCGGAACTCCTGTCGGAACCACAAACTCACCTACGAACATCTCAGGGATACTACGAAATCGGACTCGCTCATTGGGTGGTGCGTTGAGAAAGTACCCTGCGCCGAGATGTAAGTAGTCTTCCCCTTTTGAACCTTCGTGCCAGAGCAAGTGGGTTAAGCGTCCCGATCCGCCATTGCCACCATCGGTACTCAGCGAACCACCGAATTGGTCTTGGCCTATGCGAAAGTACGAAGCAGCCCAAGTCCAATCCAAGTCATCGGAATGATTATAGAAACCAACTCCGATATGCCTGAAAGGTGTGAAGGCTTGGAACGTAGACGACCGTTCCATAAACGTCGTGTAACGAAAACTGCTTACGGTTTCTAAACCAAAGGGTTGTTTCCATTGGCCCACTCGAACCGTGCCGAGCGCACCCACGTCCTCGAAGTCGGCCCAGACATCGGTGAAAGTAGGTCGCCCAAAAAAGCCGAAATCCATTTGCATGAAGTAATCCATGCGATCGGATACGGCTCCTTTCGCACTCAATCTCGCGCGGCGGAAATCCGCACCGCTTTCGACGCGCCCATAGGCTTCGCGGCTAGAGTCCAGCTGGCTGAATGCGACCGCATCCGCTTGGAAGACTCCGTTGATAGCGACACTTGGCAGTTTCGGTTTGTCCGGGGCTGGCTTCTTTGAGTCAGCAAGCTTTTTAAACTCTGTCTCCGTGAGGCTCTCTTTGGACTCGAGCGCCTTGAGTCGCATGGCCAACTCCTCCATGGTTGCTGGCGCTTCATCCTCGACAGTCGCTGAGAAGACATACTGCGGTTGCACAACATCCGGCTCGATTGCTATTCCGGACCCAATCGGTCTTTGGAAGTACTCCTCCTGAGCATAGGAAGTCGAACCGAATGAAAATAATGCCAGCAAAGAAGTGCGCAACAGTTTATGCAATTTCATGTCGGCTACACCCAAGTCGGTACACTGCGAAAACAATTACCCAGTTGGATCGGCACAACGTCCCCTTGGTTAACATGAAATTGAAAGCTAGCGATCGCGAAAACTAGGCGAAATAGAGTTTTTCGTCCGTGAGTGGATACTGGACTTGTAACTCTCGGTACTTACGCGTATCTGTTTTGATTTTCCAACTCAGGGCGAACTGGAACGCAGAGATGCAAATTGCCTAACCGATTTCTATGTGTCGCTTTTTTCTTCATCCTGTACTCAGGTTGCGCGACTCGGGATGGAATGTCGCATGGACCCGTCGCAAGATTATGCTCCTCCTCGCGATTGCCATCATTTAATATTTCTGCCATCCTCGATTCCAAAAGAACCGCGACGAAAAACCGACCGGATCTTAGACACGTGTCATTCGAGACGACTCGGTCGAAATCTGTGAGTTCACCGGACAAAACGCTGGGGCAAACAACGCTTGAAGATTCGGATAACTCGTTGAAGTTTCTGACGAGTGAGCCGTCTTTATTGTCGTCCGACACCGCCTACCATTTGAGCCCAAGCCAACCTGAAAGCGACTCACTGTTGAGTCGACTGGCCAATGATCAGATGAAATTCTATTCCAAGGATTCGGTTCTTAAGCTAGGGCTCGTATTGGGTGCAAGTTCATTGATTGCCAACACGTCTGCAGATGAGCAACTTCAAAAGCATTTTCAATCGTCTGTACGCGGCGCAACCAGTGACAACTGGTTTGAATTTCTGCATGCGAGTAAGGAGCTTGGAAACGGCGTCTACACGTTACCGATTATGGGTGCAGCGTGGATCGCAAAGGAGGTTATTGATGGCCCGCCAGCTTTTGAAACGTTTGGAACATGGGGCGAGCGCTCGTTGCGTGGTTTCATCGTTGGTGCGCCACCGCTCGTTGTCCTGCAACGACTGACTGGCGGTTCTCGCCCATACGAAACCGCAGACGGCTCAGAATGGCATCCGTTCCGCGACAACAATGGCGTTAGTGGTCATGCATTCATGTCCTCGCTACCATTCATTACCGCGGCGAAGATGACGGAAAATCCTTGGGGTAAAACACTGTGGTATGTTGGCTCAACGATCGGCCCCCTCTCGCGCGTGAACGACAACGCACACTATCCATCTCAAATCGGAGCGGGATGGGCGATGGCTTTCATTGCGGCTACGGCAGTGCATCCGTCTGACAATGGAAAGCGAGGGTGGCAGCTGCTGCCCGAATCACCCTCTGGCGGAAGTGGCTTCGCGTTTCGATACCAGTGGTAGCTCACTCAATTTCAAGAATATTTGGAAGGGGCGCTTCCAAGATGAGCTCATTGCCAGACATGGGGTGCTGGAGACTAAGCCGCTTGGCATGCAACCAATACCCAGCGTCACCCGGCAAACCAGGCTGGTCCAGTTTGGGTTGCCCTCCCACAGCGTAAAGCGGATCGCCCTCCAATGGATGCCCTAGGAATGCGAGATGGATGCGAATCTGATGCGGACGACCCGAGTGCAAGTCCACTTCAAATACGGTTGTGTTCGAACGGCGATCCAGCGTCCTCGCAACGCTTCGCGCAGGTTTACCATCCGGGCTCGCGGCATACACTTTTCCTAATCGAGGGTGATTATGATTGCCAATTGGCGATCGAATGTCGTAGCGATCCTCCGATGCGACCCCGCTCCCTAAGGCTTGATACTGCTTTTCTACTTTGTGCCAATTACGCGATACTGCCGAAGCTGTTATCGCATCACGTGCAAACAAAACCAAACCTGAGGTTGCTCGTCCCAAACGATGCAGTGGACAAGCTTCTGGAAAATCCCTGCGCACAAGGCTCAGCAGAGTATTGAGGTAGTAGCCGGCGCCTGGAATAGTCGGCAAGCCACTCGGTTTATTGACCGCCAAAAGCTGTCTGTCTTCGTAAACCAACGAATATTGCTGAGGGGTCTCCATTTCCACCCAGCCGGGTCTATTCCAAATCAGAACTTCGCCTGCGCGCAAGGATTCATTGCCTGTCGCCACTACTCCATTGAGCAAAACCTCGCCGGATGCCAATCGTCCTTGCCATTCGGTCTCTGTGGAATGAGTGAAATGAGCTGATAGATACGAAAGGGTGCTGCAGTTTGCAGAATCACTGCCAAGTACACGGCGATAGCTGTAGCCTTCGTTAAGTGTCATTTGCATGCTCCGCGTCGCAGGAATCACGACGCGGAGCGTCGTGCAACTAAGTTTGCCAACCCAGGTTTTCAGGTTTGACGCAGCATTCGCTTGGCCTGCCAGTACCATGGCTGCTCATGTTTGCGCATCAGCGCGTTTCCATTTCGATAGGTTGCGATAATTTTTTTAAGATCCAACTGGGCTTCGTTGGTATTCCCAGCGGCCGCTTTCGCTTGAGCGAGATAAAATTTTGGTGCGAGTCCAGACTTGCGACTGGATAACTCCTCAAGACCAGCGATCGCGATATCCGATTGGCCGACGGCAGATTGGCTGCGATACAGAACCAGCTTGCGATCGTCTTCCAATTTATGGTCACGCTGCTCCGGAATACTCGATGCGATTTTGTTAGCCGGCTCAAACTCGCCCTCCTCCAGTAATGCAGATGCGAGGCAAATCAGCAAGCGAGGGTCATCGTCAAAAACTCCGGTCAAACATTCGCGGTACATGTTTGCGGCCTCTGGCCATCGTGCCTGCGACTCATACTCACGTGCAAGCCGCATTCGGTTTTTCACTGTTGGCGAACTGTTTACCAAATCGTTAAGAACCGCCAGTCGAGCTTGTGGACCCGCGAACCGCCAGCGTAGATCGGCCCAGTCAACACGTCGAAAACTCGGACGCAGCTCGATGATAAAGTACGCTGCCGCACCAATCACGGGCATGACGAAGATGATCCAAACCCAATAGTAGGGACGACCGGTTTTGATTGCGTGCACTATGAAAAAGAGGTTCACCGCCATCAACAGGACGCTGAGTAGAGGGTAGGCCCAAAAAAGCCACATCAGTTGTGTTGGTGCAGGAAACGTTTCCTGATCTCTCATAAGAACGTCGGAGTGAATTTCTTCGTCCATCAATCTACCTTTTCATTCACGCTTGCGTGGATCGGACGAAAGTACTTGCATCGTCGCATGGGTTGGGGCGGATACTTGGGCCAATTTTCAGGCGTCTCTTGCGACTGACATAACATAAACACCGACCCCTTCCCCGAAACGATACTTCGGTGGTCTGCACATTTCAAGCAGATAGACTGCGAGAATAGCGACTGCTGAGCGGCCAATTCGTCCGCGAGCCTATCACGCTCCACAGCCTTGTCTTCCAGTGGATTATTCGATTCGGTGGAGTCATTCATTATAAATCTATCTAAGCTTTATCGGCGTCCCGGCAACGCCGTCGTTGGATCGTCTGGCCAGGAGTGTTTTGGGTAACGACGCTTCAGTTCCTTCTTTACGATCGGATAGCCGTTCGCCCAAAACGAAGCGAGGTCATCGGTGATTTGTTGCGGACGCAAATTGGGTGATAGGAGATGCAAAAGGATGGGTATTCGCCCCATAGCAACGCGTGGAGTTGCCTTCATGGAAAACACCTCCTGTATTTTTACGGCCATCGTCGGCGGCTTGCCGATTGCATATTGGATCTTGATCCAGCTGCCGCTCGGAACTTGGACCTTTGCTGGTGCTTCCCTTTCTATCGATTGCCATTGGCTACCAGTGAAACGAGATTGTATCCAATCGATCCAGGGTGCCGACCGAAGCTCGCTCAGGGAACGGCGGTTTTGACACAACTCTCTTGCGACATCATGCAGAAATGTTTCGCCCAATTCGGGGAGTTCCAGCTGTGGCAGCCAAGTTCTGAGGCAATTCACCCGTTCTACTAATCCCTGAACACGATCGTCATCGACAGGAAACGCTTGATCCCAGTTCTTGATCGCTGCACCCCAAAGTATACTCGCACAGCGATCGGTGTCGGTGATTGCAGTCGGAGTCTCATTGAGAACCAAGTCGAGCCACTTCTCCTGCCGCCTCGCCACGACTTGTTTTTGACTGGGATGAAAAAACAGCTCCTCGGCCGAGATGATTTGGTCCTTTGGCAGCCAATCGAGATCGATGCGACTCGCTTGCCGAACCACTGCATCGCCTGCCCCGGCATCGATATCAATGCAGAGAAACAAATCCGCTTCGGTGACACCGCTCTGCGGAGAAAGTGCGACTCCCTTGCCACCGACCATCAAACCCTGAGGCTTTCCAATACTGCGACGTTTGGCCAACCGATCTGGGTATCCGGACAGCATTGCTTTCATCACGGCCTCTGGCTCGGCGGTCCGAGTCTGTTGGCGAATGACACTCGAACCCTTTAAGACTGCGGTGCACTGCTCTTGTAGTTGCTCAGCTGAATTAACAATCGAGCGAACGGCATTTCGTTGAAGTGTTCCAAACGGAGAATCGCTGTTTCGCCGATCTAAGAAGTCTTCAATAGCGACCAAGCGTTCTAGCGAATCGCTATCCCATCTCTTTGCTGCTCGGGTTTGCATCGAGCTACCGCGATTTGAGTTGGTGCGTTGCTCACGTCGATCGAACGGGTCGCGTTCGGACAGCATAGCAGAGAGCATACACGTTCGTTCTAGGCTACCCGATTCATAGCCAGCGATCACCATACGAGCCAAGCGAGGATGCGTTGGCAAGCGCGACATGGCCTTCCCAATTTCGGTGATCCGTCCATTCTGGATCGCTCCCAGTCGTTCGAGCAGGTTCCTGGCCTGAGATACCGAGCCCGGTCTTGGTTGTTCAAGCCAGGGGAAATCTTGGCTATCTCCCTCGCCCCAGGCGACCAATTGCAAAATGGCCGAGACGATGTCCACGCGGCGAATCTCAGGTTCGAGGAATGCGGCTCGAGCTCGCTCAGATGCTTCGGACCACAATCGAATGCAGATACCAGGCGCAACGCGGCCCGCACGGCCTGCACGCTGGGTCGCCGACGCTTGACTGATATTCTCCAGCGCGAGCCGATCCAGCCCGACGTCGGATGAAAAACGCATGACGCGAGCAAGGCCACTGTCGACCACAATTCGAATCCCCTCGATGGTCAGCGAAGTTTCGGCAACATTGGTCGCGAGCACGATCCGGCGTTTCTCGCCAGGTTCAATCGCTTTTGCTTGCTCGTCGAGTTGCATTCCGCCAAAGAGTGGGACCACTTCACACTCGCGCCCTAGACGCGTTTGAGCAAGCGAGTCGTTGCACTGCTGTATTTCACCCATCCCCGGCAAAAACGCCAAAATATCACCGTTGTTCATGTCGGCAGCATCGCGAATGGCGTCTACCATTTGTTCCGCAATACTGCCGTCCGGTTTCGGCGGTCGATATCGAATGGACACTGGAAAGTTTGACGATTCAACGCGAACGATCGGAGCGCCACCGAGTTGGGATTGAATCAAGCCGACATCAATGGTGGCCGACATAATGACAATCTTTAAATCGTCTCGCAATGCTTGCTGAATGCGGCGCAGCATGCCCAATAACAAGTCCGAGTCGAGCGACCGTTCGTGGAATTCGTCCAGCAAGACGATCTTGGTATCGGACAACGCCGCGTCCTCCTGCAACCGTCTCAACAACACGCCTTCCGTCGCAACAATCAATTGCGTGTTTTTCGAAACTTGCGAGTCAAACCGAACTTGATAACCGATCCGCTGTCCAATGCGGCTGCCATGTTCCCAAGCGATGCGTTCACCGACCGATTTCGCTGCGATACGTCTGGGTTGCAGCAGATAGATTTTATGGCCGTTTACAAAGGGCTGATCCATCAACGCCGGAGCGACTCGCGTTGTTTTGCCGGACCCCGGTGGTGCTTCGACAATCGTGATGGGATGATCTCGGACGGCATCGCAAATCGCCCTCAAGTGGTCGTCAATCGGCAGCTGTTTAAGCATAACCGTATTTGGTCGCATAACTGTGCCAGGCGGTCATGATCTCCGCTTCTTCGTCCGGTGCAGGTCCAAAACGATTGGTTTGGTATTCTTTTTCCTGCTGCGTCCGATTCTGCAGCAAAGGTTCAATGCGTTCGAAGCCAGTCAATTCAAGTTGGCTATAGATTTTTTTGCAAACGGAAACAGCGTCTTTAGCAAGATCCTCGTAATGAACATCGATAAGTTGCGTGTCGGGCAACCCAATTCGATCTCTTTCAAAGGAAGTGTACATCGTCGTCATCGACTTCAAGACAAACTCTTTCAGTCTCGCTTGATACTCGCCGACTTGAATCGATTGCACCTGGTCCAGTGAGTTCCACATTTTCATCGTGGATGGAAAAAGTTTGCGAGGGTCGCGCACGATATGCACGAATTTGGCGTCTGGATAAAGCGATTTAAGAATACCGATCCGACCTGTATGTGGTGGGCTTTTAAGGATTAGCGGCTTCTTGGTTTTATACGTCAACGCCTTGAGGAACCAATCGAACAACACCTTCCATCGTTCTAATTCCGTGGCTGTAAATCCCTCGGAAGCGAGCGTCGCTTGGAAAGGGTATTCATGACAAGGAAACACAAGTCGCAGATATGGAGTGGGTGCGCCCAAGTTCATCAGTGCGAATTCGTCTTCTTGAGGCAGCGACCATCCAGCCTTCATGTTGTCCATCGGTCGCCGGTTTGGAATCAACCAATTGAAGTACTTTGAAATGATGGTTTCTGTCAAAAGGAAATTCGTTGGCGCAAAACACTCGAAGGTCGTAGGGGAAGCATAACGATCATCGAGGCCGAGCAATTCGTGCAGCAATGTCGTACCGCTTCGCCAATGGCCGAGGATGAAGATAGGAGGGCCAGCGAGTTTTGTTTCAGCGATACGCCGACCGAATATGGCATGTTGCGTCAGACCGAGCAAATCGGAAAACGGCATAAAGGCCGTTACCCCAGACGCGATATGCATTCGCGAAAGGGATACGCGGAATGCGTTTTTGTAAAGGAGTGGCAGCCATACCCGCGAGGTCATTCCGTGCCAAAACCTCGGCGAAAGGACTGGATATTGGATCGTGCTGGGCGATTCGTTCGAAGCCATTCGCCTGTTGTGTCGTAAAAGCTAATGCTGTCAATGCAAAAGTGCGAATTCCAAATCCGATTTGGGCACTTGATTGCGTACATTATCGCCCGCATCGGCAAAACGATATAGACATCGGCGGTGAAACATGGGTAGTTTTCCAAATTGTTAACAGAATTTCTAAAGTTCTCGTACGTGGAATGATTTAGATGGATTTTTGGACGAGGCTTTTTCTCAAACACCGGCACGCCATTGTTCCGATTGGGATTATCGCTTGCCTCGCCGTAATCCTGGTCCCGCTTCCTCCAGCACTTCTTGACGTACTACTTTCTGCGAACATCGCCATCGCCGTCATCATCCTCTTGACTACGATCTACATCGAATCGCCGCTGGAATTTAACATTTTCCCGGCTATGCTCGTCGCGACAACGTTGTCCCGATTGGTTTTGAATTTGGCGACGACCCGACTCATCTTGACCCGAACCGGTACCGAAGGACTGGATTCAGCGGGACATGTGATTCAAGCGTTCGGTGAATTCGTCTCCGGCGATTCGCTCGAGGTTGGTATCGTTCTGTTCATTATCATCTTTTTGATCAATTTTATCGTCATCACTAAAGGTGCATCTCGTATTGGCGAGGTGGCTGCCCGGTTTGCGTTGGATGGGATGCCGGGTCGTCAAATGGCGATCGATGCCGATTTGAGTGCAGGGGCAATCGACGAAAAAGAAGCTCAGAGACGTCGTGAAGAGATTACAAAGCAAGCAGACTTTTACGGGGCGATGGACGGTGCTAGCAAGTTCGTTCGAGGGGATGCGATTGCGGGTATTGCGATCACGCTCCTGAATATCGTCGGCGGACTCTACATGGGTTATATGTACTCTGGCATGACGCTTGCCGAAGCAGCCAACGTTTATACCAAACTCACTATCGGTGACGGTCTGGTCAGCCAAGTTCCAGCGTTCTTGATTTCATTGGCAGCTGCGTTGTTGACCACGCGTAGCACACAGAAGTTGGACTTCTCCGGTGAGTTCCTGCGGCAAATCTTTTCTCGTCCGCAAGCACTTATCATCTCGGGTATCTTTCTGCTGTTGATGACGTTTACGCAATTGCCTGCGGTTCCGATGGTCACTATGGGGGCCGGTTGCATTGGCATCGCACTCATGATGCAACGGCAAAAAAGGCAAGATGCTAAAGTTGTCGAAAAGAAGGGGCAGGACGCAGATACGGCTAAAAAAGCGCCTCCGGAAAAGAAGGTCGAAGACTACCTCGAGGTAGACGCATTGCGCCTCGAGCTCGGAGCCAAGCTCATTGTTTTGGCAGATCCAAATCGTGGTGGTGACCTTATGAAACGGATCTCAACCGTTCGTGCGACGCTTGCGACCGAGATGGGTGTACTGCTACCCATGGTGCGAATCAAGGACCGAATGAGTTTGCCCGAGTATACCTATGAGTTGGAGATGGCGGGCAATCGCATCGCAACGGGCATGCTTCGCCCCGATCGCTTGCTTGCGATTGATACGGGACTGACTAAGGGCTCCATTCTCGGTGACGAAACCACGGATCCCGCGTTTGGAAAACGTGCCGTTTGGATCGACCCTCGCAATCGCCAGCAAGCAGAGATTTATGGTTACCAGGTTGTCGAGTGCGGTGCCGTGCTCGCCACGCATGTTCAGGAGACCGCGAGGAAACACGCGGATGAACTCTTGACTCGCGAAGTGACCAAACAGCTTATCGATCAACTTAAGAAAACATCGGCGACCGTGGTCGATGAGTTGATACCTAGTCAAATGAAATTAGCTGAGGTTCAACAGGTACTTCAGAACCTATTGCGAGAGGATATTCCCATTCGGCAGCTCAGCATCATTTTGGAAACCTTGGGCGACTACGTGCACCGCATCAAAGACCCAATCTGGTTGACCGAATACGTGCGACATCGCTTGGCTCGAACCATTTCGCATCGTTACCGAGATAGTTTTGGAGTGCTTCGGGTGGTAACGTTGGACCCAGCCATGGAAGATCGTATCGCAGCTGGTACAGAACAAACAGACCGGGGTGTTTTTATCCGCATGTCCCCCGATTCTATCTCGAAAACCTGTAATCGCATTTCAGACCAAATCAAAAAACTTGACCAGCTCGGCAAGCCACGATGCGTCGTCGTTAGTCCCAAGATCCGCGTCGCACTTCGTCAAATCACACAGGAATCGTTGCCCGATCTTCGTGTCCTGAGTTACAACGAGATATCTCGCGATACCAGCGTCGAATCCATTGCCATGGTCAGTGATCAGTAACCCGTGACCAGTAAATCCGTTACCAAAGGGGGATTGCATTGAACCATCCGATACGCATCAAGACCTTTCGTTCCAAAACACTCCAGGATGCTTTCCAACAGATCAGGACCGAGTTTGGGCCCGACGCATCGATCCTCGAGACCAAGGCGGCTCGGTACGGAATCTTCGGTCGCTCTCGAATCGAGGTGACTGCGAGCTCCACGACAAGTGAACCATTATCTGAGCCGAGCTATTCGGACACAATAGAACCGGTAGCCCAGGGAGACGAGATACGGGTGCCGATCGAAGCGAGTATCACTCGTCCTGCACTTGACGACGCAAGGAAAGAAATCGATGCCGAAAAGGGCGTTGACGTGGGCGAGCGCGATTCAGCACCTGTTGAAGGAGCGGTCGCGTCGTCGGAGATCAAGCCAACGGACGGCGTTTTCCGACAAGTTCATCAGGAGCTGATCGAAGCGGGGATCGACCCGGGGATAGCCCGACAATGGATCGAAGCCGCTCGCCACACATCGATCCATACCGTTACTCAGGATGTGTGGACTCTTCGGTCCGAGTTGTTAGGTTGGATTCGAGATTTGGTGCACGCTGCTCCACCGATCCCGCTCGATGGATCGCGACAGCAAGTTCTTGCATTTGTCGGACCCAGTGGAGCGGGCAAAACCACGACTCTCGCCAAGATCGCGGCAAACCTTTCCATCGAACAAGGACTATCTGTTGGAGTTCTTTCGGTTGACACAATGCGATTGGGCTCGAACTTCCTTTTGCAAAACTACGCTGAAGTTTTAGGATGGCGAATTGAGGTTGCGGAATCAATTGAGCAAATGACTTCCTGCATGAAGAAGCTTGCGGGTTGCCGGGTTGTGCTCATTGATACGAGCGGATGCTCCCCGCACGATACGGAATCGATGGAGCGGCTGGGCCAACTATTGGAAATTGCGAATCCGACAGAAACGCACTTGGTCGTTTCAAGCACCTCAAACACACGCTCATTTTTGCGATGTGAGCACGCGTTCGAGCAACTCAAACCCAATCGGATGATCTTGACGAGACTCGACGAATCGGGTGGTCTTGGCTCTCTTTTCCCATGTTTGCAGAGCAGCCATTTGCCGATAAGTTATCTGACCAACGGGCAGAAGATCCCGTCCGATTTGATCCAAGCGACCGAGGCCCGCCTTGCACAGCAAGTGATGGCCCTTGCCGCTCAATAGTGCCACAACTTGGTTTGGAGTAGAAGCTCTCCACCGACCCCGTGTCGGTGGTAGCACGTTCGCTTCAGACGCGGGTGAAGCAGCCCAAAAAAGACATTGATGTCACCCGAAACCGCCCACCGATGCCCACAATTCATTCGGAATCCTCTTGCTCACAAGAAAAAATCCACCGGTCGAGAGCCGAACGAAGCCCAGAATGTTGTCAATCAATTTTGAAGATTCGGTGATTGCCTATCGCCAACTCTTTGACTTTGAACCTTCTGTTCGACTAGAATCTACCTCGGGCGGTTTTGTTTTTGAGGGCGTGCGCAATGCCCAGGACCGTACTCAGGCGATCGGCAGAATGAAAAGTACCGTAGGATGGGACCAATGTCCCGTCCG
>Ga0163144_10014859_pt1 | contig 16120 bp, 15 predicted proteins | sample OliLak19BULKMAT1_FD_123175 | JGI IMG/M metagenome (GOLD analysis project Ga0163144, IMG submission 123175) | Freshwater microbial mat bacterial communities from Lake Vanda, McMurdo Dry Valleys, Antarctica - Oligotrophic Lake LV.19.BULKMAT1 | ecosystem: Environmental > Aquatic > Freshwater >... | reverse complement strand
CGGCCGGCCGGCGCGAACAGCGCCAGGGCTAAAAATAGGCCCGGCCCCACCGGCCATGGAACCCCTCTGTCCCGTCCATGGCAAGCAAGGGCCGAGCGAAATCGTGCACTCACGCCGTGTATCAGCATGTTTGGTTTCGGTAGCCAGGCGACCTCGGGACTCTTCGAGGCCCTTCGCTTTGCGCCCCGCTCTCGCGAACGGTTTGCCGGTTTATCGCTCCAACGTCCGACATTCGGAGTATAGCAGGCGCCGTTTTATTGTCAAGACCCACGGCCTCGCCGATCGCATTTCTCCTCGAGAAAACCGTCACGTCTTCCCTTCCTTCGCATCCGGAGCGTCACGCAAGATCGATTGGCCTTCCGGCCGCGGAAGGGCGCCGGCGAGGTAGGCGAAGAGCAGCATCTCTTCGAGCCACGCCAATCGCTCCGCGGGAGTGACATCGAGCCCGACGGTCAATTGCCGCTTGCGCGCGTCCTCCCATCCGCACTCCCAGCCAGGCGCCTCAGTCACCAGACCCGCCGCCTTGCGTTGAATCCGGTGCATCGCGCAGCCCCATGGCCCCGGCCCAGTAGAGCATGTTGATCTCATCGAGCCATGCCAGCTTTTCCTCCGCAGTCAGATGGATGAACTCTAACGCCTTCTCCCGCACATAGAGTTGGACGCCTCGGTTAGGCTCACGATGGCTCTCGCTCATGCGCGGCCCTCCAGGTCGCGAAGCGCTTTGATGTCCTCTTGATCCTGACGCCGCCCCGCCAGCGTTAACGGGAACTCGGGGGTGATACTCCAAGGCCTTGACCGTCTTCAGAAACGCCGCGACATTGTCCGCTTGGAAGGAGATCATCAAGTCCAAATCCGCCGTCGCGCGCAGAAATCCGTGCAAAACGACGGGTACGCCGCCGACGACCAGGTAGCGGACCTTGTTATCCTCAAACGACTTGAAAAGTTCGAGATGCATGCAGTCTGAGCTAGCCGTCATTCATAATGCGACCACATCCGGAGTATTTTTACCGCCCGGTCGGTTTTGAACACCTGGTAAACCAGACGATGCTTGATATTGATCCGCCGCGAAAAATCGCCGGCGAGATCCCCGACGAGTTTCTCAAAAGGGGGCGGATTTCGGAACGGGTCGGCACGGAGAATCGCAAGGAGGGCGTCCGCACGAGCCTGCAGCCCCGCTGCTTGAATCTTCTTGGCGTCCTTGTAGGCGTCCCGAGTGAAATGCAGCGCCCAATTCACCAGGGCGGCCTCTTGGCACACTTATCAAGCGGGGTTTTCATGCCCTTGAGGAGAGACTCGCGCATGCCCGGGACGGACAGAAGGTAAAGCGTCTCCTGAATCGCCTCCCAATCCTCCGACGAGACAAGGACCGCGCTCGCGCGCCGTCCCTTGATCTGCACGGGTTTATGAGATGACTCAGCCGCGTCGATGAGTTGAAAAAGGCGCGCCCGGGCCTGGCTGGTCGTCAATGTCGTCATGCTATTATGGTACCAGAGGCAGTACGAGTTCGCAAGGGGGGCAGCGTAGGCCTTCTATCTGGCGCCTCCTGGGGGTCGCGCCTTAGGCCCAAAGACGCCTCGCGTCGCGTACGATCGTCTGCTCGCGGCTCTGCCCGACGGAGACGATCGCGATGGGCACGCCGAGAAGCTTCTCGATGGCGAGCACGTACTCGCGCGCGCCGCGCGGCAGGCCCGCGAAGGTCTTGATTTTGGTGAGGTCGCCCGAGAACCCGGGGTAGGTCTCGTAGACCGCCTCGACGTCGAGCTGCTCACGGCGCGACACCGGGAAGTCCGAAATCTTCTTCTTACCCAGCTTGTACCCAGTACAAACTTTTATTGGATGGACACCCGTTAGGGTGTCGAGCTTAGTCATCGTGAGCGCGGTCATGCCGTTCATGCGGATGGCGGCCTTGAGTTGCGGGATGTCGAGCCAGCCGATGCGGCGGGCGCGGCCCGTCGTGGTCCCGTACTCCTTGCCGACCTCGCGGATGTAGTGGCCTACGTGGCCCTCGACCTCGGTCGGGAACGGTCCTAAGCCCACGCGCGTCGTGTAGGCCTTCGTGACACCCATGACGGCCGTGATCGCCGTCGGGCCGATGCCCGCGCCCGCGCAGGCGCCGCCGGCGACGGGGTTCGAGGAGGTGACGAAGGGATACGTGCCGTGGTCCAGGTCCAGCATCGAGCCCTGGGCGCTCTCGAGGAGCAGGCGCTTCTTCTTCTTGCGCGCGTCGTCGAGCAGCTTCGAGCAGTCGGCCGCGAAAGGAGCTAGAAAGCGGCGCAGGCGGTCGTAGTCCTTGAAGACCTCTTTCTCGATGTCCTTGAGCGGCTTGACGCGGGACAGCTCGGCCGCGCGGACCTTTAAATTCTGGCGCACGAGCTTGCGGAACGCCTCGGGATCGAGGTAGTCGGCGACGCGGATGCCGATGCGGGCGACCTTGTCCTCGTAGCAGGGGCCGATGCCGCGCTTCGTGGTGCCGATGCCCCGCCCCCCCTCCTCGCGCAGGGTGTCGACGATGATGTGGTAAGGCAGGATCACGTGGGCGGCGAGGCTCAGGAACAGCCGGCCGCGGACCTTGATCCCGCGGCTCTCGAGCATCTTCACTTCCTTGACGAAGGCGTTCGGGTCGACGACGACGCCGTTGCCGATCACGCTGCGGCAGCCCTTGGCCAGGATGCCCGACGGGGTGAGGTGCAGGGCGTACTTCTGCCCGCCGAACACCACCGTGTGCCCCGCGTTGTTGCCGCCCTGATAGCGCACGACCCAATCCGCGTCCTTGCCGAGAAAATGGACGATCTTCCCCTTCCCTTCATCGCCCCATTGGGCGCCCACCACCACGAGTGCCGGCATGAAAATCTCCTATCCCTTAAAAAATCGGCGCCACCATGAACCGTCGACGCGGCCGTGAACGGATCCGCGCGCGGCCTTCAACCGCTTCTCTCCCGTCACCACAGCGTCGCCCGCCACCCCGATGGCGAAGCGCACGCGCGCGAGCGTGCCGGCGGGGCTCGTCTCGATCGCCTCGACCGGCGCCTCGATGGGCACCGGCCCCGACGACGTCAGCCCGCCGAACAGACGGGCCAGGTACATCGCGATGTCGCGCCCGTCGACGATCCGCGCGAACACCATGTCGCCCGCGTGCAGCTCGGCGGCGGGCACGCCCTCGGGATCCTCCTCGAGGGTGATCTTCAGAATGAGAAGGTCCTCCTCGGGAGGCGCGCCCGGCGCGGGCTTGCCGCGGCGGGCGGCCGGCGCCGGCACCTTGCGCAGGGACTGGAACTGGCCGAGGTCGAGGATATCCTTTTTCAGGCGCAGGCTCAAACCTTGATCGCGGAAATGCATCCGCAGCGGGGCGGCGAGCTCGGCCGTCGCCTCGTCCGCTCCGGCCGTGCGCAGCAGGTCGAAGACGGCGGGCTCGGCGGCGCGGAAGTGCGCGGCCAGGCGCTGCTCGACCTCGAGGCTCTCGGAGGGCAGGCTCCCATCCATGAGGCGGCAGCCGTAAAGGTGCTTCTCGAAGGCGAACCAGTCCTCCTCGAGGGCGACCGCGCAGACGGCGGGGTCATAGGACATCACGGCGCGCGCGCGCAGCACCTTGCGGTTTTTGAGGTTCAGCACTACGAGGAACAGCCCGTGCTGATTGGCGCTCGGGATCACGAACTTTCCCTTGAGGGCGCAGATGTCGTTGAGCAGGCGCGGAATCTGCCGGACGGCCTCCTCGACCTCGTAGCCGCACATCTCCAGGGCGAGCTCCGCCTCGCCGCGGTCGCAGCCGGTCTCCTCCATCAGCAGCTCGATCTTGTCTTTCACTTGGGGCTTCTCGGATGGGCGTCCTTGTAAACTTCTTTCATGCGGTCCAAGGACACGTGCGTGTAAATCTGGGTCGTCTGGAGGCTCACGTGGCCGAGCATCTCCTGGACGGTGCGAATGTCGCACCCGCGGTTCATCAGGTGCGTCGCGAAGCTGTGGCGCAGGACGTGGGGCGTGATCTTCTTCTTGAGCGAGGAGCGCTTGATCCAACGCCCAAGCAGGTACACGATGCCCCCGTCGGACAGGCGGCCTCCCTGCGTGTTGAGAAACAGGGGCGAGGAGTCCTCGGGGCCGCCGCGGCGCTTGAGGTAGTCGCGCAGGCATTTGAGCGCGTCGTTGCCGACGGGCACTATCCGTTCCTTAGAGCCCTTCCCGAACACGCGCACGGTCCCGGCCATATAGTCCACGTCGCCCACGTTGAGCGAGGCGACCTCGGAGCGGCGCAGGCCCGAGGAGTAGATCAGCTCGAGCAAGGAGCGGTCCCGGTCGTACCGGGCGGGGTCGTAGTTGCGGGGCGCGGAAAACAGCTCGGTCATCTCGCTTTCCGTGAGGAACTTGGGCAGGGGGCGGCCGCGCTTGGGCAGCGGCACGCCGAATACGGGGTTTCCCTTCAGCTGGCCCGAGGAGCGAAGGAATTTGATGAAGGAGCGCAGCGCCGCCATGCGCCGCAGGATCGAGGCGCGGGCCAGGCCTCCCTCCTTCTGGAGATCGGCTAGGAAGGCGCGCACGTGGACGCGCTCGATGCCGCCGGGCTCGAGGTCGGCGTACTTCCCCGAGAAAGCGTCCAGGTCCTTGCCGTAGGCGCGCAAGGTGTGCGGGCTGTAGTTGCGCGTGGCGCGCAGATGGGTGAGGAAGCGCTCCGTCTGGAGGCGCAGCGGGCCCGTGGGCGCTTCGGTGGTCATCGCTCGGTCGTCAGCTCGCGGCCGGGGGCGTCGTCGGTACGGCCGGCGCGGCCGCCGCCGCGGCCGCCAAGGAGGCCAGGCGGGCGGCGATCTGCGCGGCGCGCAGCTCCTCGCCCACGACGCGCAGCTTCTCGCCCTCTTCCTTCGATACGGGCTTCAAATTGCGGCACTTCGGGTAGCCCGGGCAGGTCAGGAAGAACCCGCGCTTTCCGACGCGCAGCCACATGTGCTTCTGGCACTTGTTGCAGGGGCGCGTGGTCAGCAGCGGGCGCGAGCCCTCGATCTTCTTGCCGTCGGCGTCGAGCGAGAACGTGTTCTTGCACTCCGGGTAGCCGGAGCACGCGATAAACTTGCCCTTGCGGCCCGTGCGGATGACCATCGCCTTGCCGCAGAGGTCGCAGTTCTCGCCGGTCAGCTCGAGGACGACCTTCTGGCCCTCGGGCGTGAGCTGGATCTTGCCCTTGCACTTGGGGAAGGTCGAGCAGGAGAGGTACTTGCCGAAGCGGCTCTCCCGGATGAGCATGGGCGCCGTGCAGATGGGGCACAGCTCGTCGGACATCTTGGGCTCGATGCGCGAGGCCTCCATCTCCGTCTCGGCGGCGATGAGCGCCTTTGAGAACGGCGCGTAGAAGGTCTTTACGACCTCGGTCCAGACCTGCTGGCCTTCGGCGATCTTGTCGAGCTGGGCTTCGACGTTGGCGGTATAGGTCAAGCTGACCACATCGGGGAAATGGCCCTTGAGCTTCGTCGTCACCAGAATGCCGAGCTCGGTGGGAATCAGCTTGCGGTCCTTCATGTTGCGGCGCACGTAGCCGCGGTCGACGATGGTCTTGATCGTCGGCGCGTAGGTGGAAGGCCGGCCGATGCCGTGCTTCTCCATCGCGCGGATGAGGCTCGCCTCGTTGTAATGCGGGGGCGGGCTGGTGCGATGCTCCTCGGGCTTGAGCTCGACGAGCTTGAGCATGTCGCCCTCGACGAGGGGCGGCAGGCGGCTGCCTTCCTCCTCGGCCTCTTCCTCGGCTTCCTCGTCGCCCTTGGGGGCGTCGCGGTAGACGCGCAGGAACCCCTCGCTCTTGAGCGTGCGGCCCGTGCAGTGGAACAGGGAGTCGCCGTTCTCGATGTCGGCGGACGCGGTGTCGTAGGTCGCCTCGATCATCTGCGACGCGACAAAGCGCTTCCAAATCAGCTCGTACAAGCGGATTTGGTCGGGGTTGAGGAAACGACGGACTTCATCAGGAGTTCGGAGGACGCTCGTGGGCCGGATCGCCTCATGGGCTTCCTGGGCGCCGCGGGACTTCGTCTGGTACGTCGGGGGCTCCGCCGGCGCGTAGTGCGCGCCGTAGGTGTCCTTGACGAACAAGGCGCATTCCTCGGCCGCGGTCTTCGCGATCGAGAAGGAGTCCGTGCGCATGTAAGTGATCAAACCGGCCGGATCCGTGCCTCCGAGGTCGACGCCTTCGTAGAGGGACTGCGCGATGCGCATCGTACGCTCGGCCGCGAAGCCCATTTTTTGGGAGGCGGCCTGCTGGAGCGTCGACGTCGAGAACGGGGGCGGCGGACGGCGGCGCACCTCCTTCTTCTCGACCTTGACGACCTTGAACGTCCCGCCTTGGACGGTCTTCGACACGACGTCCATGTCCTCGGCGGTGCGCAAGGTGGTCGCCTTGACGCGGTACTGCTCGGAGAACAGGTCGTAGGTGCGCGTCGTCTCGACCTTCTCCTTTTTCCAGAGCGACAGCTTCGCGTCGAAGACCGGCGGCGCGCCGTCCTTCTCGAGCGCGGCCGTCAAGGTCCAATAGCCTTCGGAGGCGAAGTTCGCGATCTCGCCCTCGCGCTCGGCGAGCAGGCGCACGGCCACCGACTGCACGCGGCCGGCGGACAGCCCGGACTGGATTTTGGCCCACAGCAGCGGCGAGAGCTTGTAGCCGACGAGGCGGTCGATGACGCGCCGCGCCTGCTGGGCGTGGACGAGGTTGTCGTCGATCGCGCGCGGCTCGGCGATGGCGGCCTTGATGGCCGTCGGGGTGATCTCGTGGAAGGTGATGCGCTTGACCTGGTCGGGCTTGAGCTTGAGCATGTCGACCAAGTGCCACGCGATGGACTCTCCCTCGCGGTCATGGTCGGTCGCCAGGTAGACGAAGGCGGCCTTGGAGACGAGGGACTTGAACTCGGCGAGAATTTTCTTGGCCCGAGGCAGGACGACGTACTGGGGTGAAAAGTCGTCGTCGACATTGACGCCGATCTTGCGGACGGGCAGGTCGCGGACGTGGCCGAAGGACGACTTGACGACGAATTCATTCTTAAGGAAGCGGGAGATCGTGCGCTCTTTGGCCGGAGACTCGACGACCAGGAGGCTGGGACCGGTGCGCGGGGCCGCTTTCTTCGCTGAGGCCTTCTTCGCAGCCTTAGGGGCAGGAGCGGCTTCTGCGGCGGCCTTAGGAGCGGATTTGACGGCTTTGGCGGCTTTAGACGCCTTGGCCGGCTTCTTTTCGACGGGCTTCTTTTTGGGCATAGCGTTGTCCAGGGACCGAAATAACTCTTTCCTTTAACTCCAGCCCGAACATTATAGAGGAAATGCGTGCGGTGTCAAGCCCCGATAGCTGGACCAGTTCGTCTAAGGAGAGGGCGTCGGACCCCAGCAAGGCGATGACTTTGGCCTCTTCCTCCGTCGGAGGCAGGGCAGGGGCGGCGGCCGGGAGGACGGCCGCGGTAGGGCCGGTTCGGGCCTGCAAAATATGGCCCTCCGGGAGGGCCAGGATGATGTCTTTCACCGAATGCGTCAGCCGAGCCCCCTGTTCGAGCAGGCGGTGAGGCGCCTCGGACATGACGGAGTCGGCGGGGCCGGGGACGGCGCAGACCTCGCGGCCGTGCTCGGTGCAGAAGCGGGCCGTGATGAGGGAGCCCGAGCGGTGGCGGCCTTCGACGACCACCACGGTCCAGGAGAGGCCCGCCACGACGCGGTTGCGGCGCGGGAAGACGTCAGGGGAGGGCCGGGTGTCGATCGGGCGCTCGGAGATCACGGCGCCGCCCTCCGCCACGATGCGGCGGGCCAGGGCGGCGTTCTCCGCGGGGTACAGGTGGCCCAGGCCGCTGCCCAGCACCGCCCAGGTGGGGCCCTTGGCGTCGAGCGCCGCGAGGTGGGACTCGGCGTCGATGCCGCGCGCCAGGCCGCTGACGATAACAAGGCCGCGGCGGGAGGCGTCAAAGGCCAGTCGGCGGGCCATGCGGCGGCCGTAGGGGGTCGGGACGCGGGTGCCGACGAAGGCGGCGGGGGTTGCATCCGGGGTTAGGGAGCCTTGGACGTAGAGGCAGAGGGGCGGGTCGTGGATGGAGGCCAGCAAATCGGGGTATTCGGGGTCGCCGCGCACGATTAAACGAGCCCCCAACGACGAGGCACGAAGCTCCTCGGCGGCGACGTCGAAGGCCAGAGCGGCGCGGCGCCACGGGGTTACGTCTTCGAGGTTCGCCGCGCTGACGCGGGCCCAATCTTCATCGGAGGAATTGGGGAGACCTTGAGGGCCCAACGTTTCAAGAAGATCCCAGGCGCGCCTAGGCGGGGTGTCTACGTTTAAACGCGCGGCCCAACGCTGACGAGGGGTCCAGGGGACGAGCACGAGTTAGAGCAATTCCTCGTTGAAGGGTTTCGGGGAGTAAGGCGTGGAGGCTCTAGGGGAAGGAACGGATTTTAACGGCAACGGATTGGGGACTCGCGAGAGACCGGAATTCGCCAGGGCGTCGACGCGGCGGAAGAGTTCTGGGTTGCTTGATAATGACATCCACTCACTCGGGATCCTCCCCGCTGCGACAAACAACTTGACGGCGTCGGTCTCCAACACCGCCGCCATCCGCCGTAGAATTTCCGGCTCCGCCGGTGGATTTCTTTTTCCGGCCAAAACCTTCGATAAGAATGACGGATCGAGTTTTGCTTGACGGCATAATTCTCTTAAACCCAAACCACGGCGCTCCATCGCGTCCGTTACCAGGCGGGAGAAGGCTAAGAGGGGCTCGCTCATTTAAACTTGATGTACTCCAACCGCTGTTCAGCGATATTCTTATCCTTATCGTTGGGGAACTCCTCGATGAAGCGGGCCAGGGATTGGCGGGCGGTCTCGTAGTCCTTGTTCTCCATGGCCACCTGGGAGAGGCGCATGAGGCCGCGGGACGTGTAGGGGCCGGTGGAGTAATCCGTCAGGAGCTGGGTGAAGGCCGCCTGGGATTTGGAGTACTCGGCCCGCTGGAAGTAGACGAGGCCGACGTAGTAGTCCGTGGCCGGAGCCCAGCTGGCGTGGGGATTCTTCTTCGCGTACACCAAAGTGTCCGCGAAATCGAAGCGGTTGCTGGCGTACCAGTAGGTCCCGTAAATCACGGCGCAGACGGCGATCCATTTTTTCAAGCGAACTCCTCCAATTTCGACCGCAAGCGATCGAGGCCGCGCAGGGAGACCGCCTCCAGGACGTCGGAGGAGCTCACTGCGTCGTGTTGCGACAAATCGGCGATGGTGCGGGCCACGCGAAGGACGCGGTCGAGGGCGCGGGCGGACAGAGCGGTCAAGCGCTCCGCTTCGGCCAGCGTCTCGAGCGCCTCGGGAGGCACGCGCGCCCCGGCGCGAAACGCCGCCGGGTCGACGAAGGCGTTGAGCGGGGCCACGGCGCCCTTCCAGCGGCGCTTTTGGCGGGCGCGGGCGGAGCTAACGCGCGCGCGCACCTTCTCCGACGTCTCCCCCGCCGACGCCGAGGGCGCGGCCGCCCAGTCCGCGAACGCGACGGACGGGGTCTCGACCTGCAGGTCGATGCGGTCGATCAACGGGCCCGAGAGCCGCGTCAGGTAGCGCGCGATTTCGCCGGGAGCGCAGACGCAGGTCTTGCGTTGATGGCCGCGCCAGCCGCACGGGCACGGGTTCGCGGCCGCGACGAGCGTGAACCGGCACGGATACTCGACGGCCTCCCGCGCGCGCGCGATGCTGACGCTGCGATCCTCGAGGGGCTGGCGCAGGGCCTCCAGGGCGGGGCGCGAGAACTCGGCGAGCTCGTCGAGGAACAGCACGCCGCCGTGCGCGAGGCAGACCTCCCCCGCGCGCGCGAAGGGCCCGCCGCCGATCAGCGCCGCCGCCGAGGCGCCGTGGTGCGGGGCGCGGAACGGCCGCTCGCGCACGAGGCCCGGAGTCGCGCGCCCGATGGCGGACTGCACGAGCGTGACCTCCAGGGCCTCTTCGCCGGTCAGCGGCGGAAGGAGGCCGGGCAGGCGGCGCGCGAGCATGGACTTGCCCGTGCCGGGAGGTCCGACGAACAGAAGGTTGTGCCCGCCGGCCGCGGCGATCTCGAGGGCGCGCTTGGCGAATCCCTGCCCGCGCACGTCCGCCAGGTCGGGGACGGCCGCGGGGAGCGGGTGAACGCGGCCGACGCGCGCGCGGGAGCGCGCGGGAGCGCCTCCGGCGAGCTCGGCCGCCTCGCGCAGGTCGGCCACGGGAAGAGCCTCGATGCCGGCGGCGGCGGCCTCCTCGGCGTTGGCCTCGGGCACCATGATCGCGGCGAAGCCGGCCGCCTTCGCGCGGGCCGCCATGGCGAGCACGCCGCTCACGGGCTGCACCCGGCCGTCGAGCGACAGCTCGCCCACCACGCACCAGCGCTTCGTCCATTCGCCGTCGGCGATCTGACCCGAGGCGGCCAGCACCGCCAGCGCGATCGGGAGCTCGTAGTGGCTGCCCTGCTTGCGCGGCCGCGCGGGAGAAAGATTGACGGTCACGCGGCGGTTGGGCATCGCGTAGCCGGAGTTGCGCAGAGCGGCGGCGACGCGCTCGCGCGCCTCGCGGACGGCGTCGTCGGGAAGACCCACGGTCGTGAAGTTGGGCAGGCCGTTGGCGAGGTCGAGCTCGACGAGGACGGGATAGCCCACGACGCCCTTGAGCCCCATGGCATGGACGCGCGCGAGGCTCATAGGTCGCCTCCGCGGGAGATCTCGACGGCCAAGCGCCCGACCTCGGGCTCGACGGACAGCAAGGTCAGCGACGGATCGCGGCGAAGGAGCCGCGCGGCGAGGTCGTCGATCTTCATGCCGGCCATGAAGACGCGCAGGATCACGCTCTCCTCCTCTCCGCGCCAGACGCCGAGGTACGCGCCGGAGACGCCTTCGACGGCACGCACGTTGGCGATGAGGGCCTTCAGGCGGGACAGGTCGGAGCCGCCGACGACGAAGATCGCGCCCTCCGAGCGTCCGCCCAACGACTTCTTGACGGCCGCGGCCACCTTCGACGCCGTCTCCTCGCCGGCGTGGTCGAGGGCCTTGCCCCGGGCCGCCGCGGACGACACGTCGAGCACGGAGGCGTCCGATTGGGACTGGGAGACGGGCACCGCGCCTTTGACCTCGTATTGGTCGGCCACGAGCGTCGCGCGGCCGCGCCAGGTGCGCGTGACGGGGTCGAGGTCGGCGCTTGCCGAGGCCGCGGCGATGAGCATCCAGTCGGCTCCGAGGCGGGCGGCCCCGGCCGCGAGCGCCTTGGGATCCTTGCCTTTCGCGATGAACTCATTGAGGCTGTCGCGGCCGTCGATGGCCGTAATGCCGTAGGCCGACAGGCCCCGGCGCAGCGCGTCGGCGGCAGGCCCCACCCCGAGATCCAGAATGCCCTGCGGCTCCGAAACGAGCAGCAGCACGCGCGGCTCCCGCGCCAGGAAGCCGGAGGGCCGAAGCAGCCCGTCCTTGTCGAGGGCGAGCAGGAACTTGACGAACCGCGCCTCGACGATCCCCTTGCCCTTCTTGAACTTGACGCGTCCCGTGAATTCGGCGGCGCGTCCCGAGAAATCCGCCGAGGTCTTCACGAACACGGGAGAATCCGGCGAGAGGAACAGCTCGAGGGAGTCCTTCACGACGAGGCGGCGCGCGTCCTCGAGCGTGGGGGCCGCGACGGGCATAGCGACGCCCTCCTTGGTGAGGCCGGGCTTCATGCGCCCGAAGGAGCAGGCTCCCAGCAGCAGGGGCGCCAGCAGGACGGCGGCGGCGGCGCCCCTCACGAGGCCACCTCGGCTTCGCGGCCGGCCGCGGGGACCACGAAATGGAAGGTCGTGCCTTTGCCGAGCTCGGACTCGAGCCAAATCTTGCCGCCGTGCTTGTCGACGACCTCTCGCGCGATCGCGAGGCCGAGGCCGGTCCCCGGCGCGTTGACCTCGGAGCGGTTGCCCGCGCGATAGAAACGCTCGAACACCTTCTCGCGGTCCTCCGGAGGAATGCCGATCCCGTCGTCGGACACCGAGACCATCACGAACTCCCCCTTGTCCTGCACCCTCACGCGCACGCGTCCGCCCGGGTGCGTGAACTTGACCGCGTTCGAGATCAGGTTGTCGAGCACGAGCTGCATCCAGCGCTCGTCGCCGAGGGCCTTCGGCACGATGCCCGGGGCCTCGGTCGTCAATGTCTTGCCGGCCTCGGCGGCGGCGGGCTGATGGTTCTCGACGGAGTCCAGCATGAGCCGGGCGAGGTCGAAGGGGCCCATCTCCATCTTCGCCCCGCCCTCCAGGCGCGACAGGTCGAGCAGGTCGGAGACGAGCCCCGACAGCCTTTTCGACGCCGCCTTCGCGATGGTCAGAAATTTCATTTGTTGAGTGTTGAGCGGACCCGTGTCGCCTTCGATCATCACGGTCAAAAATCCCGAGATCGTGGTGAGCGGAGTCTTGAACTCATGGCTGACGGTCGACACAAACTCATCCTTCATACGATTGAGGGTGGCTAATTGTTCCGCGGTCTTGGCCAATCTTCGGTTCAAAATAGAGGTCTCAACGATGATCGCCGCCTCCTCCGCGATGACCGACACCAAAGCGATCTGCTCGTCGGAGAACGCGTCGTTTTTACGGCTGCCGACGCGCATGACTCCGATGCAGCGATCCTCCAAAAGAAGAGGCACGACCATGAGCGAGTGAACCTTCCACATTTTGGCGTAATGCGTGATGACCTGGGGGTCGTTCTGAGCGTCCCCGGTCATGAACGGCTTGCGGGTCTTAAAGACGCGCACCGAAGAGGAGCGGTCGTCGGTCAGCGCGAGGCGGTAGAGCGCCTCCTCCCCCTCGAGGCCGAAGGCCCCTGACTGCGTGACGAGCTCCCCCGTGCCTTCGTCGAGGATCAGGAACGCGACGAGGTCCGCCTCGAGCGAGCGCGCCACGATCGAGACGACCGCCGCCAAGGTCGAGGGCGCCTGCGAGGCGCGCGAGCTCAGGGCCCCGGCCACGTCGTGCAAGGTCTTGATCTCCTTGGACTTCTTAATGAGCCGGTCCTGGACCGCCGTAAGCTCGTCCATCGCGGCGGACAGCCCGCCCTGCAGCTTTTCGCGCGCGGTCGACAGGTCCGACAGGCCGGCGGCGAGCGCGGACGCCGAGCGCAGGGCCGCCGCGGAGAGCTCGAGCTGAGAGGCCAGGGTCTCCCCCGGCTCCTCCGGGGTGAAGCGCACCGCGAGCACGACGCCCGCGCCGCGCTCATCGGACCAGCCGGCGGCCGCCGCCGAGACATAGCCGTGCCGCGCCAGCTCCCTCGCGAGCGCGTCCGCCCCGCCCGCCTCCGGCGAGTCATTCAGGCTCCAGGTCGTGCGCCCCGACGCCGAGGCGCTCGACAGGAGGCCCCGGTCAAAACGGAACGAGGACAGCTCGAGCCTCGCCCAAGGGCCGCCGCGGTGCGCCAGCAGCGCCGCGCTGCCGTCGGGACGCCGGGCGAAGGCCGCGAAGCTCAGATCCGAATGGCGCCGGTGCAGGGCTCCCAGCACGCGGCTCGAAGCCTCCTCGAGCGCGTGGCCCGGCCGCCGAACGGCCGCGTCCAGGTCGAGCGTCTCGGCCGCGAACCGGCGGAGGTCGGCGAGCTCGGCGCGCAGCGCGCGCTCCTGCCGCTCGAGCGGCAGGACCTTGCGGAAGGAGAACCAGCACCACAGCGCGGCCGCCGCGCAGAGGGACGAGAGCACGCCCACGACGGCCGCGGCGCTCATCATTTTTCGAAATCGAGGTGCGCGTTCACGTAATGGGACGCGATGTGCAGCTGGTGGTGCGGAATCCAGCCGGTCGCGACTCCGGAGGCGTCCAGGATGCGGCGCACGGCGTGCCCGAACTCATTGGCGCGGGGCGCGAGGGGCGAATCGGCTCCGGGGCCGACGATCAGCGCGCGCGTGACGCCGGCGTTATGGCACATGTCCGCGATCTGAAACGGCACGCCGACCTGCTGCATCGCGTCGTACGTCTCGACGAGCGCGTAGGTATAGGCGCGGTTGAAGCCGTTCTTGCCGCCGTTCTCGGTGAACAGCTTGGCCGCGTAGGCCCCGAGGCCCTCCTGCCCTCTCGGCACGATGACCGCCATCGGCTGCGAGCCCATCGGCGCGGGCGGCGGCGTGAACTCCGTGCCGGCCGTCGTCACGGGCGGCGCCTCGGAGCCGATCGTGATCGGCTCGTAGATCAGGCGCAGCATGTCCATCAGGGGCGCCGGCTGGCCCGCGGCCGTGCGCAGCGCGCGCAGGGTCACGAGGCGCTTGGCCCACAGCGAGAGGTCCGGGTAGCCGTACATCGTGAGCTTGTCCGCGATCTGCCCGATCTCATCGCCGCTCATCTGCGCGTTGAGGCGGTCCGCCACGGCCGAGACGAGATCGCGCTGCACGTTGGGGCTCGGGATCTTGAGGTCCACCGACCAGCCCTTCGAGAACGAGAACTTCAGCGCCTCCTCGAGCGTGCCGAGCGCCTTGGGCGGATACATTGACGTGATGACGACCTGCAGGCTGCGGTCGAAGAAGGACTTGAACACCTTCGCGAGCGCGTCCTTGTTCTGGTCGGTCATCGCGAGCAGATGAATGTCGTCGACGAAGATCGCCTTGGAGTCCGCGATCTTCTTATCGATCTCCGCCATCGAGCCGCGCGCGATTGCGCCGCTCACGGCGCGCGACAGGCGCGCGCCCGACGTCACGAGCAGCGACGACGTCCCGAGGCCCTTCGACATCGAGTTAGCGATCGAGAACATCAGGTGCGACTTGCCGGTGCCCGGCACCCCATACAGAAACAGGGGGTTGTACATCGAGCCGGGCGAGGTCACGACCGACATGGCCGCCGCGTGCGCGAAACGGTTGTACGCGCCGACGAGCAAAGTCTCGAACGTCCAGTCCGCGCGCAGCTCGTCGCTGACCGACAGCACCGCGGCGGCGACAGCGGCCGGGGCGGCCGCCGGAGGCTGATTCGCCTTTGGCGAATCGACGGGAGCCGCCGCGGCGGGCGTCGCCATGCGCACCTCGGTCGGCGGCGCGGCGACCGGAGCGGGCGCCGGGGCCGGCGGCGGCGGGGCCTTGGCCGCCAAGACCGCCTCGGGCCCGATGGAGATCAGAGGCTCTTTGGCCGCCGGCATCGGCGCGGGAGCCGGCGCAGGAGGCAGCGGAATCGGCGGCAGGATATCGCGCGGCGGCGGCAAGGTCGACGCCGACGGGATGCTCAAGGTGGGCGGCGGAGGAGGAGGGATCGCCGCGACCGGCGCAGGCGGGATCGCAACGGGCGGCGGCGGCGGAGCCAGCACCGGCATAGGCGGGATGACCGGCATAGGCGGCAACGCCTCGGGAACCGGAGCGGGCGTCGGGACAGGCGCGAGCGCCGGGGGCGGCGTCGGGATCGCCGGGGGCGGCGTAACCGGCGCGGGCGCCGCGACCGGCTTCGGCGAGATCTTGCCGAGCCACGTGTTGAGCTTCTCGCTGACCTCCGGCGTCACCTTATGCAGCACGAAGCTCAAGTTGAAATCATCGCCCTCGAGCGGCGTGGGACGTCCGCACAGCGCCCCGAATTTCTTGAGCACGGCGGCGACATCCGCCGTGCCTCCGCGCACCAGGAGAAGATGCCGCTGGGGATCCTCGGCGTTGGGCGAAGGCCGAATCTCCCAACGCTCCATCAGGCCTCTCCCGGCAGCAGCATCATGTCCACGATGATGTCCACGGCGGTCGACTTCTTCTGCGCATCGGCCGGAGCCACGGCGCGGAAGAGCACACCCGCGCGAGAGCATGCCTCGGACATCTCATCGATCTTCGCCGCGGGCCAATCCTCAACGATCGCGAGGATCGCGGACGCCTTGACCTGCAGCGCCTTCTGAAGCACCGCGTTCGGATCGCTCGAGGGCGAGACCTCGTGCGACAGCACCTCGCGCAGGACGATCGGCTTCTTCGAGATCGTCCGCGCCGCCTGGCTCAAGAACGCCGCGCAGGCGATCTTCACCTCCGCGCCGGAAAGGGTGTAGATATAAGCGACCCGGCGGATCTGCTCCTTGGGCGTGTCCGCGGGCAGCTCGCCGACCCCGGTCGACGCGACGACGGGGGCTGCGGCGGGCGCGGCGGTCGGGCTGAGCGGCACGGGGGCCGGAGCCGGCTTGGGTGTTTCCGGTTTGGCGGCAACAGGAGCGGGCGCTGGTGCCGGAACGGGAGCCGGCGCGGG
>Ga0163144_10014858_pt1 | contig 16120 bp, 14 predicted proteins | sample OliLak19BULKMAT1_FD_123175 | JGI IMG/M metagenome (GOLD analysis project Ga0163144, IMG submission 123175) | Freshwater microbial mat bacterial communities from Lake Vanda, McMurdo Dry Valleys, Antarctica - Oligotrophic Lake LV.19.BULKMAT1 | ecosystem: Environmental > Aquatic > Freshwater >... | reverse complement strand
TCCCGCGCACGAGTCGCGACGTCTCGCTCGACGTCGCGATCACTTTGCCGGTCGAGCGCATCATCGCAGTCCTCGCGCGCGCGGCCGAGCATCACGTGCCCGCGGGCCCGCATGCAGACGATCCGCCGCGACTCGTCGCGGGCGATCGCGGCACCGGCTCGATCGAGCTCGTCGAGGACTATCGCGAGCAGGGGATCACCGCCGGGCGGCGCGCGCTCCTTCTGCGCATGCACTACGCATGTCGCACGCGATCGATGACCGACGCCGAGGTCCAGCCGTCGTATGAAGCGGCCGTCGAGGCCGCCTGCACGGAACTGCGTTTGGTCGACCCGGAAATCCGGAGGCGTTGATAGCCGGTCGGCGTTGGTAGCCGGTCGGCGTTGGTAGCCGGTCGGCGTTGGTAGCCGGTCGGCGTTGATCGTCCCGCGTCGCTGACGGGGCTCTTGCGCCCGTGCCGCGGATCGGCAACGATGCGAGGCGATGACGAAAGCCGACATCATCGATCGGGTCTGCGAGGTCGTCGGTGGCTTCTCCAAGAAAGAGGCTGCCGATCTCGTCGAGAAGATCTTCGACGTGATGAAGTCGACGCTCGAGAGCGGCGAGAAGATCAAGATCTCCGGCTTCGGCAACTTCCTCGTGCGCGAGAAGCAGCCGCGACCCGGTCGCAATCCGCAGACCGGTACCGAGATCACGATCGATGCGCGCAAGGTGCTGACGTTCAAGCCGTCGCCGGTGCTCAAGGCCGCGCTCAACGAGCCCTAGCGGGCGCTCGACGCTCGCGGGGTTGCTCCACCATGGCCGTTGCCAAGACCACCGCACGTCGTCGTGCTGCGACGCCTCGTGCTGCGACGCCTCGTGCTGCCGAAGCCGACGACGCCGACCTCGGCTCGGACAAGCTCTACTTCAAGATCGGCGAGGTCGCGGAAATCGTCGGCGTGCCCGCGTATGTGCTCCGCTACTGGGAGAGCGAGTTCAAGGCGATCCGTCCGCAGAAGTCGCGCACGCAGCAGCGGGTGTATCGCCGCCGCGACGTCGTCACACTGCTTCGGATCAAGCACCTGCTCTACGAGAAGAAGTTCACGATCGCGGGCGCCCGCGCGGAGCTCAAGGAACCGAAGGACGCGACCGCGGGCGCTGCCGAGGGCAGCCAGCGGGCCCAACGAGCCAAACCCAGCGGTGCCTATCTCGCGCGGCAATCGGCCCGGCGCGTGCGCGACATGCTCGACGAGCTGCGGGCGTTCGTCGACGCGGAGCAGCCGCCCGGCCGTATCGCCGCCGATCCGAGCATGTTCGTCCGTCGGGCAGGCGGTGCGCGGGCGCTGCTCGAAGACGACGGGGCTTGAAGAATCCAGGGGCGGCCCCCCTCGCGCCGTGGCGGCGAGGGTGGTATACCGACCCCGCCGTTTCGGGGCGTAGCGCAGCCTGGTAGCGTACTAGACTGGGGGTCTAGGGGTCGTGGGTTCGAATCCCGCCGCCCCGACAAAACGGTACCGCGGCCCTGACGATACGTCGGGCCGCGGTACCGACGGCGGACGACGATCGCCGGTGGTATCTGTTGGGGGCTTCGGCGTGACCGTCAACAACCCTGGGCCGCTCATCCTCGTGACCAACGACGACGGCGTGCTCGCACCGGGGCTCGCACAGCTCGCTGGTGCGCTCGAAGGGCTCGGCGAAGTGATCGTGTGCGCGCCCGAGACCGAGCGCAGCGGATCGGGTCATGCGATCTCGTTCCACACGCACCTGCGCGCGCATGCGATTCGCGAGGGTTGGTGGAGCCTGTCCGGGACGCCGGTCGACTGCATCTACTTCGCGATGATGCACCTGTGTCCGCGGCCGCCGACGCTCGTGTGCTCGGGGATCAACCCCGGCTACAACCTCGGAACCGACGTGCTGTACTCGGGCACCGTCGGAGGTGCTGCGGAGGCCTTCTTGCGCGGCGCGCATGGCCTCGCGGTGTCGGCCGAGCGCGGGCCCTACGGCGCGGCGTGGGCGGTGCCGATCGTGCGCCGGGTCGCCCAGCGATTGCTCGTGACCGGGCCGCGCATGCTGCTGAACCTGAACGTGCCGGCGATCGCCGGACACGAGCACGAGCGCGAGCCGACCACAGACGAGATCGCGGCGCCGCGCGAGATCGTCGTGACGCGCCTCGGCGTGCGCCGCTATCGCGACGGCGTCGAGCCGCGCACCGATCCGATGGGGCGCCCCTACTACTGGATCGGCGGACCGGCGGAGCCGGGCTCGCCCGATCTCGATCACGACACCGGTGCGATCGCGGCATCGCTGGTGTCGCTCACACCACTGCAGCTCGATCTCACCGCCCTCGATCTGAACCCCGCCCACGCGCTCGTCGCATCGTTGGTCGCACCTCACGAGTGAAACCGAGCTCTCCATGTCCGACGCCATGCACCTCGACGCCGACACTCGCGAACGACTCACGACGCTCGTGCGCGAGCGGATCCGCGACGTGCCCGACTTCCCGCAGCCGGGCATCTTGTTCCGCGACATCACGCCCGTGCTCGCCGACACCCGCGCGCTGGTGGCCGCGCTCGATCTGCACGTCGATCGCATCGCGGATCTGGTCGGCAAGGTCGACACGGTCGTCGGCATCGAGTCGCGCGGCTTCCTGTTCGGGATGGCCGTCGCCGCCCGCATCGGTGCCGGGTTCGTCGTCGTACGCAAGCCGGGCAGGCTGCCGGCGCGGATCGTCGAGGTCAGCTATGCGCTCGAGTACGGCACCGATCGCCTGCAGATCCACGCGGACGCGATCGTGCCGGGCCAGCGCGTGCTGATCGTCGACGACCTGCTCGCGACCGGTGGCACCGCGAGCGCCGCACGCGAGCTGGTGACGCAGCTGGGCGGCGACACGGTCGCGGCGCTGTTCCTCGTCGAGCTCGCGGCGCTCGGCGGACGTGCACGCCTGGGCGGTCTGCGCGTCGAGGCTGTGCTCGGCTACTGAAGGCCGAGCTCGCGCACGTCGACCATCTTCGGCGTGAGCGTGTCGAGCTCGCCGAGCTCGTGATCGTGGGCCGCGACGAGCATGCCGGCGCCCGCGGCCAGGAAGCCGCGCAGGCGATCGAGCATCGATCGTCGGCCGTCCTGGTCGACGCCCGCGAACGGCTCGTCGAGCACGAACAGCTTCGGCGTGCCGAGACACAGGCCGAGGAACGCGAGCCGCCGCCGCAGGCCGACGCTGTACGTGGTCGCGAGGTGATCGATGACCTCGTCGAGCTGCGGATCTCCAGCCGTCGCGAGCGAGGTCGCGCCGTAGACATCGGCACAGAAGCCGAGCCACTCGCGGCCGGTGACGCCCGGCGGGATCTCGACCTCCTGTGCGAGCGCGCGGAGCTGCCGACGCGCCTCGAGCGGGGCTCCGCGCAGATCGTGGCCCGCGATCGCGATCGTGCCCTCGTCGGGGACGACCTGACCCGTGACGCAACCGATGAGCGTCGACTTGCCAGTGCCGTTCGGCCCGCGCAACACCACGAGCTCGCCAGGGCCGACGTCGAGCTGTACGCCACCGAGGATGACGCGGCTGCCGTAGCGCTTGACCACGCCGCGCACGCGCAACGGCAGTGTCATGTCGCACCGCCGATCCGGATCACGACCGGGACGACAGCGAGCACGACGGGTGCGAGCAGGCACGCCCACGCACGCGCGCGGGCATCCGCGATCGGCAACGGAGCGAGCAGGCGGCGCTTGGTCTCGGCATGGCGCTGCAGGGTTGTCGCCGGGACCAGCCACAGTGCGACGAGGCCCGCGAGGATCCCGGTCTCGGCGAGGTCGGGCACCGCGGACTTGAACGCGAGCAACGCAGCCGTGCCGACGAGCATCGCCAGTCGCAGCATCGGCACGGGCGTGAGCCGCTGGTGCTGCAGCAGCACCAGGCGCAGGGCAGGGTCCCTGATCGCGGCGATCCAGCGCGGTGCCTGTTGCGGCGTCGGCGGACCGGCGAGCGTGCGCGTCGCTTGGCGCAGCCACGGCACCGCGTCGAAGAACCCGCGCGCATAGATGACCGGGGCGACCAGACGCAGCGCGACGGCGATCGCAATCGCGAGCAGACATGCGACGAGATGCGAGCTCGCGACGACCTGCGCATCCGCCCAGCGATCGATCGCGAGCTGCTGCGGCATCGCGAGCGCGGCTGCGAGCGACAGTGCGATCGCCGGCGCCCACAGGTGCACGACCGCCTCCGGCAACGTCCAGCCGCCGCCGAGCGAGCGCTGGAGCTGACCCGCGATGCTCTCGGACGGCACGCGCCTGCCCATCCACGCCGACGCCGCGGCGCCCAGCGGCTCGACCAGCGCGCACAACAGCACGAGCGCGAGCCAGTCGAGCACCAGCACCATCCGTGTCGGGCCATCGGTCCCAGCGAGCGCGAACGCGAATGCACCCCACGCGGCCTGCCATGCGAGGCCGGCGAGATGACGACGCTGCGCCGCGGCGAAGCGTCGCGCTGCCGCGATCGGCAACGCCAGCGTCGCGGCGAGTCCGTCGTCGTGCAGGTACGCAGCGGTACGCGCGTGCAGTGTCACCAACATGACCGCGGGCCCCAGTGCGAACGCGACGCTGCGCTGCGACTCGGCGCCCAGTGGTGCGGCGGCACCGAGCAGTGCGGCGGCGATGCCCGCAGCGACCACCGGCAACGCCATACTCGCGTGTGCCTGCTCCCACGGATCGAGGGGCGAACGCTTGGCCACGTGCGTGCGTAGTGATGCCACACGCAGCGAAGAAACTCCAACGTACTTCGAGCGTTGCCGCGCCGAAGCTCGAGCAGCACTTCGGGCGCTGCGCATCGAACCGTCGATGTTCTGCCGCACGATCGTCGCGCGAGACGAGCCAATGCGACTGCACGAAAATTTGCGCGGTGGGTTGTGTCGAACCAAAGTGAGCTCGAGGCATGCGCGCACTCTTCTTGGTCCAGTGGCTCGCGATGGCGAGCCCGTCGTCCCCGCTGCACGACGTCGAGCGTGGGCAGAGTCTGTGGAGCATCGCCGCTGCGCACGGGTGCACGGTCGCCCAGCTGCGCGCTGCGAACCCGCGGCTCGTCGAGCCGCTGCAGGCGGGCGTGAAGCTCACGCTGCCCGCGAAAGCGCGGCGGACCGTGAAGGAACCGCCGAAGCCGGCCGCGGCGCCCGAGGTCGAGGTCGAGGTCGAGGTCACCAAGCCGCCCAAGCCGCCCAAGCCGCCCAAGCGGAAGGTTGCGCGGACGCATCGCGTCGTCTCGGGTGACACGCTCGGCGGGATCGCCCTGCGCCACGACGCGACCGTCGCCGAGCTCCAGCGGATCAACCGCCTTCGCGGCACGACGATCATCGTCGGCCAGGTCCTCGTCCTCGACGAGGTGGCGCCGGTCTCGATCGAATCCGCAGGCGACGGCGCGCTGCCGGCCCCGCCGACCGAGCGCTTCGATCTGCCGCCGCCACCACAGGCAGTCGCGGGCGGCGAGTCGCGCGGAGGTGGACGCAGGCCCGCACCGGCGCCTGCGCTCGTCGGGGCGGTGCAGCTCCCCCGCGATCGCGCGTACTACCTGCGCCACCCGAAGCGAGCGTGGGGCCTGCCGCACGTCGTCGAGTCGACGCGCGCCGCCGTGATCGCGGTGAAGAAGAAACATCCACGGGTGCACCGACTCGCGATCGGCGACATCTCGGCCGAGCGCGGTGGCCGACTCTCCGGCCACAAGTCGCACCGCGCTGGTCGTGACGTCGACGTCGGCCTGTACTTTCGCCGCTCGCCGTCGAGCTATCCGCAGCGCTTCGTCGGCGCGAAGACGGCACCGCTCGACTACGCCGCGACGTGGGCGCTCCTCGAAGCTTTTTTCGAGCAATCGAAGCGTGCGGGCGGCCCGGTCCAGATCTTCCTCGACTTCGAGGTGCAGGGTCAGATCCACGACTGGGCGCGCAAGCACGGCGTGTCGCGTCGTGTGCTGCGCGAGGTGTTCCAGTATCCGCATGGGCGGTGGGCGCGTCGCGGCCTCGTGCGTCACGAGCCCGCGCACGACGATCACCTGCACGTGCGGTTCGGCTGCCCCAAGGGTGTGCGGTGCTCGTGAGGCTCACTCGCCGAGCGCGCCGAGCTCCGCGCGGATCTCCGCGATGTCGCTCGCGGGGCGACCCAGCGATTCCGCGATCTCGATCGCTTCGACGAGATACTTCCGCGCGAGCGTGACGTCGCCCTGGCGTGCGCGCTCGGTCGCCGCGGTCTGCAGCGCGCTCATCACGTCCGGATGCTTGGCGCCACGCGTGCGCCGGTAGACCGCGATCGCCTCGTCGAGCGCCGCGTTCGCCTCGGCCGCCTGCCTGCGCCCCGCCGCGACGCGTCCGAGCACACCGAGCGACGCCGCGATCCCGGGATGCTCGGTTGGGCTGCGTCGCCGGATCTCGAGCGCTCGCTTCGCCCGTGCCTCCGCCTCGTCGAGCCGTCCGAGATCGACGAGCACGAGCGCGAGGTTGTTGCTGATGTCCGCGACGTTGTCGTTGTCGGGTCCGAACCCGCGCTCGGCCGCGAGCACCGCCTGCTCGAACGCACCGACGCACTGCGCCGCGCCGCGCAGGTAAAAGCACGTGCCCGCGAGCGCGTTGGCGACCTGCGCCATGTCGGGATGGTCGTCGCCCTTGTCGCGCCGCACGATCGTCTGCACCTGCAGGAACTCGCCCTCGGCCTCGGCGTGTCGACCTGCGACGAAGTGCGCGATGCCGAGGGCCTCGCGCGCACGGGCGGTGTGGAGGTCGTCGTCGCCCCACAGCGATTGCGTCAGCTCGAGTGTGCGCAGGCAGTGGGGGAGCGCGAGCGCGGTGTCGCCCTTGTCCGCGAGCAGCTTGCACATCATCTCGCTGGTGTCGGCGTGTTCCGGCGTGCCCAGGCCCCAGCGCTCGAGCGCGGCCCCGGCGTGGCTCGCCCACGCGAGGCCTTCCTCGTACCGGGATTGCGAGATGCCGACCACGCTCGCGAGCCGAGTCGTCGCGCGTACGTGGATCAGATCGTGGCCGCTGGCGATCGCGGCGAGCATCGCCTCGCGCAAGTGACGGACGGACTCGGGGTCGCGACCCGCCGCGCGCGCGAGCTCACCCGCGAGCATCTCCGCCTCTGCGACGATCGGGCCGTGGCCGGTCTTGCGCGCGCGCTCGAGCAGCGGGGCCAACGTCGCGTACGTCGACGCGTAGCGGCCGAGGCGGCCCGCGAGCTCACCCTCGGCGATCGCGAGGCGCAGCGCCTCGACCTCGGCCGCCGTGGCAGCGTCCTCGGGCGGCGGGATCGCGGTGAGCAGCGCGTCGGTGTCGGAGCAACGCGCGAGCACGGGCAGCCCATGCGTCGCTTCGACGGCGCGCTCGACGACCCTCGCGTCGGCGGTCGCGAAGCTGTCCACGAGCAGCGTCATCGCCTGCACCCGCTCGCCGAGGCAGCCGACACGGCGATCCAGCAGCGCCTCGGATTGCTCGTGACGGTGGTGGGTCGCCGTGCAGGCGTCGCGCGACGCCTCGATCCAGTCTTCGGCGTAGCCATCGAGCGTTGCCGTCACGCGCTCGGCGGTCGACGCCCCGAGCGAGGCGTGCGCCTTCACGAGCGCCTCGCTCATCGTCCCCTTGCGCCCGTCGGTCCACAGGTCGGTCATGCGTTTCCCCGCTGTCGCACAGGGATCGGGCGGCGTCGGTGTGCTCGTCGCCGTCAGCGCGACCGTCGCGGTCGCGGCCACGAACGCGCCGACCGCGAGCACGAGCGCGGTGCGTGATCGAGGTGGTGCGAGCTCAGCGAGCAACGCGGGCATGTCGGCGAACCTCGCTTCGCGCTCGGACGACAGCCCACGCTCGAGCGCGCGCCGCCACCGGGTCGGGATCGAGACGTACGTCGGCATCGGTCGCCGCTTGCCGCCGCAGACGGCGAGCGCGATCGCGATCCGATCGGATCCGCCGAACGGTCGTTGGCCACACAACGCCTCCCAGAGCGCGACGCAGAAGCCGAACTGATCGGCGCGCGGGTCGAGGTCGTCGCCGCGATGCTGCTCGGGGGCCATGTACGCCGGGGTGCCGGCCATTGTGCCGGTGCGTGTGATCCGGCTGTCGACGCGTGCGCCGCTGCGCTCCGAGATCTCGACGGGCGCCGGCGTGATCTGCTCGAGATCGATCGGCGTCGCGCCAGCGGCACGCGCGAGGCCGAAGTCGAGCACGCGCACGCGCCCGTCCGCGCCGATCATCACGTTGTCCGGCTTGAAGTCGCGGTGCAACAGGCCCGCCTCGTGTGCGGCTCGCAAGCCGGCGCCGGCCTGCGCGAAGATCGCGACGATCTCGAGCGGCGAACGGGGCCTGTGGTGCAACCACTTTCCGAGCGTCATGCCGTGGACGAACTCCAACGCGACGAAGACCCGGCCCTCCCAAGTCCCGACGTCGTGCACGGCGACGACGTTCTGATGCGTCAGTCGTGCGAGCGCCTGCGCCTCGCGGAGAAGGCGAGCGCGCCCGAGGCTGCCCGCATCGAACTCGTCGTCCGTCTGCAGCAGCTTGATCGCGACCTTGCGATCGAGCTCGGGATCGTACGCCGAGTAGACGATGCCCATGCCGCCCACGCCGATGCGCTCGAGCACCACGTAGCGAGAGATGTGTGCGCCAGGGCCGAACCCGGAGGCGATCTTGATCTCGATCGCGACATCGTCCTCGCCGAGCGTCGGACGCGGGCCGTCACCGACGTTGCGCGTGGGGTCGGGCATGCCGAGCCCAGATCATACGCCCGACGGCGGGCGGCTCGATGTCCCGGCGGTTTCAGCGACCGCCGACGCTGCCGCAGACGGACCTACGGCGACGTGCCGGGCCACGGCTGCAGTGTGCGACTCGGTGTGCCGTCGTGGATCCGCGGCCAGCCGCCTTCGTACTCGATGCGGTCGACGAGCACGTGTCGCCCCGCGTTGGTGTCGTGCGTGCCGTTCCCGGCGTTCGGCCACGCGTGATAGACGAAGTAGTCGACGTCGCCGACAGCGGCCACCGAGCCGTGGCCGGGCCCGACCCACCGCTCGTTGTTCGCGAGGATCGGCGCGCCGTGCTTCTCGTACGGACCGAGCAGGCTCGCGGAGCGGGCGACGCCGGTGCGATAGCGATAGTCGTAGACGTTGCCGCTGTAGAAGAGAAACCACTGGCCGTCGCGCTGGATGATCCACTGCGCCTCGACGACGCCGCCCTCCCAGGTGTCGGGATCGTTCACGAGCAGCTGCACTGCCTGGCTGCCGCGCGCGAACGACAGGCCGTCGGGGTTCAGTGCGCGCGCGAGGATCGGCGTCGGCTGGCCGACGGAGTTGCCGTCGATCTTGTAGACGAGATACGGCGTCACGCCGTCCGTCACCCAGGTCGCATCGATGACGCCTTGGCCGTGCTCGACGAGCGGGCCTGGGCTCTCGGTCCACGGCCCGGCGATCGTCGCCGACGTCGCCGCGCCGATGCTGAGCACGTTGCCGCCGTTGACCGTCGTGAAGTAAGCGACGAGTCCGTCGCCGGCGCGATGGATCTCCGGCGCCCAGTTGCGAAAGCCGTTCGCCGCCCAGCTCGGCTTGCCGTCGGGCAGTATGGCAACGCCGGTGTCGCTCCAGCGCACGAGATCACGCGAGCCGCGGATCGGGAAGCTGCCACCGGTGCAGACCATCGCCCATGGGGTCGCGGACTCGCCGGTGCCGATCACGCCCGGGTCGGGGCAGTCGAAGCCGACCACGGGATTCGTGTACGGCGGCTTCGGGCCCGGCATGTCCGACGGCGTCGCGTAGGTCGTGAATGCCGAGGCCGGAATCGTCTCTTCGGGCAGCGCTGCGCTCGACCATGCCAGTCGGATCGACGCCTCGATGTCGGCCTCGAAGTACTCGACGACGATCGGGCTCGCGACACCGGCGACGAGATCGATCGTGCCCTCGGTGCGGTTGAGGTAGTGCGGCACCCAGTCGTCGATGACGCGCGTGTCGCCGATCGTGACGCGCACGCCGTCGTCGGCCTCGGTGACGATCGTGTAGGTTGCCGTCGCGGGCGCAGTGACGAAGCCCGTGTAGCGCAGCGAGAACCGATCGACGGGGAGGGCAGGGTCCGGCGCGCCGAGCTCCCAGTCGAGCGCAATCGTCGGCTCGACGCGGGCGACGACGACGTCGTGGTAGTCGGCGAAGTACTCGGCGAACAGGCCCGCGACCGGTTCGGATGGCGGCTCGTCGCCGGTCGAACCCGAATCCGCGGAATCGGACGAGTCGGCGGACTCGGAGGGATCGCTCGGCGTCGACGGATCTGGATCGTCGGTCGGATCGGTCAGCGACGGATCGACGTCGGTGTCGACGCCCGTGCTCGTCGTGTTCACCCATGCGTCCGTCGTGCTGCCGGCATCGCCGCAGCCGAACGCCACGCAACCCACGAGCACTGCCCGCTTTGCCCCCACGACGCGATCATCGTCGCGGAGTCGTCGCCGCGGCAATCCGCAATTCGCTGCAGGCGACTCAGACGGGCGGCAGCGCCGCGACCCAGGCATCCAGCGCAGTCGTGACCTCTGCGTGGCGCGGCGCGATCTCGCGGAGCAGCGCGCGCGCTTCGTCGGCACGCGCGAGCGCTGCCTTGCGATCGCCGCGGCGCTCGAGCGACTTCGCGAGCATGAACCGCGTCGATGCGCGTCGCCAGGGATCGACCTTCGCCGCGTCGCGGATGGCGAGCGCTCGGTCGAGCAGCGCGATCGACTCGTCGACATCACCGTGCTTGCCGAGCAGCGTGCCGAGGTTGTGCAGCGTGTTCGCGGTGTTCGGATGGTCGGGGCCACTCGTTGCGATCCGCATCGCGAGCGTTTCGCGGTACTGCGCCGTCGAGGACTCATGCGCGCCGGCTTTGTCGAGCGCGCTCGCGAGGTTGTGCATCGCGAGCGCGACGTCCGGGTGCGTGGGGCCATGCAGATCGCGATACAGCGACAGGACCTCGTGATACGCGTCGACGGCGTTCTTCGGCACGCCGCCCTCGAGGTCGAGCGTTGCGCGGTTGCTCAGCACGTTCGCCCGAGTCACGCGCGCCGATCCGGTCGCGCCTTCGAGGATCGCGAGCGCGTCGTCGAAGGCGATCCGCGCGGCGTCCTTGCGTCCGCGCTGCACCTCGATCGCGCCGACCGTGCTCAACATCTCCGCGGTCACCGGATGCGGTCCGGGATAGAGCGCACGCTGGATCGCGACGCCTTGGTATGCGTGCTCGGCCGCCTCGTCGAAGCGCCCGAGGTGCCCGAGCACTGCCGCGATGTTGAGGTGGACGCGGGCGACCTGCCGGTGCGAGGGACCGTGCAGCGCGAGGCCGAGCGCGAGCACGTCGCGCTGACCCGCGAGCGCTGCCTCGTACTGTCCCGCCAGGCTGCGCAGCAGCGCCTCGTGCGAGGCGAGGGCGAACTCGCGGGTGCCGTCGCGCAGGCGATAGATCGCGGCGTGGGCTCGCTCCGCCGCGAAGAAGGCGTCGTCGTGCTGCTCGAGCTGCCCGCCGTCGACGGCGATGAGCTCGGTCCATGCATCGACCGCGATGACGACGTGGCCGCTCGCCTCGGCCGCCCACGCCGCCGCTCGCAGGGCGTCGTGCGCGAGCTTGCCGTCCTTGTGCGCCGAGTAGAGCTGGCCCAGCGCGAGCAAGGCGATCGCGCGCACGGCTTGGTCGCCGTCGATCTCCGCCTTCGCACAGACCGCGATCGCGATCGCCAGCGCCTCGTCGTGACGGCCGGCGAAGCGCAGCGCCTCGATGCGATCGATGTCCTCGGACAGCTGCATCGCGAGCACGCGCCCGAGCGGTGTCGTGTGATCCGGCTGGGTCGTGAGCAACAGCGAGGCGTCGGCGCACTCGCTCGGCGAAGGCATCGTGTCGATCATCGAGACCAGCGACGCACCTGAGGGGCCCGACTCGCGCAGGACGCCGATCGCGGCATGCATGTTCGACAGGCGACGATCGAGGCACTCGAGCGACGCCTGCGCCGCGACCGAGTGCGTCGCGTCCACGCCGGTGTCGCAGACCTGCTGCTGGGTCGTTCGCCACTGGCCGATCCACGTCGCGACGCTCGCCGCAGTCGCGTCGTACTCGAGGCCGAGGATCGCCGACACCTCTTGCTGCGCGACTGGATCCCACAGGCTCGCGAGCCGCTCCGGCTCGGCGCAGCCGGGTGCATCGGTGGGCCGCGCGAGCGCATAGGCGCCGCCACCGACGGCGAGGAATCCCGCGGCAACGAGCGCGGAGACGCGTCGCCGACGGCGCTTGCGCGGCGTGTCGACGAGCGCAGCGAGCAACGCGTGCATGTCGACGAAGCGCGCGTCGGGATCGCGCGACAGCCCGCGCATCACGACACGCACGACCCACCGCGGCACCTTGCGGCTCGGGACCTGCGGCGGCGGTCCGTCGCACACGGCCGTGCACAGCTCGGCCGCAGTGCGCCCGGAGAACGGTCGCGCGTCGAACAGCGCCTCGAACAGCGCGACGCAGTAGCTGAACTGATCCGAGCGCGCATCGGCGATGCGACCGCGCCACTGCTCGGGTGACATGTACGCGGGCGTGCCGACCAGCGCACCGGTGCGCGTCTGCGTCGCGAGCGTCTCGGCGAGCATGCCCGGCGACATGGTTGGATCCTCCGAGGTATCCATCGAGACATCGTGGTGCTCGCGGTCGAGCTCCGGCTGTAGACGCGCGAGCCCGAAGTCGGTGACGCGCACGCGGCCGTCGCTGCCGACCATCACGTTGTGCGGCTTGAAGTCGCGGTGCACCAGCCCGGTGTCGTGGATCGCGGCGAGCCCACGGCCGGCGGCGACGAACACATCGACGATCTGCGCCCAGCCCCGCGGCTGCGCGTGCCGCCACGACTCGAGCGTGCCGCCTTCGATGAACTCCGCGGCGATGAACACGTGGTCGCCGGCCTGGCCGACGTCGTGCACCGCGACGACGTTCGGGTGCACGACCTTCGCCATGACCCGCGCCTCGCGGGCGATGCGATGCGCACCGCTGCTGCCGCCTGCGACATGCCGCAGGACCTTCAGCGCGACGACGCGATCGAGCTGGGGATCCCACGCGGCGTACACGGTGCCGCCCGCACCGGCACCGACGCACTCGCGGATCTTGTAGCGACCGGCGAACGCCTCGGTGGCGGGCGCCTCGGGCTCGGGCTCGGGCTCGGGCGGTGACTCGGCTGCGCGCTGGGCCGACGTCGCATACGCGCCGCCGAACAGTGCGAGCGTCTCGGCGCAGCGCGTGCACGCATCGATGTGGGCCTCGATCGACGTGCGTGAGGCCTCGTCACCGGTGCCCGCGATGAAATCGGCGAGCGCGTCTTCGGTCGGGCACGCGAGGTCCGTCATGACGTTGGGCTCGGGCACGCCGATTTCCAGGTCGGTGCTTCACTTGTTCGCATACGTAGCGCGGCACTGTCGAGGCTTGACGCTGCGACGCGACGCGTACGATGGTGGCGGACGATGGAACGCTTCCGCTCGATCGCGATCGCGCTCGTGACATCTGCGCTCGGCTGCGGTGATGCCGGCGGTGACGGCGGCGATACGGGCGGTTCCGATGGCACGACGGGTGGTCCCATGACGATGGGCGAGGTGGCGGCGACGACCCCGGAGACGACGACAGTCGATGCCACGTCGGTCGATCCCGAGCCGACGACGACCACGACCACGACCACGACGACCGAGTCGTCCGAGAGCGGTGCGGACTCGAGCAGCAGCGGCGAGCCACCGGATCCCGGGCCGATGGTGGACGTGTCGGATCCGCAGCTGTACGAGTTCGAGCTGACGGCTGACGAGGCAGATCCGGCGGCGATGCAGAAGCTCGCGACCCAGCAGGCGCAGCTCGACACGCGCGCGGTGCCGCTGGGGAGGCTGGTCGTGTACCTGCACGGCGCGGGCGCGCCTTCGCTGTGCGGTGGTCAGGAGCACGGTCGTTTGCTCGCGGCGATGGGCTTCCACGTCGTGCAGCCGTGCTACGTGAGCGACTACGGCGTCGCGAACTGCGGCGACGACATCGGCGGCTGTCGGATGGAGGCGTTCGAGGGCGTCGAGCACCATCCGTTCATCACGATCGATCCGCCCGACAGCATCGAGACGCGGGTGGTGCGGATGCTCGAGTGGCTGCAGGCGATGCACCCGGGTGGTGACTGGCAGTACTTCATCGAGGACGGCGCGCCGCGGTGGGACCGGATCGTGATCTCTGGGATTTCGCACGGTGCGAGCTCGTCCGCGATCATCGGCAAGCATCGCGAGGTCGATCGCGTGGTGAGTCTGTCGGGACCGCTGGATACCGATCAGGCGTGGTTGCTCGATGTGTCGATGACGCCGATCGATCGCTTCTGGGCGTTCACGCATAGCGGCGACGAACAGCACGAGGGGCACCTCGGGTCGTTCGAGGATCTCGGGTTGGTCGGGGAGCCCGCGCTCGTCGATGGCGCGGCGCCGCCGTACGGTGGGTCGCATCGCTTGGTGACGTCGGCACCGACGGGCGATGGCCACGGATCGACGCAGGCAGGTGGGGCGTCACCGATGGACGGCGATGCGTGGGCGTTCGAGCCGGTGTGGCGGTTGATGTACGGCGCGGCGGAGTGATCGCGTCAGGGCTCGCTGCGGTGCACGATGTCGTCGTCGGTTTTCGGCGTGCGATCTGGACCGCCAGAAACGACCGCGACGCGGCCATCGGGTGCGCAGACGATCTCGTACTTTCCGCCCCACGGGTCTTTGCGCGCTGCGGCGAGCATCCCGGACGAGACGAGATCGGCGACGCTCGTGGGACACGCATCAGGCTTGCGTAGCATGTAGAGCTCGCATGCCTGGTGGATCTGGATCGCCTCGACCTCGGCGGTCTTCTTCTGGGCGTCCTGGAACGCGTCAGCGACGAGTGCGGCATGCGGCACGGCGACGATTGCGGGGACCGGCGCGGGCGCGGGCTCGGGGTTGGCATCGCAGGCGAGGATCGAAGCGAACGCGATCCGCAGCAGCCGCATGTCCACATCGTCGCACGCGGCGGCGGCTCCTGACAGGTGCTATGCTCGATCGCGCGTGACGGAGACCGCTCGCCAGCGCTTCGACTTCGCCGGGCCTCGATGGCGCGGCGGTTCGTCGCCACGCGCGACCTATCTGTCGACGCTGCCCGTACGTGCGTCAGTCACACTGTGCGCGAGCGCGCAAGTCGAAACAGCGCTGCCGTCGCCGCGGAAGATCCTCGGATCGGCTCTTCACAGATCGCGATGGACCCCCCACGTGTTGAGGCTGACGTCCGTGAAACACAGCATCTTGTGGCATCGGCGGCCCAACCTCGGCCGGTCGGTCGGGGCGCGGCATGTTTTGCTCCGAAGGATGATCTCGTCGAGATCGGAGGTATAAATAGTGGTCAGAGGCTCTCGAAAGGAACCTCGCAGTTGAGATCTTGCTCTTGGCGGAGCGGAACACTCATGGAACCCATCGAACTACGCGTCCTGCTGACAACCGAAGACGGCTGGTGGGTAGCGCGCGGCGTCGAGCACGACGTCGCAGCGTGCGCGCAGTCGATTGAAGACCTCCAGTACGAGTTCGAGCGCGTGCTCATGACGCACGTGTTCCTCGACCTCGATCACGGCGTTGCGCCGTTGAGCACGGTGCCCCCCGCACCTCCCGACGTGCAAGAGCGTTGGGCTCGCGGCATGGCGGCGTCGATGAAGCGACCTCATCTCTCCGTCGGCAGTCGCCCGGCGCCGGAGCTTCGCACGGACGCGCGCGTGTTCTGAGCCCGCACCGGGCGGCGAACGAAGCTCATGGACGAGCCCGACGAGCCGCGCCGCGCGACACTCGACGAGTTCATCCGTCGTTGCACGGAAGAGCACGGCTGCGTGCTCTTGAAGATGGACCTGATGGGCCCTCGTGGTCCCGAGGTCTCGGAGTATCTTGTGCGTTCGAACGGCCACGCGCGGCAGTGTCCGCTGCCAAGAATCGATCGCAGCATCCCGCTCCCGTCCTCGATGCTATGGAGCATGTGCAACCGTCTGGGGCTCTCGTGCGCCGATTTTGGCCTGTTCGTTGGTTGACCTCCGCGCGCGCGGAAGTTGTCAACAAGTTTGAGACCACGTTGCTCAGAGTTTAGTGAGCAGGTTGATCGTGTTGGGGATGTGCGTCGGGGTGATTTTCGGGCTTGTTGATCCAGACCTC
>Ga0163144_10014857_pt1 | contig 16120 bp, 13 predicted proteins | sample OliLak19BULKMAT1_FD_123175 | JGI IMG/M metagenome (GOLD analysis project Ga0163144, IMG submission 123175) | Freshwater microbial mat bacterial communities from Lake Vanda, McMurdo Dry Valleys, Antarctica - Oligotrophic Lake LV.19.BULKMAT1 | ecosystem: Environmental > Aquatic > Freshwater >... | reverse complement strand
CGCCCGCGCCGCCCGCGCCGCCCGAGCCGCCCGCCCCGCCCGCCCCGCCCCGCGGGGAAGCCCCGACGCCCGGCCCCCGTTAGGCTCCGACGATGACCTCGTCCGCCTCCGACCCGTCCGCGCGCCGCCTCGACCTCGTGCGGGGCCTCGCCCTGCTCCTCGGAGCCGTCGCGATCGCGGCCTGGGTCTGGACCCGTCCGGCGTCGGCGCCGACGCGCGTTGCGCCGCCGCCGACGATCGTCGTCGACGAGGACCTTGCCCGCGGCCCCGACGGCGTGGCCTCGGTGCGGGTGCGCGTCGTGGGGCCGACGATCCTGCGCGTGGAGCTGACCGCGCCGGCGGGGACCGAAGCCAAGCTCGGGCCCGGCCGCCCGATCGAGTTGACGCCCCGGGATCTGCCGGACCCGGCGGCCACGACGGCGTGGACACACGAGGGGGGGGCGAGCGTGCAGGAGGTCCGGGCGTTCACCTCGGGGATGTACGTGCTCCACCTGGCGCCGCCGTCCACCGGGCCGCTCCACGTCCGCCTCACGCAGGTCGCATGGGGCGGGGCGGCGACGTCGCCCGCGGGGAAGAAGTAGCCCGACCGTCCCTCCCGGGTGGCACCATCTGCCCGTGGCCGCGCCTCTCCCCTCGTTCGAGATCCATCCGCTCCTCCACGCCAGCGGCGCCCGGACGTACGTCGTCGTCGAGCCGGCGTCGCGCGAGGCCCTCGTCGTGGACCCGATCCTCGAGGACGTCGGCGAGGTGCTGCGGGTCGTCGGGTCGCGCCGGGCCACGCTCCGCTGGGTCGTCGACACCCACCTCCACGGCGACCACCTCTCGGGCGCGACCTGGCTGCGCGACAAGACCGGCGCCGAGATCGTGATGGGCGCGGCGACGGACGGCCGCGTCGCGACGCGGAAGGTCACCGAGGGCGACGTCCTCGCGCTCGGCGCGTCGGGCCTGCGGGTCCGCCTCGCGCCCGGCGTCGCCCCCGACGCGATCGTGCTCCAAGGCCCCGATGTCCTCTTCACCGGCGACACGCTGCTCGTGGGCACCATCGGCGTCCGCGACGTGCCCGGGGACGACGGCACCGCGCTCTACGACACCCTCCAGCGCGTCTTCGACCCGCTGCCCGACGAGACGGTCCTCCATCCCGGCCACGACGACATGGGCCGGTCGCGCACGACGATCAAGGCGGAGAAGCGCGGCAACCGCTGGATGCGCGAGAAGGACCGCGAGAACTTCCTCATGCGGTGGACCTCCGACCCGCGTCCCGTGTCAAAGGTCGCGAAGGACATCGCCGCCGCGAACCTCGAGGGCGTGACGAGCGCGTCGCCCGAGCTCGCGCCCGTCGCGTCCGTGGGGACGCCGGCGAAGGGCGCCGGCCCGGTGCTCGCCCCCCAGGGGATGGGCGCCGCGAAGACGGGCGGGCTCGTGCCGTCGGGGCTCGCCGAGGTCTGCGTCGTCGTGGGGGCGGTGAGCGTGGCGGGCTGTGCGCTCGGCTTTCTCGTGCACCCGCTGCTGCACCTGATCCCGGGAGTCGTGGGCCTGCTCGCGATCGTGCTCGGGATGGTCAGCGCGTCGCGCCGTCCGAAGAAGACCCACGACGGGTTCTTCTACACGGGGCCGCAGGCGCGCGCGCTCCGTCGGTGACCGGCCGCGGCCGGTCGGCGACGTGAGCGCGTCCGCCGGGCTCGCTGCGGCCGCCCGCGTGCTCGCGGCGGCGGGTCCGTTCGGCGGGCCCGCGGTCGTCTCCGCGCCGGCGGGGGCCTGGGGCGCCGCGCTCCTCGTCGGGCTTTCGCTCGGGCTGCTCGGGAGCGGCGGCTCGATGCTCGCGGTGCCGTTGCTGCACGCGTGGGTGGGGCTGCCGTTCGCCGAGGCCCGCGCGACGAGCTATCCGATCGTGGGCGGCGTGGCGCTCGCCGGGATGTTCGTCCACGCACGCCGCGGCACCGTGCGCCCGTGGAAGGCGCTGCCGTTCGTGCTGGCGAGCCTCCCGTGCACGTTCGCGACGGCCCGCTGGGTCGCGCCCCACCTCGACGCGCGCGTGCAGGCCACCGCGTTCGCGGTCCTCATGGCGTTCGCCGCGGCGCAGATGCTCCGGCGTCCCCGGGCTGCGCCGGCGGCGCGGCCGCGCGGGACGGTCCCGGCGACGGGCGCGGCGGTGGGCGCGCTGACGGGGCTGCTCGGCGTCGGCGGGGGCTTCCTCGTGGTGCCGTCGTTGGTGCTGGGCGTGGGGCTCGACGTGCGCGCCGCGCTCGGGACGAGCCTGCTCGTCGTCGCGCTGAACTGTGCCGTCGCGCTCGGGGCGACGTGGGCGGCCGGCGACGGCGTGGCCGTGCACGGCGACCTCGCGCTGCTGTTCGGCGCGGTCGGGGTCGTCGGTGTGCTCGTCGGCGCGCGCCTCGCCGGCCAGTTCTCGACGGATATGCTGCGCCGCCTCTTTGCGGTCGTCGTCACCGCGGTCGCCGTGTGGCTCCTCGGGGCGACGTGGTGCTAAGCCTGTGGGTGCTACGCCTGTGGGTGCTACGCCTGTGGGTGCTACGCCGGTACAGACTGGGCCTGTGAGGACTGAACTTGTGGGCGATGAGCCCGGCGTCGCGTGGCGGCCCCGTCGGGGCGCGCGCGCGGCCTGCCCCCGGGGGCCCGAGCGTCGGCGGCCCGAGGGTCCGCGGCCCGAGGGTCAGCGATACGCGCGGCAGGCGGCGAGGACGCGGAGCACGTAGCCGGTGCCGTAGGCGCGGTGGTAGGAGTAGAGTTGGTAGTCCCACCACGAGCCGTCCGGCTCCTGCAGCGGCAGGAGCGTGGCCGCGAGCTTGCGGGCGTGGTCGCGCGCCACCTCGCGCGGGACCAGGTCGAACAGTTGGCTCGCGTAGAAGTAGCCGTAGAAGCAGAAGTAGCCCGAGTTCTGGAACCACGCCTCGTGCGGGATCGGGTACTTGCGGGCGATCAGGAGGAAGTGGCCCTTGTCGTGCAGGTCGTCGAGGGCCTTCACCAGTTGCTTCGTCGGGACGGGGTCGCCCCACCGTCGGATCGCCCCGAGGCCCACGGGCGTCCGCGCGAGGCTGCCCTGCGTCTTGTTGATTCCGCCCTGCGGGTAGTAGCGGTGATCCCAGGAGTAGGCGAAGGAGCCGTCGGGCTTGCGGCTGACCGCCAGGAAGTCGAGTGCGCGGCGCACCACCCGCGCGGGGACCTCGATCCCCTGGTCGGCGGCGCGCTTCATCGCGAGGAGGACGGTGCCCGTCGTGAAACTCGTGGCGCCGTGCTCCGGGCGCCGGGCGGTGATGTCGAAGTTGTAGTAGCCCCAGCCGCCGTCGACGAACTCGAAGCGCACGAGGAAGTCGAGGGCCTCCGCGCACCCTTTGCGCAGTGCGGCGACCCGGGCGGGGTCCTTCGCACGGGGGATCTCGTCGGCGAACGCCTCGAGCGCGTATGCGTGGGCCCAGACGTTGTAGAGGACGTCGGGCGAGATGCGCTTCGCCTTCGTGTGCTCGCGCAGCAGGAAGTCGTAGCCGCGGTCGGCGGCGGTGCGGGCCTTCGGGTCGTCCGGCGCGGCCTCGCGTAGGCCGCAGACGGCGAGCGCGGTCACGGCCACCTCGAAGGCATAGTACGAGCCAGGGACCGGCGCGTAGATGTCCCAGAGGTTGCTCGCAGGACCGCCCCAGGACCCGCTCGGGTTCTGCGTGGTGACGAGGTGCTCGACGCCGCGGGCGATCGCGGCGTCGAGGGTCGGGCGGTCCGGGCCGCGCACCCGCCCCGCGGCCGGCGTCGGCTCGCCCGCGCGCGGCGCGAGCGCCGCCAGCGCCCCGACGCCGAGGGCGGCGACGGTGGCGAGCGCGAGGACGACGAGGAGGACGCGCGTCACTTCGGCGGGCTCGCGAGGACCTTCTCGCCGCCGGCGAGGCCCTCGACGACCTCGACCTTGCCGTCGGACGCGTCGCCGAGTTTCACGTCGCGCCGGACCGGTTCGTCGTCGTCGCCGAGGACGAACACGAAGCGCTCGTCGCCCTCGCCGCCGACGCTCTTCGCGGGCACGGTGACGACGTCCTGCGCGTCGCGGAGGAGGACCTTCAGCTTCACGGTGAACCCCGGGAGGAACCGCGCCTCGCGCTGCTCCACGTCGATGACCACGGGGAACGCGCCCTCGGAGGCGACGGTGGCGACGGACCGCACGCGCCCGGTCAGCTTGGCCTTCTCGTCGGCGGCGGGGCGCACCTCGACGGCGGCGCCGGGCTTCACCGACAGCACCTTGGCCTCGGCGACGGCGGTGCGGGCGGTCACGGCGCCCGGCTCGACCACGGTGAAGACCGCGACCTTGGCGCGCAGTTTGCCGCCCTTCTCGAGCTCCTTGAGCGTCTCCTCCGTGCCCTGCCACTTGCCCTTCACGCACGCGCCGGGGATCGCGAGGCCGGCCCGCGGCGCCTTGAGGACGAGGGCCTCGCGGTCGCGCTGGAGGTCGGCGAGCGCCTTCTCTTGCTTCGCGAACGCCGCCTCCGCGCGCGCGAGCTCGAGGAGGCTCTGCTCGAGCGCCAGCGCCACCGTCGCGACCATGCGCTCGTGCTCGAGGGCCTCCTTGCGGGCGCCGAGCTCGAGCGACCGCTGCTCGTCCGGGAGGTCGACCTCGACGAACCACTTGTGCCGGCTGCGCTGGAACTCGAGCCCGATGCGCGACCGTTCGATTTGGCGGCGCGCGCGCGCGAGGACGATCCGCTCCGTCTCCTCGACGGCGTCGCCGGCCCCGTACATCTTCTCGAGCTGCGCGAACTCCTCCTCCTGGTCCTTGATGCTGTCCTCGGTGCCCTTCACGCGGAGCTCGCCGTCCTTCGCGCGCATCGCGCGCTCGGCGTCGACGAAGCGCTGCAGGGCCTTCGCGGCCCGGTCCCGCTCGAGGGTGGCGCGCTCCACGCCGGCGTCGGACGCCTCCTTGGCCTTCTTCGCCTCCTCCTGCTGGCGCGCCAGCGTGCGCCGCGCGATCTCGACGTCGCGCGCCACGACCGCGAGTTGCTCGTCGAGCTTCTCGGTCGAGAAGCGCACCAGGACCTGGTCCTTCTCGACGGGGCCGCCGCGGAACGCCTCCACCACCTCGAGCTCGCCGGCGTACGCCTCGGGCTCGTACTTCACTTCGGCCGCGCCGACGGGCTCGAGCACGCCGGACAACTCGAGCATCACAGGGAAAGCGCCTTTCACGGCATCCACCGTGTTCGGGCGATCGGCCTTCGGGCGATCGGCCTTCGTGCGGTCGGCCTTCGGCGCGGCCGGCTTCGCGGCGCCCCCGTCCTTCTCGGCCGCGGCGCCCGCCTCCGCGCCCGCCGCGGGGGCCGGAGCGTCCTCCGCGAACGCGGGGCCGGGCAGGGACGCAGCGAGCGCCAGGAGGGCGACCGGGAGCAAGTGACGCATGCGAGGACTCCAGGGACGTCGGGCGGCGGACGCGGGGGCGGCCGGGTTCCGCGGGGCGACGGACGGGACGACGGGGACGGGAGAACCGGAGACGGCGGACGACGCGACGGGCCTCATCTTCAGACGCCGCGCACGAGCACCCGCCCGCGCGCGCCCGGCTGCGCGGTCCGCGCGAAGAAGAAGAGCCCGGAGAGGCGGGACCCCTCGCCCGGGCGCACGACGGTCGGTGTCGCGTCGGGCTGCGACGCCAGGGTGCCGGTGGCGAATTCGACGTCGACGTCGAACGAGCGGAGGACGACCTCGACGGCCGTCTTCTCGGGCGTGCTGCCGAGGAACGTCCATCCCTCGTGCGCGCGGCGCGGCGGGGTCGTGACGTCGGCGGGAGCGGGGGCGAGCGTGAGGGTCCGGGCCTCGGCCATGGCGGTCTCCGGGGCGGGAGCGTACCCGCAGCGGTGGACGCCGAAAGAAGGCGACGGGGCGGAGCGGTTTCGTGCCGACGCCCCGGCGCGCCGCGGGTAGGGTGGCCCGGCCGTGCGCTGGGCCTCCGCATCCGCCGTCGGTTCCGACCTGCCCGCGCTGCTCGACCGCGTGGTGGGGGACCTCGTCCCCGCCCTCGCGGGCCGCCCGGGGCACGCGGTCGTCGTCTTCCTCGGGCCCGACCACGCGGCGCGCTCCGCGCTGGTGCGCGACCGGCTGCGCGAGGCGTTCCCCGGCGGGTCCCTCGTGGGGGCGACGGCGCTCGGCGTGGTCGGGGGCGGGCGCGAACACGAGTCGCCGGCGGGCCTCTCGGTCACCGTCGGGCACCTCCCAGGGGCCGAGGTCCGCGCGCTCCACGTGACGCAGGAGCGCCTGCCGAGCCAGGACGCCCCGCCCGCGGCCTGGCAGGCGCTGCTGCGCGTGGCGCCGTCGGCGCGCCCGTCGTTCGTGTGGGTCGCCGACCCGTTCTCCCTGCGGCCCGACGCGCTCCTCGCCGGCCTCGACTTCGCGTACCCGGGCAGCGTGACCGTGGGCGGGCTCGCGAGTGGCGCCTCGGGGCCCGGCGAGCAGGTGTTGTTCTGCGACGATCGCCTCGTGCGGACCGGGGCGGTGGGCCTCGCGTTCACGGGGGACGTCGAGCTCCTGGCGGGCGTGGCGCAAGGATGCCGCCCGATCGGCCCGGTCCTCCACATCACCGCCTGCCAGGACCACCTGCTCCGGACGCTCGACGGCGAACCGGCGATGGACGTCGTGTCGCGGGTGCTGCGCGAGGCCGCCGCGCGCGACGCCAGCCTCGCGCGGGCCTCGGCGATCTTCCTCGGCATCGACGCGGACCCGTTCGCGGTCCCCGACGAGGACGGCCCGTGGCTGGTCCGGAACTTCCTCGGCCGCGAGCGCGAGGGCGCGGGGCTGTTTGTCGGCGAGACGCTGCGGCAGGGGCGGCGCGTGCGCCTGCACGTGCGCGACCGTGCGTCGTCCGCCGAGGACCTCGACCGCACGCTCGCGGGCTGCGCGCGCGACGCGTCGGGGCGCTGCGAGGGCGCGCTCCTCTTCGCGTGCCTCGGCCGCGGCATGGGGCTCTACGGCGTGCCGGATCACGACACGCGCGCCTTCCAGGCCCGGTTCCCGTCGGCGGCGCTCGGCGGCGGCTTCTGCAGCGGCGAGATCGGGCCCGTCGGGGGCACGACGTACCTGCACGGCTTCACGTCGTCGTTCGGGTTGTTCCTGCGGCGCGCGCCGGCGTCGTCCTGACGCGCGGGGGCGGAGGGCACGCCATGTCGAGCGGGAGGTCGACCGCGACGCTGGCCCCGGCGACCTCGCGCCCGCTGCGCATCGCGCAGGTCTCGCTCGACGGGCACCTGCCGCGCTACGGCATCGGCCTCGCGGTCGTGTCGCTCTGCCGCGCGTTCGCGCGGCGCGGGCACGACGTGCGCCTCCTGTGCCGCGCGGAGAACGCGCGCGACGTGGCGCCGGTGCCCGGCCTCACGGTGGTGCCGCTGGCGCGCCCCGCGGGATGGGGGCCCGGGTCGTGGGCCTACGCCCGCGCGGTCCGCGCGGCCCTCGCGCCGGGCGTCGACGTGGTCCACGTGCACGGGCTCACGCGCATGGCCTGGTGGCTGCGCGGCGCCCGCGCGCGCCGCGGCGCCCCGCTCGTGGTGACCGCGCACGCCTCCGACGAACTCGGCCCGTCGGCGTCCGCCGCCGGCGACGCGCCCGCCGGACGCGCGCGCCGCCACGCGCGCCGCGTGCGCGCCGTCCTCGCGCGCGCGGACCGCGTGCTCACGCCGTCGCGCTTCATGGCCGCGCGCGTGCGCGCGGCCGGAGCGCCGCGCGTCGAGGTCGTGCCCCTGGGGCCGACCGACGAGACGCCGGCCGGGCCCCGCGCGCACGAAGGGTTCCTGGTCGTGGCGCTCGCGAGGTTCGTCCCCGTCAAGGGACTCGGGTTGCTCCTCCGCGCGTTCGCCGCGTCGCTCGGGGCGGTCGGCGACGCGCGTCTGGTGCTCGCGGGCGACGGTCCGGAGCGCGCCGCGCTCGAGGCCGAGGCCCGGGCACTCGGCGTGGCGGGCCGAGTCACGTTCCCGGGGTACGTCGACGGCGAGGCCCGCCGTTCGCTGCTCGCCGCTGCCGACGTCGTCGCGGTCCCGACGCTCGGCGCCTACGAGACGTTCGGTCTCGCGGCGCTCGATGGCGCGGCCGCGGGGGCGGCGGTCGTCGTCGCGGACGGGGGCGCCCTGCCCGAGCGGGTCGAGGGCGGCGCGGGCCTCGTGGTTCCGGCGGGCGACGTCGGGGCGTGGACCGCCGCGCTCCGCCGCCTCCACGACGACCCGACCGCGCGGCGCGCGCTCGCGTCCGTCGCTCGCGCCAGCGTCCCCGCCGACGCGTGGGGAGGCGTCGCCGCGGCGCACGCGTCGATCTACCAGAGCCTTGCCGCTCACCGACCCTAACAAGTCCGAGATCGGCGGTCCGGGGGAGGGGGAATGTCCTTGGTGGGCGGGAGGGAGGGGAGTAGTGTTTTTCCGGTGGTAGGTCGTTCGGCACGGCATCTGACTTTCCCCCGGGGGTTCCGGGTGATGGTCGGTGCCGGTGAACCGCAGGATCCACGTGGGTCAAGCGGACGCCTGACACAACCGATCCATCGAGTTAAGGTCGCCCTTTCGGACGCGCGGGGGGCTGTACTCCCGCAGGTCCCTGGGACGTTTTCAAGGAGGTTCAAGGTTATGCGGTCGACGCTAAAGAATGCCGGACGGCTCAGCGCCGTGGTCGCGCTGGTCCTCGCTGTCGGTTTCCTGGCGGCTGGCTGCTCGAGCTGCAACCCGTGCGCGACGTCGAACACCTGTGCGACGAACACCTGTGCGACGAACACGTGCGCGACGAACAGCTGCGGGTGCCCGCCCCCGAGGCCCGTGTGCGAGGCGCCGGCTCCGGCCTGCGCTCCGTGCGCCGTGGCTCCGGTCCAGAACTGCGGTAACTGCGGTGCCTTCCCGGCCAACGCCCAGCCCGGCGAGGCCTGGTGCTGCGTGTACACCCCGCCCGTCTACAACACGGTCTCGAAGCAGGTCTGCACCTGCCCCGAGTCGTGCCAGAAGGAGTGGGTCCCGCCGACGTACAAGACGGTCACCGAGCAGGTGATGGTCGAGTGCGAGCGCGTGAACCGGATTCCGATCCCGGCCGTCTTCGAGACGGTCACCGAGACGGTCTGCGTCAAGCCCGAGTGCCAGGAGCAGATCCCGGTCCCGGCCGAGTACCAGACGGTCGAGGAGTGCTTCGAGGTCTGCCCGGCTCGCACCGAGTGGCAGCGCATCGATTGCACGTCGGCGGACACGGCGGCTGGCAGGTCGGAGTGCTATGCGCTCGTGACGATCCCGCCGGTCATGGAGAAGCGCACGAAGCAGGTGTGCGTGCGCCCCGAGTCGTGCACGACCCGTTCGATCCCGGCCGAGTACACGACCGTCAGCAAGCAGGTCTGCAAGCAGCCCGAGACGTGCCGCGAGGAGATCATCCCCGCGCGCTACGAGACCCGCGAGAAGCAGGTCGAGGCGTCTTGCGGTTGGTACAAGGACATCCCGATTCCGGCCAAGTACGAGACGGTCACCGAGCAGGTGTGCGTCTCCGAGGGCCGTTGGGATTGGAAGCTCAACACGACGTGCGTGGTCCCGGTCCCGACGGCCGTGAACCCCTGCGCGCCGATGACCAGGTAACCTCCTGAGACGTCCCTCTGCAGGGGCGCCGAGGCCCCGCGCTCGCAAGAGCGCGGGGCCTTTTTCGTTTTCGGAGGCCCGGAGCAGGATCCCCGCGCCCGACACGGGGTGGGGTGGGGTGGGGTGGGGTGGGGTGGGGTGGGGTGGGAGGACGCACGGTCCGTGGCGTCCCGGCACGGCAGGCGCGGGGGACGCCCGTCGACGGGCGCGAACGGACGGCGACGGACGGCGACGGACGGCGACGGACGGCGACGGACGGCGACGGACGGCGGCGGGCGGTCGAGGGTCCGGGCTCTGCCCTGCGCGGTCGGGTGCAGGGGATCTCGGCACGCGACGGCGTCGGAAGACGCAGGCGCCCTGGGGTGGGGGCGCGATCGGCACGGCACGGACCTGCCGGAGACGTCCCCGCCGTCCGCCCCAGACGGGCCCGACGGGTCTCGCGGGCGACGCGTTGAAGCAGCGCGCGGCGCCGACAGCCGAGGACGTCACGGAGGCCACGGAAGGCGGGGGGCCGGGGGTGATGGGAGTCCCGGACGCGCAGGTGTACGCCCCGATGCGACCCTCGGCCGGAGCGTCGGGTTCGGTGAATCGAGAGGCGTTCGTTGTGGTGGGTGGTGCCGAGGGCGAGTCCGGCCGAGATGCTTATGGATGTCCGATAATGTTGTAAATCTATGATGCGATGCGCCCGATAACGCTATTAAAGTCCGAGAATGTTACTTGCGTCCGAGAATCATTCTGATTTGCGCTGTGCCTGGGACTTCGATGCGGTCCGCATGGGCGACCTCCGCCGGGCGGGCTGCGACGGGCCCGGTTGCGAGGGGTCCGGTTGCGAAGGGTCTCGCGGCGGGGGCCCGAGCGGATCGAGGCCCCGGGCGGTCGTCGGGGCGCCGAGCCCGCGGACGCGTCGCGGACGCGGGTTTCGTCGAGGCGTGGGCCCACGCAGGCGCCGCCCCCGGGCGCGGTAACCTCCCGGCCGTCGGTCGGGTATAGGGTGGGTCGAGTCCCGACGGTCCCCATGCGCACCCGCAACCTCACGCTCCTGTTGTCCGACGTGAAGGGCTACACCGAGCGGCAGTCGCGTTCCTCGCGCAAGGAGATCGAGGAGGCGCTGGTGCGCCACCGTTCGCTGCTGCAGCCGATCTTCGAGGGCTTCGGCGGGCGGGTCGTGAAGACCATGGGCGACGCCTTCCTCGTGGCGTTCGAGAGCCCGACGGACGCGGTCCACGCCGCCGTCCAGGTGCAACAGGCCCTCGCGTCGGAGAACGCCCGGACGGCCGACCCGGCGCGGGCGACGCATGTCCGGATCGCGGTCTCGACGGGCGAGGTCACCGAGGACGCGCAGGGCGACGTGTTCGGCGAACCGGTGAACCTCGCGGCCCGCCTCGAGGGCATCGCCGAGGCCGGCACCATCTACCTGACCGAGACGACGTTCCTCTCCATGAACCGCAACGAGATCCCGACGCTGGAGGTCGGGCACCGCGTGTTCAAGGGGATCCCCGACGAGGTGAAGGTCTTCCGGATCCTCGATGACTACGTGGCGCACGCGCGGCTCCTCACGCCCGCGGAACTGCGTCGGGGCGCGCCGGCGCCGGCGGCCGTGCGGGTCGAGGCGCGAGGGCGGGGGCTCGTGGTCGCGCTGCTCGGCGCGTTGCTCGCGGTCGGCGGCGGGCTCGTCGCGCTGCTCGCGACCCGCTCGGACCCGCCGCCCGCGCCCGCGGCGGCGCCGCTTCCGGCGGATCTCGTCGGCACGCTCGTCGCCGCGGCCGCGAAGGACCCGAAGCAGGTCGCGTTCGTGGCGGGCATGATCCGCAAACAGGTGGAGGCTCTTGCCAGGGACGGCGATTGGGACGGCGCGCGGAGCCTCGCGCGTCGCGCCGCGGACGCCGTCCCCGACCTGCCGGGCCCGCGCGACTTCCTGATCGACCTGTCCCGACAGGAACTCGAGGACGCGGTGGCACGCGGCGCGGTCGAGAGCCTGACGCGGGAGGACCCGCCGGCGTGGTACGAGGCGAACGTCGCGGCCGGGGCCGAGCGGTGGAAGGACGTGCCGCACTACCAGTGGCTCCGCGCCACGTGGTTCCTCGCGGCGGAGCCGGCGCGCGCGGGGACCGCCGACCTCGTGGAGCAGGCCGTCGCGGCAAACGACGACGCCCGCCGCAGCCCGGGGTTGCGCGCCCTGCTCGCGAGCGCCGTGGCGGCGACGGTGGGCGACGCGCCCCTGCACGGCCGCTACCAGGACGTGCTCGCCCGTCTCGAGAAGACGGCCGTGAGCGCCCCGCCGCCGCGCCCCGCCGTCCGCCGTCCCGGGCCCGGCATGCGCGACCGATAGCGTCGCGCCCGCCGGGCCTCGCGTCCCTACCGGTCGCGTCCGTCGACGGGCGGGGCGACGTCGTCGCCGGTGGTGACCTGCGGCGTGACCGGCACCAGCGGCGGCGTCGTCGACCGCTTGAGGAACAGCAGCGCGAAACACGTCTGCACGAGCGGGCTCTCGTGTTCGTCCGTCAGGTTCATCGTGCCCTTCTGGCCCTCCCAGTGCCCGTCGGCCTGCTGGGCGCCCAGCAGGAAGGCTGCGCCCTCGGGGTACCAGAGGTGCTTGCCGACGTTCGCGAAGCCCGTCAGCCCGCCGACGCGCTCGAGTCCGTAGAGGTAGTAGAGGTGCCAGGGCGCGCCGCCCGCAGGGAACGTCGGGTTGTGCTCGACGGTGAAGACCTCGGCGAGCCACACGAGCCCGTCGAGCATGGCCGCGTCGACCTTGCGCGCGGCGTCGGGCGTGAGCTTGCCCGCCTCGCTCAGGCGCTCCTTCACGATCGCGAGGCTCACGATGCCCGCCGTCGTCATGGAGCCCGTGGTGAGCGTCTGCGGGCCGTCGGGCGTGTACCGCCAGCCGCGGGCGCGTCGCTTGCCGGCCCCGCGCCAGCGGGGCACCTCGTCGGCGCCGGGCTCCCACCCGTCGTTCTCGAGCCAGAGGTCGCCGTCGAGCCCGTCCTTGTCTTGGTCGGCGAGCACATACGCCATCGCGCGCGTCCACACCTCGACCGGCACCGACGCGCCGCACCGCGCCGCGGCGTTGAGCCCGAGGAGCGCGTACTGCGTGTTGGACATCTCGGCGTCGCCGGGCGGGGCCCCGGCCTCGACGCCCGGGTAGCGCCACCCGCCGACCTTCGCGACCTGTTGCTTCGAGAGGGATCGGGCCAGTTCGTCGACGAGCGCGTCGATCGCCGCGGGGTACTTGCACGGAGTCTTCTTACGCGTGACGGTGGCGCCGTACCGGCCCCGCGCCGCACCGCCCTCGTCTTTCGCCTCGGGGTGGTACATCGCCTCGAAGGCGAGGAGCAGGACCGACGCGGGGTACACGAGGACCTTCTTGAGGCCCTTCATCTTCGCGTAGTCGCCGAGGCACCACGTCTTGGCGCGCTCCATCGCCTTCTCGTCGGCGGGCACGCCGCACTTGGCCAACGTGAGCATCGCCAGCGCGTTCACCCCGAGGTCCATGGGGTTGTAGGAGTTCGCGGGCAGCTTGTCGCCGTAGGCCGGGAACGCACCCGTCGACTTCTGGCGGGCCTTGAGCCACGCGACGCCCTTGTCGATCGCGGCGTTCACCTTCTCGTCGAGCGCGCGCCGCTCGGCGGCCTCCGCCGCCTTGGCGAGCGTCACCTTCGCCTTCCGGGCCTCGTCGTCGGGGGCGTCGGCCGCGGCGCCGGCGCGGAGCGGGAGGACGGCGAGCAGCAGCAGGGCGAGACGCAGCCGGGGCGCGGGACGCATGGCCCGACTCTACTCCCCGGCCCCCCGGCGCCGCACGCGCCGGCTGCGGTCAGGCCCGCGGAGGCGGGGGGGCGGCCGCGGGGCGACCCGCGACGGTGCGGCGCCGACGCTCGGCGAGCAGCACGTACGTCACCGCGACCGCCAGGACCCCGACGGGGAGGCCCGGCACCAGCTTGCCGGTGGCGTACACGCGCTGCGCCATCGCCAGCGCGGTGACGAAGCTCAGCGCGATGGCCGGCAGGGCGGCGCGCCGCCCTGCGAGCATCGCGGCGCCGCAGCCGACGAGCCCGAGGCCGATGGCTCCGCCCGCGACGGCGGAGGCGACGCTGCCCTTCAGGCTGCCGATCACGCCTCCCGCGAGGACGAGGACGCCGAAGACGAGGACCATCCACGAGACACGCCGGTCGTTCATGGCGACGGTGGTACCGGACGGTCGGGGGGGCGTCGCCGGATCTCCGAGCCGTTCCGGCCCGGACGCCCTCTGGGCGAGATCGGCGGCGAGGTCGGCGGCACGTTCGTGGGCCGGGTCGGAGGCGCCGTCGGCCGCGCCTTCCACCCCGTACGGGGCGTCGGCGGGCGCGGGGGTGGGCGTTGGTAGGGTCCGTCCCCCGGAGGTGGCCGTGAGCGCGAACGAGGCCCTGACCCGCAAGGCGATCGACACGATCCGCACGCTCGCCATGGACGCCGTCGAGGCGGCGAAGTCGGGCCACCCCGGCACGCCCATGGCGCTCGCCCCGCTGGCCTACGCGCTGTGGTCGCGGGTGATGGCGTACGACCCGACGGACCCCGCGTGGCCCGATCGCGACCGCTTCGTTCTCTCGGCGGGCCACGCGAGCATGCTGCAGTACGCGGCGCTCCATCTCGTGGGCTACGACCTGTCCCTCGACGACCTCAAGGCGTTCCGCCAGTGGGGGAGCAAGACGCCTGGCCATCCCGAGTTGCACGACGTCCCCGGCGTCGAGACCACGACCGGGCCGCTCGGGCAGGGCCTGTCCACGGCCGTCGGCCTCGCGCTCGCCGAGCGGATGGTGGCCGCGCGGTTCAACCGCCCGGGGCACGAGGTCGTCGATCACCGCACGTGGGTGATCGCCAGCGACGGCGACCTCATGGAGGGGGTCTCGTCGGAGGCCTGCTCGCTCGCGGGCCATTGGGGCCTGCACAAGCTGACCGTGTTCTACGACGACAACCGGATCACGATCGACGGGACGACCGAGCTCGCATTCACGGAGGACGTGGGCCGGCGCTTCGAGGCGTACGGCTGGAACGTGCTGCGCGTGCCCGACACCGCCACGGTCGACGACCTCGTGGCGGCCGCCGACGCGGCGCGACACGAGGCCGCCCGTCCGACGCTGGTGATGGTGCGCACGCACATCGGATTCGGCAGCCCGAACAAGCAGGACTCGCCGAAGGCGCACGGCGAGCCCCTCGGCAAGGAGGAGGTCCGCCTCACGAAGCAGCGCTACGGATGGCCGGAGGACGCGCAGTTCCTCGTCCCCGACGACGTGCGCGCGCACCTGCGCGACGCGGGACGCCGGACGGCGGTGAAGGCCGCAGCGTGGCGGGGTCGCCTCGCGGCGTACCGCGCGGCGTTCCCCGCAGAGGCGCAGGCGTTCGACGACGCGCTCGCGGGCACGCTGCCGGCGGACCTCGCCGACGCGCTCGCCGGCGTGGGTGCCGACGGCAAGCCCGTCGCGACGCGCAAGGCGTCGGCGGCCGCGATCAACGCGCTGGCCGCCCGCGTGCCGACCCTCGTCGGCGGCAGCGCCGACCTGGCGGGCAGCAACGGCACCACGATCACGGGGTCGCCGGTGGTGCAGCGGGGCGCGTACGCGGGGCGCAACCTCGCGTTCGGCGTGCGCGAGCACGCCATGGGGGCCGTGTGCAACGGCCTCGCCCTCCACGGCGGCCTCCGGCCGTTCGCGGGCACCTTCCTCGTGTTCAGCGACTACATGCGCCCCGCGATCCGCCTCGCCGCGCTGCAGCGGCTCGGGGTCGTCTACGTGTTCACGCACGACTCCATCGGGCTCGGCGAGGACGGGCCGACGCACCAGCCGGTCGAGCACCTCGCCGCGCTGCGCTCGATCCCGGGCGTGCAGGTGATCCGCCCGGCTGACGCTGTCGAGACGGCGGCCGCGTGGAAGGTCGCCCTCGAGGCCGGCGGCCCCGTGGCGCTCGCGTTGACCCGCCAGGACCTCGCGCCGCTCCCGGTGCCCCGCGACGTCGCCTTCGCGGGCGTCGACCGCGGCGGGTACGTCGTCGTCGGCCCGACCGGCACGCCCGCGGTCGTCCTCGTGGCGTCCGGGTCCGAGGTCGGGCTCGCGCTCGGCGCAGCGAAACTCCTCGAGGCCCGTGGCGTGGCCGTGCGGGTCGTGTCGATGCCCAGCCTCTGCCGGTTCGGCACCCAGCCGCCCGCCTACCGCGCGCAAGTGCTGCCCGCGGGGGTCCCGACGGTGGTCATCGAAGCTGCCGTGTCGTTCGGCTGGCACCGCTGGGTCGGCGCGGACGCCGGGACCGTGACGATGGAGCGATTCGGCGCGAGCGCCCCGGCCCCGCGCCTGTTTGCCGAGTTCGGGTTCACGCCCGAGAACGTCGCGGCGCAGGCCGAGGCGACGATCGCGGCCCGGCGGCGGTAGCCGCGCGGACCGGAGGCGAGGCCCGGGCCCGACGCGAGGCCCGCGGCGGGGGTGGGGGTGGGGGTGGGGGCGTGCGGAGCGCCCCCGGGCTTTGGCCCCCGCGTTCCTGGGCCCCCGCGTTCCTGGGCCCCCGCGTTCCTGGGCCCCCGCGGTCCTCGGCCCCCGCGG
>Ga0163144_10014856_pt1 | contig 16121 bp, 10 predicted proteins | sample OliLak19BULKMAT1_FD_123175 | JGI IMG/M metagenome (GOLD analysis project Ga0163144, IMG submission 123175) | Freshwater microbial mat bacterial communities from Lake Vanda, McMurdo Dry Valleys, Antarctica - Oligotrophic Lake LV.19.BULKMAT1 | ecosystem: Environmental > Aquatic > Freshwater >... | reverse complement strand
GGCGAGATTTACCAGCAGTCCTTCGCGTCCGGTGAGCTCAACGTCTGGGGCGCGCAGAAAGTCGCCGTCGAGACCGAGGGTGAGCACGCCGCCCAGGGCGGGGCCACCGCCTACGCCGTGCAGGGCCGCCGCACCGTCAACTTCACTTCCGGCCAGGGCATCGTCTACGCGATGGAGCAGTATTATCACGCGCCCGGAAAACTCTCGACGATGGTGCTGCAGGTCGGCGCCCGCGCGCTGACCAAACACGCCCTCAACGTCCATTGCGGCCACGACGATTTCTACGCCGCCCTCGACACCGGCTGGACGATGATGATGGCCAAGGACGCGCAGCAGGCCGCCGACCAGGGCATCATCATGCGCAAGGTCAACGAGCTCTCGCTCAACCCCGGGATGAACATCCAGGACGGCATGCTCACGACGCATTCCGAGCGCATGTATCTCGCGCCCGAAGCCGGGTTCCTCCGCGAATATCTTGGCGCGCCTGACGACGAGATCCCATGCCCGACGCCCGCGCAGCGCGAGCTCTTCGGCCCCACGCGCCGCCGCGTGCCGCGCATGATGGATCTGAAGAACCCGATTCTCCTCGGGCCGGTGCAGAACCAGGAACACCACATGAACGGCGTCGTCGCGCGCCGGAATAATTTCAATGAGCCGATCCTCGGCATGATCAAGGTCGCGATGGCCGAGTTCGGCGCGCTCACCGGCCGCCACTACGGCTTCATCCAGGAATACCGCACCGAGGATGCCGACACCGTTTTCGTTTCGCTCGGCTGCGCCGCCGACAACATCGAGGCCGCCTGCGACTATCTCCGCGAGCAGCGCGCCGCCAAGGTCGGTTCGATCCACATCAACGTTATCCGCCCCTTCCCCGAAGCCGCCGTGATCGAGGCGCTGCGGGGCAAGAAAAACGTCATCATCCTCGAGCGCACCGACGAGGGCCTCGCGGGCGACAACCCGCTCGCGCGCGACATCCGCGTCGCCCTCGGCAAGGCCAACGAGAACGCCCGCTTCCTCGCCGCCAATGCCGGGCACCCTCACGGGCACCCGGCGTTGCCCGCCCTGACCCCCAGCGAGACGCCGCGCCTCTTCCGCGGCGCCTACGGCATCGGCTCACGCGATTTCCGCCCCGAGCACTCGATCGGCGCCTACGAATTCGCCACCGGAGCCACCGTGCGCAAGGACGGCCGCCGCGCCGCCGACGGCGAGTCGTTCTTCGTCCTCGGCGTCGATCACCCCTACGCCGTCATCAGCAAGGACACGCCGTCGCTCCTCCCGGAGGGCGCCATCGCCGTGCGTTTCCACTCCATCGGCGGCTGGGGCATGATCACGACGGGCAAGAATCTCGGCTCCATCATCGGCGACTTCGGCCAGTTCATCTCCGAACAGAATCCCGCTTACGACGCCGACGGCTTCCTCGTCGACAAGCTCTTCGTCATGGCGAACCCGAAATACGGTTCGGAAAAGAAGGGCGCGCCCACCAACTACTACCTCACCGTCGCGCCCTCGCAGATCAAAGTGAACTGCGAGCTCAACCACGTGGACGTGGTGCTGTGCTGCGATCCCAAGGCGTTCACGCACACCAATCCGCTCGACGGCATCAAGAAGGGCGGCGCGCTCGTCTGGGAATCCAGCGAGTCACCCGAGGTCGCATGGCAGCGCGTCCCCGCCAAATACCGCCAGTGGATCATCGAGAACAACATCCGCATCTACATCCTTCCCGGTTTCGACATCGCGAAGAAAGCCACCAACCAGACCGAGCTGCAGCTCCGCATGCAGGGAAATTCCTTCCTCGGCGCCTTCTTCCGCGTGTCGCCCTTCCTGAAAACCTTCGGGATCACCGAGGAGAATTTCCAGCAGGTCGTGCACAAGCAGTATGTGAAGAAATTCGGCCGCTTCGGTGACGCCGTCGTGCAATCGAACATGACGGTGATGAACGAGGGCTGGGCGCGCGTGCAGGAGATCAAGATCGGCCGCGGCGACGAGGATGACCGCTCCTCGATGCGCAATCCGCTGCTCAAGCCGCTCGGCGACCACCGTTTCGAGCCCACCGCGGGTTGCGGTTCGTCCGGTTGCGGCAGCATCCCGATGCCCGCCGCGCAGGCCGCCCGCGCGCCATTCCAGACGCTTTCGAAATTCGACTCCGAATTCCGCGCCGGCCTCGGCTACCACCAGCCCGCGGGCGCGTTCGCCTCCGTCGGCGTGATGGGCGCCGGCTCCGGCGCCACGCAGTCCAAATACGTCGCGCGCCGCGAGACGCCCGTCTACATCGCGGAAAACTGCACGCAGTGCATGGAGTGCATCACCGCCTGCCCCGACACCGCGCTCCCCAACACCTCGCAGGATGTCGCCACCGTCCTCAAGACCGCGGTCAACAACTACGTCACCGACGCGAACGACCGCCTGGCGTTCGGCGCCGAAATCGCCGGCCTCGAATCGCGCGCCCGCGTGAAGATGAACGAGTCGGTGAAGGCCAAGACCAACGTGCCGTTCAAGGACATCGTCGGCGCCGAGGTCAACGCGCTCACCTCGGTCTCGGAGCGCGGCCGCGCCGAGTTCGTCAACATCATCGGCAAGCTCCCGCTCGCCTACTCCAACGTCCCCGCGATCTTCCGCTCCATCGAGGCGAAGACCCCCGGCGCCGGCGGCCTGTTCTCCATCTTCGTTTCCGATCTCTGCAAGGGCTGCGGCGAATGCGTGCAGGTCTGCGGCGATCACGACGCGCTCCGCATGACGCGCGAGACCGAGGATCTCAACGCGGAGCTCACCACCGCGCAGGTCTTCTCGCGCCTCCTGCCCGACACCCCGCAGAAATACCTCGGCCTCTACAACGACGGCGACGCCGCCAATTCCCGCGAGGCCGCGCTGCGCAATCACCTCATGGTCCGCCGCAATTACGAGGCGCTCGTCTCCGGCGACGGCGCCTGCGCCGGCTGCGGCGAGAAGAGCATCCTCCGCTCCGCCGCCTCTGTCACCGAGGCCTACATGCGGCCAATCTATCACAAGAAAGCCGCCCGCCTCCGCGCCAAGGCCGCACGCCTCAAGGTCGAGGGCCCCGTAAAGCTCCAAGCGCTCAAGGCCCGCAACGCCACGGAATACGCGCTCTACAAGAAATCCTTCGCCCATGTCGTTGTCGGCCTCGGCGGTGAAAACGACGAGGATACCGCGACGCGCATCGCCGACTACGAGGCGAAGCACGGCGCGATCACCGACGACCAGCTCGTCGGCGGACTCGTCGCCGTGATCGAGCAGGACGCCTTCAACCACAAGGAGCTCCAGGCCATCGACGGCCGCCGTGCGAACGGCATGTCCGTGATGATGATGGGCGCGAGCACCGGCTGTAACACCGTCTACGGCTCCACCCCGCCCTCGAACCCGCATCCGTATCCCTGGATGAATTCACTTTTCCAGGACGGCGCCACCATCTCGTGGCTCATGGCCGAGTCCGTCATCGTGGACCATGCCCGCCGGTCCGTCGCGCCCGAGCGCATGGCCGACGCGCTGCTCGACCGCGCGGACAACGTTTCCACCGAAGCCGAGTATTTCACCCTCACGCGCCTCGACGACGCGCTCATGACCGAGCAGGAAATCCGCGAGTTGCCGAAGGTCTGGGTCATCGGCGGCGACGGCGCGCTGGGCGACATCGGCTTCCAGAACGTTTCCAAGGTCATCCTCCAGAACCGCCCCAACGTGAAGATGCTGATGCTCGACACGCAGGTGTATTCAAATACCGGAGGCCAGAACTCGGACTCGTCCACCATGCTCGGCGGCTACGACATGAACCAGTTCGGCGCCGCCTCGCAGGGCAAGTTGATTGAAAAGAAGAACGTCTCCGAGGCGTTCACCAGCGGCCACGGCTCGCCGTTCGTCGCGCAGGTCTCGATGGCCAACGCCGCGAAGCTCTACAAGGCGATGCTCGACGGCCTCGAGTATCGCGGCACGGCGTTCTTCCAGGCCTACACGACCTGCCAGCCGGAGCACGGCGTGGCCGACAACATGAGCGCCGACCAGGCGAAGATGGTGCGCGACGCCCGCGGCATGCCCGAGTTCGTCTTCAACCCGCGCAAGGGCGAGACCTCGCAGGAAGCCTTCGACCTCAAAGGCAACCCAAGCATGGACCGTGACTGGTGGCGCACGAAATACTCGACCACCGGCGAGGAATATAACTTCGGCGTCGGCCACTGGGCGATCACCGAGGCGCGTTTCCGCAAGCACGTGAAGTCGATCAAGGAGGAGGAGGCCGCGAAGCTCACGCTGATGGACGACCAGTTGTATTTCATCACGCAGGACGACGTAATCCACCGCCGCGTCTTCGATCCGAAGCACCGCAGCTTCGTGAAAAATTTCGGCTGCTACATCAAGGCCGAGGAGCACGGCAAGATGCGCTACTACGCCGTCACGCGCCAGATGGTGCTCTTCGCCGTGGAGCGCCGCAAAGCCTGGCGCATGTTGCAGAGCAAAGCCGGCGTGGTGAACAAGGACTACCTCGCGCAAAAAGCCTTCCTCGCCAAACTCGACAAAGGCGAACTCCCGCTCGCCGACGCCAAGGCCAAAACGCGCGAACTCTTCGCCGCGGAGGTGGCCAAGCTGTAGGAGCGGGTTTACGCCGCGACTGGTTCAAACCTCCTGGCGCAAAATCACGCTCCAATCCGCCGCGGGATGAACCCGCGCCGGCAGGTTGCGTCACGCACCTTTTGCCCCGCCTCGGCGGTGGCGGCGCAGGCGGCCCATGCCGGGCCAAGCTTCAATCACGCCACGTAGCAGTGCTAAGGATACGCCGCGGCCCGCCCCCGTCAGACGACGCGCGGCCGGCCGGCGCGCTCCAGTTCCTCGCACAGCTCCTCGAAACGCCGCCGCAGCCGCGTCGCATTCGGCACGTCGTAGTGCCCCGGCACAATCCGGCGCGCGCCGATCGCCCGGGCTTTCCGCAGGCTCGCAGGCACCATGCTCACATCGTCGCTGAAAATCCGCGGCGAAGCCTGTGTCCGCATCATGAAGCGCACCCACAGATCCCCGCTGAAGAGCACATCGTGTTTCGCCGAGTGGAACCCGCAGTGCCCCAGTGTGTGCCCGGGCAGATGCACCACGCGCAGTCCGCCCCAGAACGGCAGCTCGTCGCCATCCACGATCGGCACGTCGATTTTCACCGGCGCGTAGCCCGTCACGGCCCGGCCCGCCGCTTCCGCCAGGCCGGTCAACCGCGCGAGTCCGCGATACGGATACACGCCGTCGATGTGCGCCTGCTCCAGCGGATGCGCATACACCGGCGCCCCGCTCCACGCCTTCAACTCCGCGGCGTTGCCCGCATGGTCGATGTGACCATGCGTGAGCAAAATCGCGCGCACATCCCGCGGCCCCATTCCGGCCTCCGCCAGCGCGCGCCGGATCCGCCGCGCATCACCCGGAAAGCCCGTGTCGAGCAGCACCGCGCCCCCCGCATCGTAGAGCACGTGCGGCACGCTCATCACCCCGCGGATCATCTTCAGGCCCGCCGGCCAGTCGCCCGAGGCTTCTCCGGGATCACCGGCGCTGCCCTCCGATCGTTTCGTCACAGCTTGGCGCCGCAGTGCTTGCAATGCCGGGCGTCGTTGTCGTGGCCCTCCGCCCCGCACGTGGGACAGGCCTGCGTGTTGTTCGCCGCCCGGGTGGCCGCACCGATTTCCACCGTCACGATGCCCGTGGGCACCGCGATGATCGCGTAGCCCATGATCATCAGGACTGAGGCCACGACGCGTCCCGCCGCGGTGTGCGGCACGATGTCGCCATATCCCACCGTGCTCATCGTCACCACCGCCCAATACACTGCCGTCGGAATGCTCGTGAAGCCGTGCTCCTCGCCCTCGATCACATACATGATCGCGCCCGCGATCAGCACCGTCGCCAGCACGACGCCGAGGAAAATCGTGATCTTCCGCATGCTCGCGCGCATCGCGGCGTGCAACAACTTCGCCTCACCGACGAAATGCGTCAGTTTGAAGATTCGGAAGAGGCGCAGCAACCGCAGCGCGCGGATCACCTGCAGCGATTGCGAACCCGGGATCACGAGGCTCAGATACGTCGGCAGAATCGCCAGCAGGTCGACCAGGCCGTAAAAACTCGACGCATAACGCAGCGGTCGCCGCACCGTCAGCAGTCGCGCCGCGAACTCCAGCGTGAACAGCCCCGTGATCACCCACTCCGCCGCGCGCAACGCCAGCCCGTAGTCCTGCCGGATCTCGCGCACGCTCTCGAGACACACCGCCAGCACGCTGATCAGGATCAGCGTGAACAGCAGCAGGTCGAAGCGCCTCCCCGCCGCCGTATCCGCTTCGAATATGACTTCATGCCAGCGCGCCCGCCACGCGGGCCCCGCCGGCTTCTCCTCCGCCAGCGCCTGTTTGGGGAAGGGTCCGGGCTTCAGCATCGCCCGTCACATTGAGGCATTGGGCCGCCGCCGCAAAGTCCCAAACCGCACGCCGGCTCCGCCAACCGGGGGAGCCCAAACGGAGCCGCGGCGGTTGCCGTAGCGGAACGGCTGCCCATTCCGTTGCTGAGCACGCGCGAATGGGTCAAAGGCACGGAGCCGAAGCGGCTCCGCTACTACCGAATCGGACTTTGGGATCGCCTCTCAGCCACCCGCCTGGCCCACGCCCTGAGCCGGCGCCGACAGCAGCGCGCTCCATCGCTCGCCGCTCGGATCCTCGCGATCCGGAAAATGCGTTTCCCGTCGCGTCGTCAGCCGGTCCTGGCCCTCGACGCTGTTCCAGAATTTGATCGTGCGCGTCACGGCGCGCTCTGCCGGCGTTCCGGAAATCTCGAGCGTTTGCATGCTCACCCCGAAACCCGCAAAATGCCCTTCGAGCCGCGCGCCCAGTCGTTCGAGAATCTCCGCCGCGTTCGCGTCGCCGAGATTTTCGCGCAGGCCCGCGTGAAACCGCGCCCGCAATGCATCGCCCGCCGCCGCGTAGGCCGGAATCTCGATCCGGCTGCGACCGGGCTCACGCACCGTCGCCACGGCGATCGACGCCTCATACGCGTGCCGGACGGCCTGGATCTCCGCCGTGACCTTCGCGAGCTCCGCCCATTGTCGCGCCCCCAGCTCGAGCTCGGTGCCCTGCGCGAGCAGTTGCAGCGCGACGATTTCGGCGACCTGCGCCGTCGCATCGATCGATGCCTCCACCGCGGGCCCCGGGTCCGCCGCCGCCATCGCGATCGCGGGCTGAAAGAATTCCACGACCCGGGCCGAAGCCGCGGTGGCGACGTTCGCCCGCACTTCGCTCCGGGCTGTCGCCGGCGGCTCCGCGGTTTCACGCCGCTCCGCGTTCCGCCGCCAACCGCTCACCGCACCGGCGATCAGCAGCGCAACCAGCAGAGTCGGAGCAACGCGGCGCAAACGCATGACGCCACGCCACGCCATACCGCGCATGCTCGCGACATTATTTTCCAGATTTCTCTAAAGTCCCGCCGCCTCCGGCCGACCGCGCACTTCCGCAACGGCCGCGGTCGCATCCTTCACAAGCACCAAGCTCCAACCTCCCGGCACCAGAGAAGCGGCCGGCCCCAAACTTCCAGCGCATCATCCCGCCTGGGGCTTGTTGCTGGAAGTTTCTCTGGAGTGTGAGGCTTGGCGCTTGGTCCTGGGCGCCCTTCTTTGTCTTGGTCCTTGGCACTTCACGCCTTAGTCTCCGCCGCGCATGAAGTTCCCTCCCTTCCTCGCCGCGCTCGCCGCCGTCCTGCCTCTCGCCGCGTTCGCCCAGGACTACGATCTCGTCATCCGCGGCGGCCACGTGATCGACGGCACCGGCCGGCCGGGAGTTGTCACCGATATCGGGATACGCGGCGATCGCATCGTCGCCCTCGGCCCGATCGCCGCCAGGGGCCGCGCGGAGATCGACGCCGCCGGCCGGGTCGTCGCGCCGGGCTTCATCGATGTTCACACCCACTCCGAGGACATCGCCGAGCTGCCCGTCGGCGAGAACTTCATCCGGATGGGCGTCACCACGATCGTGACCGGCAACTGCGGCGGATCGAAACTGGACGTGGGCGCGTTCTTCGCCGACCTCACGCGCACCGGCGTCGCCCTCAACGTCGCGACCCTCATCGGCCACAATACCGTCCGCGGCCAGGTCATGGGCGGCAGTTTCGCCCGCCCGCCGACCGCCGCCGAGCTCGCGAAAATGTGCGACCACGTCGATCGCGGCATGCGCGACGGCGCCGTCGGGCTGAGCACGGGTCTTATTTACCTGCCGGGCACCTTCGCGAAGACCGACGAGATCGTCGCGCTCGCCAAAGTCGCCTCCGCCCACGGCGGCGTTTACGCGAGCCACATGCGCTACGAGAACACCCGCATCCGCGAGGCGCTCGACGAGCTCACGACCATCGCCCGCGAGGCGAAGATCCCCGCGGAAGTCTCGCACCTCAAGCTCTCCGGGCCGAGCGCGTGGGGCCGGGCCGCGGAAATTGCGGCGTATCTGGATGGCGCCCGCGCTGCCGGCCTCACCCTCACCCATGATCAATATGCCTACACGGCCTCGAGCACCGGCATCGGCACGTTGATCGACGCCTCGTTCCGTGAAGGCGGCCGCGCCCGCTACCGGGAACGTCTGGCGGATCCGGCGCAAAAATCCGCGATGGTGGCGGAGATGAAGGAGTCCATCGCCAAGGGAAAGCGCGGCGACTACACCTACGCCGTGATCGCCAACTTCGAGGCCGACAAGCGGCTCAACGGCAAAACCATCCCGCAGGCCGCGAAGATTCTCCGCGGCGCCGACACCTTGAACGATCAGATCGAAACCATCCTCGACCTCGAGGCGCGAGGCGGGGCGTCGGGCGTCTTCCACGGCATGAATGAAAACGACCTGAAGCATTTCCTCGCGCTCCCGCATACGATGATCGCTTCGGATTCCGGCGTGCGGGAATTCGGCAAGGGCGTCCCGCACCCGCGCGGCTACGGCAACAATGCGCGCGTCCTTGGCCGCTACGTCCGCGAGCTCAAGGTCCTCTCGCTCGCGGAAGCCGTGCGCAAGATGACTTCGCTGCCCGCCCAGGCGTTCCGCCTGAAGGATCGCGGCGAGCTCCGCGCCGGCGCCATCGCCGATGTCGTGATCTTCGATCCCGAGAAAGTTTCCGACCCCTCGAAATTCGACGACCCGCACCACTACGCGGTCGGCTTCAGCGACATCGTCGTCAACGGCGTCCCGGTCATCCGGGCCGAGAAACTCACCGATGCGCGCCCGGGTCGGGCCGTGAAACGAGCGGAATAGAAAGCTCCCAGCTCCAGAGAAGCGCCAAACCACCCCAGTCGAAAAATCGCTCCGCTCGCCTGGATGTTTGTCGCTTGGTGTTTCACTGGAGGTTGGAGCTTCCTATGCCAGATTGCTTTCAAGGTGAGCCTGATTTCGTAGCGGAGCCGCTTCGGCACCCACCCGGAACGGGATGCCGCTCCGCTACCAATCGGCTCATCTTGGACGCAAATTGGGATTAAAGCACCCCCCTCCCCGGCTTTCTCAACACCAGATCACCCCTCCCAGCAGCGCGCAGCCGACAATGGTCACCGCCGGACCGAACCACGCCATGAAGCGTATTTTCCGGCGCGCCTCGTCCTCGGTCAGCACGCCGTCCTTCGCGCGCTCTTCGATCGACATCCGGTAGCGCGGCGCCCCCCAGCAGAGCCGCACCCCCGCCAGCGTGATGACGACGGCGCAGCCGGCGACGATCTCCTTCCAGACCAGCGCCGAAAGTGCGATCATGACCGCGGGAGCGAGGGCGTCGGCGACGCATGGCCATGCCGGATTCATTCGGGGCGCCGCCCTCCGCCCGCGGCAATCCACGCCATCGCCTTTTCCGCCAGCCGGTCGAACGCCGCGACACACAGCTCGAGGTGCTCCTCCTTCGTATCCTCAATCTTGTTATGGCTGATGCCATGCAGGCTCTGCACGAACATCATCACCGTCGGCACGCCGGCGCCCGCGACCTCCGCGGCATCGTGCAGCGGACCCGAGGGCAGCCGGTGCGACACGCCCGCGATCTCCCGGATCGCCTCATCGCAGAAGTCGATCAGCTCCGGATGAAACGGCCGCGGCTCGATGTGCCAGAGCCGATCCCACGCCAGGGCCACGCGACTCTCTTTCGCGAAGCGTTCGCTGGCCGCGCGCGCATCCGTCAGCATCCGCGCCAGCGCCGAGGGATCGAGGTGCCGTTGATCGAGCGTGATCCGGCACTCCTCGACCACACTGGTCACGATGCCCGGCTTGGTCGTGCATGATCCGATGGTGCAGACGCCGAGGCCGCTGCGCTCCGCGATCCCGTAAATCTCCGGACTCATCCGCGCGGCGGCGAGCAATGCATCCTTCCGCCGGTTCATCGGCGTGCTGCCCGAGTGCGCCGCCTGCCCGCGAAACGTGATCGCATGCCGCTCCACCCCGAAGGTCCCGAGCACCGCCCCCAGCGGCAAATCCAGATCCAGCAGCACCGGCCCCTGCTCGATATGCAGCTCGATATAGGCCGCGGCGTTTCTTAACTCCCCGCCACCGTCCTTCACCCGCTCAAAGTCAATCCCCGCGCGCTGGAGCGCATCCGGCAGGGTGATACCGTCGCGATCCTTCAATCCGCGCGCCTCGTCCATGTTCAAGGTGCCGGCGCACGCGGAGGACCCGAACAGGCTCTTGCCAAAGCGCGCGCCTTCTTCGTCCGCCCAGTCGACGAGCCGGACCGTCACCGGCGGCCGCCCGTGATACTGCGCGTGGAGCCGGCGCAGAATTTCCACGCCCGCCATCACGTTCAGGCAGCCGTCGAGCCAGCCGCCATTGGGCACCGAATCCAGGTGGCCGCCGATGACGAGCTCGCGTTCGCTTTCACCCCGCAAGGTGGTCCAGAGATTGCCCGCTGCATCCGGCGCGATCTCCACGGGCAGCCCATGCAGTTTTTCGCGCAGCCACGCCCGCGCGGTGAGCCAGTGGGCGGTGAAGGCGACCCGTTGCGCGCCGTTGTCGTCGGACGTGAGCGCGCGGAGCTCTTTCAGTTCGGCGACGGTGCGTTTGGGGTCGAGCAGGGTGGACATGGGGCAATGCCAGTGGAGGCTGACAACACGGGGGAATCGTGTGTCGCAAATTCAGCCGGTTCCAACGAATCCTCGGTCATCATACAGGGGCGGGAAAGGGGTGCTTTGTGACTTGGAAAGTAGAAAGGCGCGTCGCACATTCAATCCGGCAATCCTCAAACCTGATCGTAGTAATACGCAGCTCCACTCGCGATTAACTGGCGAAGATCACGCCTCGCCCTGCGCACGGTCCCTGCTTCCCCAGCTCACTCCCATGCCACTTCAGCCGCTCCTCCCCGCCTCCGCCCTGGCGGCCAACATGGCGGAGATCAAACCACCGCTCCGCCCGCAGGAAGCCGCGGTCGAAGCGCACCGCTGTCTGTATTGCTTCGATGCGCCCTGCATCACCGCGTGCCCGACCGGCATCGATATTCCCGCCTTCATCAAGAAAATCGCCTTCGGCCAGCCCGCGGCCGCCGCGAAGACCATCCTCACCGCCAACATCCTCGGCGCCTCCTGCGCCCGCGTCTGTCCGACCCAGGTCCTCTGCGAAGGCGCCTGCGTCCTCGATGACCGCGACGAACAGCCGATCCAGATCGGCCGCTTGCAGCGCTTCGCCACCGACTACGTCGAGCAGCACGGCCTCACGATCGATTTTGCTTTGGCTGCGTCCACCGGCAAGAAAGTCGCCGTCATCGGCGCCGGGCCGGCCGGCCTCGGCTGCGCCGCTGAACTCGCGCGGCTCGGACACCGCGTCACCGTCTTCGAAAAGCAGCGCGAACCCGGCGGGCTCAACACCTACGGCATCGCCTATTACAAGATGAAGCCCGAGGTCAGCCTCGCCGAGGTCGAGCTGGTGAAATCCCTCGGCGTCGAAATCCGTTGCGGCGTCACGATCGGGCGGGACGTTTCCGTCGCCCAGTTGGAAACTGAGTTTGACGCCCTCTTCCTGGGCATCGGCCTCGGCGCCGCGACCAAGCTCCGGATCCCCGGCGAAGAACTGCCGGAAGTGCAGGACGCCCTCGAGTTTATCGCCCGGATCCACACCGAGCCGCTCGAGGGAATTCCCCTCGGCCGCCGCGTCGCCGTCATCGGCGCGGGCAACACCGCGATCGACGCCGTCACGCAGTCGAAACGCCTCGGGGCCGAGCGCGCTTTCATCGTCTACCGCCGCGGCGAGCCCGAGATGTCGGCCTACGATTTTGAATACGACCACGCCAAGGACGACGGCGCGCATTTCCTTTTCCACGCCGCGCCCGTCGAGGTCGTCGCGACGAACGGCCACGTCTCCGGCCTCAAGCTCGTCCGCACCCGCCTCGTCGGCGACCAGGTCGAGGTGATGCCCGGCACCGAGTGGATCGAGCCCTGCGACCTCGTGCTCAAGGCCGTCGGCCAGGAGAAACAGGCCGCGCTGCTGCGCACGCTGTTTCCGTCGCTTTCGATCGATGGGAAGGGCATCATCCAACGCGATCCGCTGACGGGTGCGACGAATCTGCCGCACGTTTTCACCGGCGGAGATTGTGCGAACGGCGGCCGCGAAGTCGTCAATGCCGTCGGCGAAGGCAAGAAGGCCGCCCACGCGATCCACACGTTTCTTACGCAAGGAATCGCCACCCCGCCCATTCAGCCTTCCCGCCTCGGCGCCAAGCAGGGCGCCTCCGGCTCCGGCCTCCTCCACCCGATCCGCGCCCACGAGTTGGAAGCAGCCCTGAGCCGAAAACACCAGACCGCTTAACCGCCAATCGACGCTCATCCTCGCTGATTCTGAGTTCTGATTATTCCAATTTGCTTTCAAAATGAGCCGAATTGTAGCGGAACGGCTTCCCGGGGTGCATCTGCCGGTTGGCGGCGGTCGGCACCGCGGCGGCGAAGGGACTCGCCGCCCTACCGATCCTATCGCGACCTTTGAAAAGGTAGGACGCGGACTCCGCTCCGCGCCGGGGCTGGAACCGCCAACCCGCAGATGCGCCCGGCTTCCCGTTCCGGGTGGGAGCCGAAGCGGCTCCGCTACGAAATCAATCTCACCTTGAAAGCATTCTAGAATCAGCGCCCATCAGCGATCATCAGCGGTTTCAAATTTCCGTCCCCCTCTTCCGTTCCCCATGGCCGATCTCTCCACCACTCTCGCCGGCATCAAGTCTCCCAACCCGTTCTGGGTCGCGTCCGGCCCGCCCGCCAATACCGGCTACCAGGCCCACCGCGCTTTCGAGGCCGGCTGGGGCGGCGTCGTGTGGAAAACGATCGGCGATCCCATCGTCAACGTCGCCTCGCGTTACTCCGCGCTGAATTCCGGCCCCACCCGCATGATCGGCTTCAACAACATCGAGCTGATCAGCGACCGTTCCCCCGAGACGAATTTTCGCGAGATCGCCGAGGTCAAGAAACGCTGGCCGCACCACGCCGTCATCGCGTCGCTCATGGTCGACACGCGCGAGCGCTGGCACGAATTTGTGAAGCGCTCGGCCGACGCCGGCGCCGACGGCATCGAGCTCAACTACGGCTGCCCTCACGGCATGTGCGAGCGCGGCATGGGCTCCGCCGTCGGCCAGCAACCCGCCGTCGCCGAGAAAATCACGGGCTGGGTCATGGAAGCCGCGACGATTCCCGTGATCGTGAAGCTCACGCCCAACATCACCGACATCACCGCCGCCGCCCGCGCCGCAAAGCGCGCCGGCGCCAACGCCATTTCCCTGATCAACACGATCAACTCGATCACCAACGTGAACCTCGACACGTTCGTGCCCGAGCCCACCGTATCCGGATTCAGCTCACACGGCGGCTACTGCGGCCCCGCGGTGAAGCCGATCGCGCTCAACATGGTCCAGGCCTGCGCCGCGGATCCCGACGTCGGCCTGCCCATCTCCGGCATCGGCGGCATCGCCACGTGGCGCGACGCCGCCGAGTTCCTCGCCCTCGGTTCGACGAGCCTGCAGGTCTGCACCGCCATCATGCACTACGGCTTCCGAATCGTGGAAGACATGAACGAAGGCCTCAGCGCCTACCTCGACCGCAAGGGCATGAAGTCCGTCAACGAGTTGATCGGCCGGTCCGTGCCGACGCTGCGAAAATGGGAGACACTCGACCTCCACTGGCAGCGCGTCGCGCGGATCGACTACGACAAGTGCATCGGCTGCAACCTCTGCTACATCGCCTGCGAAGACGGCGCGCACCAATGCATCGATCTCGTGGTGCCGGAAACCATCGGGGTCGGCCTAGGTCCGGGACGCGTGCCGCACAAGCCGGTGCCGAGCGTCCGCGAAGACGACTGCGTCGGCTGCAACCTGTGCAGCCTCGTGTGCCCCGTCGACGAGTGCATCACGATGACCAAAATCGAAAACGGCCAGCCGCCGATGAGTTGGAGCGATTATCAGGAAAAACTCGCACGTGGCGAAATGCAGCCGATTCGGCCGCATCCTTAGCCACACTCACAGTCGCCCCCATAAACTTCCGATCAAATGACATGAAAATCGACACATCCAAATTACCGACTCACATCGCGTTGGTCTGTCGCCGATTCAACATTTGCAATCCCGATGATTTGGCGGCGCGATTTTTGGAGGCTTCCTACGTTGCCGAGGCCACGCTCAAGACGATTGCGTGCGTCTTGCATGCAGGCCTAGAAAAGCCAGCGCGAGAAATTGCTTATCGGCACGCCTATGAATTCGTGCGTGCCGACGGGTTGGGACTGTGGGAGTCGTCGATTCGAGATCTGACTACGCCGCCGACCGCGTCTTATCTTCCGCCCGAGTATTCTTCGCTACTCAACTGGATCGCGAAGAAACGAACCAAGAACGAAGATGAGCTTTTTTGTTCCACGTTTGACGGCCTTCGGTCGGTCTTATCGCTCCTTGGGGCTGACGACAACGATCGGCCAAAAACCGTCTCCGTGCGTGAGTTGATGTCCGTGCTGGTTCAAATTCGGAACAAGACGAAGGCCCACGGCGCAGTTGGTGAAGAATTCTATGCTGCGGCCAATGCGCCCTACTTCGCCGCCGTGATTGCAATTCTCAAAACCTGCCCGGCCTTTTCGTGGAAATGAATGTATTTGTCGAAGCGTGAGAGCGGAAAGACACGCGGAATCGCGCTGACTGGACTCGAAACCGGCCACATCAAAGACAGTGAATGCGCTTCCTTTTCGTTCGAGCATTCCGGCGTTTGTGTCGCACCGGAGCAATCCACCCGGGTATTTCCTTGCAGCGTGCTACTGCGCTCAAATCGCGAATGCACCTCGTTCCTCCTGCCAAATGGTGGCATGAAATCGAATGGGGCATGTGAATTCATCGATTACGGTTCTGGAGCCGTCGAAAGAGTGGAATTGCCGGAATTCACTTCCCCGCCAGCCCAACGTCCACCCAGCGATACCGAGGGCCTTGGCACGTTTGATGTCCAAAGCAATGTGTTCGGAAATCTTCCGGTAATTCCACCAAGCTACGTCAGACGCGGTAAATTGGAGGCTGATCTGACTGCGCGGCTGCGCGACAGAAACCACCCAATTATCACCCTTCATGGCGGCGGCGGTATGGGCAAGACTAGTATCCCGTAACGTCTATAATTTCGGATAGAGACGGGTGAGTTTGATGCGCGCGTCCTTGGTGGTGAAGCGCCAGTTCACCGGAGCGCCGCGATGATTGCGGTCAGATTGCCAGGCCGCGATTTCACGGCGCATCGCCTCGGACGAAGGGATGCGACGATCCAGGCACTGGCCGTTGAGCGCGCTCAATTCGATTTCCGCGATGTTCAGCCAGCTGCCGTGTTTGGGCGTGTAATGGATTTCGAGGCGCTCGGCCAGACGACGGGCTTCGGCTGGCGGGAAGGTCTGGTAGAGCGAGTCGAGGTCGTGGGTGTTGAGGTTGTCCATCACCAGTCGGACTTTGACCGCCTGCGGGTAGTGCTCATGAGAGTGAGCTAGTAAATCGAGGTGCGGGGCGTGGACTTTGAGCGTGGTTGTTGAGGGAATCGCTTTGAGTCCATCATTTAGCTAAGGAAGCGCGAAATAATAACATGAGCAACTTATTCCAGCGGACGAATGGCATAATTCCATTCACCATGAAAAGAGTTCGGAGTTATATTAACCCGTGCAAGCTCTTCGTCGGTGACGACAATG
>Ga0163144_10014855_pt1 | contig 16122 bp, 10 predicted proteins | sample OliLak19BULKMAT1_FD_123175 | JGI IMG/M metagenome (GOLD analysis project Ga0163144, IMG submission 123175) | Freshwater microbial mat bacterial communities from Lake Vanda, McMurdo Dry Valleys, Antarctica - Oligotrophic Lake LV.19.BULKMAT1 | ecosystem: Environmental > Aquatic > Freshwater >... | reverse complement strand
TTCTCAATCTCCAGCGAGCCATCCTTTGCGGCGAGATAAAGGCCGACGCATGCCGGATAGAATTGGTCGAGCGCGAGCCGCAGATCATCCGCAGATGCCAAGAGCATGACCCATCCGCGTTTCAGATTCGTCTGGCCTTTGGTGAACCGGTAGGTTCCGTCTTCGGCATAAGTGGATAGTTCCCGAGCGTCTTGAGGGCCTTCGTGAACTTCCAATCCGCCAAAGGACGACTCTGTGGCGCGGCTTCCATCTTCATGGTGAAAAAGCAGGAAGCGACTGTGTAAAGCGTCCGTTTGAATCTCGATTTGGCCGATCCGATGAATCCCGGATTCAAGAAGTTTCGAAAGCTGGGTGGCAGTTGACATCTCTTAAGGTATCGCTAGATAAAAAGGTGTAATCAGCTAAGCGCGTGTTCTCTATGAAGCGAATCAAAGTCTGAAACCTGATCCAGAATGACATCTGCCAACAATCGTTCGGTTCCGATGGCCGAGCTGTAGTAGAGTGTCTTTCCGCGAAGCGAATGTGGGTTGTGGCGGAAGATTTCCCGTTGGCTGGCGGCAGCACCGACCTCGCTTTCGATGCCCAAAAGCACTGGAATGTCTTGGAAGGAATGGAGGCCGTCCGAGATGAAAAACGGCACTACGACCACATTCGGAGTGGGCGACATTTCATCCCACTTGGCGATGAAGGGTTGCTCTTCCATGTAGGCGTCCAGCACGGCGGCATAGCCGGCACCTGAGGCGGCGATGAGATCGGCTTGATCGCGGATAGCCTTGGTCGAGTTTTGATTCAGGCCGGTTCCGTGGCCGGTGATGATCAAGGTGGTTTCGGCGGGATCGACTCCCGGTGCGACTTCCTTGGCCCGCTTGAGGATCAGGTCGGTCATCGAGCGATGCACGCCGACCGGCAGGCAGTAGTGGAAAGTCTTCCCTCGGACCTTGGTGGTCGGTCCGGTCAGTTGCAGTTCGCGAGGAATGACGTCTTGGGTGAAATACCCCTCGCTGATGAAATCCGGGACCACATACACCTCATCGGAATCAATGAGGTAAATCGCCTCCCGCAGCGACGGCTCTTCCTTCCAGAAACAACAATGGACCTCTGCGAACAATCCGCGGCTGCGGATTTCGTCGGCATGTTCGAAATAAGGCGTCGAGGAATCCGGATTTTCCGTGGATCCGTGACCGACGATGAGAAGGGCGCTGGTTGGCTTCGGCGCGATGGACATGAGCCGAACTTGGTCGGACATCGGAGGAATGCAAGGGGCGGAAAAGTTTTCGGGGATTGGCCTCCGGACCCGGCAGAATCCCATTGTCAATCCGGGGTGCTTCGTTAGCCTGCGGCACCATGACGCAAGATTCCCGGCAGGTTCTGATCGAGCTTTTGTTTCTCTCCCTTTACCTCGACGACCACCTCTCGCTGGCTGAGGACGAGGTTTTCAGCGAGGCACTCGAATCGCTCGGTTGGGATTCTCCGTTTCCGCGTGAAAAGTTCATCTTCTCCGCCTTCACCGCCGCCCGCGAGGCAGCGAAGGATGCCATCAAGACCGAGGCCTTTCTCAATGCCCGCACCGGCTTCATCAAACGCGATGGCGAGGAAGGCCCCGCGCTGACCTGGCTCTACCGGGTTCTCGGAGCCGATGGCATCAGCCCGTCGGAAAAGCGCTTTCTCGGCCAGATCGAGGCGTGCTTGTATCCGTGAGAAGATTCAAGAGGGAGTCGTTTTCACTGTTGCCCTGTATTCAACGGGATTGTCGTGATTCTGGAACCATCCGAAGTTCACGGGAGTGGATTAGCGGGTCAACAGGACGCTGTCCAAGGCATTGAGTAAGGTCTCGGCCGTGTAGGGCTTTTCCAGGAAATGATCCGCCTTGGTTTCCGTCCCGTTTTCGGGGGGGGGATCGCCGCTGGCACGGATGATGCGGAGATCCGGATCGAGTCCCCGCAGGGTGCGGACGCAGGCATTGCCATCCATGATTGGCATGAGGATGTCGGTGATGACTGCGGAGATTTCTTTCTGGTGCTCCAGAAAAACGCAGATCGCCTCGGCACCGTTGGAGGCGAGCAAGACCTTGTAGTCGAAGGTTTCCAGAATCTGGCGGGTGATCTCGCGGATGGATTCCTCGTCGTCCACGACCAGGATCATCCTGCCATGGCCATGGGAAAACTTCGGGGCAAGGGCTTTGGCGGGAGGCGGGGTAGGATCCTGCGTCGCAGGCAGATGAATGGCGAAGCGGGATCCCTTTCCGGCGTCGCTGTGAACCTGGATGAAACCGCCGTGACTCTTGATGATCGACATTGAGTTCGAGAGGCCCAAACCGCATCCCTTTCCCTCTTCCTTGGTGGTGAAAAACGGATCAAACAGTTTTTCGATGATTTCCGGTGCAATGCCATCTCCTGTGTCCACCACCTCGATTTTCAGGTAAGGGCCGGCTTTGGCATCCAGGTGCATCGCGGCGGAGGGCGCATCGATCAGCAGGTTTTCCGCGCAAACGGTGATCTTGCCGCCGTCCGGCATGGCGTCCCTGGAATTCACACAGAGGTTGAGAAGCACCTGCTGGAGCTGGGTGGGATCGACCTTGATGGGCCACAGGTCGTGTCCAATGTTGGTTTCGACCTGGATGTTCTTGGGAAAGGTGTTGCCGACGATCCGCAGCAAGTCGCGCAACACGATGGATGCGTCCACGGACATGGCTTGCGCTTTGGTTCCGCGGGCGAAACCGAGCACCTGTTTCACCATCTCGGCTCCATGGTGCGCGCTTTGGTCCATGAGTTCGAGAAGACTCAAACTTTTGGGGTCGCTGATATGTCGCCGGAGCAGGGTGATGGACATCATGACCGGAGCCAGGACGTTGTTCATATCATGGGCGATGCCTGCGGCGAGCGAGCCGATCTCCTCCAGGCGCTGGGTGCGGAGAGAATGTTGTTCGAGTTTTTTTTGCTCCGTGATGTCGCGGATGTGGCACTGGACCACGGGCCGGTTGTACTCATGATAGAACGAGGCTTGGAAGTCGATGACCTTCTGCTGTTTCAGTCCGCTCATGCAGTTGAGTTCAGGTAAGCGGACTTTGTGATCCAGACGCAGGGTTTCGAACATTTTCGTGCTTGCGGCCTCGTCCTTGAACAAGCCGATTTCGAAGAGTTTCCTGCCGATCATGTCTTCGTGCGGGCGGTCCAGAAGCAGGGTCATGAACGGATTGGCATCGGTGATGCGGCCGGTGTCCGGCTCGAGGAGCAGGATGCCGTCAGCGGCCGCTTCGAAGAGACGGCGGTAACGGATTTCCGAAGTGCGGACACTCTCCTCGGCGCGCTTTCGCTCGACGATCTGGAGCTGGAGTCGTGTGTTGAGATGCTGCGCCGCTTCGGTGAGTTCGTGTTGCCGGATAGATCCGAGAACAAGCGCCTCATTCAAGGATCTCATCTGGGCGATTTGACCATCTTGATTTGCGTTCATTTTGAAATATTAGAAAAAATTGGGTCTATCGAGGCTCAGCAAAAGAAGAATTTTCATGGTAAGATTCCACGCTGGGAACCTGCTTGTCAATGTATGGCCTTGGTCTCCGGTGCGGCCTCCTGTGGCCCGCAGCCGGGAAAGCATTGGCAGTCGTCTTGGTGGAGGACCATCTGGTGAATCCAGGTTCCCGTGCTTTTCGAGTTCATTGTCGGCGTCGCCTCGGGATCCGCTGCGCTAGAGCGCGGGATCCACGTCGGTATCCAACAGCTCAGTCGTCGTGGAGTTCCATGGTGCGAATTTCTGGACGCCTGAGGGAAATCCGGGGTGTTTCCACCGTTTGGTTCTCCACTTTGTAAGCAGGATCAGAAAGATTCATTTTCCCTGCTCGACCCATTCGCCGAGGCGTTGCCGGAGAGCCAGCAAATCGGGGCGCATGGTTTCCAGCGCCGGGTCGCTGACCCACTTGTCCACCAAGGACAAGGCGGCCTGGTCGCCGGCGGTGATCTGCTCCATCTGATAGGGTGCCGGCGCAGGCGAATAGAGGCGGTTGCCGGTGGTGGCGCTGCGGAGTGGAAATGATTTCAGGAAAACGGATGCATCTTCCCCGGTCCGCAGTGGGTCACGGAGATATTGGTCGATCGCAGCGAGTTGTTCCGGCACCGCCGGATCCAATCGCGCCATGAGATTGGCGCGGGTGGCCGGATCCACGGCGGATTCCGACTGAAGGGCTTGCAAGATTTCCGCCGGATGATCTGCCGCGAATTCATGGAGAGCCATCGACTTGAGGGCCGGATTTCCATCCCAGCGCAGCAATTGGCCGACCGCGCTTCCGGTGCCGATGGTGCGTGCGAGGTCGAGCGATTCCGCGAAACCGCCGGACGTCTGCCATTCCGGCATTCTCAATGCATGGCTGAAGCGATCGAGCAATTCGCCATTTCCGGCATTTGCCGCGCCGTCGCGTGTCAGCGATCTCATGGCGACCGCGTATTCATCCGCAGACTTTGTTTGATCGAGAACGCGCCTTGCGATTGCCGCCGCAGTTTCGGAATCGGCGACGACCAGCGCGTCCAGCAGGAAGACCCGCAGCGTGGGCCAGCCGTCGAGAAATCCGTGCAGCCCGACCTTGAATTTCATGCCTGTCGATCCGTCGCGACCGGCGTTCAACAGGCTGCCGATTGTTTCCGCGAGGAGAATCGGATCCATTTCCGCCCATTTGCTACGGAGGGCCAAAAGTCTCCCGCGGATCTCGTCTTCACTTGGCTTGGGATCCGAATCCAACCAACGCAGCAGGTCACTCCAATCGGCCTCGATCATCTTGACCGCGGATTGGGCCACGAGATTCCCTTCGGAAGATGTTGATTCGGCAGGCGTGGTGCTGACGCGCCCTGCCCGGGCTTCGACAGCCTTGTCCTGCGGAGCAACCTGAGACGGAGTGAAAATCCGAATCGCGGTGAAAATGGCGATCGCAAGGATCACAAACCCCCACCATGGGCTGCGGATCCTCATGGGGTCGTGGTCGTGTCGTCGGCTGGATCGGCGGCGATCTCGAGGCGGAAGGACTGCAGCGTGGCAGTGTCGCCTTTCAGGCGGTCACGGACACGCACCGCCCATTTGCCGTTAGGATCGATGCCGGCGAACGCTTCGGTGAGGTCCAGGTTCTTGAAAATCAGATCATTTTCTCCCGCACCTTCCTCATTCTGAAGAACCATCGAGTAGCCACCGGGGGCAACCACATAGACTTGAAGGTCACCTTGGTGGTTCGTCTTGATTGCCAGATCGAGTTTCACGGAGGTGAGAGCGGTGCCCTCTCCGAAGCCCCTGACCCCCACGAGGAAGCTGGTCCACTTGTCGGTGCCGTCCGGAAGTTTCTGGGAACGGTTGTAAGGGAAATACAAGGTGGAGGCACTGACGCCATTGACCGGGAAGGGCATCCGCGGTTTCTTGCGAATCACCGGAGCCACCGAACGGGTCAAGACCTTGATGTCGTTGGAAAATGAATAAACCTCACACTCCGATGGGAGTCCGCCCACCAGGATGCCGGCAGCTTTCCAACCCTTTTTACCGTTCTTGGTCCAGACGGGTCCGCCGCTGTTTCCGGGGCCGGTGGTGACGAGGGTGGTTCCCAAGGATCCGTTGGAGGCGTGGGAGAAGGAATTGTTGAACGGTCCTGTCTCGTGCATGAAATAGCCTTCGGTCGGAGTGTCGGTATAGGCTTCGATCGCGGGGTAGCCGGTGATGAGCTTGGATCCCTTGCCGAGCAGATCTTTGGAGCCGTTGAGATTCAGTTTGGCGGGCTTGCCGGGGATGAGTTTCCTGAAGGCAAATCCAAGGATCACATCCTTGCCAAATGCGGCCGATGCGCCTTGCTCATCGACGATTTCCGCATAGCGGTTGAGGCGATAGTAGCCACGGCTGAGGATGGCTCCGTCGGGGTTCACATCATCGGAATTCACCGTTGGAAGCCAAAACGGAGGAACTCCCCATGTGCCCTCGTCATAAACGACGTGAGCTGCTGAAAAGAAGGTCCGCTGGTTCCAGGCGCAGAATCCGCTTCCGCGGGCGGCATCCGTCAGGACGACGCCGTTGAATCGATAGGGTGCCTTGTTGACATCGGCAGGGTCGATCTCAACCGCAAAGGTTGTCTTTGCGGCCGTCGCGAAGAGGGTTCCAGAAAAAAACAGAACGCAAAAAGCGGGAAATTTCAAATTTTTCATTTATGTAAGGTATTGGGAGCTGGAATTTCGGTATATGTTTATAAAAAGGTTGTCAAGCGCCCGGGTGCGGCGGGGGGCCATGGAGTGCGGTGGCACAGCGCAGCGCCGACACCGCTTTGGATTCTTCGGGCGTGGCAGTGGACCGGGACGACGGGTTCATCCAAAGCGGTGTGGCGCTTCGCTTCCCACCGCACTCCAAGGTGTGGCGCTTCGCTTCCCACCGGACTCCAGAACGAATTCAGTTTTCAACCGGTGGCATTCCTGAAGAGACTCGCGCCCGATGCCGGTTTTTGATCAATTGCAGCTCTGGATCGACCCGGTCAGGCGAAGTGGCGCGGAGGCGATGGCGGTGGACGAGTGGCTGCTGGAAACGGTGTCTTGCCCCGTGCTGCGGGTCTATTCCTGGGCAGGCGAGTGGGCGAGCATCGGCTACTTCGGAAGAATTTCAGAGGCTCGGGAATGGTTCCCGTCCTTGCATCTGGTGCGCCGCTGGACGGGTGGGGGAATGGTCGATCACCGCTCGGACTGGACCTACACGCTGGTGGTTCCGCAGGGGGAAGCGCTGGCAAAATCCAAAGGGGCCGCCGGTTATCAGATGATTCATCAGAAATTGTTTGAAACCTTGAACCGCGAGGGAGTGGATTGCCGCATGAGCTCAGGTGAAGAGGCGACGGGGTCGGCTTGCTGTTTTGAGAATCCCGTGGGGTTTGACCTGATCGGCGATGATGGCCGGAAACTTGCCGGTGCCGGTCAACGAAGGTCAAAGTCCGGACTCTTGCACCAAGGTTCGGTGTCCATCCCATGCGGTGATGCGATCCTGTCGTCGAAGAGGGCGGAGAACTTCGCCGGATGTCTGGCTCATCGTTGGGCGGATTTCACGCAGCGAGAGGATGCGGGTGATCTGGAGAGGAGGGTTGAGGAGCGTTATTCGTGTCCTGCGTGGATCAACCGGCGATGAATGAAATTAATAACTCGGGGTGGAATCCTGCATGATTTGCGAAAAAATCGGGCAATTGCGCAATGTTTGCAGGATGGATTGCCCAGGTGGTACAAGTTGGAAATACTTTAGAAATATTTAATGTGCTCACCATCAGTGGATTGAATTTGAAGTGTGTGATTGGCACGCTCATTGCAATTAATCAACCGTTCTCCGGGGGGAGAAAAACAGGGGACTCCGGTCCCAATCAACTAGCCAGTCTGTCGAATGTGTCAGTTTTCCTAAGGAAAATTCCGTCGGCAGGCTGGCTTTTTGTAACTTGTTTTCAATGGTGAGGTGATTTTGGGGTGGAAGTCTCCGAAGGATAACGATTGGATTTCACCAAGGATGAAGATCCAGTTTCCGACGAAGGACACCAAGGCGAGCGAGGTCAGCCAGGACAGGGAGGATTACGAGCAATTTTTCACCTTGTCCATGGACCCTCTGTGCGTCGCGGGGAGTGATGGCTACCTCAAGCGGGTCAATCCGGCATTCACCCAGACGCTGGGCTATTCTTCGAGTGAACTCCTGTCCCGCCCCTTTCTGGACTTTGTGCATCCGGAGGATGTCGCTAGGACCTTGGAGGAAATGAAAGGGCTGAGTGCGGGCAGGCCTTCGTTGCATTTTGAGAACCGTTACCGCTGCAAGGACGGCAGTTGGAAATGGTTGGCATGGAACACCGAACCGTTCAATGAGCACGGGATACTTTATGCCGTGGCGCGTGACGTCACCGAGAAGAAGAACGCCGAGCAGGCCATTCTCCAGCTCAATGCCGAGCTTCTGGCGCAGACGTCAACACTCGCCGAGTTGAACCAGGAGCTGGAATCCTTCAGCTACTCGGTTTCCCACGACCTCAGGGCTCCGCTGCGGGCCATTTCCGGATTTGCCAAAGCCTTGGAAGAGCATTTGGGAACCAGCCTGGATCCCATTGGCGCGGGCTATCTTCTGCGGGTGAGGGATGCAGCCGAACGCATGGGCCTTCTAATCGACGATTTGCTCAAACTCTCCCGCCTCACACGGTCGGAAATGAACCTGAAACCGGTGAATCTCAGCGAAATGGCGGAGAAAATGATGTCCACCTGCCGACAGCTCGATCCCGCCAAGGACATCCAATTCACGGTGGAGCCCGACATCATCGTCCAAGCGGATCCGGCGCTTTTGGAAATACTGATGAACAATCTGATCGGCAACGCCTGGAAGTTCACCTCGAAGTGTCGCTCCGCGCTCATCGAGTTCGGGCGCAATGTCCAGCAGGACGGGACGATCCGTTATTTCGTGAAGGACAACGGAGTCGGCTTCGACGAGCGCTACAGGCACCTGCTTTTCGGTGCCTTCCAGAGGCTGCACAGCCAAAGGGATTTCCCGGGGACGGGCATCGGTTTGGCAACGGTCCGGCGGATCGTGCGCCGGCATGATGGCGAGGTGTTTGCCACAAGCGTGATCCACCATGGCGCGACCTTCGAATTTACTCTGGGAACGCCGAACCCCTGCCCCCTATGAACAAGATCATTCTACTCATTGAGGACAATCCATACGATGAGGAACTCACCTTGATGGCGCTCGATAAAAACAACATTCTCAACGAGGTCGTCGTCGCCAGGGATGGCGAGGAGGCGTTGGATTTCCTCTTCGGAAGCGGCCCCGGGAGCGCGGCTGACCGCAAGCTCCTCCCCACCATCATTCTTCTCGATCTCAAGCTGCCCAAGGTGAGCGGGCTTGATGTGTTGCGGAAAATCCGTGCCGAGAGCCAGACGCAGTCGCTTCCGGTGGTCATCCTGACTTCATCGCAGGAAGATAAGGATTTGCTGGAAAGCTACTCGCTGGGCTGCAACAGTTATGTCCGCAAGCCGGTGGATTTCGCCATGTTTGTCGAGGCTGCCCGACAGTTGGGGCTTTATTGGTTGCTGCTCAACGAATGTCCGCCGGATCCCAATTGATTTCATGAATCGTAAGCCGCTGCGACTGCTGCTAGCAGAAGACTATGATGACGATGCCTTGCTGGTGTTGAATGCCTTGGAGCGCCAGGGATTCGAAACCGAGTGCACCCGGGTGATGGCAGCGGACGAGTTCCAGGCCGCCCTTCGGACCGCCCGTTTTGACATCATCCTCTGCGATCACGAGATGCCGGGATTCGGTGCCGCGGAGGCGTTCGAAATCTTGCGGGAAAGCGGCATCGACCTGCCCTTCATCATCGTGTCGGGAAACATCAGCGAAACCCTGGCCGTGGAAGCGATGAGAAACGGTGTCGCCGATTACATTCTCAAGGAAAATCTGATCCGGCTGGGTGTCTCCGTGGAGCGGGAAATCCGCGAGGCTGAAATCCGCCGCCAGAAGCGGCTGATCGACAGTTTCTCTCAGAGCCAAACGGAAGTGCTGGAGATGATCCTCAATCGGGTGCCGCTCATCGGAATTCTGGAACGGATTGTCGAAAGGGTGGAGAACCTCTCGCCCGACGAGGTGATTTGCTCGATCATGCTGGTGAATGCGGAAGGTACCCACCTGACCTTCGGAGCGGGGCCGCGCGTCCCAACCGAGTTTTCCAACCTTGTCAGCTCTGTCCCTATCAGCCCGGGGATGGGGTCATGTGGGACGGCCGCCGCCTTGGGCCAGACCGTCATCGTCGAGGATGTTTCCACCCATCCGGCATGGTCCAGCGTCCGTGAGGTCACCGCCAGAAACGGACTCCGCGCCTGCTGGTCGGTTCCGGTTTTCTCGTCGGACCAGCGGGTGATCGGAACGATGGGCGTCTATCACCCGGTGGTCTATTCGCCCACCCCCGAAGACCTCCGCTGGGTGGAGTCTGCGGCAAAGCTGGTGACACTGGCGATCGAGCGGGGGCGGGCGGCGGAAAAACTCCGTGAGAGCGAGAATCTGTTTCGCATCGCCAGCAAGGCCGCGCGCATCGGCGGTTGGACCGTGGATCTCCCAGAGATGAGGATCACCTGGTCGGATCAGGTGTGCGCCATTCATGAGGTGCCTGCCGGGACGGTCCCGGATTTGGAGGAAGCTTTGAACTTTTACGCCCCGGAATGGCGGGCACGGGTCGCCAAGAGCTTCGAAAAGTGCTGCGCGGACGGCACCGCTTTCGATGATAAAATGCAAATCATCACTGCTGGCGGCCATCGCGTGTGGGTGCGCTCGATCGGTGAGGCCATCCGCGATGATCACGGGGCGATCACCCGCATCCAGGGAGCGTTCCAAGACATCACCTATCAGAAGCAGGTGGAACAGGCCGAAGAGGCGAAACGCTCCAACGAGGTGCGTTATCTCGCCCAGCGCAACGCGTTGATCTCGCTCAATGGCAACGCCTCCCCGGAAGGTTCCGATCTGATGGCGGCCTTCCGGCGCATCACCGAAACCGCCGCGCGGACCTTGGTGGTCGCACGGGTCAACATCTGGAAGTTGACCGCGGACAAGGAGTTGCTCGTTTGCATCGATCAGTTCGATTCGGCTACCGGCGAACATTCTTCCGGCACGACGTTGGTCGCCGCCGAATACAAGAACTACTTCGAAACCTTGTCGCGCATGGAACTCATCGCCGCGGACGATGCCTGTGGCGATCCGGCCACCCGCGAGTTTTCCAAAGCCTATCTGGCTCCTAGCGGAATCTCGTCCACCCTCGATCTGCCGGTCCGCTTCGGCCGCGAGACGTGCTACTTCATCTGCAACGAGCACGCCGGACCGGTCCGGCATTGGACATCCGACGAGAAGACCTTCGCGATCGCGGTCGCCAACCACGTTTCCCTGGCCCTCGAAAGCCATGAACGGGCGCTCGCCCAGGATGAGGTCCTCCGGAGTCACGAGCGTTTCCAATCCGTGGCGGCCGCCACCAACGACACCATCTGGGATTGGAATCTCGAAACCGACGCATTCTGGTGGTACGACGAGGTTGCGAACCTCTACGGCAGATCGGCAGCCGACTCCGAAGCCAGCATCCATCTGTGGATCCGCCAGATCCATCCTGAAGATCGGGACCGCGTGGTGAATGGAGTTTACGCCGCCATCAGAAACGGGGAAACCCACTGGAGCGATGAATACCGTTTCCTCAGTGCGGACGGGTCCGTTGCCCATGTCAGGGACCGCGGAAGGGTGATGCGGGATTCCGATAACAAGGCGATCCGCATGGTCGGAGGGATGACGGATCTCACCGACAAGAAGGCCGCCGAGGTGGAGCTCACGCGTTCCCACCGCGCCTTGCTGATGCTCAGCTCGTGCAATGAAATGCTGGTCCGCGCCGATTCCGAAAGCGAGCTGCTTGCCGAGGCATGCCGCCTGGCGGTGGAGGTCGGAGGCTATCGAATGGCTTGGGTCGGATACGCCGAGGAAGACGGAGATCGACAGGTCATTCCCATGGCCCACGCCGGCGAGGAACTCGAGTATTTCTCGGAAATTAAAATCTATTGGTCCGAAGATCGGCCGACCGGAAGAGGTCCGGCAGGTCGCGCGATCCGCAGTGGCGAGGCCGTCGTCATCGAAGACTTGCTGGCGGACCCGTCATTCGCCTGTTGGGCGCCGCTTGCGGCAAAACGTGGCTACCGAAGCATCGTCTGCCTTCCCTTGCATGACAAGAAGCGCACGTTCGGAGTGCTCTGCCTCTACAGTGCCGAGGTCCAGCATGCCGGTGCGGATGAAATGAAGATGCTGCGGGAGATGTCCAACGACATCGCATTCGGCATCGAGAACATCCGCAGTCGTCAGGAGCGCCAACGCACCCAGGATGTCGTCATCAAGATCGCGCAGGCTGTCTCCAGCGGTGTGGGATCCGAGTTTTTCGACCTGCTGACACGCAATATGGTCGAAGCGCTTGATGCCCTTGGCGGTCTGATCGGCCGCTTCAATCCAGACGAGAATTCCATCGAGACCATCTCGTTCTTTTTCGCCGGGAGGCAGATGGACAACATCACCTACGGCCTTGACGGAACTCCCTGCGCGGATGTCGCGTCGGGAGAGATTTGCGTTTTCGAAAGCGCCATCCAGCAATTGTTTCCCAAGGATCATCTGTTGGTTGAATTCGGAATCGAGGCCTATGTGGGCATTCCTTTGTTAGAGCGGGGCCGTGCGGTCGCCGGCATCATGGTGGTGTTCTTCCCAGGTCCCTTGAAGGAGTCATCCCTGGTGGAATCGACGCTCAGGATTTTCGCCGCCCGGGCTGCGTCCGAACTGGATCGGCAGCAGGCTGAAGCCCGCATCCGCGAGCAGGCATCGCTTCTCGACAAGGCCCAGGATGCCATCCTCGTGCGCGACCTCGACCACAAGATCACCTACTGGAACAAGAGCGCCGAACGCCTTTACGGTTGGTCGGCGGACGAGGTGCTCGGGCGAAGCGTCCACGAGCTGCTCTATAAGGATCTGACCGCTTTCACGAAGGCTCAGGAGCATACCCTGCTCCGCGGCGAGTGGATGGGCGAGCTGCATCAGGTGGACAAGTTTGACCGCGAGCGCATCATCGGGAGTCGCTGGACCCTCGTCCGCGATGACCATGGCCAGCCGGAAAGCGTTTTTGTCCTCAACACCGATATTTCCGAGCAGCGCAAACTCGAACACCAGTTCCTCCGTGCCCAGCGCATCGAAAGCATCGGCACCCTCGCCGGTGGCATCGCCCACGACCTCAACAACATCCTCGCGCCCATTTCCATGGCCGTCGAGCTGCTCAAGATGCGCGTCACGGAATCCCGCTCGACCGAGCTGCTGGACACCATCGCCACCAGTGCCAGGCGCGGGGCCGAGATGGTCGGCCAGGTTCTCTCGTTCTCCCGTGGCGTGGAAGGCAGCCAGGTGGTGGTGCATCCGCTCCGGATCATCCGGGAAATCGAGAACATCCTGCGGGACACCTTCCTCAGAAAAACCGAGCTTGAGGTCGAGGCCAGCCGCGAGCTCTGGTTGATCCATGGCGATCCGACACAGCTTCACCAGGTGATTCTCAATCTCTGCGTCAACGCCCGCGACGCTGTTGAAGATGGTGGCAAGATCACGATCCGCGCCGGCAACGTCCAAATTGATGAATCCTTCGCCGCAATGAACCTCGAGGCCGAGAAAGGTCCACACATCTACATCGAGGTGGAAGACACCGGCGTCGGAATTCCAGCCGACGTCATGGACCGCATTTTTGATCCGTTTTTCACCACCAAGTCGGTCGGAAAGGGGACCGGTCTCGGTCTTTCCACCTCACTTGCCATCATCAAGAGCCATGGTGGTTTCATCCGGGCCACCAGCAAACCGGGCGAGGGAAGCCGGTTCAGGGTCTATCTGCCTGCCTTCCCCGAGATCATGGAGGCACTTTCGCCCAATCAGGATTCCAATCACCCGTGCGGCGACGGTGAGATGGTGCTCGTCGTTGACGATGAGAAACCCATCCGGGAGATGACCCGCAAGATGCTTGAGGCGTACGGCTACCGCGTCCTGCTTGCTTCGGATGGAGAGGAGGCCGTTTCCCTCTATGCCTCGCACCGGTTTGATATCCAGGTTGTGCTAACCGACATGATGATGCCCGGCATGGATGGAATCGCGACCATCGCAAGGATGATGAAAATCAATCCTTCGGTGAGGGTGATCGCCACCAGCGGCATTCACTCGAACAAGGATCTCGTCGATGCCGCCGGTAATGGGATCGGCTGGTTCTTGCAAAAGCCCTACACTGCGGAAGCGCTACTTTCCCTTCTGAGCGAGGTGATGGACGATGGCGTTGCCGTCGGTTGATGTGTTAGCCTTTCAAACTTGCACCTCCGGCCCCATCCACGAAAATGCACCTGTCCCTGTTTACCGAATCTCTCCCCTGATGCCTCCCACTCCTGTCATTACCCCGAATCTCCTGGTCGTTGACGATGATGAGACCATCCAACGTTTGCTGGTGATCGCCGCGCAGGACCTCGGTTGGCGTCCCGTTGCCGCTGTCTCGGGACAGGAAGGTTTCGACCTGCTGGATTCCGGCATCGAGGCCGTCATTCTCGACCACGGCCTCCCTGGCATGAACGGGCTCGAGACGCTGGTAAAAATGCGGAAAAAGTCCCCGCATGTCCCGATCATCATGCTGACTGGATTCAACGACGCCGAGACCGCCGTCCAGGCCTTGCGTGCCGGAGCCGATGACTACCTCACCAAGCCCTTCGAACTCAAGCGGCTCTTTGATCTCCTGCGCGAGGCGCGCGCCGGCCGCCGCAAATCTCCCGAGCCCGTCCGGGAGCGCCGGAAGGTCATCAACAATCTTGCCCTCCACAGTGAGAATCCCGAGCTCCGCCAGCTTCTCGGCCACCTGACCAAGGCGGCCCGCCTCCACTCCAATATTCTCCTCACCGGCGAGAGCGGCACAGGCAAATCCTTCTTCGCCCGCGAGATCCACCGCCTCAGTCCGCGGGTTGCGGAGGAATTCATCACCGTCAGTTGTCCCGCGCTGCCTCGCGAACTCCTCGAGTCCGAGCTCTTCGGCCACGAGCGAGGTTCCTTCACCGGAGCCACCGCCTCCCGCGCCGGGCGCTTCGAGCAAGCATCCAAGGGAACCATCTTTCTCGACGAAATCGGAGACCTTCCCGCAGGCCTCCAGCCGAAGCTGCTCAATGTTCTCCAGGATCGCGAGTTCTTCCGCGTCGGCGGCAGCAAGCTTCTCAAGACCGACGCCCGCGTCATCGCCGCCACCAATGTGGATCTCCGTCGTCGCGTCGAGGAAGGCACATTTCGTGAGGACCTCTATTACCGGCTCAACATCATCGAACTCCGCATCCCCGCCCTCCGTGAGCGGCGTGAGGACATCCCCGCGATCACCCACACCATCCTCAACCAGATCGCCGCCCGCCGTGGGGTCGAGGGGTGGGATCTAACTGCCGACGCCAAGGATTTGCTCCACGATTTCGCATGGCCCGGCAACGTCCGGCAGCTCGAAAACGTCCTCGAACGCGTCACCGCCTTCGCCGAGGATCACCTTCTCCAGGCAGAAGATTTCATCACCTTGCTCAGCGACCCGCGGGATGCCGCGCCCGGCGTCGTCCCGGTAAGCCGCGGACTCACCCTTCAGGAAATCGAGCGTGACGCCTTCATCCAGACCTATCTCCGCACCGGCAAAAACAAGGCGAAAACCGCCCGCGAACTCGGCATTTCCGAACGCTCCGTCTATAACCTGCTAGGCCGTCACGGCGTGAAATGACTTCTTCATCGTCTGGCGGTGCCCGGAGTCCAAGCTTCAGGAACGCCGCAGGAATAGATTCGGATGAAACCCATTGCCTTGAAAACGCGGGATCACCCTCACCATCTGGTCTTCGACCGCGTTAGCGGTCAAGGATGGTAGCCGTGGACTTCAGTCCACGGTTAGATTTCCGCAGGAATCTTGTCGCGTAGCGACATGGGAATCCCCGGCTATCGGTGCCGGACACCATTCCCCAGGCGAGATCGATTTTGCGCCATTGCAAGAACAGCATCCTGAAAATGGCTACCGGGCGCTGCCTTCTGAAGCTGACCCGGCAAATGGGGTAGGATTTTCCAGTGTCGCTACGCGACACGGCCCCCACGGCGGCATGACCATGGGCTGAAGCCCATGGCTACCATCCGTGACCGCGACGCGGTCAAAGATGGCGCACCATGCAATACCCAGTTGATTCATGAGCCGTCCTAACACTTCGCGTTTTTCAGCGCCACGGCACACGCCTTGTAGTTCGGCTGCCGCGAGTGCGGATCAAACGATGAGTGGGTCAGCCGGTTCACCTCCGGATAATGCATGGGAATGAAGATTTGTCCCTGTTGCACCGTCGGTGCCAGATAGACGGCTGCGGTCAGCTCCCCACGGCGGGAGCGGACCGTCACGGAGTCGCCATCCTTCAAGCCATGTTTCCGGGCATCCGCCGGGTGAAGTTCCAGATAAACGTTTTCCGGATAGAGTTTGCGCAGGATGTCTGACTTGGCCGTGCGCGTCTGGGTGTGCCATTGGCTGCTGGTGCCGCGGCCCGTTAGCATGAGGAACGGGTATTCCGGATCCGGTGCTTCGGGCAAGGCGGCGGG
>Ga0163144_10014854_pt1 | contig 16123 bp, 15 predicted proteins | sample OliLak19BULKMAT1_FD_123175 | JGI IMG/M metagenome (GOLD analysis project Ga0163144, IMG submission 123175) | Freshwater microbial mat bacterial communities from Lake Vanda, McMurdo Dry Valleys, Antarctica - Oligotrophic Lake LV.19.BULKMAT1 | ecosystem: Environmental > Aquatic > Freshwater >... | reverse complement strand
GGGCCTTACCGAAGGTACTCTACGAATCGGCCAGGTTCGCGGCAATCTCGCTGTTCTGCATCGGCACCGCCTCGGCCTTCGGCTGGCTGCTCGCCTATTTCCACATTCCGCAGGTCTTCGTCGACTGGGTCTCGGGCTGGGGCGGCGGGCCGATCAGCGTCGGTTTCATCATTGCCGGCGCGTTCCTCGTAATCGGCTGCTTCATCGATGCGATCCCGGCGATCATCATCCTCGGTACCATTCTCGCGCCACTTGCCATGAGCGTCGGCATGCATCCGATCCATTTCGCCATCATCGGCGTGATCTCCATCGCCTTCGGGCTGGTGACGCCGCCCTATGGCCTGTGTCTCATGATCGCGTGCGCCATTGGCAAGGTTACGATTCGAGAGACACTGAAAGAGGTGCTGATGCTGCTCATCCCGATGCTCGGCGTGCTTTGTTTCGTGATCCTGTTCCCCGAGGCGATCCTCGCGCTGCCGCGCTGGGTCATGCCGACGTTCGTCAAATGAAGGAGGGCCATGCCTTGATCTCAGTGCGACCTTCGGAAGGATGCTTGGGTGCTCAGATAGCGGGCGTCGACTTGTCGCAGCCATGGTCGGACGCGACCTTCGGCGAAGTGCGCGAGGCTTTGCATGAGCATCACGTAATAGTCCTGCGCAACCAGCCCGCGTCGCTTCCGGCCGAGAGCTTCCTCGATTTCGCAGCCCGTTTCGGCCGCCCCGAGCCGCACGTGCTCGACCAGTTCCATCACCCGACTCATCCGGACATCCTGATCCTGTCCAACGTGAAGAAGGACGGCAAGCCGGTCGGACTGGCCGATGGCGGCACCTACTGGCACACCGACTATTCCTATCTCGAGGTGCCCGCCCGCGCGACGCTGCTGTATTCGATCGAGGTGCCGGCGGAGGGCGGCGACACGCTGTTCTCGGATCAAGAGCAGGCGTATGCGGATCTGCCGGAGACGACCAGGCGCCGGATCGACGGGCTCGTGACGCTCAACCTCTACGGCAACCGGGACGACCTAGATCCCGTTTCCCGCACCATTGCCTATCCGCTCACGGACGAGCAGAAGGAGCAGCGCAGCATCTCCGTGATCCGGCATCCCCTGGTGCGCCGCCACCCTTACACAGGCCGCAAGGCGTTGTATTCGGTGTCCGGGACGTCTTTCGCCATCGAAGGCATGCCCGACGGCGAAGCCCTGGCGTTGCTGCGCGAACTGGCCGCGCACTCGACTCAGGCGGAATACCGGTATCGGGTGAGCTACGGCGTGGGGGACGTGGTGGTGTGGGACAACGCCTCGGTCCTGCATTCAGCCACCCTGACCAACCCGCGCTATCCCCGCACCCTGTGGCGGATCACCACGAAGGAAGCCGAACGACCGGTGGTCTAGCCATGGTCTGGCCAGGCCCAGCGCACGCCCGGCGTGGATCCGCTGCTTTTGCAGAATCCCTTTGCCACCGGTGCATTGAACGCGCACAATCGCGCGGTCGGAATCTTTGTCGGTCAGTCCTCAAGTCCCTCCTTCGGTCCTCTGCGTCCGTCTCGGATGCACTCTGCAGGCTCTCCCGATCAGTGATTTGATGCCGCGCGCGGGTCCGCGCACGGCCACTCCTCCGGGGGAAAGTTAATGGCTTCAGGCACGGTAAAGTTTTTCAACGCGACCAAGGGTTTTGGTTTCATCGCTCCGCAAGATGGCTCGAAAGACGTTTTCGTGCACATATCTGCCGTCGAGCGCGCCGGGCTCACCACGCTGGCCGAGAATCAGCAGGTCTCCTTCGATACCGAAGCTGGCCGTGACGGACGCGTGTCCGCTGTCAATCTGAAGCCGCTCTGAGCGCCGCTCCAGGCGCGCTTCGCAAGACCCTTCCCTGCCGGGCGCCCGTCGCGCTGCCCGGCTCGTTTCCATTGGGCGGCCCGGATGTAACCGGTCGCCCCCCATCCTGAGGAACAAGACATGGCGAAGGAAGAAGTCGTTGAACTCGAGGGTGTCGTGAACGAGGTGTTACCCAACACCATCTTCCGCGTCACGCTCTCCAATGGCCACGAAGTCACGGCCTACGCATCCGGAAAGATGCGCAAGCACCGCATCCGGATCCTCGCGGGCGACCGCGTCACCCTGGAGATGTCGCCCTACGATTTGTCGAAGGGTCGGATCAGCTTCAGGCACAAGGACGAACGGCCCGGGCCTGCGATGGGCCAGAGACCCGCGCAGATGCGGGCGCGTTAACCTCCGCTCCGGCGCAACAGGGCCGGAACAGACGACGGCGCCGTGAGGCGCCGTTGTTCATTCCGGGAATCCGCGCGCGTCAGTCGTTGATCGACACGACCGCTACCGCATAGGCGCTCAGCGTCAATCGCATGCCTGCGGCCCGCGCTTGCCACGAACCCTGGAACTTCCCCGGCGCCGTGGTGGCCGTTGCGAAGCTGCCTTCATCGAGCATCAGCGCGAACGTCTTGCCGCTGGCGCCGGATAGCGACACCGTCTGCTTGTCGGCGGTCAGGTTGGCCAACCAAAGGATGGTGCCGCCCCTACCGCGGTAGGCGAGACTCGCGACCTTCGCGGGCATCGATGAAGTGGCTGCTACCAGCTTGGCACCCGCCGCGCGCGCCAGCCCGCTCACCACGTGGTAGTCAGGATAGACGGCCGGGCCTTCGAGCGCGTCGAAGTACGGTTGCGCGTAATCCGTCTTGCGATAGATGAACCCGAGCGGACCGGTAGGTGCGCCGACCGTGATCGTCTCGACGCCTTCACGCGCGAGCGTCGCGATGTACGCGAGCATCCAGGATGCGCCGAACAGGCCGCGCTGCCGCGGGTCCATCTTCGCCAGGCACACGCGTTCGTTGCGCGGGTTCGGCGTGTGGGTGGCGCCGTGTGGGTTGTCCCGGCAACCGATGGCGCTCGGACCCACGCGATGCGGCGTCTTGCCGATGAAAGCGCGCGCGGTGGCGATCTGCCAGGGCAACGCCTCGTGCGTCTCCATGACCGAGCGATCGTCCGCCGCATGCACGATCGGGCAGGTGGTATTGGTGACGAAATCGAGCAGTTCGGCAGCCGGATGCTTGCGGTTGAGTTCCGTGAAAAACGAAAACATCCCGCCGCCCAGTTTGATGCCGGGGAACGCCGATCGGGCCGCGGCGTACAGTCTGTCGAGCGGCGGTGCCGGAGGGCGTGCGCCCGCGGGCAGCACCGATTTCAGATCGCCGACCGGGCAGACCGCCACGGCGGACAGGTTGAGTCCGGATTCCTTCACGAGCCGGGCGACGCCGGCCAATTCTTCGGCGTACTGGTCGAGGCTCGCGACGACGATCTCGAGCACGCAGTCGGCGCCGGTCTGGTCGCACAGCAAACGGTAGCCGTAGAGCTCGGTCGAACCGTGCTTCGCGCGCGGATCGAAACGACACACGAGGAGCTTCGGGGCGATACCTTTCAGCAGATCCATGCGGGCCGCTGCAGGTCCGATCTCTTCAGGGGGCATGCCGAGTCCGACAGGCGGCATGGCACTGCGCGAAACGGCACCGAGCTTCACTTCGATGCTTCCCGCGGTTGCCGCCTTCGATGCCTTCGGTACCTCGGGCGCAAGCGAGAACCGGATCGACTGCTTCACGGCCTCGCCCGCCTTCAGGGTGTAGGGCCAGGGCAACGCGAGCGGGCGTACGTAGGTCTTGAATGAAGCGTCGGTCCAGTTGCGATGGTCCTCCATCTCCCACGTGTCGCCTTCCATGCGAACCGAGGCCTTCACACCCGGCAGTACTTCGTGAGTGAGCGCGCGGATGTTCAGGAACGGCTGAACCGGATTCACCCGTTTCGGGAATTCCGCACGTTCGGTCGTTCCGTCCACGTGCTCCACTTCGACTGCGTGGCCAACCACACCTTCGAGCGGATGCAGGACGACGAAGCCGGTGCGCGCGGTGAGGAAGTCCGCCTTGGCCACCGCCGTGCCCTTGAAGTCCAGACTTCCGTCCGCGCGGCCCTCGATCACGATGTCGAAGGCGATCTCCATCGGCCCACGGCCGCAGACCGCGTGGTACGACACCGAGAAGCCATCGGCCCGTTGGTCGATTGCGAGTTCGCTCAGCTTCGGGACGTAGGTGCCCCAGTTCTCGTCGCGCACGAGAAACGCCAGCGCGCGCACCGCCTCGACGCCATTCACCTTCAGATAGCGCAGCGCGCCATTGTCCAGTTCCACGGTGAGCGGTCCCGCGGTCAGGATGCGGCCGGGCGCATCCGGCTGTTCCGTGCCGCAAAGTGCGATGGCGCGCGAGATGACTGATCCCTTCATGCTGCTCCCCTATTGAATGACCTTCTCGGTGGAAGGCTCGATGATCAGCGCGCGGTTCATGTCGATCGCCAGTTCGATCGGCTCGCCGGGTTGCGACACGTCGTGCGCCTGGAGTTCGGCGATCGCCTCGGTGCCGCCGAGGCGGAACGTGGCATAGGTGCGTGCGCCGGTCGGTTGGACCAGGTCGATGGTGGTCGCGCAGCGGGTGACGCCTTCGCGCGAATCGCCGTCGCGGGCACGGCTGATGTGCTCCGGGCGCAGGCCGAGCACGATCGGTTTCCCAACCCAGGACGCCAGCTTCTCCTGCCGCGCGTTCGGCAGCGGCAGCACCGCGCTCTCGCCGATTCGCACCGCCAGGCGTCCGGCCACGGACGAAATTTCGGCCGCCGCGAAGTTCATCGCTGGCGAGCCGAGGAAGCCGGCCACGTATTTCGTCTCGGGCCGTTCGTAGAGATCCAGCGGCGAGCCTTGCTGCTCGATCCTGCCGTCGCGCAGGAGCACGATGCGGTCGGCCATGGTCATGGCCTCGATCTGGTCGTGGGTGACGTAGATCATCGTCTTGCCTAGTTCGAGATGGAGGCGTTTGATCTCGCCCCGCATCTCGTCGCGCAACTGGGCGTCGAGATTAGACAGCGGCTCGTCGAACAGATACAGGCGCGCGTTGCGCACGATTGCGCGTCCGATCGCGACGCGCTGCAGTTGGCCGCCCGACAATTGTCGTGGGTAGCGCTCGAGCAGATGATCGATGGCGAGCATCTGCGCCGCACGTTTCACCTTCGGCCCGATCTCGCCCGAAGGCGTCTTGCGCGCGCGCAGGCCGAACGCGATGTTGTCGAACACCGTCATGTACGGATACAGCGCGTAGTTCTGGAACACCATCGCGATGTCGCGATCCCGCGGCGGTGCGTCCGTGACGTCGCTGCCCCCGATCTCGATGCTGCCCGAGTCCGCATCCTCCAGGCCCGCGATGGTCCGCAGCAGCGTGCTCTTGCCGCAACCGGACTGGCCGACGAGCACGGTGAATTCGCCGGCGGGTATTTCGAGGTCGACGCCTTTCACGGCATGGACGTTGCCGTAGAACTTGTCGAGAGCCGTGATTCTCAGATCGGACATGATTTCAGCCTTTGACGGCGCCGAGAGACATGCCGCGCACGAGATAGCGTTGCATGAAGCCCACGATGATGAAGATCGGCACGGTGCCCAGTACCGACATCGCGGAGATCTTGGCCCAGAAGTTGGATTGACCGCCGAAGTAGTGCGTCACCTGCACCGTGTAGGTCGACACTTCGGTGCGCGTCAGCACCAGAGCGAAGATGAAGTCGTTCCAGGCGAACACGAACGTGAAGATGGCGGTTGCGAACAGTCCGGCGCGGCACATCGGAAATACGACCTTCCACAGCACCTGCCAGCGGGTGCAACCGTCCACCAGTGCGGATTCCTCGAGCGCCTTCGGGATGTCGTTGACGTAGCCTCGCATCATCCAGATGACGTAGGGCAGGTTGAATGCCGTGTAGAGCAGGATCAGTCCTACGTAGGTATCAACCAGCTTCAGCCACACGTACAGCAGGAAGATCGGAAACACGACGGCGATCGGCGGCACCATCCGCTGCGAGATGATCCAGTTGGCGAGGTTCTCGCCGCCGGTGCGGAAACGCGCCAGGCTGTACGCGCAAAGCGTACCCAGGAACATGGCGAGCCCGGTGCTCACGCTCGCGACCACGAAACTGTTCCACACGGTGATCGTATCGCCGTCCTTGAACGGCACCGCGTAGTTGTCGAACTGGAGCTGGCCGGGCCACCACTTGGGCGGAAAGGCGAAGATCTCTTCGGCTGTCTTGAACGAGATCATGAACAACCAGTAGATCGGGAACAGGAAGAACACCGTGATGGCGATCGCGACGGCGAGACGCAGTGCGAGCTTCAGTCGACGGCGTTGCTGGAGCTTCATGGCTTTCCCTCACCCTCGGTCCCTGTCCCGGAGGGAGAGGGAGGCAAAGGCCCCGACAGGTTGGGGATGCGACCCGCGGTTCGCCGCCAAGGGATCGCCGCCCCATCGATCGCTTCCGCGGTCAGATCCCCATCTTGCGCTGAGGCCCCTCTTCCTCGCTGCAGCGATCCCCTCGCCGGGTCGCTCATCGCGCCAGCTCCACTCGTTTCAAGGCCAGCATGACGACCACCGACAGCAGCACGATGATCAACAGCGCCACCGCCGCGGTGAAGCTCGTGTCGAATTGCTGGAAGCCCTTGACGTAGGCAAAGATGGAGATCGTTTCGGTCATGGTGCCGGGACCGCCTCGGGTCAGCGCCCAGATGATGTCGAACAGTCGGAACAGGTCCAGTCCGCGGATCAGGATCGCGATGGCCATCACCGGCCAGATGGCGGGCAGGACGATCTTGAAGAAGGTGCGCCACCAACCGGCGCCATCGATCGAGGCAGCCTCGAGTTGCGAACGATCCACGGCCGACAGCGCGGCGAGCAGCAGCAGGAACATGAACGGTGTCCACTGCCAGACCTCGGCGACGAGGATCGCCGGATAGACCAGATTCGGCTTGATGGTCCACAGCAGAGTGGTTTCGTGACCCGCGATCCAGCCGATGATCTGGTTGATCGGTCCGAAGCGATTGTCGAACATGAGCGACCAGGTCGCGCCCGCCACGATCGGTGAAATCACCACGGGCAGCACGAGGAGCGCGATGAACACCTGCCGGCCCGGTATCCGATCGATGAAGAGTTGCGCCATGGCGAGACCCAATACCAGTTCGATGGGCAGCGCGACGACCGTGAAGATCACGGTGTGGAGCAACGCCTCCCACATCCGTGTGTCGCCTATCATCAGGCGATAGTTGAGTAGTCCCTGGAACGACGTGTCCATGTCCGTCATGGTGATGTTCTGGAAGCTCACCATGATCAGGTAGACCAGCGGAAAGACGCCGATCAGGAGCAGGACGAAGATCGACGGCGCGACCAGGAAATACTTGAAGCGGCGATCCCTGATGCCTGCCGGGGTCCGGGTGGCGGCTGCCAATGCTTGCTCCGATCCGTCTGTCGTTGTCGTGACACCGAAAAAGAGGCGGGCACCCAGCCCGCCTCTTGCGTTACGGTTCCGCGCCGAGCGCGGCGACGGCCCGGAGGCGAACTCCAGGTCTGCCGCGACGGGGCTACTACTTCGGATACGCGCCCGACTTCGCGGCCCAGGCGTTATAGACCGCCTTCTGCTTGTCGACACCGACACGCTGCGTAACGTCATCCCACTGCCTGGCGATGTCGTCGAGGATCTTCTTCGGATCCTCGCCGGCCCACAGGCGGCTGATGCCCTGACGCAGCGCCTCTTCGTACTTGTCGGTCTGAATCAGCGACAAGTCCAGCAGCCCGGTCTTCGACGCGGCCTGCAATGCCGCGAGGTAGTCCTTGGCGTCCGGCCACAGTTTCAGATAGGCGGGGTTGGTGAAGTGCGAGTCGCGGAACGGATCGCGCAAGGCATAGGGCAACTGCACCCGCTGGTTCGAGATTTCCTCGCTGTTCAGCCACTGGATGAACAGGTAGGCCGCTTCCTTCTGCTTGCTGGTGGAAGCGACGGACAATGCGAATCCGGCTGCAAGTTGGGGGTGCCCGCCCGGCGGAAGCGTGTAGCCGACCTTGCCGGCGATCCTGGATTTCGGCACCCACGACAGCGCTTTTTCGTCGGCCAGGTAGCCCGCTGCGAACCGGCCGTAGGGCGGCCACGAGATCGTCATCGCGCTCTTGCCTTCGAGGAACACCGCGAGGTTCTCGACGAAGCCGAACTTCTCCACGCCCGGCGGCATGAAACGATTCTCGTTGCGCCATTCGGTGAGGACCTTCACGCCGGCGGGGCCGTTGATGGCCGCTTTCATGTTTGCATCGAAGAACTTGCCGCCTTCATTGCGGAAGCGCTCCTGGAACATGAAGTTGCCGTAGCCCGATTCGCGGAACATCGCAGCGCCGTAGATGCCTTCGGACTTGAGCGCCTCGGTGAAGAACGAGCCGATGTCGTCGAACTGCTTCCAGGTCTTGGGTGGCGCCAGGTCGTAGCCGTGCTTTGCCTTGAACGCCTTCTTCAGATCGTCGCGGGCGAACAGATCCTTGCGGTAGTAGAAGATGAACACGTCGCCGTCGTCGGGGAAGCCATAGATCTTCCCGTTGACCATCATCTGATTGTCGCGATAGGTCGCCGCGATCGTCTTCAGCTCGTTGCGATAGCCGTACTTGTCGACATAGGCGTCGAGCGGTTCGAGCACGCCGGCCTGAACCAGGTCGGGCATCCACGCCGGGATCACGTTGAGCGCGTCGTACGCACCGGTGCCCGCGCGGAACTCCTGCATGATCTTGGTGAACATCTCGGAGACGGGCGCTTCCACGACCTTGACTTTGCAGCCCGTCAACTGCTCCCACTTCGGCCCGGAGAAATTGAGCGGGTCGAGCGACTGCAGGCCCGCTTCCCAGACGATGGTGATGGTCTTGCCGCCGGCGCACAACGGCTTCGCCGCATCGACAGCGCGCTGTGCGGCGCTTTGTGCCGAGGCGCCCGCAGACCACGCGAGCACGGTGGCAGCGAGGAGGGCGGGCAGCGCGCGGCGCAAGGCGCGCAGCGGCTCCGCCCCAGGGAGCTCATGCATCATGGAAGGTTCCTCCTGAATTGTAGTTTTGTGAAAGGGGCGCTTCGCAGCCCCCGCGCCTCGCGGCCGCTGGATTATGTGGAAGCGCTCGGAGTCAGGCAAGCCGCTACCGCGTGCTGCGCTGCAGCAGATTGCCGGGGATGCAACGCTCATGCGGCGAGCCGGCCGCCCCGGTATTCTCGCGACCATGCAATGCGTTTGCCCCTCTCCGGGCAAGCCATTCGCCCATCCTCGAGCGTGCATCGATCGGAAGGTTCGCTCCGATCCGGATTCATGTTCGCGCGGCTCGCGTATCACATGAAACTTGAATCCCGGAGGGACACGACCCATGAAGGATATCGGCCAGGCTGCGCTGCTGCTCGCGGAACATCGGCTGGCACTCGACCCGATCGACGCCTTGCCGGAGGAGTTTCGGCCGGTCGACGAAATGCAGGCCTATGCGGTCCAGGACGAGGTGCATCGCCAGCTCACCTCGCGTGGCCTCGGCGCCGTGACCGGCCACAAGATCGGCTGCACCACATCGGTGATGCAGGCGTTCCTCGAGATCGATCACCCGTGCGCCGGTGGCGTATTCGAGCGCACGGTGTATCGCAGCCCGGCGATCGTGGCTCACGGGGGATTCGTCCGGGTGGGCGTCGAGTGCGAGATCGTCGTGCGCCTGGGGCAGGATCTGCCGCCGCGCGGCGCTGCGTATGTCCGGGCCGACGTCGGGGCGGCCGTGGCGGCCTGCATGGCCGGAATGGAGATCGTGGATGCCCGCTACGTCGACTATGCGAAACTCGATACCCCCACGCTGATCGCGGACGATTTCTTCGATGCCGGTTGCGTGCTCGGCGCGGAGCTCGCCGATTGGGCCAGGCTCGACCTGAGCGCTCTCGAAGGCGTCACCACGATCAACGGTGCCGAAGCAGGTCGCGGTCGCGGCGCCGACGTGATGGGGCATCCGCTCGAGGCGCTCGCGTGGCTCGCCAACCTGATGTCGCGGCGCGGCCGAGGATTGCGCTCAGGCGAGTTCGTCTTCACCGGCAGCGTGGTCGAGACAAAATGGCTCGCCCCCGGTGATCACGTGATCATGGACATCGAAGGCCTGGGCCGGGTCGAGGCAACCTTCTCCAAGTGAACCGGCGTGCAACGTGCTTCGCTCCATCGCATTGACCGACAGGGCAGACCCATGAAGATCCGCTTGGTACTGCTTGCCACCGTGTTGGCGAGCGTCGCCTGTTCGACCGCATCCGCGGAGATCTATCGCTGGACCGACACCGAAGGCCGCATCGTCTATTCCGACGCGCCACCGAAACAAGGCAGGGCGAAATCGGTCCGATCGGAGACCAACGTGGTATCCCCGCCAGCGCCCGCCGCTCCGGTCGAACGCAAGGCAGTGCTCGCGGGCGAGAAGGTCAAGCTGTACACCACGGCCTGGTGCGGCTACTGCAGGAAGGCACGGGCCTATCTCAAGTCGCGCAACATCCCGTTCGAGGATGTCGACGTGGAAACGACGCAACGCGGCAAGCGCGAGTTCGAAGCGATCAACGGCCACGGCGTCCCGGTGATTTTCGTGGGCGACCGACGCATGGATGGCTACGACCAGGGCGGTCTCCAGGAGATGCTGACGGCGGCCGGCTGGTAACTTCGCGCGGTCGTCCGGTCGCATCGTATCGGGCCGTTTGCCGGGCTTCGAGTTGCACGATGGACAGCGCTGCCTTCGTCCACGAGCGCCATGCACTGGCGGCTGCCGAGCCGGCACCGAGCCTCGCCTGTCTCGACTCTGACGGCGCGGTCCGGTCGATGGTTGGGGTGCCCACGCGCCCTGGCTATTGCTACACTTCAGTCGTCGCGAGGCTTGCGAACGAGGCGGCAAGGCGCCGTCCCGGGCCCGCGCGGGAGACAGACATGGCCAAGGGTCAGCTACGCAGCAACAAGGAAACGAAAAAACCGAAGAAAGCCAAGACGCCGGCAGCGGCTCCGGTATCTCCGTTCGCGGCGAATGCCGGCGCGAGCGCGGCAGCCGCAGAACGCAACAAAAAGAAGTAGCCGTACGGGCCCGGGCGACCGGGCCCTTGAAGGGATCGTTCACCGGGTCGCGGGGTGAGGAGCGTGCCCAGGATCCGGTAGAAGTGCAGACGCCTGCGGTGGGCGTGGCCTGCCCGCCTCTGCGCATTCGCTTCGTCACCGCACCGGCAGTGCGAGCCTTCGAGGTGCGCGGGCTCGGCAACGAGTGTCTGGTGCTCGGTCCGTTTCGTCATCGCGTGTTCGCGGAGGACGGAAGCGCGGCCTGGCGAATGTCTGGCGAGAGCGCAGCCGACTGGGTCGAGCCGGCGCAAGCGGGCAGGCACCTGCAGGGGGCGGTGCTGGCCGCCGGAGGACGCGCGTTTCCTCGAGCATCCCGGCTACGACCTCGCAGAGTCGGTGGTGTCGATATACGCCGGCCTTGGCCCGCGAACCACGTCCTTCGCCGTCACGGGCCTGTCCTGCGATTCGCCCGGCTCCACGCCTGGCGCCACATCCTGCGAGGCTGCGCCGCGACAACAATGAAAAAGAGCGGCCCGAAGGCCGCCCTTTTCACCGCCGTTGCCGGCTGGCGATCAATACAGAACGATCGGGTTGCCCGGAGAGCCCGTGGCGCCGATGATCTTGAGCGGCGCCCAGATGAAGGCACCTTCGTAGACCTTGGCGTCGATCAGCGACTTGGTGTCGACGTTCTCCAGGTTCCAGATGCCGCGCTGTGGCTGCAGGTAGGTGTGGCATGGCACGGCGAAGCCGTCCTCCTCGCCGCCGGGCTGCGCGTCGTTCGCGGAGGTGTCACCCAGGGTCAGGGCGATGTTCTTCTCGGCGAAATACTTGCACGCGCTGATGCCGTAGCCGGGCTCGCCTTCGGCGAACTTGGCACGGGCGGCAGCACGCTGAGCGCTGTCCATCTTCTTGTAGCGGTCGTTGCTCCAGGTGTTGCCCTGTCCGGTGTGGACAGCGACGCAGTCGCCCTTGCCGATCTCGGCCAGGTTTTGCGCCTTCACGATCGCCTTGACGTCATCGGCTGTGACGATGCCGATATCCCCGCTTTTCTTCGGAATGGGCAGCATCTCCTCCGATGCCGACAGCTTGCCTTGCGACTTGCGGTAGGCCACGGCATCGAGCACCACGAGGCGGCACACGAATCCGAGTTCGCCCACATGTTCCACACCGAGCGGGCCCATGCCGAACACCCTGCCGCCAGCACCGCGGTCGTACGAATCCCACGAGATGCGCTTGTTGTAGAACATCGGACCCTTGCTGGTATTGATGCCGATGTGGCCGGGGCCGTCGAACTGGGTCTGGATCTGGCCGATTTCCGTGGTGACAAGTTCGTCGTGGTAGACCAGCGCATTCTTGCCGAACGGACCGCCTGTGGGCGTACCGGGAATGCTCATCTGCCAGCCGCGTGGGCCGAACGCCGGCGCTTCCCGGTGATAGTACTTGCCGATAGTGATGCTCTTGAACTGCTTCACCAGCGCCAACGCCTTCTTGATCTGGGCTGAATCCTTCGTGTGGTTCGCGGAACCGGCACGGTCTTCGGGGCCCCACTGATTCGTGGGCCAGTCGCTGTTTTCCTGCGGGCCGGGAACGACTTGCGCCATAGCGCATGTTCCCATCGCCAGCAAAGCACCGCCCACGGCTGCCGTAAGGGTCAACCTATTCATACTCTCTCTCCTCGGATTTATTTGTCGGTCTGTCGGTCGGGATCGCGAGTTGTCGTTCTCGCGTGAGCCCCGAAGAAAACAGTGACACAGAATCCCCTTCAGTTGCAAGTGAAACTACCGCTCGTTTACAGTATCGACGAGCGCGGAGCACATCACCGCGCGCATCGAGATGTGTTCGCGAGACAAGCGGTGGCAAGGTACTGTTGCATTGCCTTGCGGGTTCGAACAATTGGTGCGGCGCAAGACGGAGATCGAGCATGATCAGCGAAAGGCAGGTCGCGGGGTACCGCGAAGATGGCTACGTCGTCGTAGAGGACGTCATCGGTCCGGAATTGCTTCAGCGCATGACCCGTGTCATTGCGGAGTTGACCGAAAAGGCGCGCGGCGTCACGACGCACACGGACGTCTACGACCTGGAACCCACGCATTCGCCGGCGGCACCTCGGGTGCGGCGCATCAAGAAGCCGCACCTGGTCGACCCGGTCTTCGGCGAAGTGCTGAAGACTCCGGTGGTATTGGACGTGCTGCGCAAGCTCCTCGGTCCGAACGTGCGCCTGCACGGTTCGAAGCTCAATCTGAAATCGCCGAAATACGGGTCGCCGGTCGAATGGCATCAGGACTGGGCGTTCTATCCGCACACCAACGACGACATCCTGGCGATCGGAGTCATGTTGGACGACGTGGCACTGGAAAACGGTCCATTGCTCGTGATGCCCGGCACCCACAAGGGACCGACCTACGATCACCATGCCGACGGGCGCTTCTGCGGCGCGATGGATCCGGCCGCGGCCCCGCTCGATTTCTCGAAGGCCGTGCCCTGCCTCGGACGGGCGGGATCGGCGTCGTTCCATCACGTGCGGCTCTTGCACGGCTCCGCTCAGAACACATCGGATCGTTCGCGCCTGTTGCTGTTGTACGAATGCACGGCGGCAGACGCCTGGCCGCTGGTGAACTTCACGACGCTCGACGAGTTCGACGGCCGCATCATGTTCGGGGAGCCGACGCTCGAACCTCGCCTCGTGGATGTTCCCGTGCGCATGCCGCTCCCGCCCGCGTTGAACCCCGGGTCCATCTACGAGAATCAGACGGCGGCGCGCGCGCGCTACTTCGCCGTCACCGAGCCCGCTTCCTGACACCGATCGCCGGGAGCGTATTGCCCTGCGCCTCCGTGCGGCCCAGCGCACGCGAGATCGACGCGGACGTGTCGCGCAGCGCGGCGCGAGCCTGCGCCACCGAGACGACAGTGTCCCGTTGCCGCACGTGGACGACGTTCACCGCGCCGACCACGCCGAAGTGGTCGAAGATCGGAAAACAGATGTCGGTGACGCCGGGCACGGTGTCGCTGGGCCCCTCTTCATAGCGTTGCGTACGGATTGCATCGAGACGGCCCTCCAGCGCCGCGATGCGGGCCTTCGACGGCCGTGCGGATCCGAGCAGTTCGGTCATGAGCTGCGGCAGCCGCTCCGGCGCCTGGAACGCGGTGATGACGCGCGCCGAGGCGCGATCGTCATGGAATGCGAAGTGCGCGCCCGGACGCACCGAGTAACCGATCGGGTCCGGGGATTCCACCCGCGCGAGCACGACCAGCCGCTTGTCGTGATGAACGCTGAGGTGGTTCGACTGCCGCACGTTGCGTGCGAGCGCCTGCAGGTGCGGCACCGCAACATCGAGCAATCGGTCGACCGGAGGATGCAAGTGCGCCAGTTCGAACAGGCGCAGCGTCAGCAGGTAAGTGCCGTCCGCGCGCCGGGCCAGATAGCCTCGGCGGACCAGCACGTCGAGCATTCGGAAGATCTCGGTCGCGGTGCGTTCCAGCGCTCGCGCGATCTCCTGCAGGGAGAGCCCATGTTGCTCCGCCGCAAGCAATTCGATGACGTCGAGCCCCTTCTCGAGGGCAGGCGCGCTGTAGCGCCCATCTTCGATTTTCGCTGTTCGGCGCATTGACATGAGGCCTCGCGGTTTTTATATTTGAAATGGTATTTCATAAACAAAACGATGTCGCTTGGGCAGTTCTTGAACCGATGTGCGGCAAGGGTCAGCTGGACAGCGGAGCGAGAGGAGAGCACGCATGGTCGGCACGGATCGATCCCGATCCAGGCCGATGCACTACCCAGCCGGAGGCGGGCACCGTCCGCCCCACGCACAGGAGGAGAGAACTCATGAAGTATCTGCACGCAATAGGACGCCGCGCGGCGCTGGCCGGCGCACTGCTCGTATTCGGGTCAGCGGCCATCGCGGCCGATCCGGCGACGTTTCCGGCACCGGCGGGCGACAAGGCAATCGTTCCGGCCGGGGCCAAGCTCGAACTGATCTTCGACGGTGGCTGCATGTTGACCGAAGGCGTCGCCGCCGGTCACGACGGCATGATCTATTTCAGCGACATCACGTTCACCGCCTTCTGCAAGGACGCGGCCGGCAAGTTCAAGCAGGCGGGCAACATCTGGAAGTACAACCCGAACAGCGGCGAGACCACGATCTTCCGCAGCCCGTCGGGCATGTCGAACGGCCTCAAGTTCGACCGTGACGGCAACATGATCGCCGCTCTGGGCGCCGATTATGGCGGCCGCATGCTGATCAAGACCGACATGAAATCCGGCAAGAGCTACATCCTTGCCGGGCTCTACGACGGCAAGCCGTTCAACGCGCTGAACGACGTCACGATCGACCAGAAAGGCCGGATGTACTTCACCGATCCGCGCTATCTCGGGCACGAACCGATCTTCCAGGACGGCTACGCGGCCTATCGCCTCGACCTGGACGGCACGGTGACCCGCATCGCAGCCAACTGCGGCAAGTGCAACGGGATCCTGATCTCACCCGACCAGAAGACGATGTACATCGTCAGCAACGACAACGGCTGGTTCGAGTTCCAGAACCTCAAGAAAGGCGAGTCGCCGGTGCAGAACGCGCACCTGCTGCAGGCCTACGATGTCGATGCCGACGGCAATCTCAGCAACCGGCGCGTGCTGATCGACTATGGCAAGCTCGACAAACCTTGCAGCGGTCCGGACGGGATTCTCGCGGACGCGAACGGCAACATCTGGCTCGCCTCCCGTTGCGAGCATCGCCCGGGTGTCCAGGTGATCACGCCGCAAGGCAAGGAATTGGCCTATATCTCCACCGGGACCGAACTGCCGACTAATATCGGCTTCGGCCGCGGCGCGGATTCGAACCTGCTGTATCTGACCTCGGGCAAGAGCGTGTACAAGATCCGGGTCGGCGTGAAGGGCTATCAGTTGCCCTGATGGCATTCGACAGAAGCGCGGGGTGGCCGAAGGGGGCGCGAGCCCCCTCGTTCTCCGGACCAACCCGCGCTGCCGTCTCAACATGAGGATCGACACGACATGAACCAGGCAGTGACGGCGACGTGGCACGGGCGCAACGCCACCTCGCACAAGACGTTGAACGCCGCCCAGACGGAAGCGTTCGACCGAAGCGGCTACCACTTCCCGCTGCCGGCTTTCAGTCCGGCCGAGATCGAGGGCTTCCGGAGCAAGCTCGAAAGTTTCGAACAGGCGAACGGCGGCACACTCT
>Ga0163144_10014853_pt1 | contig 16123 bp, 14 predicted proteins | sample OliLak19BULKMAT1_FD_123175 | JGI IMG/M metagenome (GOLD analysis project Ga0163144, IMG submission 123175) | Freshwater microbial mat bacterial communities from Lake Vanda, McMurdo Dry Valleys, Antarctica - Oligotrophic Lake LV.19.BULKMAT1 | ecosystem: Environmental > Aquatic > Freshwater >... | reverse complement strand
TTGAATCGGGTCGGCAGCGCCAACAAGATGAGCATCACTACGGTGAATGTAATGAGCTTGTCGACCGGGTCGGACAGCAGGCCTTGCAGCGTGGTCGACGCAAGCAGCGAGTTTCCGAACGCTTGGAATGCCGCAACAATCGCCCCGGTGCCGCCGCCGGTCGCGCCGCCGAAAATGAACGCCGCGATCGGTGCCGAGACGAGGGCCGCGATGACACCGGTCACGAGACCGGCGATCGGGGGCAGCCAGTACGTGCGGAAGACCCCGATGCGCGCCGCGTAGCCGGCAAGCACTCCGATAACGATCGCGGTGATCGCGAACGGTAGAGCGAGCGGGCTGAGGGTCAGACCCCAAATCACATTCGTAAAGGCACCAGTCACGGCACCGGCGGCCGGACCAGCCACGACGGCGACCAAGATGGTGCCGATCGAGTCGAAGTAGAACGGAAGGCCCAGCGCGGCCGTCAGCTGACCCACCACGATGTTTATCGCGATCGCCACGGGGATGAGGACGAGCGTATTCGTCGGCAGGCGATGGATGGCGCCGACACCGATAAGGATTGCGCCGATCAGGTAGCCTGCGAGCGCAATGAGCGCGCTCGGTCCGAGACCCGCCGCGATATCGGTCGGTTGGCCGATGATCAGATACAAATAGGTCGCAATAACGACGAGCGCTCCAAGAATGATGAAGATCAGGTTTCTCGTCTTGTTTGGTTCTGCGGTTGTGCTACTCACGGTTCCTCCTCGATGGGTTTGGATGAGCGCCGCGTTCGGATGATCCTGCGCCGCGGCTGGCGCATCTTTCGTCATGTGGAGAATTGGGCAGCGAGCCTGCCTACGCGATCAATGAAGTGGTCGAAGAAAGCGGATGGATCGGTGTCGGTTGCGATAGCGGCATTGAACGGGCGCCCCCACATTCCCCGATAGTCCGCAATCGTCGTCCCACGAGAGAGCGTACCGCCGAGCTCAACGTCGACGGTCGCCGCGGTGTACTCGGCGAGTTCGGGGTGAATGGCGAGGGCGGCGGCAAAAGGATCGTGAATATGAGCGAGAAAGCCCTGATCGTGGTCGCGGTGGAACTCCATGTAAAACCGAATGGCATCAGCAACAGCTCGAATTACAGGATTGGACGCCATCGACCGAGTTCCGTCTGGTTGCTCGCTCGAGATGACTTCGGCGGGCGTCGAGCCGGCGACCTCGGCGAGACGCGCGACGTGGTGCGGATGCATCTCGATGCGCTCGGTGAGGTTGAGGCCTGCAATGATCGGTAGCCGGTCGGTCGGCAGGCCAGAGAACGCGTCGAAGACGAGCTTCGCGGCATCCGGGTCGACTGCAACGTTCCATTCGCTTGTTGGAGTCGTGTTACCGGGGTAATTGAACGTGCCCCCCATCACGACGAGTCGCTGAAGCAGGAACGGGAGCTCAGGGTCTAGACGCACGGCGAGCGCAAGGTTCGTGAGTGGGCCCGTGACGAGGCCGATCACCTCACCCGGGTGACGCCGCACAGTGTCGATCCAGACCTCGGTGGCATGACGCGGCGAGATCACTCGACCGGCATCCGGCAATTCTGCATACCCGATCCCCTGCGGGCCGTGCGTTTCTTCGGTGGTCACGAGCGGCGCGAGAAGGGGAACCTCTGAGCCAAGCGCGACTTCGATCTGCGGGGCACCGACAAGACCGAGCCAGTTGAGGTTGTTGAGAGCAACGGCGCGGGCGGGCACGTTCCCTGCCGTGCATGTGATCCCGAGGATGACTGCCTCGTCGGGGCTCGCGAGAAGGTACAGGAGCGCGAGGGAGTCGTCGATTCCGGTATCGACATCAAGAATGAGCTTTTGGGACACGCCTATCGCTTTCGGGAAAGAAGAGGGGGTACGAGTCCGCCCTCTGCGTCCATGTTGGAAGCAGGGCAAGCGTCTTCGTTATCGTACTGACTTCTGCGCACTCGCACACAGAACCGCGCCAACTATTCTGAGAGCGTGACCGTGAACCCTACGCACTGGATCCTTACACTGATGTGCCCCGACAAGCCCGGCATCGTGCACGCCATCAGCGGTGCGGTCGTTGAGGCTGCGGGCAACATCACCGAATCGCAGCAGTTCTCAAGTGACGACACCGGCACCTTCTTCATGCGCCTTCAAGTCGAATCGGATGTCTCGCGCGAGCGGTTCGAAGCTGCGCTCGCCCCCGTCACCGCTCGGTACGAAATGACGTGGCAGCTCGACGTCGTGGGCAGGCCGTTGCGCACGCTCGTGCTGGTTTCGACGGCTGGCCACTGTCTGAACGATCTGCTGTACCGCCAGCGGGCCGGGCAACTCACCGTCGACATCCCGCTCGTGTTGAGCAACCACCGGGACCTCTCAGGCCTGGCCGAGTTCTACGGGGTCGCCTTCGAACACCACCCCGTCACGACCCCCGGCCAAAAGCTTGCCTTCGAGGATCGGGTGCTCGAAGTGGTCGAGCAGCACAACATCGAACTTGTGGTGCTGGCGCGGTGGATGCAGATTCTCTCGCCGGAACTGTGCGCCGCCTTGGCCGGGCGAGTCATCAACATCCACCACTCGTTTCTGCCGGGCTTCAAGGGCGCGAATCCCTATGGGCAGGCCCACGCTCGCGGGGTGAAGCTCATCGGCGCGACCGCGCACTTCGTCACGAGCGACCTCGACGAGGGGCCGATCGTGGAGCAGAACGTCGTGCGGGTTGACCACTCGCGCTCGGCGACCGAGCTCGTCGCGATCGGTCAGGACGAGGAAAGCCGCACCCTCACGCAGGCCGTGAAGTGGTTCAGCGAGCACCGCGTGCTGCTCGACAGCGCGAGGACGATCATCTTCAAGTGATCCATCGCGTCGACGCGGAGCGCGCGCCGTGACCGCCCGGAATCCTTTGCGAAACTTCGGGCGATTCGCAGGTTCGAGGCGCTCGCATCGGTCATGCTTATGCTGTACGCCGTAGCCACCCCTTCAAGAGCGGATGACATGACGACCACCAAGAGCAAACTGCCCATCACCCTTCTCGCCGGACTCGGCCTCGTTGGCGGCCTTGCCGGTTGCAGCGCACCCGTCGCGGATCCGCCCGCCCCAGCCCCTGACACGAACAACACGGACGCTGGCTCAGGCGGGACCGGCTTATTCACCGACGGAACGTACACCGCGGCTGGTGACTACCAAGCACCGAGCGGCACCGAGACCGTCGACGTCACGGTGACCCTCGTGGCCGGCGTAGTCACTGCCGTTACTGCGGTCGGTGATTCAGAGGATGCCCAAGCGCGCGGCTACCAGGCTCAGTTCAGCTCCGGAATCGGAGCGATTGTCGTCAGCAAGAGTATCGACGAGGTCCGTGTTGACAAGGTTGGTGGGTCATCACTGACAAGCGCCGGCTTCAACACCGCAATCGACGCGATCAAGGCTGACGCTGCCAGCTGATGAACGCGGCCACCGGCTCAATTTCGGGGCCATCGGTACCCACTGGCAGATCGACACGCTCGACCCGGTAGATGCCGACCTCCGGGCCGCAATCGCGGATCGTGTGCAACGCTACGATCGCACCTGGTCACGGTTCCGGGCCGACTCGGTTGTGAGCCGGATCGGTGAAGGGGCGGGTCGGTGGGTCCTCCCCGAGGAGGCCGGCGAACTGTTCGAGCTGTACCGCAAGCTCTACCGGGCGACGGACGGCGCGATGAGCCCGTTGATCGGGCGATCGCTCGACGCTCTGGGTTACGACAGGGCGTACTCCCTGCGACCATCCGGGGATCCCGTTGCCGCCCCAGCGTGGGACGAGGCGGTCGCTTGGGATGGCGAGGCCCTTACGACCGTGCGACCCGTGAGTCTCGACATCGGCGCGGCTGGCAAAGGGCACCTCGTCGACCTCGTAGGCGGCGTGCTCCGAGATTCCGGGCACTCACAGTTCGTCATCGACGCAAGTGGAGACATCCGGCACTGGGGCACCGACGTGCTGCGGGTGGGACTGGAGGATCCGCGCGATGCCACGAGGGCGATCGGGATCGCTCGCATCAGTGACGCCGCCATCTGCTCCTCGGCAACGAACCGTCGACAATGGGGTGCCGGGTTGCACCACGTCGTCGACGCGATGACCGGCCTGCCGACCAGCACGATCGTGGCAACCTGGGCGATCGCATCGACCGCGCTCGCGGCCGATGGACTTGCGACCGCACTGTTCTTCGCCAACCCGGCACGGCTCTCCGAACTCTTCGACTTTAGGTGGGTGCGAATGGATGCGAACGGGCGAGTAGAGTTCTCGCCAGACCTCGACGGAGAGTTATTCACATGAAGCGCTGGCTTGACCGGGTCACGGGTGTCGTGACGATGTACATGCTCGCGATCCTGCTGCTGTCGGCGATCGGGGTGATCGCCATCGCCCTCTCGCTGATCGGCGTGCTCAGCTACCCGGCGCTCGCGCTGCTCATCTCGGCAACGGTGAGCCTTGGCGTGACGGTCGGATCGAGTTGGGTCATGGCCCGGCTCGTGCGGGTCGCGCCGCACCTGCCCTCGGCCATCATCACGGGTCTGCTCGTCTTCTTCATCATGATTCCGAGCGTCGATCCTGTGGGGTTGCTCTTGATCGCCTTGGCCGGGCTCGTTGCCAGCGGCACCAAGTACCTCATCGCTGTGCGCGGCAGGCACATCCTCAACCCGGCGGCCGCTGGCACCTTTGTTGTCGGCGTTCTGGTCTTCTCCGAGCTGCTGCCGTTCACGAGCTTCCCCGGATGGTGGGTTGGCACCTCGGCACTGCTGATTCCGGTGACGATTGGCGCATTCCTGGTGCTGTACCGAACGCAGCGGCTCGTGCTCGGTGGCACCTTCCTTGCGCTCGTCATCGCAATTGGAACGATCGCGACCCTGGCGCGTGGCGGCACGATGGTTGATGCCCTGACCCTCACGATCCTCTCGAGCCCCTGGGTGTTCTTCGCCGGCTTTATGCTCACCGAGCCGCTCACCCTCCCTCCGCGCCGCTGGCAGCAGCTGACCGAGGCCGCCATTGTCGCACTGCTGATCCCGATCCCGTTCGCGTTCGGCCCGGTGACAAACACCCCGCAGCTCGCACTGTTGGTCGGGAACGTGTTTGCATTCGTGACCGGCCAGCGCCGCGGCATCCGTCTGACCTATCTCGGCAAGACAGCGCTGAGCCCGACGACCTGGGAGCTGGCGTTCCAACCGGCACATCCGGTCTCGTTCGTTGCTGGGCAGTACATGGAACTGGCGATCCCGCATCGCAAGGCGGACTTTCGCGGCAGCCGTCGCTACTTCACCATCTCGTCGGCACCGAGGGCTGATCGCCCGATCACGTTCGCCATCTCGCTGCCGACGAAATCATCGAGCTTCAAGCGCGCGCTCCTGGATCTCGAACCCGGCGCGACCGTCGTCGGAACGAGCGTCGGTGGGGATTTCACTCTCCCGAAGGATGTCTCAGAGCCGCTCCTGCTCATTGCCGGCGGCATCGGCATCACGCCGTTTGCAAGCCAACTCGCCCACGCGACCGAGCGCGGCGAGACACGCGATGTCACGGTCGTGTACGCGACGAGCGCGCCCGGCGAGGTGCCGTACGCACGCATGCTCGAGCAGAGCGGGGCGCGCGTCGTGCTCTACTCACCGGATGCTCCGTCGCCGCTCCCGCCGAACTGGATCTACGGCGGAGCCGAGCGCGTGTCTGGCGAACGACTTGCCCAGACGGTGCCGGACGTCGCGGGCCGTCGCACCTTTATCTCCGGTCCGCCGGCGCTCGTCTCCGACCTCCGTCGGGCGGCACTGGCACAGGGTGCTCGCCGCATTCACACCGACTACTTCTCGGGGTACTGAAGCGCCCGACGCGACTCCAGTCGCCGCATCCGTCGAGAAGCTCGCGCGCGGCGAGAAGATCTAGGGCTTAGGCGAGCCGCGCCGCAAGATTCTTGTCGAGGGTGTCGAGGAACTCCTCAGTGGTCTCCCACTGCTGGTCGGGCCCTACGAGTGATGCAAGGTCCTTGGTCATGTGACCGGCTTCGACGCTCTTGACGACGACATCCTCGAGGGTGTCTGCGAAGGTGGCCAGCGCCGCGTTGTTGTCGAGCTTGGCGCGGTGTGCGAGCCCACGCGTCCATGCGTAGATCGAGGCAATCGGGTTGGTTGAGGTGGGCTTGCCCGCCTGATGCTGGCGGTAGTGGCGAGTGACGGTGCCGTGGGCCGCCTCGGCCTCGACGGTGAGGCCGTCTGGCGTGAAGAGCACGCTTGTCATCAGGCCGAGTGAGCCGAACCCCTGCGCGACCGTATCTGACTGCACATCCCCGTCGTAGTTCTTGCACGCCCAGACATAGCCGCCCTCCCACTTCATCGACGAGGCCACCATGTCGTCAATCAGACGGTGCTCATAGGTCAGGCCGGCGGCGACGAACCCGGCCTTGAACTCGGTCTCAAAGACCTCCTCGAAGATGTCCTTGAAGCGGCCGTCGTAGGCCTTAAGGATCGTGTTCTTCGTCGAGAGATACACCGGGTAGCCGCGCGACAGGCCGTAGCTGAACGACGCGCGGGCGAAGTCACGGATCGAGTCGTCGAGGTTGTACTGCACCTGGGCAACGCCATCGCCCGGCGAGTGGAACACCTCGAACTTGAGCGGCTCCGAGCCGTCATCCGGCGTGAAGCTCACCTCAAGTTTGCCCTTACCTGCGAATCGAAAGTCAGTGGCCTTGTACTGATCGCCGAACGCGTGACGGCCGATGATGATGGGCTTGTTCCAGCCGGGCACGAGTCGCGGGATGTTGGAGATGACAATCGGCTCGCGGAAAATCACACCACCGAGAATGTTGCGGATCGTACCGTTCGGGCTCTTCCACATCTGCTTGAGTCCGAACTCTTCGACGCGCGCCTCGTCTGGCGTGATCGTCGCGCACTTGACGCCGACGCCGTGTTTCTGGATGGCGTGGGCTGCGTCGATCGTGACTTGGTCGTCCGTCGCATCCCGATTCTCAATGCCGAGGTCGTAGTACTCGAGGTTGATGTCGAGGTAGGGGTGGATGAGCGTGTCCCTGATCTTGTGCCAGATGATGCGAGTCATCTCGTCGCCGTCAAGTTCGACGACGGTTCCCTCGACGGTGATCTTCGACACGGGCTGCTCCTTCAGTCTTTCGGACCGTGCAACACTACATCTTTGCTAGGTCAATATCTTGATATCAAGATATCTTCGCCAAGCTCGACTGTGGCCGTTAGCCTGAGCACATGGCCGAGTTGAGACTGGAAGAGCTGTCAGCGAGGACGATCGTCGCGGCGAACAACCTGACCCTTCGCCGCGGCCAAGAGCAGTTCGTGACTCCCCCGACCTACGCCATCGCCGACAGCTTCGTGAACCCGGTGACATCATGGCCGCGCGTCGTGCTCGACGGAGACTCGGTGGTCGGCTTCATTCGCGGCAACTTCGACTCAGAAGCCGTACAAGACGAGTTTCGTAGTTGCGTTTGGCGCGTCACGGTCGCGGGCGACCGGCAGGGAACCGGGATCGGCAAGTTTGCGGTGCTCGCCCTGGCAGAAGAGGCCAAGATGCGTGGCTTCCACCGCATCACCGCAATCTGGGAACCCGGAGAAGAAGGCCCGGAGAAGTTCTTCCTCTCGGTCGGATTTAGCGTCGTCGGGCAGACCCAGTACGGCGAGAATCTCGGCGCTCTCGAAATCTGAGTCAGCCGCTAGGCCAGCGAGTCGCGCCAAGCCGCATGCATGGCGGAGAAGCGGCCGGTGCCGGCGATGAGGTCGGCGGGGACGCCGTCTTCGATGATGCGGCCGTGTTCCATGACGAGCACTCGGTCGGCGATGGCGACGGTCGACAGCCGGTGCGCGATGATCACGGCTGTGCGGTCGGCGAGCAGGGTCGTGAGTCCTTCCTGCACGAGCCGTTCGCTCGGAATGTCGAGCGACGCGGTGGCCTCGTCAAGGATGAGCACCACCGGGTCGGCGATGAAGGCGCGCGCGAACGAGAGCAACTGGCGCTGCCCGGCCGAGACACGTCCGCCTCGCTTGTTGACGTCGGTGTCATAGCCGTAGGGCAGCGACTCGATGAATTCGTGAGCGCCGACCGACTTGGCGGCACGCACAATCTCGTCGCGCGTGGCATCCGGCTTACCAAGCGCAATGTTGTCAGCGACCGTGCCGGAGAACAAGTATGCCTCTTGGGTGACCATGACGATGGCGCGTCGAAGGTCTTTTGGATGCAGCGCGCGGAGGTCGACGCTGTCCAGGCTGACCGTTCCGTGCGTTGGGTCGTAGAACCGCGCGATGAGTTTGGCAAGCGTCGACTTGCCAGCGCCGGTGGTGCCGACCAGCGCGATGGTCTGGGCCGCCGGGATGTCGAGGCTGAAGCTCGGCAAGACGACCTTGCCGTCGTTGTACGAGAAGCTCACTGCGTCGAACTGCACCCGACCGAATGCTCGTCGGAGGTCGATCGGCTGGGTCGGATCTGGCACGCTCGGCTCTTCCTCGAGCACGCCCGAGATCTTCTCGAGCGCCGCCGCTGCCGACTGGTAAGAGTTGTAGAACATCGCCAGTTCTTCGGCCGGAGCGTAGAACTGTCGGGTGTAGAGGAGCGCCGCAAGCAGCACCCCAATCGCGAGGCTGCCATCAGCAACCCGAAGTCCGCCGGCCAGCAGCACCACCGCGAGTGCAACATTACCGATGAGCACGAGCCCGGGGTCAAAGATCCCGAACAACTGGATGACGCGCGCGTTGCGATCGCGATATCGCTCGACGAGCGCTCCAAACTCCTCTTCGTTGCGCTTCTCAGTGCGGAACGCCTTGACCGCTCGGATGCCAGTCATCGTCTCGACAAACTGCACAATGAGTCGCGCAGACGCAGTGCGCGTGTCGCGGAACAGACGCTGAGAGCGCACTTGGAACCAGCGGGTGAGCGCGAACAGCGGCACCAGCGAACCGAGAAGCACCAGCCCACTCACCGGGTCGATCGCGACCAGGGCGATCGCGACGAACAGCATGTAGAGCCCGCCTTGGACCAGTTGGCTGATGCCAGAGTCGAGAAGCTCGCGAATCGCATCCAAGTCACTGGTCTGACGGGCGATGATGCGCCCTGAGGTGTAACTCTCGTGAAACTCCAACGACAGGCGCTGCGTGTGCAGAAAGACGCGTTTGCGCAGATCGAGCAAAATCGCCTGACTCACGCGCGCCGTGAGCACGGTGTACCAGGCCATCAGGCTCGCGCCGATCACGCCGCTGATGAGGTAGGCCGCGACCGCAAGGCCAAGTGGCACCCAGTCGCCCCGGATCAGCGCTGGCAGCCCGTTGTCGATCCCGAATGCGATAAAGGCAGGTCCGGCAACTTGCGCCGCCGTGCTCACGACGACGACCGCACTGGTCAGGATGACACCGGCTCGCTCTGGACGCACGAGCGAACCGAGCAACCTGATCGAGCGCCGCCGAATCTGCTTGCTCTCGACCTTCGTGTAGTCGTTACGCTCCTCGCCCTCAACGCCGATCATCGTCGTCCTCCAGGCTCGAGATCACGAAACGGTAGTGCTCGCTCGACTCGAGCAATTCGGCGTGCGTGCCGACAGCGGTAATGCGACCGTGCTCGAGCAATGCAACCCGGTCGGCGAGCAGAACCGTTGAAGGGCGATGCGCAACGATGAGCCCGGTTGTCGATACGAGGATGCGCCGCAGCGCCTCCTCGACGAGCGCCTCGGTGTCAACATCAAGCGCCGACAACGGATCGTCGAGCACCAGCACGGCAGGCTTCGCCGCAATGGCGCGAGCGAGGGCGAGGCGCTGGCGCTGTCCGCCAGACAAACTCAGCCCCTCTTCGCCGACTTGGGTTGAGAGTCCGTTCGGCAGCTCATGCACGAATGCGGCTTGGGCGATCTCGATGGCTTCTGCGAGCTCTTCCTCGGTCGCATCCGGTCGACCAAGGAGGACGTTTTCGCGCACGCTGAGTGAGAAGAGGGTTGCATCCTCGAAGGCCATCGCAAGGTGGGTGCGAAGTTCGAGCAGGCTGAGCTCGCGCACGTCGACGCCGTCGATCAAAATCGAGCCGCCGGTCACGTCGTAGAGCCGAGTTGTCAGCGCCGTGAGCGTTGACTTGCCGGAGCCGGTGAGCCCGACGAGCGCCATCGTCTCGCCGGGCTCGATCGCGAGGTCGATACCGTTGAGCAGGTCGGGGAGGTGCGCCGGGGCATCCGGATAGCGAAAATGCACGTCGTTGAAGACCAAACGACCGCGCGGTTCTGTGACCGTCGCCGGAGAGGCCGGGTCGATGATGGTCGTGTCGGAGTCAAGCACGTCGAAATAGCGGTCGGTAGCCGTTCGAGTGTCAAAAGTCATCGACAGTAAGAAGCCGATCGACTCGACTGGGAACCGCAGCACAACGGCCGTCGCAAAGAAGGCGACAAGATCGCCCTGGCTGATCTGCCCGATCACGGTCAGCCATACGCCGGCGAGCAGACTCAGCGCAAATGTGACGTCTGGCACCAGCAGCAGCCACAACCAGATGCCCGCGATGGCGCGAGCCTTCTCGATTTCGGTGCCCCGCAGTTCGTCGGCTTGGCTCGCGAAGTTGGCAAGCGCATGCTTTCCGCGACCGAAAGCCTTGAGCACGCGGATGCCGTGAACAGACTCTTCGACGGTCGTCGCGAGGTCGCCGGACTGGTCTTGGCTGCGCCGCGCGACCAGCGAGTACTTCTTCTCGAACACGAACCCGTAGATCCACAACGGGATTGAGCAGACCATGAAGAGCACGCCAAGCACCCACGAGATGCTCAGCAGAAACCCGAAACCTATGATGATCGTCAGCATGTTGACAACGAGCAGCACAAGGCCGAATGAAATCCAGCGTCGGATCATGTTGAGGTCGCTCATGGCGCGCGACAATAACTGGCCGCTCGGCCAGCGGTCGTGGAAACTCACCGGGAGTGCCTGCAGCTTGATGTAGAGCGCGTTACGCATTCGCGCTTCGATGTGGGTACCTGGCGTGAGTACGAACCAGCGGCGCAGTGCAATCAGAATCGCTTCGAGAATGCCGAGCCCGAGCACAATCGCGAAGGCCGGCCAGATCTGCGCAGTGTCACCGGACTGCAGAGGTCCGTCAACGAGTGCGCCCAAAATCTGCGGGATGACTAGCGCCACGACGCCGGCCACGAGTGCTGCGATCATCGCAAGCACGATGCGCGGCATCGCCGGTTTGGCGTACGGATACAGCCGCCGGATCGCCGCGAAGGTGCGCACGGCTGGGGCGTCTGTCTTGGCGTTGTCGCCAGTTGGCGGCTGACCACTATCGGTCGATGGGGCGAGCATGTCTTTCCTGAACGGCGCTTCGTCGGCGCATCGGCGAACAATGAGGTGTGCGTGATCTGATGGCCTCGGCCCGCGCAGCCTTTTAGCCTAGGCGCGCGAGTGCGCTTCGGCAAGCTGACGGGACTACAGCCGACAAGGGCTGAACTGGCGGCGGTAGATCAGTGGAAGAAGTGCCGCTCGCCGGTGAAGTACATCGTCACCCCGGCCTTGTTCGCCGCTGCAATGACCTCGTTGTCGCGAATCGAACCGCCCGGCTGCACGATCGCCCGCACGCCGGCTTCGAGCAGAACCTCGAGCCCGTCGGCGAACGGGAAGAAGGCGTCGGATGCCGCAACCGATCCGGCTGCCCGATCGCCGGCCCTCGAGACAGCGAGTTGGCAACAGTCGACCCGGTTGACCTGGCCCATGCCAACACCGACGGATGCGCCGTTGCGCGCCAGCAGGATCGCATTCGACTTGACCGCGCGAACGGCCCGCCACGCAAACTCGAGGTCCGCGAGCGTCGAGGCGTCGGCCGCCGCCCCGGCCGCGAGAGTCCAGGTCGAGGCGGGCGCGAATTGAATGTCCGGCTCCTGCACGAGCAGCCCACCCGAGACCTGCCGCAGATCGACGCGGCCGCGCATCGCACGGTCGACGGCGTATCCGTCTGGCAACTGCAAGAGGCGCAGGTTCTTCTTCGCTTGGAGCAGCTCGAGGGCCGCTGGCTCAAACCCGGGCGCCACGACGACCTCGGTGAAGATCGGGCCGATCGACTCGGCGGCCTCGCGGGTGATCACGCGGTTGGCGGCGATGACTCCGCCGAAGGCCGACACCGGGTCACAGGCGTGCGCGAGGGCATGCGCATCGGCGATGCTCCCTGCGGTCGCGATGCCGCACGGGTTGGCGTGCTTGATGATGGCGACGGTGGGAGTCTCGTGGTCGAACGCCGCGCGGATTGCGGCGTCCGCATCGACGTAGTTGTTGTACGACATCTCTTTGCCGCCGAGTTGGGTTGCCTGCGCGATGCCGGAGGCGCCATGCATCGTGTACAACGCGGCCGCCTGGTGCGAGTTCTCGCCGTAGCGGAGGGTCGCCGAGCGCTCCGCGTGCACGTGAAGATCCCGGGGCAAACCGCCCACATTCTTGATCGGGGCGAACCACGCCGCGACCGCCGCGTCATAGGCGGCCGTGTGTGCGAAGGCCTCAGCGGCCAGGCGACGGCGCTGCACGAGTCGCGTGCCACCAAGCTTGAGCGCCTTGAGCACTTGGTCATAACTGGCCGGCGACGTGACAACGGCGACGTTCGCGTGGTTCTTCGCGGCTGCTCGCACGAGCGCAGGCCCGCCGATGTCGATCTGCTCGATCACATCATCGTCAGTTGCATCGGATGCCGCAGCCTCGACAAACGGGTACAAATTCGATACCACGAGCTCGAAGCGCCCGATGCCGAGTTCGGCAAGTTCCCTCTCGTGAGCCTCCAGCCGCAGGTCGGCAAGGAGTCCAGCGTGAATGGCCGGGTGCAGGGTGCGCACGCGGCCGTCGAGCGACTCTCGAAACCCGGTGACGGTGGCGACCTCGGTGACCGGCAATCCAGCATCCGCAATAGTCATCGCGGTTGAACCGGTGGAGACGATCTCGACCCCGGCGGCCACGAGCGCGGTCGCAAGTTTGACGAGGCCGGTCTTGTCACTGACAGACACGAGCGCTCGAGTGATAGGGATGACATCGCGCTCGCGGTAGTCAGCCGAGTCGTGGCGCGGCCCGGCCACTACAGAGCCTTCAAATTCACGCGAGAGTTGGCGACATCGAGCACCGCTTGCAGAAGCAGGCGACGCTCGACCGCCTTGATCCGTTCGTGCAGGCTCGACTCGGTATCGTCCGGGCGCACTGGCACGCGCTCCTGCGAAATAATCGGCCCACTGTCGACGCCGTCATCGACGACGATCACGCTCGCGCCGGTCTCGGTCACGCCAGCGGCGAGCGCATCCCGAACGGCGTGCTCACCGGGAAATTCTGGCAGGTAGGCCGGATGTGTGTTGATCATGTTCGGTGCGAGCGCCCGCACAACGCGCGGCGGCAACAGCTTCATGAAGCCGCTCAGGAGTACGAGGTCTGGCTGCCAGGACTGCACCTGGGACAGCAGCTCGTCGCCCCAAGCCTCACGGTCGTCGAAGTTGGACATCGCGACCGAGAACGTCGGGATGCCGAATGTCTCGGCGTGCGCAAACCCGTCGGCATCACGGTCCGCCCCGATCGCGACCACTCTGGCGGGGAACTCCGCGTCTTGCGACGCCTCAAGCAGCGACCGCAGATTCGACCCACCGCCTGAGATCAGCACCACGAGTGACAGCACCGGATCAGCCTAACTCCGCGCACGCAGCCGCAGCGCCGAGAACAGACCGATGGATGCCGCGATCCCGATCTCGAGCGCGGCGACCGCGCCGACCGCCACCGGGTCCGGCCCGACGGCCGCAAGTCGGCCGGGTCCGGCCGCTCCCCCGGAGGCCCACGCGAGCAATCCCAGAATGATGCCGCCGACAACGCCGGTGGCGGGTCCGACGGCGACGAGATACCAGCCACTCAGCACACCGCGAACCCGCGGTGCAATGGACGCCCCGGCAAGAAACCCCGCCACGATCGGAACCAGCAGCCCGAGAAAACCGAACGCGAGCTCGCCCTGAGGGAGCGCACCGAAGAGCGGAATTGCCGGGATCGGACCCAGCGCCGAGCCGAGGGGACCCGCCGTCGAGCCCGAGCCGATCGCGAACCCCGGCCCGATGAGCCAGCTCGCCGTCCAGACGACGACGTTCGGCACGAACGCCAACTGCCCGAGCGTCACGACGACTCCGCCGATGACTTGCGTCTGCAGCGCCTCATAGAGGGAGATCACGCGCGAATAACTGAGCAACAGTGCGGCGGTCGACACCACCGAAGCGGCCGCGATGATGAGCGCCGCCGCCGCCACTCCGGAACGCAGGCTGGCGACGATGGTTACGGTCAGCTCCGGCGACCGTGGGCTCTCGGCTCGTGGCATCCGCCCCCCCTTGTTGGCTGGCACCCGCCTACCCGGCCCCACTGCGCCTTCCAGGTCCCGCCTAGCCGCGAGCAGTCCGATGCCGAGTCCGAGCGCAAACACGAGCGTCGGCAGCACCGTACCTTGCACGAGCGACGGTCGCGCGAACGGGTGCAGCGCAGAGTACGCAACGAGGGCGGATGCCGCGGCGAACGTCACGAGCGAGACCACCGGTCCCAGCAGCAGGTACCCGGTCTCGGCGACCCGGTGCCCGGCCCGAACTCCGAGCAGCACCGTGAGCATGGCGAACCCGAGTGCGGCGATGGTGATGGTGAATGGAGCGTCTGCACCGGCGACGCCGAGCGCGGCGGCGGTGACCGGATCGAGGCTGATCGCAACATCGACGCCGTGCCCGATGAGCCAGCTGTCGACGGATGCCCGCCAGAAGATCGACCAATCGGCCGCGAAGCCGTATTGCACGCCCCACAACAGAGTGAGGGGTGCGAGTGGGATTGCGATGCCGATCGCAACCACGAGCAATGCTTCGGCGCCCGCGAAGATCGTGGTCAGTTGACGGTTCATGCGGCGGCGGCGCTCGCCGGGGACGCGCGCAAAGGATCAAGCGCAAAACGTGGCTGAGATAGCAAGGGTGACTCAGTGAACCAGGATGTTGAGCAAAATGACGAGGAACCCGAACATCGCAGCGCCCAATCCGCCGAGGATGCGCACGATGATGGGGCGCTTGCGTTCGGCGAACGCGCGGTAGCCGACGATGCCGAGAATCACCATGGCGATCAGCAGAGAGAAGCTGACTGCGTCATCGGTGCTGACCAAGCCGAGGGCCCCGACGATGAGCGGAATCGAGGGGATGATCGAGGCGTAGAGCATCCCCGATGAGTGCCCGATCGCTTCCCTCGTCGCTTGCCCGAGCGGGCGTTCCGCGCCGTGCCGGGTGATGGCGTCAGCGAAGGCGTGGGCACCCCAGAACACGACGAGTGTGAGCCCGGCTCCCACAAGCACATCGAGCGCGTTCGCATCTTTGTCAGAGATCGCGGCAATGAGGGCCGAGTACACGATGAGCCCGTACACGGCATCGGCGTTGACCAACCGGTCGCCTACCCAACCCCGAAATCCCATGCGATCACCGTACATGCTGCACCCACCCCGCCCGTCGCCCGCCCCGCCCGTCGGCCATGCCCGTCGCCCACGCCCGTCGCCCACGCCCGTCGCCCGCCCCGCTCTCCCTCCCCCCTCCCCCCTCGAAACTCCAGTTGTCACGAACACACCTGTGCTCAGCGCAGCAACTGGAGTTTCGAGCCGGGGTGAGCCGAATTATGCTCGGCGCAGGGGCCGACGGTTCGGTCGTTGGCGGTCGCTTCGTCGGTGTGCATGGTCGGGCGGTTCGGTCGCCGGCGGTCGCTCCGTCAGTGCGCGGGCGGCCAACTGCTGGTGGGCAGCGTCTGGTGATCGGCACGATCGGCCCGTGTCTGGATGCCGCTCACGAGCTCCTGCTCGCAGTCATCTTTATGCCGGACCCAGATCGACTCCCGATTGCCACGGCGTACCTCAGTTTCAGTCATGGCTTCACTCAACAGTTCGAACTGCTGAGCCCTGCCGGCGTGACCATGGTTCTGCCGGTTCTCGCGTTGTTCCTGCTCTGTCAACGCCGCTTCACGGCGGGGTTGGCAGGCTACGGTCTAGAGGGCTGATGGCTCATCCGACGGGTTTGCCGGCTGCATGAGACGCAGACACCAACGGACTCAGCAGTCCGGGTCCTCCGCCGGCACGGCGCCCGACACAAAGTAGGCCCCGATGACATCGTCGATGCACGAGACGCCCTGGTTGTAGATCGTGTGGCCTTC
>Ga0163144_10014852_pt1 | contig 16123 bp, 18 predicted proteins | sample OliLak19BULKMAT1_FD_123175 | JGI IMG/M metagenome (GOLD analysis project Ga0163144, IMG submission 123175) | Freshwater microbial mat bacterial communities from Lake Vanda, McMurdo Dry Valleys, Antarctica - Oligotrophic Lake LV.19.BULKMAT1 | ecosystem: Environmental > Aquatic > Freshwater >... | reverse complement strand
TGGCCGCCGTGGTATAAGGATTACTTCTTCGCCGCCTTCTTGGCTGCCTTCTTCGCCGCCTTCTTGGCTGCCTTTTTCGCAGGAGCTGCTTTCTTGGCTACCGTTTTCTTGGCCGCTTTCTTGGCGGTTTTCTTGGCACTCTTGGCAACCTTCTTGGTCACCTTCTTCGCCGCTTTCTTGGCTGCCTTCTTAGCAGGAGCCTTTTTGGCGGGGGCTTTGGTTGCCGCTTTCTTTGCTGCCTTTTTAGCCGGGGCTTTCTTGGCAACTTTCTTCACGGCCTTCTTGGCGGTCTTTTTGACCGCTGCTTTTTTCGCTGTTTTTTTTGCAGCCATTGTTTTGTGTCGTTGGAGTTCGCGTTCGATGTTTGTTTTCTCTTCCGGCGTTAATGTGCCGGCGGAGAGGATTGCGAGGAGCGCCTCACCGAGGCGTCCTCCAAAAGCGTTGGTCAGGAAATCGTGGGTCGCGCGCTGCACGATGACTTCCTGGGAATAGGACGCTTCATAAACATGCGCCCGGCCGACCCGTGCACGTTTGACAAGATTCTTGCGCTCGAGGCTCTGCATCACCGAGAGCACCGTGGTGTATGCCCGGTCCTTTCTATCAGGCAGGGTGCCGTGCACGGTGGCGACCGTGGATGGTCCCTCATGCCATAAAACGGATAGGGCCTGGAGCTCGAGATTGGATGGATGGATGGGGCGCGCCATAAAGTGGAATCACTTCGCTAGCGACGATGAAACTAGTAGTTCGGACTTCCGTCAAGTTGAAACGTACTGATTTTCAAGAAAGGTTAAATATTTTTCCAGCTCTTGTCCGGCTCATTTGGCAACTACTAGGACGCTCGTAATTCGCCGCCTATCACTCATCCAATCCGCCGGTCATGTCCGGGCGGATGATTTCAGGGTCGAGCTTTTGCAAGGTGTCCCACAGGGCGTCGTCATCCGGCTGGCCGTTGAAGAGGATCCTTCCTTCGTTAGAAACGAGGATGAATGTGGGAAGCGTCTGGACGCGCAGCTCGCGGGCGAGAGTGCCTCCCTGAAGGTCTATCAGCCACGCGCCGGGTGGCTTGTTCCCCAGCGGATGGATCATGGCGCGGGCGTTTGTCAGGGTTGTCGGGGAGTCTTCGGGAAGGATCGATACCATGGCGATGCCAGCCTCGCCAAGGGTCTTGGCCGTGATGACGTAGTCCGGCATGCTGGCTTCAGACTCGCGGCTGGAAGGGGACCAGAAGTGGAGGATCATGGCCTTCTTGTCTTCCATTAGGGATTTGAGGGCGACGGCATCACCACCGGTTAGCGGGGCGAGCCGCGTTTCAAAATCAATTTTCACCGAGCGCATGTTTTCCTCCAGACGCAGACGTTCGATGTGCGGAGCGAATGCCGACGCCTGGCGCGGGCTCAGCCAGAATGCTTCGGTGATGTGGGATTTGAATCCGGCCTTGTCACCTTGCTTGAGCGATCCGATGGCCTGCACGTACTCGATCACGGCGAGCCAGTCCTCCTTCACGCTGAAGATCGACGAGTCCCCGATCTTGAATCGCTCCTGCTGTTTGAGGAAATCAGGAAGCATCGCGGCGAGGGCATCATCCTCGCGGCGATCCACATGATAGAGGAAGCGTGCCTCGAGAATCGACTGCTCGCTGATTCCGATTTTCCTCGCGTTGGCGATGACCTTTTCGAGGTCGGCCTCCGAGCGACGTTCGGATAGAAGGCTGTCGAGCGCGATCTCGCGCTGGCTCATTGCTGTTTCACCGCTTTCGCCGGCTGGCCCCGTGGGTTGGGCAAGGGTGCTTCCGACGAGAGCGAGATAGGAGAGGATGATGGAGTGGAGACGCATGACTTTGAAATGAGAAAGCCGCCGGAAGCACGAAGCTCGCGGCGGCGGTTGGGAATCTATCAGCGGGCAGGTGGGATCACCATTTTTCTGCCAAGAACGACCACGTCATTGGTCATGCTGTTGGCTTGCTTGATCTCGGCGGAGGGAACCTTGTATTTCGAACTCAGACCGGAGAGCGTGTCACCTGCCACGACGGTGTGGATGATCGCGGCCCCATTGGACGGGGCCGGGGCGCGATATGCGGGTGCGGACGCGCCGTATGCCGGCGCGGGGGAAGGCGATGGCGACGGGTCATATGGAGGGATCGCCGGGGCATTGGCGGTGGGGGTGCCGCTTTCCTCGTAGGCGGCGGGTGTGTCATATACCGGATTGGGGGGAGCATTGACCATGCCGCCATCCGGCGTGCCATAGGGATTGGCGGTGTCGTATTGGTCGGCGCTGTCGGAGGCGCAGGAAACGAATGCGAACGCGAGGAGCGACGGGGCGAGGATGCGGATCGGAGTCATGGTGTGGATGTAGCGGTTTGGATTTGAGTTGTGAAGGACGGAACTTGGAGCATCGGCTTCAGGCGAATGAAACGTCACCGGGTCGATTCTTTATTCAAAGGGAATCCGGTCGAAAGCGAAAGAAAGAATCCGCGGTTTGTCCTGTGTGGTGCGCGAGGTCATCGAGAGTTTCACCACGCAGCGAGGCGAGACGTTCCGCAGTTTGTCTGGCGAATGACGGTTCATTGCGCTTTCCCCGGTAGGGTTCGGGTGCGAGATAGGGGGCGTCCGTTTCGATCATGAAGCAACCCGCAGGACATTGCCTCGCGGTTTCGCGAACCTCGTTAGCGGTCTTGAAAGTGGCGACCCCGCCGAAAGAAACGAGGCCTCCCAGATCGAGGACGCGTCTCGCGTTTTCCCATGGGCCGATGAAGCAATGGAACACGGCGCGCACGGCGTCACGATACTCACTATAAATGGAGAGCGCGTCTTCGAAGGAGCCGCAGCCCTCGCGGTCGCGCGTGTGGATGATGACGTTGAGTTTCGCGGCGGCAGCGAGTTCGAAGTGTTGGCGGAGGAATTGACGCTGGCGTTCGCGGAAATCCTCTTCCTTCCAGCCATCAGGCGCGGGGTGAAAATAGTCGAGGCCGGTTTCCCCGATGGCGCAAACGCGCGGGTCATCGACAAACGCGGCAAGTTGCGAAACCGCATCATCAGGCGCGTGGTGGACATCGCACGGGTGGATTCCGATGCAGGTGTGGACCGCTGGATTTTCCGCGATGGTTAGGTTTGCCCGCAGATCAACCAGGCTGGTGGCGAGCGTGATCAAGCGGGTCACTCCGGCGGCATCCGCGCGTGCGAGCAGGTCCGGAAGCTCCTCGGGTGCAAAACGGTGGGAAGCGAGGTGGCAGTGGGAATCGGTCAACATCCGGATGGGCGGTGCAGGGCGGTTAGAAATGCGGCGACCTTTTGAAAGTCCTTGATGCCGGGTGATACCTCGGCACCCGATGCGATGTCGAGCGCGGCGGGGTTCACGCTCATCGCGGCGAGGCCGGCATTTTCAGGAACGATCCCACCTGCCAATATCACAGGGAGATCCGGATGGTCCCTGCGGAAACCGGACGCGACCTCCCAGTCGAAAACCTCACCCGTGCCGCCGTAGATACCCGGTGCGTGCGCATCGAGAAGGATGGCCGCTGCACCGAATTCCGGCGCACGATCAAGATCCGCCCGGGTCGTCACGCCGATGGCCTTGATGAAGGGGATTCCCGCATCCCGATAGACGGCGGCGTCTTCCGGTTTCTCATCGCCATGAAGCTGCACCGCATCAATGTAACCTTCCCTCACCAACTTGAGCGGGAGTTCAGGTGGCTCGTTCACAAACACCCCGACCCGCAGGATCTGGCCGGCGATGTTGTGTAACCAGATTGCTTCTTCCGGTGGCAGATAGCGTTTTGACTTCGGCCAGAAATTCACGCCGAGCGCATCCACGCCCATCGCCACGAGCTGGTCCGCGTCGCCGCGCGTTGTCACCCCGCAGATTTTCAGCGAGACGGATGATGGATCGAGAAAGCGCGTGAGCAACGGCATGGCGGCAACATAATGGAACCCGGTCAGTATGGAACCCGGAATTTGATCTCCGGGATAACCCGATTGAAACAGCCACATGCAGGAAATGGTTCTTGACGCAGGGAGCCGGGCTTCTTGTTCTCAGCCTGCCTTCCAACTCCTATCGGCATTGCCGCCAACCCACCCCGATGCACCATAAAACCCCGACGACACCGCAGGAAAACGATTTCATCCACAGTGAGGAATTCCTCCACGGTTTGATGAAACGACAGCTCAAGCTTTCCATCGCCTGTGCGGCGGCGTTCCTCGTGCTGCTGATCGGGCTGCCGCTGCTCAACTACCTCGCCCCGGAGTTCATGGGGCAGCGGGTCGGTGGCTTCACCCTGAGCTGGCTGGTGTTGGGGGTGCTGTTCTTTCCTTATGTCTGGATCATCGCCCGCTTGTTCATCTCCCGCTCGATCGGGTTGGAGAACGCCGAGGTCCACCACGCTGCGGAAGGCAACAAGCGCCAATCCTAACATTCAATCACCGGCATGGACATTTCTCAAATCGATCCCTGGATCCTCGCTTGTTCCGCAGTCACCGTGGTGGTGACCATCATCATGGGTTTCCGCTCCGCGAAATCCTCCAAGTCAGCGTCTGACTTCTTCGTCGCCGGGCGCTCGGTTTCGGTCGGCTGGAATGCTTCCGCCATTTCCGGTGAATACCTCAGTGCCGCCAGTTTCATGGGCGTTGCGGGGATGGTGATGTTGTCCGGCTATGACGCGCTGTGGTATCCGGTCTGTTATGCCTGCGGCTATCTCTTCCTGCTGTTGTTCATCGCCGGGCCGTTGCGCCGCTTCGGTGCATACACGGTGCCGGATTTCGCGGAGGGAAGATATGATTCTCCGGTTTTCCGAAAGATCGCCGTCTGCTTCGTCCTGTTCATCGGCTTCTTCTACACCATGCCGCAGATGAAGGGCGCGGGCACCACGCTAGCCTACATTTTCCCCGGACTTCCGTATTGGGTCGGTGTTGCGCTGGTGGGAGCGGTCATCACGCTCAACGTCGCGCTCGGTGGCATGAAAGGGATCACCGTGGTGCAGGCGGTCCAGTATTGGATCAAGATGTTCGCCATCTCACTGCCGGTTTTCGTTCTTCTATCCGTCTTTGGCGGCTATGGGAAAAACCTCTCGTTGAATCAATCCCCCACCGATTTTTCCTCGCCACCTGCCATCGAACAATCGGTGGATCCCGGACAGATGCAACGACTGGCGCTGCCGGAAAAGGCTCCCAAGGATGAGGCATGGATCTCTCCATTCGGGCCGCTCACCACCAAGGCGACCAAGGCCGCCGGGATGTCGCCGGAGGAATCCCGCCCCTATTCCTTGCTTTATACCTTCTCGCTGATCGTGGCACTCGTTTGCGGCACAGCCGGACTGCCTCACATTCTAGTGCGCTTTTACACGAATCCCGATGGAGTGGCCGCCAAGCGAACGACCATGTGGGTCATGATCCTGATCGGTGTCTTCTATGTGTTTCCTCCGATCTTCGGCGTGTTAGGGAGGAACTTTCTTCCCGAACTCTATAACGCAACCGGGGCCAAGGGAACGGACAAGGTGGTCCTGGAACTGCCGATCCTCATTCGTCAGAAATATGGTGTCTTGGGATCAATCCTCAGCGGCGTTACCTGTGCCGGTGCCTTCGCCGCATTCATGAGCACCTTTTCGGGATTGCTCGTGTCGATGACGGGTGCCCTGGCGCATGACGTTTACGGACGCATGTTGCGTCCCCACGCGAGTGCGCAGGAACGGATGAGGATGTTCAAATGGTCGGCGGTGTTGATTGGCGGCATTGCCGTTCTGCTGGGATCGCAGGTCGAGATGCTGGATATCAACTTCATGGTCGGACAGGCATTCGCGATTGCGGCGGCCAGTTATTTTCCCCTGCTCTTCATGAGTGTCTGGTGGCGCGGCATGACGATGGCAGGAGCTGCCACGGGCATGTTGGCGGGAGGTCTCCTCGCCTTGGCTTGTGTCACCCTGACCAGCGTCAGCGACATCCTAGCGAAAACCTCGAAAGCTGCGGCGCTCGACGCCGGGGAGGTCTGGGTTCCAGATGCCCTCAACGCATTCTGGATCGGTCACCCCCTGGCCCGCATCCTTGCGGAACAGCCCGCGCTCTGGGCGGTGCCGCTGGCCATCGGGCTCATGATCGTTGTCTCGAAATTAACCCGCAAGACGATCCCCGCCGACGTGCGGATGAAAATGCTGGTTCTCCATGCACCCGAAGCGCTGGGCCTGAAACAGGAATACATCCAGGAGCATCAAGGGACCGCGCATTGAGCCGCTAGCGGGAGGGCTGGGAACGGAGTTGATCATCGGAAAACCAGAACGTCCTCACCGGCGAGCACCTCGGCAAGATCGCCGCCACCTACCGCGTCTTCGAATCCGTCGAGAAATACGCCTACCGCGCCACTCCGCAGGAACTCGCCGACAACGACTTCAACCTCAACATCCCGCGCTACGTCGATACGTTTGAGGAGGAGGAAACGATCTCAAGGTGGTGAAAAAGGAAATCGCCAGCCTTGAATCCCAACTCGCCACCGTCCGGGCGAAAATGAGCGACCATTTAGAAGATTTGGGTCTTTTAAAAATACTTGAAATGGCCAATATGAGCATTTAAGATGTGATTGAAGATGAAGAAGCTAGATTCAAGCCTACTCGAAGAAGCCTTAAACCTCCTCGCCGAGTCCACGGAAGGCCACCCGAAACAACACTGGGTGGTCTGTGGTGGTTCGTCGTTGCTGGCACTGGGCTTGGTGAGCCGCACGACCACTCGTGACGTGGACGTGCTGGCTCGCGTCGAGCCGGACGGACTGATCACCGCCAAGCCCCTGCCCGAATGGCTGGCCAGTGCGGCAGATCAAGTCAGGAAGCAGCTCGGGCTGATGGAAAATTGGTTCAACACAGGCCCATCCGACGATTCCTTTTTCCGCTTCGGTTTTCCAGAAGGAATGGCCGACCGCCTGATTGCACGGGAGTATGGCCCGAAGAAAAACCTGCGCATCAGCTTCATCAGTCGCCGGGATCAGGTTTTCTTCAAACTCTATGCCACTGCGGATTCCGACAAGGGGCGGCACTACGAGGATCTGCTGGATCTTAAACCCACCGCAGAGGAATTGCTCGCCGCCGCACTCTGGACACGCACACAGGATCCCTCTGAAGGTTTCCTTTTCGTCCTTGGGGAAGTCCTCAAAGCACTTGGTCATGAACCCCTCATTGCACGACTTTAGAGAAAGCCTGCAGCAGCGGCTTCTTGACTTCCTATGGCGGCAATGGTCCGCCTTGGGGGTGGCGGGTCATGCCCGCAGCGATGATCCATGGATGATCGATCCCGAGGCCCTGCTTCTCTTCTCCACCCACATTGCCCGCTACGACAGCCGCTTGTTCGACGAAATTCTCGACTGGCTCCACACCAACGGCTCTTGGATCAATCTCCAACGTCTTGGAACCCTGCACAAGGAAGAGCACCTCGGCGATTCCGCCGTCCTAGCCGCCATCGCGGAACTCCTCTCGAAGGAATCCTCCCATCATAAGTGGAAGCTCCTCTTGCGTCGGGCGGAACAGCCAACATCTCCGGCCGCAGAGTTGGTTCAGCGACTCTTTCCCTCCGTCCCTGTGCTTAAAGAACCCCATCCGGTATTCCTTAAGCACGGTCTGGAGCGTGGTAGCATCGAATACCGTGGCATGAGCCAATCTCCCCGCCCGGACCAACCCGCATCCTTTCTCTTCAAACTCCGCGCCCTTTTCGGAATGCAGTCTCGCGCCGAAGTCATGGCCTGGCTGCTGGCCAACGAGCAAGGACACCCTGCGGAAATCGCCCGCCAAACCGGTTACTTCCGCGGTTCCATCCAGAACGTCCTCAACGACCTTGCCGTATCCGGTCATATCGGCTCGATCCGCATCGGTAGGGAAAAATGCTTCTCCATCCTTCGCCACGAGGAATGGCGCTTCCTCCTCACCTGGCCGAATGCGAACGGATTCCCCCAATGGATCAACTGGGCACCTCTCTTCCACGCCATCCAGACTTTTCTCGACACCCTCGGGAAACCCGGACTCGACGAAAAATCCGAGAATTTCCAAGCCATCCAACTCCGTGAAGCACTCGACCAAGTCACCCCTGCACTCGCTCGCGCAGGACGCATCCACCAACTGCAAGCCACGCCCGAAATGCGCGGCATCGAGTTGATCTCGGCCGTCCTCGCCGACCTCGAAAACCTCATTCCGTAACGTCCATGAGAAACCAACCTCTTTCCCAAACTTCCAGCACCTTCGAGGCCATCAAGCGCATGCCCTTCTTCGGTTGGCTCGCCCAGACCCCGCGCATGATCCGCCTCGCCCGTGTCGCCAGCACCGGCGTCCATATCTCGCCGCCATCCTCGACGCCGCCGATCAGGAACTCACCCTCCTCCGCAAACAACGCAACGCCCTCGATCAACAAAAGCGCGGCTTGATGCAGCGGCTTCTTACCGGCAAGATCCGGGTAACAATTTAGCTTATAATTTCCCGCCATGCCTTCGATTCCATTCCCCGCGAATATTCTTTCCGCCGCATTTCCTACGCTGGCGGGCTTTGGCTTCATCAAGTCCGGCACCTTCAAGTCTGTCTATCGTGTCGCCACGTCGGCAGGATCCTTTGAGGTTCTCAAAGTCATTCGACTTCCTCAAGATACAGGGAGCGACGCTGCCCGCGCCTTTCGGGAGCAGGAACTGGGACGTGCGAAGCGGGAAATCGCGTTGTTGGGAAAGATATCGAGCCCCTTTGTGGTCAAGCTCGGCACCTTGCCGCCGACAATCATCGACATTGCTGGTGAGAACTGTGTGGCCTACACGGAGGAAATACTTCCTGGCAGAGACCTAGAGGCCGTGATTGCTGCTGGAGTCCAACCTGCGGAAGATGAGATAAGGTCGCTTCTTTCCAGTCTAGTGCAGGCCATCCAGTCGCTTTGGTTGCAGGAGAAGGTAGTCCACCGCGACATCAAACCAGCGAATCTCTTTGCCACAGGCCTTGCGTCACGTCCTTTTGTGCTGCTCGACTTTGGCATCGCATACAACGTGGATGAACCCGGGCTCACGGCGAATCCGGCGATGATTCCCGCGACGCCGCTCTACATGGCTCCAGAGATGCTGGACCCGAACTTCCGCGAAACGCTGAGCTATCGTGCGGATTTGTACGCAGCCGGAATCACAACGTTCGAATTTGCAACTGGAGGCACCCATCCGCTTGCGAAAACGGGGGATCACCTGGCAAAGACCCTCACCCGCGTCCTTCACCAGGAGCCGCTGAGATTGGCACCTCTCCGCCCGGATCTGCCGCCCAGCCTATCGTCGCTTATCGATCAACTGATGAAGAAGTCGCCCTCGCTGCGCCCCGGTAACCTTTCACTCATCCTCAAGCAACTCCAATCATAACCATGCAACTTCTTGCCCAACAAGGATACGGTAACGGCGGAAAGATCGAGTCCGGCTTGGCCGAAAAGTTGATCGACGGGGTGATTTTCGGAGCAAAGGATATTTCTCCGTCAAAACTTAAAGAGAAACTGGAACAACTCGCCGATGGATATCCTGATAGCATCCGGCTCTTTGACCCTCAATTCTATGCTTCACTCCTAGGCTCCCAGCCGGGAGCAAGGCTCGGACACCTCGTTGGAGATAACTCACATTCCTACTTTGAAGCCCGCCGCCGGAGGGATCTGGAAAGGGAGGGTCAGGTTCTGAATGATATTAAGAACATAATGATCTATCAGCGAGAACTTCCGGTCACCTCCCTGATATCGCCAAATATCGTAATCCGGCGTTCGTTCGACTCCATCGAAGCCACAATTGCCAAGGATTTCATCAGGAATGCATCAGCAGTTAATTCCGTGCAAGGTGACGGGCGTCCCTTATATGCCACTCTGGCAGTCTCGACAACGGCGCTAAACGACCGGATTGAACTGCAAAACTTCCTTCAGGAAATTACCGAGATCGATGATCCTCCGACCGGCTTCTATCTATTGTTGGAGAAGCCCGACAATTCAATCACCTCGCCGTTGACCGAGCCGGACATACTCGCCCGCTGGATGTTGGTGAACCATACGCTCAAGCTCAACGGCTTTGAGGTCATCAACGGCTATACCGACGTTCTCAGTCCCTATCTCGGGGCCGCCGGAGCAGATGCCGTAGCAACCGGATGGTTCAATACACAGAAGAGCTTCAGCTTGAAGAAATTTGAACCGGTATCCGAGTTCGCCCGTCGTCCGGTTTCTCGATACACGAGCCGCCTGCTCCTCAAGAGTATTCGTTCGACGGAACTCAACGACCTTCGGGATATCTTTCCCGAGGTTCTCAACGGCCTGCCCTTCGATGATTGCTATGACCCGGAGGAAGGTTCCGCACCTAATACAGCCGCAGATGAAGCGCTTCAGAATTGGGAAGCACTCCGGGCGCTGAATGAATTGGTCGAGACCGATGGTGTGACCCTTTCACTGGAGAACTGTCGGGGGGCGTTGGACGAGGCCGAGGAATTATACGTTCGGATCAGCGGCTACGGCCTTACGATGCGTGATCGGTCCGGGCCGGCTCATATCCGCATGATTCGCGAGGAACTCACCGAGTTCGAGGAACTAGCGGAACTTTAATTTGCCGGAAATCAGATGAACAGCCCTCTCCCGAGCCTTCGTGTTCAACGGCCTGCCAAAGCGGGGCGTGAAGTGACGTCGCAGACACCCGGTGTCCGGGTCGAATTCCCAAAGTCCGACATTCAAAGCGCGGAACGCCTCAATAAATCCGACGGCGGTGGCAGTCGCTGCGGGAGGAAGAACAAGAACGGCCCGGTTCGCGAAGAAGCGATATTGGGAGGCTTGCATCAAACCTTTGCGCCAGTCCTTCAGTTTTGCCTCGACTGCGGTGAGTTGGAGACTTTTCAAAGCGATCGCGGTAAAGTCTTCCGAACTTGGCGAGGAGTTCCACGCCATAAAGAGCATGTCTGCCCGACCAAACCCGTCCAAAGCGAATTCACGGCCTGTGGCGAATCCCCGCTGTGTGGCCAATTTCTTCAACTCGGCCTCCAAATAAGCCTTTTCAAATTTTGCGACGAAGTTCGATTCCCCGCGCTTCGACGAACTGGCGACCGGGAGATTGCGCCGGGTGTCGTGACACCCGAATTTCACGGTTTTGGGACGGGTTCTAGGGTTTGTCATATTTCAGGGTCGGGCGCGTGGGACGGGCGCGACTTTCTGTGACCGGGGATAAATTACCAGACTATTGCCCAACTTCCAGCGCCATTTCCCGATTTTCCAAGAGTCAAGCCCCAGAAGCATACACATCATGAACCCGAACTTCGAAACAATCGATGCCCTCAAGGCTGAATGGGATGACCTCCAACCGTTGGCTCCCGAGAACGAGCAACGGCTTTGGAAAAAACTTCGACTTGAATGGAACTATCACTCGAACCACATCGAGGGCAACACTCTGACGTATGGCGAGACGGAGCTTCTGCTTCTCCATGATCAGACACACGGCAATCACACATTGCGGGAATATGAGGAGATGAAGGCGCATGATGTCGGAATCGCCCATCTGCTGACGCTGGCGGAGGATAAGGCCCGGCTGATAGGCGAAAGCGACATCCGGGATCTGAACAAACTCATTCTCAAGGAACCCTTCTGGAAACCCGCGCAAACGGCGGACGGCAAACCCTCCCGGAAACAGATCATCCCCGGCGATTACAAGACGACCCCGAACAATGTTCTCACTGCGACAGGGGAGATGTTTGAGTTCGCACCGCCCACCGAAGTTCCGGTTCGAATGGAACGCCTCGTCAAGTGGCTTGACGCCAGTTTGACAGCGGGAACAATTCATCCCGTGATGATTGCCGCCAAGCTTCATCACGACTTCGTTCTGATTCATCCGTTTGATGATGGCAACGGACGGGTGGCGCGGATGTTGGTGAACTATCTGTTCATGCGTCTCGGCTATCCACCGATCATCGTGCCGACAGAGCGAAAGAAGGATTACTTGGTCGCTCTCCGCCTCGCTGATGCCGGTGACATTTTGGAGCTGGTTGACTTTATTGGCTCCTGCCTGACTCGAAGTCTTGAACTTGGCACCAAAGCCGCGAAAGGCGCGAGCGTTGAGGAACCCGGGGACGTGGAGAAGGAGGTTGCGTTGTTTGTGAAGAGTCGAACGATTAAACCGATGCCTGAAGTTTCTCGCTCCACTGCGGTAGTTGCAGAACTGCATCAGGAGAATTTCCGCTACCTTCTTGGACAGATGCAAGAGAAGGTCGGGATGTTCCGTCCGCTGTTTGCACGGGTTACCCTATTCACCGAACCGTTGGGAACGCAGGTGGACGGATCCACGGTGGCCGCGTTCGATTATTGCATGGCCGAGGGCGTGGAGAAAATCTCGTGGATCATGTGGGATTTCGAGTTTGACGGCTATCTCGGGGAGAGTGGGGTCCCGTTCGGAATCGATGTGCCGATCATGCTGAATATGGATGAGTTGGAGTTCGTATGGAGGATTAACGACTTGCCGGTGCTGAGAAAGCCATATTCCGAGCCTACTACAAAAGCCGAAGCCGATCTGTTTGTGGAACAGGTATTGAAGTTCATCTTGGATGCGATCACGAAGGAGACGGAGAAAACCTGAAATTGGAACCCGTATGCCCCAATCCCTCGCCAAACTCTACGTGCATCTGGTCTTCTCGACGAAAAATCGGGAGCGCATTTTGTCGGAAGATGTTAGCCGGGATCTCCACGCCTACATGGGCGGATGCCTCAATGGGATGAAATGCGTGCCTATCGAAATCAACACCGAGCCGGATCATGCCCACGTTCTCTTCTTGCTCGGGCGCACGGTCACGTTGAGCGATGTGGTGGGCGGATTGAAAAAGAGTGCGACAGAATGGTTGCGCTCCTGTTCACCCCGATATGCGGGGTTTCATTGGCAAGCGGGATATGGCGCGTTCTCGGTGAGCCAGTCGGCAGTGGATGATGTGCGGGCGTATGTTCGCAACCAAGCGGAACACCATCGGGTAAAGACGTTTCAGGAAGAGTTCCTGGCATTTCTCAAAAAGCATGAGGTGGAATACGATGAACGTTATGTTTGGGATTGATCGGCAATTTTTGTGGTGGCGGAGTTTTCTCATGCCCTTTCAGGGCACCGGGAAGATCGGGGGATTCGTGTCCCGGGACATCGGTCGCCAAAGGCTCCCTCAGCCCCGGGCTATGTTCTTTCGGCCCGTTGGGCCGATGGAATTCCCAGCGCGGCTGATGCATCGCCCGGCTTGGTTGATCCATAGCTCTGGTTGGCCGATGCAATGCCTAGGGTGGCTGATGGAATACCTTGCCGAACTGGTGGAATGTCCTGCCTGGCTGGACGATCAATGTGCCCCCAAGGGGGGGCCAAGATCATAGCCCAGGGCTGAGCGACGCGATGCCCTGGCATAGACGTTCACAAAGCATCCTGCGCCCTGAAGGGGCGCGAGATTCGGCTGATTTGAAAATGACCACCCCGGCTATCCCTTTTCAGGGAAGAACCCCGTGGGCTCTTTTTGCCGGGGTGGAACCTTTAAACTTATCGACCAGCCCCCGCTACGCAGTGACCCGTCACGGCCCTAGAAACGTCCGGACGCGTCCGATTGCAACTTTCTTTACCATTTTTTCATGACCCCGTCCTTCCAAGAAGCCCCGATCAGCCAGATCCCCGCGCTGCGATTTCTCCAGCAGCTCGGGTATTCCTACCTCAGCCCGGAAGACGTGGTGGTGGAGCGCAATGGGAAGTTTTCCAAGGTGTTGTTGGAAGGCGTGCTGACCTCCTAACAAAGCGCCGAAATCACGAATCGCTGACTTTAGTCGTTCCCATGGCCTGGGGTGTTTCCGGATCAGGAGGCGCTTCGATGATTACCACCTCCGAGCCGTTAGGCGCGTAGGGCAGGCGCGAGATGGCGAGCCAGTCGCCTTCGTTGAATCCATCCCGCACGACGAGGACATCCGTCGTGCTCCAGAGCGGCACCACATCCGTCCGCTGGATGGTGAGAGCCGGGCGTTCGATCAGATAGACGCGGTTCACTCCTCTGAGCGCGCTGCGCGGCAGGACGAAGACATCCTCCAGCACCACGCCCTCCACCGCGGCTCTAACCGGTTGGCCGATCCGCAGCTCGGGATTTCCGGAAACGAGGCCGAACGGGTCGTCGATGCGGGCGATGGTGAACAACTCGCGGGATGATTCATCGAGCGTGCCCTCGGTTCTAACGATCTTGGCCGCCCAGGTGTGGGCCTCGGAATTGGAGCTGAGCGCGTCGGTGAGGGTCACGTTCACCGGCGCGTCGTCATCGCGGGTGGGAAGTTTCGCGAAGGCGATCTGCGAGGCGGAGAGTGGCAGCCGGACCTCGGCGTAGTCGGTGGCGAAAATCTCGCCCAAGGGGGTGGTGCCGCCGACCGCTTGCCCAAGGCCGACAAGGCGGGCTTTCACCCGTCCGGCGAAGGGGGCGCGGATCTTCGCGCGTTCGAGATTTCGTTTTGCCTGATCGAGATCCGCCTCGGCGGCGATGACGTTGGCGTTGGCTTCCTTGAGTTGCGGCACGCGCAGGACCAGCGGCGACGGCTCCTCCTTGTAGCCGATGTCCTCCCAATTGAGCCTGGCTTGTTTGGCCTTGGCCTCTTCCTGCGCCATGGCAGCCTCGGCACGGGCAAGCCGGGATTCGGAGGCGATCGTCAGCGCCTGGAGGTCGGATGGGTCCAGCTCTAGCAGGATATCATCCTGGTCGAAGAACGCTCCGTCTTCAAACTTGGGGTTAACGGTTTTCACGGTGCCGGACACCTGTGCCGTGAGCGTTGTGGTGTGATGGGCGCGGACGGTTCCCTGGGTTTCGAGAACGACAGGATACCTCGTGCGCTTCAGTTCGAGTTTCTCGGTTTCGAGCTTCTGGGCCTCGTGGTGCTCCGGCTTCGGTTCCTCCACGGGAACGCCAAGCCATTTCCAAGCGCCGAATCCGAGCGCAAGGATGAGTAAAGGAACGAGAATACGAGGAAGCATGGTGGATGGTCGGGGAGTATAGTCTCCCGGATTGAGTGAAATGCCAGATACGAACTCGGAGGGGGGATGCTTTCGGCCACCCGACGGTGTACTGCCGCGCGTGAGGGTTTGTGAAATGTGCAAGATGAAACGGGTGGCTGGAGCGTCTCGCGCCAGACCGTCGCGGAGGCGTCCCGCCTCCTGCATTCCGGGTCCGGGCGAGACGCCCGAACGACGGACTGCGGCGAGACGCCACAGCCACGTTCCGACGACAAATTCACAAAACGTGATGCGTGTCAGTATATCATTTGGCGGGTTGTGTCTGGAAATCCCCGCCGAGCGCGAGGTGGAGGTCGATGCGGTTTTGCAGGCGTTGGTTTCTGAGACGAATGGTGCTGGCGCGGGCGTTGTTGGCCCGGCGCTGGGCTTCGAGCACGGAGAGGATGTCGGGGTTCACGCCTTCGGAGTAATCGCGCTCCGCCTGGCGTTCCGCGAGCGCGGCTTGTTCCAGCTCGGAGGCCAGAAATTTTTCCTGCGCGGCGAGTGAGCGTCCTGCCGAGAGCGAGAACTCGACCTCGCGGAAGGCGATGAGCGCGGATTGGGCGTAGGCGTTGAGCTGCGCGTCATTTCGATCCAGCGACGCCCTGGCCTCGGCTTTCAACGCGCCACCCTCGCTGATGGCCTGGGTGAATCTCGCCAAAATGGTGGCGACGAGTTGGTCGGTGCTGAGGAAATCCGCGAGCCGCGCGCTCGATGTCCCTCCGTTTCCAGTGATGGAAAACGACGGCAGCAGATCCTTGCGGGCGGCATCCGCGCGGCGGGCACTGGCGAACAAGCGCGCCCGTCCGGCTGCCAGATCCGGCCGGCGCTCTAGCAGACCCGCCGGGATTCCCGCCGGGACGGTGCCTTTCAGTTCCGGGAGTTCGTTGCGGGCATGGGCGGTGCCGGATGGGTAGCGGCCTAGCAGGAGTTCGAGCGATCGCGCGGCTTCCTCGCGGTCCTGCTTGCGTTGTTCGAGCGCGCGCTGGGCGGACGAGACGTTGGTGCGGCCGAACTGGATGTCGAGCGCACCTTCGCCGGTGCCGATGTAGTTTCGCTCGATGATTCGCAGGTTTTTGCGGAAGGATTCCAGGGTGGCCTCCGCGAGGATCACTTCCTGTTCGGAGGAAATGAGATTGCACCACGCTTTCGCGGTATT
>Ga0163144_10014850_pt1 | contig 16124 bp, 10 predicted proteins | sample OliLak19BULKMAT1_FD_123175 | JGI IMG/M metagenome (GOLD analysis project Ga0163144, IMG submission 123175) | Freshwater microbial mat bacterial communities from Lake Vanda, McMurdo Dry Valleys, Antarctica - Oligotrophic Lake LV.19.BULKMAT1 | ecosystem: Environmental > Aquatic > Freshwater >... | reverse complement strand
CGGGCGGCGAGGCCGAGTTGGCGCAGTGTCTGAACGAGCAGCCAGGAGGTGTCCCGGCAGGATCCGCTGCGAGAAGTGAGAGTCTCTTCGGGTGTCTGGACGCCGGGCTCCATGCGGATGAGGTAGCCGATATCCGATTGGAGGCGGAAGTTGAGTTCGACGAGGAAATCGACGGAGCGCTTGGGTTCAAGCGAGATGGCTGCGACGTATTCCTTGAGTTTCGGCCCCAACTCGATTGTTTCGAGGAACGGGCGTAGTTCGCGCTGCTCCCAGGGCTCGTATTTGAACGGGAATTTTTCGGCGTAGGGTTCCAGGAAGAAGTCGAAGGGGTTGATGACGGCCATGTCGGCGATCAGATCGACTTCGAGGGAGAACTCGCGGGTGGGTTCGGGGAAGACGAAGCGGGCGAGATAGTTGCTTTGAGGGTCTTGTTGCCAGTTGAGAAACTGCTTTACCGGTTCCACTTTCAAGGAGTAGCTGACGATGGTGGTGCGGCAGTGAGGCGCCGGCCGGAGCCGGACAATTTGCGGTCCGAGCGAGGCGAGCTGATCGTATTGGTAGACAGTTTTGTGATGAAGCGCGACGCGGATTCCCATTATTCTCCGCCAACCGGCTGGGTCTGCGTTTGCGTCTGGGTTTGGGGTCGCAAGGCGAAGAAATCGCGTTGCAGCCCGGCGCTGACGGTATTGAGGCGCAGTTGAAGGTTGTCGAGGAATTCGTGCAATCCGGAATTGATCATCTGGCCCACATCCATTTCATCCAACTCCTGTCGAAGCTCGCCGAGCAGGCGAACAGAATCGCAAACGGCGCCTTCGCGGATCACGTCGAGCGAATCCGCGGCGCGGGCGATCGAGTGGCGGATGGAGCGCGGGAAGTCCGGATCGGCGACGAGAAAGCCAACGACTTCGCGCGGGGAAATTTTGCCGCGCGACTGCCGGTACATTTCAAAACCGCTGGCTGATTTCAGCACGGCTGACCAGAGCAAGTCATCGTAAGGCGTGCCTACTCCGCTGGCCGATGGAAGAAGCATGAAGTACTTCACATCGAGGAGCCGGGACGTCTTGTCGGCGCGTTCCATTTGACGGCCGAGGCGGACAAAGTGCCAGGCTTCATTGTGGCTCATGGTGGCGTCGGTGATGCCCTGGAACATGTGGCCGGCCAGGCGAAGATCGCGAAAGACTTCCGGGGAAAGGTCTTCCGCGGGTTGGGCGTACTGTTTGAGAACTTTCAAATAAATGCCGTTGACGTGTTCCCAGGTTTCCGAGGAGATCGTCTCGCGAACGGAACGCGCGTTTTCGCGAGCTGCAAACAGGCAGGAAGTGATGGAATTCGAGTAGTCGCGGTCCTGCGCCAGAAATGCGATGACCGATTCCTGCGTGGCTTCGCCGTAGAGTTTCCGAAAGAGCGGCGCTTCGCCGCAGGTGTCGATGACCGGCTGCCATTGATTGCCGTCGAGAGGCAGATCCAGTTGCAAGTGAAGATTGACTTCCAGAAGCCTGGCGACATTCTCCGCGCGCTCCATGTAGCGCGCCATCCAGTAGAGAGAGTCGGCGACGCGGCTTAAAAGGGGCCGGGTTTCAGTGGCCATTTACGCCTCCCGCCAATACCCACGTATCTTTGCTTCCGCCGCCCTGTGAAGAGTTGACGACCAGGGAACCTTTCCGCAACGCCACTCGCGTCAAACCTCCCGGCAAAACCTGGAGGTTTTTGCCGTAAAGTACATACGGCCGGAGGTCGACGTGCCGGCCTTCCAGTTTGTCGCCGATCAATGTCGGAACACGAGAGAGGGCGAGCGTTGGCTGGGCGATGTAGTTTCGGGGATTTTCGCGAATGCGATCGGCGAAGTCGTCCTGCTCCGCTTTGGTGGAGTGCGGGCCGACGAGCATCCCGTAACCGCCCGATTCATTGGCGGCTTTCACAACGAGTTTGTCGAGGTTCTGGAGTACGTGCTGGCGATCCGCATCGCGCCAACAAAGGAAAGTTGGCACGTTGGGGATAATCGCGTCCTCCCCTTCGTAGTAGCGAATCATGTCGGGCACGTAGGAATAGATTACCTTGTCGTCGGCAACTCCATTTCCAGGAGCGTTGGCCAGAGTGACGTTCCCCCGGCGGTAAACGGCAACGATTCCGCGTACGCCGAGAAGAGAGTCCGCACGGAACACGTCCGGATCGAGGAAGTCGTCGTCAATGCGCCGGTAAATAACGTCGACCTTGCAGGGACCCTTCGTCGTTTGCATCCAGACGAAGCCGTCCTCGACGATCAGATCGCTGCCCTGCACCAATGGAATACCCATCTTTTGCGCGAGGAACGTATGTTCAAAGTACGCCGAGTTATACATGCCCGGCGTTAGTAACACGACGACGGGCTTCTCACCGCGATGCGGAGGTGCGAGCGATTCCAGCGTGTCGAGCAGGTTGCTGGGGTAGTCATCGACGGGCCGGACGCGAAGGCCTTCGAAGACCTCCGGGAACGTCCGCTTCATCAAGTCGCGGTTTTCAAGGACATAGGAAACCCCGGATGGGACGCGGAGGTTGTCCTCCAACACGTAGAGTTCGCCATCGCCGTGGCGGATCAGGTCGGTTCCGGTAATGTGACACCAGACGCCGCCTGGCGGGTTGATGCCATGGACCTGAGGACGGTAGGACGCGGCGGAGCGGATTACCTCCTCCGGGATCACCTTGTCTTTCAAAATCTTCTGGTCGTGATAGATATCGTCGATGAAGAAGTTAAGCGCGCGAATCCGCTGCTTTAACCCTCGCTCGATGCGTTCCCATTCCGCCGCGGGAACAATGCGCGGGATCAGATCGAACGGGAAAATGCGTTCCGTACCGGCGGCTTCCCCGTAAACATTGAACGTGATACCCATCTGCAAAAGCATGCGTTCAGCCGCGCGCTGGCTGCGCTGGAGATGGCCTTCTTCCAGCGATTGCAACGTTTCCAGAAGCAGGCTCGCTTCCGGACGCACGCTGCCATCGGCGTTGAACATCTCGTCGTGAAACGAATCGGTTTGATAGGCTTCAAATAGCACGATAAACCCCGCTCCAACTGCAAAACATGGCAGCATCCTCAAGTGGTTACGGTCTATCGGGGACCATGCCCTACAACACTACTAAAGAGCACCGCGTAGTGTCCAATCGAATAATCTTATAGCCCGTCTTCGTTTTGGATGAGGCTCAGCGGACGGTGATGAAGACCGAATTTGCCGGTTGATCGTCGATTGCTACCTGAATTTCCACCTCCCCGCTGCCCCGGAGACTGGCCGGAAGTTCGATGTTGATTTGATCGAGCCCAGGGAAGCCGGGTTGAATGCCCGCGTAGAGAACCGGAACGGCGGCCCCTTTCACGGTGGCCGAGGCGCGCTGTTGCCGCCTGAAACCCGTACCATAAACCGTCAGGTAAACCGGCCCATTCCCGGCCACATCGATAGGCGTCGCGATACATCCGGCCACCGAGCAGTCGAAGACCGCCACGCTCGACTGAATCCCGTTCACTACCCGGATCGCCGTTGCCGCTGCGATGCGCTGATTCATCGTGAATAGAGCCGGAGCGGTTTCGCGGATTTGGACCGGCGAGATTTTTGACGTTCCATTCGACTGGATAACCGCGACGCTGGCAGGGCCGGTCACGGTGGCGGCGGGCACGAGAAAATTAATCTGCGAAGGAGAAACGTAGAGGAGTTCCGCCAGCCGTTCGCCGCCCGCCCTGTCGGTGACGCGAACGCTGGCCCCGCCCAGCGACACAGTGCGTGATCCGGCGGCCACGGTCTGCGTTGAGAATCCGGCGCCGTAGAGCGAGGCAAGCGACTCCGGCGCCACCGCGTTCGTCGCCGCGGCGGAGGACTGGACGCTGAAATCACCCAGGAGCCCGTAGGATCGCGCCATCCAGTAAGGCAGGATATAGTCAATCCCGGCATTGCCGATGGTGCCCGTACCGCCGCCGAAAAGCTGGAAGGGACTGCGCTGCCAGAGGAAATCGGTGGGGGTGCGCTGATCGACTGGGATGGGCTGGCAAGCCTGGTCGCCGCAGGTTGGAACCTTGCCGCGCAGGTCGACGAACTGATCGCGGCGAGGACGGCTAAGCCAAAGTTCCAAGAGTTCCAGCGTCTCCGTATCCCGGCGTACATCCCGCCCGAAAAGAGCGGCGTCGATCATGTTGAAGAACGGGTTCTGGTGGGCGAAAGTATAGTTGCGGGCAATCGAGTACGCGCGTTCGTAGGTTCCGCGGGTAGCGGAATCTTCGTGCTTGATGAGGTGGAAAAAGGTGATGAAAATCAGATTGAATTTGAAGTAGGAACTGGTGCTGAGGGAGTCAAAGGCAACGGGTGTCGAGACGCTGCCGGCGAGCCTGCCGCGCTGGGTTTCATAGACGGCCGTGAACTGTGCCGGATTGACCAGGCGGGCGACTTGCAAAATCGCCAACTGCTCGTCCGGACGGAGCAAGAACGTCGTACCGGCGCGGCCGTCAGGCATCGGCGTGGACCAGTTATTGTCGAGCAGAAACGTCACCATGCGGGTGACGGCGTCGCGAATCGTCGCCTGCACCGCCGGCTCCGGGATCATTTCGTAAGCGACACCAAAACCAAAAATTACGCCGCAATACTGATCCCTGGAAGTGTTTCCGATCCAGGTCCAACCGGCGGCTGTGTTGGTGTAGACGCCGTTCGCCGCTTCCTCGCCATGAATCCCCGCGGCGAACGGCGAGCCGATGGCGATCCGGCAGCGCGCCAGGAGATTCGTTCCGGTAACATCAATTAGCCCTTTCAGCGCTTCAGTGGCTTTGCGGGCGTTACTGAGCGCCTCGGCCGAACCGGTTACGCGATAGCGATACGCCTCAGCGGCCAGATAGTGCCCGGTCCACAATGCGGAATCGCCGCAGCGGGTGTATCCGGTGATCTGATCGCTGGTGGCTGAAGCGTAAAAGGGATCGAGAACGGCGCCGAACGGCAGATGCCGCGCCTGAATATTGGCCGAAATCGCGAGCGCATCGGACTCGGCGCCGTTGGCGTGCGCGGCCGCTAACAGAATCGGGACGGCGAACCACTTCATGCTGCTCCAATGATATCGTGCCGCCAACAGGGTACTTTTAGAGGAGAGACGTTTCATAATGAGAATCACCCTGCAAGTGTTGGCCGTCGCGATTGGCGCCCTGGCGGTGACGGGACAGAATCCGTTGGCTCCGAACGCCGACCTGTTTAGCGGGAGCTTTCAAAACGAACAAATGAAGCTGGAACTGTCTCGAACCGGCCAGGAGTATTCCGGCGTAATTATTCTGGGCGGGCAGTCGCTGCCAGTGAAGGCGAAGGCGGATGCGGGGAAACTCACTGGCGCCTTTGATAGCGGAGGCCAGTCCTACACCTTTCAGGTGACCCGCGCCGGATCGCAACTAACGCTGGTCACCGACGGCGTCACTCACGTGCTGGAAAAGGCCACGGGCGCTGCGCCGGCGAAAGCGCCGGCCGTAGTTGGCGATTGGCAAGGCCAAACGGGAATCGTCCGCATCAACGCCGACGGCACGGCAACCATTGGCGACAAACCGCACCGCTGGTCCATCGAAGGAAATACCATCACCTTAACCGGGAACGGCGAATCCATCAAAGTCCCGTTTGAAATGGCCGGAAACAACTGGACATGGAAGTTTCCCGGCGGTCAACTGGTGCTGACACGCGCGGGAACGGTGGATCGCGGAATTGCAGGGTCATGGCAAGGCCCTACCGGAAACGTACAAATGAACCTGGACGGGTCGGCGACCGTGGGCGGCGTGATCTATCGATACACGCAAACGGCCGATCAACTCACCCTTGCCGGCCCTGATGGCACCTTCATCGCGACGGTCAAACTGGCCGGCGACAATATGACGTGGGTGGTCAACGGCAAGACGCTGACATTCCAGCGGGCGGCAACCACGTGGGCTGTCGGCGGTGGCACGGCCGCCGGCGGGATACTGCCCGAACTGGTGGGCAAATGGTGTCAGGCCACCAACCTGAACAACACCACCGGAAGCTACGCTCGCAGCGCGTGTTTCACTCTGCTCGCTGACGGCAGTTTCCAATTCGCGAGCGAATTCGGCGCCACCGGCCAAGTGCCCGCCGGAACCTACGGAGCGGCATCGGACGGCAATGACTCTGGAACCTGGACCGCCACCGCAAATGCCATCACGTCGACATCGAAAAAAACGGGTGTTCGATCCTTCCGCCTGGAAAAACGGAACCATCCGAAGACTGGCGATCCGATGCTCCTGTTAGACGGAGAGGCTTACACCACGGCGTACCAGAAGACGCCTTGGCGCTAACGTTTCGGATTTACGAAAAGCCACGAGACGGCCGCGCAGGCCGTCGTCGCCACGCCGAGGTATAAGACGGCGTTCCAATTATTGGACTGCTGCAGCACGAAGCCCATCAACGCCGGCGATGCGAATCCGGCGCCGTTCGATGCGGCGTTCATCAAGCCCGCGACCGCACCTCCCGACGATCCTCCAATATCAGTCGCCGATGACCACGCCGCGCCCAAATAAAGATCCACCGCCCCCGCCGCGCAGCCCATCAACAACGCCGCCACCCTCGCGTCCGCGCACCAGATCCCAGCCGACATCAATAGCGCGCCCATCGACAACGAGCAGAAACCCACCACCGTCCGCGCCGTCCGGTCGTTGCTTAATCGTCCTATCCAATCGGTCAACAAGCCGCCGGCCCAATTGGCGCCCACGCCCAAAAGCAGTGGCAAGCTGGCGTAGTAGCTCGATTCCGTCAACGACATTCCCCGATGTTCCCGCAAATACGTTGGAAACCATGTGATGTAGAACTGCCACATAAACGTCGATCCAAACGCCGCGAGCAACAGGCACCATAGCCGGCCCGACGCCAGCAGTTCGCTCCACGGCACTGGTCCCTTCGCCGTCGCGGTCGTATTGGCCGCGATGTGCGCGCGTTCCGCGACAGAGACCGCCGCATGCTCCGCCGGCGAGTTCCGATACCACGCAAACCAAAGCACGGCCCATAGCAATCCGAACGCCCCGAAAACGACGAACGGAATTCGCCAGCCGTAGTGCAGCAACAGGAAACCCGCGATGGGCGGAGTCAACGCGCCGCCCAACCGGCCTCCGCCCAGAAACGCGCCGAACGCCGTAGCTCGCTCATTCACCGGCACCCAGCGGCTGAAGGCGGATGCCACCGACGGTGAGAACGCCGCCTCCAGTCCGCCGAAGACGAACCGGATGATCATTAGAGACGAGAAGTTCCAGGCAGTCGCCGTCAACGCGGTGAACACCGACCATCCGGCAATCGCCACCGCCACAATTCCGCGCGATCCGAACCGGTCGGCCAACATTCCCCAAGGCGTTTGCCCCAACGCATACGCCAAGCTGAAAATGCTGAACACAAACCCCATCTGCGTCTGCGAAAACTGAAACTCCTTCCGCATCTCCGGCCCGGCCACGGCAATGCAAACGCGGTCCGTGTAGCAGACCATGTTGATCAACAACGCCAGCAAAACCACGCCAAATCGAACCGGCACCGGCTACAGCCCGTCCGGCATCGGCGTGTCCCGATCAAGAGGGAAGATCGGCCGCGGAATGCGTCGCCAGTTCAACTTTCCGAGATTCGCGGTGCTAACACCGGGCGTATCCACAACGAAGATCGCCCGCGCAATCGGCTCATACGCCGCGCGAAATCCGTTCGGTGACTTCACCACGACGATCTTGCAATGCACCGGCTCAATGCCATGACTGCGGAACAGTTCCGGGTCCACCGTCATCGCCGAACGCTCGGCGATCAGGATCAAAACCAGCCCCACTTCCAGCACCACCGTCCGCCCCATGCAAGTCGTAATTCCTGTGTTGTAACCTCGCGCGCGTGCCACCCACCGGCCATCCGAGATCAGTTTCACCACTCCCGTCACCTTCACTGGCTTCGAATGTTTTTTGTCGAAGGTCCCGCCGGCGGGCAGCGTCACCGTCGCGCCGATTCCCGCCGCAATCGCCGTTCCCACCGCCCCCGGATCCACCAGGAAAATCGCCGCAGTCCCCGTCAACTTCGCCCTTACCAAATGCTTCAACACGCCCGTGGAATCGCCGGGTGAGCCGGAGCCTGTACTGTCGGACGATTCCGCCAACACAACCGGGCCTCCCTCGATCGCCAATGCCTTCTCAATCGCCTCCGCCACCGGCGTCAATTCCGCTTCATACAGCGCCTTCTCGTCCCACAATCGCCGAGCCAGCGAATCCACCTGCTTCTGTGCCGCGCGCGCATTTCCATTGGTCACCGACACCACCGCACAACCCATCTCCTCAATATCCATCCACGGCTGCACCGGAAAAATCGAAACAGCCTCCGCCTGCCCGCTCGTCTCCCATTTTTCTTCCATCGCGATCATCTTCCCCATCGGCCCGCTCGATGTTTGCGACTTCTCCGCCTGGATAATCAGCGGCAGTTTGCGAAAGGCCATTTGCGGCTTTACCGCCCCGCTCAGAATTCGCAACAGCAGCCGCGCCGCCTTCTGCCCGGTTTCGAACATATCGATGTGCGGATAGGTGTGATAGCCAACGATCGCCGTCGATAACGTCACCATTCGCCGCGTCACATTGGCGTGTAAATCGAGCGTCAGAACAATCGGCACATCCAGCCCAAGTATGGCCCGCGCCCGTTCCAAAACAAATCCCTCCACATCGTCCTCGCCGTCCGCCGTCTGCGCCCCATGCATCGCCAGCAACAGCGCTTCCGGCTTCGCCCCCCGCAAGTTCTTCTCAAACTCCCCAACCAGGCGTTCAAAATCCGCCCGCACCAACCGATTCGCCGTTATCGCCCACGCCGCGCAAACCGGCCGGATAGTCGCGCCCGCCTCGCGCAAAATGGAAATGAACCCGCCCATTTCGGTCAGCTTCCCTTCGTGCCGAAGCAGCGCCCCCGGACCGAAGACGGGCGAGAAATCTTCATAACGCGTCGCGACCGGGGAGAACGTGTTGCTCTCCTGAAGGATGGATGCAATGGCTATATTCACAGGTTGACCAGATATATCAATATACTGATCTTCATGAAGACTTCTCGCCGCCGCCTTCTCCAAACAGCAGCCCTTGCACCGGCCGTCGCCGTCGCCGCGCCCTCCGCGAATCGCAGCGCCACGACGCCCTCCGCGCTCTACGCCAGCCTCGGCGTGAAGCCCGTGATTAACGGCGTCGGCGTTGTAACGGTCCTCGGCGGATCGCTGATGCCGCCGGAAGTGGTAGCCGCCATGGAAGAAGCCGGCCGCTACTTCATTCCGCTGCCGGAACTGCAAAAGAAAGTCGGTGCGCGCCTCGCCGAGTTGCTACAAGCCCCCGCGGCCATGGTCACTTGCGGCGCCGCCTCGGCCATCAGTGTGGGTACCGCCGCCTGCCTATCCCAGGGCGACCCCGCCAAGCTCCGCCAACTGCCGAAGCGCGATGGCATTCGCTACGAAGTAATTCAACAAAAGGCCCATCATCACGGCTACGAGCATCAGATCGAAATGGCCGGCGCGAAGATCATCGAGGTTGAAACGCGCCAGGAACTCGAAGCCGCCATCAGTGAACGCACCGGCATGATGTTCTTCCTCAACAAGAACGAACCACTCGGCAAGATCTCCGGAGAAGAATTCATAAGCATCGCCAAGGCCAAGGGCATCCCGACGATGAACGATTGCGCTTCCGACGCCGTGCCCAAAGAGAATCTCTGGAAATACACAAAGATGGGCTACGATCTCGTCATCTTCTCCGGCGGCAAAGCCCTCCGCGGCCCGCAGGCCAGCGGACTATTGCTTGGCCGTAAAGATCTGATCGAGGCCGCCCTCCCTGCCATGTCCCCATACGGCGGAATCGGCCGCGGCATGAAGGTCGGCAAAGAGGAAATGGTCGGACTGTTGGCCGCTGTCGAGCGCTATTTGAAAGTAGACCACGATGCCGAATGGAAGGAACTCGAAGCGCGTGTCGCCTCTATTCGGAGCGCCCTGAAATCGGCAAAGGGAGTCAAGACCGATCGGTTCGTTCAGCAAATCCAGAATCAGGTGCCGCACGTCACCGTCAGTTGGGACGAAGCCGCCGTCGGCCTGACGTCCCAACAAGTTACCGAAAAACTGCTGGCGAGCGACCCGCCCATCCATGTGCAACGGCCCGGAAAAGGGGAGCTTCTGATTTCCGTTTGGATGATGCGCGGCAAGGAATACGAAATCGTCGGCCGCCGCCTGAAAGAGATCTTCCCGGCTTAGCTCAAAGTCCCGCGGGCCGTTATCACTTCCGCATGCAGATACGGCCGCAAAACTTCAGGCACAACCACCGACAAACGCCCAGACCGCTACCCCTGATTCGCCCGTTTTTCTAAATGGCAGGCCAGGAAAGCTGCCGTTCTCGGCTGGTCCGGCAAGTTCAAAGGGGCTAGGAGATTCGGTAGACGTATGCGTCTTGCACGAAACGATCACCGATCATTTGGCCCCCGAGTCGCATCCCTTCGATACTCTTGGTCTTCCCGAAGAGCCGGCGTAGCTCCCGAACAAACGGATCGGTGGTAGGCAGAATCAGGATGGCGGGAGTCTTTTTCGACGCGACTTCCGCCTTGGACAGTGCATCGTGGAGTAGGCGATAGGCATCTCTGGGATCGGCTGTGTTGAACTGGTGTGAAGAAACGACCAAGCGCCAATCCTCGAACTCCGACAAAAACATCCAAAGCGCCACGCTAACCTTCAAATGTGCGCGCTCGAGAGCTTCGAGGATATCCGCTCCCTGACTTACGTCTATGCTTACCATTGCTGCCTTATCCACGTGATTACTCCGTGTCGCCGGTCACTCACCGCAGCAAGTAATGCTCGCGCCGATTCCGGACGATGCCTTCTGTAACGGCTCTGTTCCGACCATGTTTGTACATAGTCCCAGTTGGATCGAAAAGCCGGATTTCGTCCCGCATGGAGCGAGCATTTTTCATCCAATCCGGCAACCTTGATCAACTGAAGCAAGTTGTGGGTGTGACTGGATTCCACTTTCTTTTTGTCAGGGAATTCACCTCGCCGGGTTCCTTTCGCGATACAAGCCTTTAGACCGCACTCCACCGCATAACCAGCCAGATAAAACGCGCCGTCAAACAGTCCAAGCTGAAGTAGGGCGGCTGCCTCTTTCAGTTGGATTTTCGCCAAATCCTGGAGTTCCTTTCGATCCACAAGACTAATCATACAGCCTTATGATTGCGCCCATGTACGGTCACTTCTGCTCGTGTCCAAGAGCCGCCAATTCTTCCGCTGGCGGCCGCGAGAATTCGTGAGTGTACTGCTCAAACTACGCGTTAGGTCAACACTCCGCGGGCCGTTATCACTTCCGCATTCAGATACGGCCGCAAAACTTCAGGCACAACCACCGACCCGTCTTTCCGCTGATAGTTCTCGATGATCGCCACCCACGTCCGTCCAACGGCCAGTCCGCTGCCGTTCAACGTATGCGCCGGCTCCGGCTTTCCCTTCGCCGATTTGCAGCGAATGGAGGCGCGCCGTGCCTGAAACGCTTCAAAGCTCGAACAGCTCGAAATCTCTTTATAGGCGCTTTGTCCCGGTAGCCAGACTTCTAAATCGTAAGTCTTAGCAGACGAGAAACCCATATCGCCGGTGCAAAGCAGCATGCGCCGGAACGGCAGACCCAACCGGTTAAGTATGCTTTCGGCGTGGCTGGTCAGTAACTCCAACTGCTCCATGCTCTGGTCCGGCCGGGCAAACTTAACGAGCTCCACCTTTTGAAACTGATGCTGACGAATGATTCCGCGCACGTCGCGCCCATACGCCCCGGCCTCGCTGCGAAAGCAGGACGTAAACGCGCAATAGCTGATCGGCAGCAGGTCCGCGTCGAGAGTCTCGTCGCGATGCATATTGGTCACCGGCACTTCCGCCGTCGGGGCCAGATAGTAATCGGTGCCTTCCAGTTTGAATAAATCCGCCGCGAACTTGGGCAGTTGGCCCGTGCCGTAAAGGCTGGCGCTGTTCACCACCACGGGCGGAAAAATCTCCGTGTAGCCATGCTCGCGGGTATGCGTGTCCAACATGAAATTGATAAGCGCACGTTCCAACTTCGCGCCCAGCCCTACATACACCGCGAAACGCGCACCAGTAATCTTCGCCGCGCGTTCAAAATCCAAAATTCCCAATGCCGGACCAATGTCCCAATGGTTCTGCGGCTCAAAATCAAACGACGGAATCGTTCCGTGTTTGTTCACTTCAATGTTGTCGTCGACCGACGCCCCCGTCGGCACGCTCTCATGCGGAATGTTCGGAACCCCCGCCAGAACCTCGTAAAAGCGATCGTCAACCGCCTTGGCCTTTTCCTCCAACTCCTTGATCCGGTCCCCAATCGCACGAACTTTCGCCTGCTGATCCGCCGTATCCTCGCCGGCCTTTTTCAATTTCGCAATCTCGTTCGACTCCGAATTCCGTTGCGCCTTCAGCGTCTCCGATTCCGTCAGCGCCGCGCGCCGCTCCTGATCCAACGCCCGGTACGAGGCCACGTCAAGTTCATATCCGCGAGTTGCCAATCGCGCGGCAATGGCGTCCAGATTGCCGCGAAAGTATGATAGTTCATGCACCTTCCCATGCTAACGAATAATCGTGTTTGTATCCTCACCGCACTTCTATCGGCGTTCATTGCCGGATCGTGCAGCCGCAAAGCGGCCAACATTGACCAGCCGCCAAAGTCCCCGCAGGAGTCGCTGGCCGCCATCCAACTCTCCGAGGATTTCCAGATCGACCTCTTCGCCACCGAACCGCACGTCGTCGACCCCGTCGACATGGCTTGGGATGAAAACGGCAAAATCTACGTCGCCGAGATGCTCGACTATCCCGATGACCCGCCGCCCGGGAAACCCGTCCGCAGCCGCATCCGCGTTCTGGAAGACAAAAATGGCGATGGCGTCATCGATTCCAGCTACATCTACGCCGACAAACTGCTGCAAGTCAGCGGCCTCATGTGTTGGAAAGGCGGGCTGATCGTCGGAACGGCGCCCGAAATTCTGTTCCTTAAAGACGCCGACGGCGACGGCGCCGCCGAGATCCGCCAAGTCCTCTACACCGGCTTTCCCACCGTGAACCCGGAAGGCCGCATCACCAACTTCAAACTGGGCATCGACAACTGGATCTACGCCGCCAACAACGGCGCCGACGCCAAAGTCATGAAGCCCGGCCAGAAAGGCGAACCGCTCCTCCTTCGCGGCGCCGACATGCGTTTCAACCCAATCACTGGCGTCGCCGAGCGCGCCTCCGGCCCCGCCCAGTATGGCCTCACCATGGACGATTGGAACAACCGCTTCATCACCCAAAACACCGTCCATTTGCGCCATGCCCTGGTCCCCGCCGAGTATCTCGGCCGCTCCCAATATTTGGAAGTCGGCGCCGTCTCCCAGGACATTTCTCCGGATGCCAAAGGCCAAACGCCAATGTTCCCGCTCACCAAGCCGCAACAATGGCGCGTGCAACGAACCGCCCTCCGTCAGGACCGTTACAAGGAAACGAACCCGGGCCGCGTTGAACATCTGCAAGGCTACTTCACCGCTGCTTCAGGCTCCGTGATCTACAACGGCGACGCCTGGCCCGAAGCCTACTACGGTTCCATCTTCACCGGTGACGTCAGTGCCAATCTTGTTCGCCGCGAAACGCTCGAACCCAATGGCGTCACATTCCTGTCGAAACCCGCCAAGGACGGCACTGAATTCCTTGCCTCCACCGACGTCTGGTTCCGGCCGTCCCACTTTGCCAACGCGCCCGACGGCAACTTCTATGTCCTCGACATGTATCGCGAGTACATCGAAACGCCCGAGTCCATCCCCGAAGAAATAAAAAAGGGCCTTAATTTCTGGAGTGGCGACGACAAGGGCCGAATCTATCGGCTAAAGTCGAAGCAGCAAAAGAAGCAGCGGCCGCTCACCGTCCAACTCGGCAAAATGACGTCCGCTGAGCTTGTGAAGCTGCTCGAAGAAACGAACGGCTGGCACCGTGACACCGCGCATCGATTGCTCTTCGAACGTCAGGACAAATCGGTCACGCCACTGCTCACTGCTCTGGCCGCCGAATCAAAAATGCCGCAAGCGCGCCTCCATGCTCTCTGGCTCTTGCAGGGACTGGGCGCACTGCAATCTTCCGATGTGGTCAAGGCGCTGAAAGACCCGCACGCCCCCATTCGCGAACACGCCATCAAGCTCAGTGAAGCGTTTCCCGCACTCGGCGCTCAATTATTCGCATTGGCCAATGACCCCGCGCTCCGCGTCCGTTATCAACTCGCCTTCACCCTCGGCCAGATCGACACTCCGGCCGCCCGCACCCTCCTCGGCAAGTTGATCGCCGAACATGGCGAAGACCGCTGGTTCCGCGTTGCCGTCCTGACTTCGGTGGCCAATAAACCCGCCGAATTTCTCCGCGTCCTGCAAGCACAAAAGAAAGGCATGGAACATGCCGACTTCCTGCAGCAACTTTCGCAAGTCATCGGCGCACGCAAGGACAAAGCTGAAATCGAGACGCTGCTCGAACTCGCCAGCGGCCAACCCGCCGCTTTTAACGGACTTGCTCGCGGCTTGAAACTTGCCGGCGGGCCGCGAGTCGCCTCCCCGAAAGCCGAAGCCGTCTTCCGCCGCGTTCTCGCCACCGGGTCCGAGCCCGTCCAGCAGGCGGCGTGGACCGCGGCGCGTAGTTTTGACATGCCCGGAGTCTTCGCGAAAGCGCTGACCGACGCGGCCAACGACGCAACGCCCCCGGTTGCCCGCGTGGCCGCCATTCGCGCCTTGGGCGGAGTGGAATCGGCAAAGTCATTGCCGGTGCTCGAAAAGATCCTCGCGAACAATCCGACGGCTGAAGTCCAGGCCGCGGCCGTCGCCGCCATCGGCGAAACCGGCGATGCTAAAGCGCCGGCAATGATTCTCGCCGCCTGGAAATCACTGCGTGCCGACGCCCGCACGCGCGCCGTCGGCGCGTTGGTCGGACGGAAAGAGTGGATCCCGAAACTGCTCGCGGCCGTCGAAAGCAAACAGGTGGAAGCGGCCGGTGTCGACATGGGCGCGCAGGCCCGGTTACTCGAAAACAGCGACCCGGAACTCGCGAAAAAAGCGAAAGCCCTCTTCACCAGCGGTTCGTCGGACCGCGCGAAGGTCATGGCCGGCTTCAAAGAGGCGACGACACTGACCGGTGATGCCAACCATGGCAAAGCGGTCTTTGAAGAAAATTGCGCGCGCTGCCACATGCCCCGAAAACAGGGTGGCCGCGTGGGCCCGGACCTCTCCGGCGTCAACAACAAGACGAAAGAAGAACTACTAAAGGCGATTCTCGATCCCTCCGCCGCCATCGAACCGCGCTTCGTCAACTACATGGTCACCGCCAAGGACGGCCAGGTTTACGACGGCGTCATCGCCAACGAAACGCCCGCCGCCATCACCCTTCGCGGCGGAACGGAAGAAGGCGACCAAACTATTCTCCGCCGTAATGTCGCCGAGGTCCGCGCCTCCGCCATTTCCTTAATGCCTGATGGTCTGGAGAAGTCCATCAACAAAAAGGATATGGCCGACCTGATCAGCTATCTCCGCGCCGGACTCTAACCTAGTTCCACCCGGTCCATCGCTAGAAACTCTTTGATGTGCTCGTGTTGGGACTGCTCCAGTTCCGACACGGGCCCAAAGTAAATAACGTTGCCCCCGGCCTGCAGGATCACCACCTTATCGGCCACCTTCCGCATCAGTTCCAGATCGTGCGTCACTACCACCGAAGTCAGCCGGAGCTGTTGCTTCAGACGGAGCATCAAGTTGCCCAAATGGTCGCTCATAATGGGATCGACCATCGTCGTCGGCTCATCATAAAGGATGCACTCCGGCTGCGCCGCCAGCGCCCGGGCAATCGCCACGGCGCGTTTGTATCCGGTTGAAAGGTCCGTTGGATAAACGTTCCGGTATTCGCCAAGGTCCACCAGATCCAACAGCCCCTGCACGACATCTTCCTTATTCTGCATGTCGTAGTCGTCGCGCAGCTCCAGCGAAAACTCGATGTTCTCGCCGACCGTCATGGAATCGAACAGCGCTCCGGACTGAAACACCATCGTGACTTTCTTGCGTATCCGGCGCAATTCCGCCTCGCTGAAATCGGTGATGTCCTCGTGCGCAACAATTACCCGTCCT
>Ga0163144_10014849_pt1 | contig 16126 bp, 9 predicted proteins | sample OliLak19BULKMAT1_FD_123175 | JGI IMG/M metagenome (GOLD analysis project Ga0163144, IMG submission 123175) | Freshwater microbial mat bacterial communities from Lake Vanda, McMurdo Dry Valleys, Antarctica - Oligotrophic Lake LV.19.BULKMAT1 | ecosystem: Environmental > Aquatic > Freshwater > Lake... | reverse complement strand
TTCTCCACCAGCACGTCGACCAGATAGCCGGTGGCGTCGGGCATCACGCGGATCGTCGCGCGACGCCGGATCGTTTGAAACGTGCTTTCCCAGCGGTTGTACTTGCCGACCGAGTCGCGGCGGTGGAATTCGGGAAGGGTCGCCCCGATTTGCGGATGGACGTCGATGCGGCCTTCGGTCAGGACGTCGCCGACGAGTTGAACCTGTCGTTCGCGCTCGATGCGGAAGTAGTCGTCCACCGTGTCGACGATCTGCTCCCAGGTCCAATCGCGATTGGGGACCGGGATGTGGATCTGGCTCGAACCGCCGTCGCCCGGCGCCACGATCGGCATGCCGCCCGACATCGGATCGTTGGGGTCCATCGCGAACGGGTCGATCATCACCCCCTGCCCGCTGACGATCGGCGGGGCGCCGAACAGTTGCGGCGGGGCCATCACTTGCTGGCCGGGCGCGACGGGCTGCACGACTTCGAACGGCTTGCAGCCGGCGGCCGCAGCGATTCCTGCCGCCAGCAGCGCGCAGCAACGCAGCTTCCACCTTACGGCGGCAGGCGGCGGCGACCAGCGGCGCGCAATCGACAAGGCGCGGAACTCCATTTCCGAGCAAGGAGAATACGACAGTGAGATTCACCCCGAGAATGGGGCGGCGAATCTTCGTGAAACGAGCGTGACGGCACAAGACCGAACGGGGGAAGTGCTAGCATCTATTCGCCTTGCTGAGCGAGGAGGCGATGGCTCGCAAAGCCGCGAAGGCGCAAAGGACGCGCAAAGAAAGACCGAAGGACAGAAGTAGCTCAAGCATCCGCATTCTTTGCGAATCTTTGCGTCTTCGCGGCTTTGCGAGAGACTTTCCGGCCGCAAGCAGCCAACGAGAGCGAGATCAATAATCGCTCTCAATGCCCAGCCGCATCTTCAGTTGCTCGAATTGCTGAATGTACTGGTCGTTCGTCGAGTGGACGTGTTCGGCTTCGGTGATGAACCGCATGTCGTCGCGGCAGGGGACGTTCCAATCGGCCAGCACTTGTTCGTACTGCCGGAGTTCGTTGCCGTACACGATCAGCAGTTTGTGCTCGTCGAACTGCACTTCTTGCGGCGTCGCCGGGTTCAGCACGGCGATGCCGGTGCAGCCGTCGTTCACCAGCATCTCTTCAAAGTCCCACAGAATCGACTGCAGAATCGGCATGTCGATATGTTCGCGGTACAGATCTTGGTGCCCCGCGGCGTTGTAGTCGTGGCTCGTCTCGAGGACGACGTCGACGACCGGGCCCAACGGATCGAGCAACTCCATGAACGTTTCGAACAGCTGCTCGCGCGACGCGGCAGCCATCAACACGGGGACGTTCTTCTTCGATTGCTCGTCGCGGTACGTGTCGTGGCGGAATCCGCACGACGGCACCACTTCCAAGGCGTACGACGGGCGGACCGCATCGCTAAGCGTGAAGCTGCCGTAGCGGGCGACGCCGAGGTGAGCTTCGAGCTGATCTTCGTTCAGCGTTTCGAAGCTGCTAGCCGGCGCGGCTGGCAGCTCTTCTTGGTAGACGTTGCGAAAAAATTTCTTCAGGAAACCCATCGAACACTCACGGCAAGGTCAAGCAGAGACGGTTACCAAACATCCAACGACTAACGAAACAACGAACGCCGGGAGTGATTAACGCTTAACGACGCCTGGGAACGTCGCCGAACCGCGGGCCGGGGTTTCGCCAAAGGGCGAACGCCACAGACGCTTGCTCGGTTTCACTACTAAAACGTAGGTCATGGTCCGAACCAAGAACCGACTGCGACTGTCCGCAAACGGCTTTAGTCGGTCGCCGAACCGCCCAGTCGCTACAACCGGACCGGGGGCGGAAAGAGGGGCAAATTGCCGCAGAAACCGGGGCGTCTGGAAGCCTGGAGCTAGGAGAAGCGTCATCCTGAGCGGCACGAAGGATCTGGCACGCGGGACGAACGGGTGCCACTGGCATCCTGCCAGTGAGAAGTGCCGAGCGAGTACCCACCGCAGCACTGGCAGGATGCCAGTGGCACCCCGCCGCTCTACTTCGACTCATGCAGGCAGCGCACGAGCGAAGAAACTGCCATCGCCGTGCCGCACGGCTGGTGGTAGTCGTAGAGCGGATAATCCCACCAGCTGCCATCCTTCTCTTGTAGCGGCAAGAGAATGCGGGCTAAGTGATCCTGAAAGTACGGGCGTTCCGCTTTCGGCAACTCATCGATGCACATCGCCGCGTAGTAGTGGCCGTAGTAGTAAAAATACCCGGCGACCTGAAAATGCGACTCGTGCGGAATCGGCCGTTTGCGCCCGATGCCGAGCCAGCCGTTGCGGGCGAAGAGCCGGTCGAGCCACGCCTTCAGCACGCCGTCGGTCACCTCTTCTTGACCATACATCCGCAGGGCGAGGTTGCAGACCTGGCTGCGGCCCAAACTGCCGGCGGGTCGGTTGATTCCCAGTCGCGGCCTCATCCACAAATACTCGCCGTAGGCGTAAGAGAAGTCGGGCAGTCGTTGCCGCAGGAGCGAGTCGATCGCTTTCTGCGTCAACTGCTCCGGGTACTCGATCCCCATCGCGGCGGCCCGCTTGAAGGCGATGAGCACCGTCGCGGTGACGAAGCTGTTGGGGCTGCTTCCCGGCGTTTGCGTGTGCTGGTCGAAATCGTAGTAGCCCCAGCCGCCGTTGAGGAAGGTGTAGCGCCGTAGCATGTCGGCGTGGTATTCAGCGAGCTTTTTCAGTTCGGCCTGCAGTGAATCATCCCCCTCGGCTCGTTCGTAGAGCAGCGCCAGCGCCTGCAAGCCGTAGGCATGCCCCCAAACATTGTAGAGAGCCTCTTGCTCGGCCCGGCGGAGCTTGCCGGAGTGAACCAGCAGCCACTGCTGCCCGCGGTCGATGGCGGCGTCGATCGCCTGCTGCTTCTCTTCGTCGAAGAGCGAGCGGGCGTCGATGAGCGCCTCGATGGCGAGGGCCGTCACGCCGGTCCGAAACGCCAAATGGGCGCCCGGCACCGGGGCGAAAATGTTGAGGTCCTTCGTCTTTTGCGGACCGCCCCAAGCGCCGCTGTCGCGTTGCGATTTGAGTAAGAAGTCGACGCCGCGGGTGATCGAGGCCTTGAGTTCCTCGGTCGTCGGTGGCGTGACCGGTTTGGGCTTCGGGGCTTCGAGGGCAAGAGGATAGGGAAAAGGCTTGGCTTCGGCTTCAACGGCTTCCTTCGCCGCAGCGTCGGCGCACCACGTCGAGGCGACAAAGCTTAGGAACGTCAGCAGCGTGAAGTAGCGGAGCATCAAATCCATCCCTGTAGGCTGGGACAACGTCCCACCTGAAGCGGTAACAACTCGGCGTGCAGGTGGGACGTTGCCCCAGCCTACAGCTCAATCTTTCTTCTCTTCCTTCGCCCCTTTCACGATCAAGTCGCCCGCTTCCAAACCTTTGACGATCTCGACTTCCTTCTCCTTCGTCTTGCCAACCTTCACGTCGCGGCGGGTCGGCTTCTCCTCGTCTTCGACCTGCAGCATGACGTACTTCTGCTTCGGATCGTCCTTGTCGGTCTGCAGCAGCTCGGCGGGAATGACGATCGCCTCTTTCACGTCGTAGACGGTGATCTTCGTCTTGCAAGTCATGCCGGGCATGAGCCAATCGGGCACATCGTTTGATTTCAAATCAACCCGGACCGGGAACTTGTTGCCGGCCCCGGGGATGTCGGCCACCTTCGCGACCATGGCTTTCAATTCCAATTCGGCGTCGGCTACCGGCGACACGACGACGGGCTGTTTCACTTTGACCGTCGGAAGTTCCTTTTCACTAATTGCCGTCTCGACGTACATCGGTCGGTCCTTCACGATCGTCATCACGACGGAGTTCGGCGTCAGCGTTCCGAAGGGAATCAGTTTGCTTTCCTGGCTGCTCACCTCGATCCACCGCCCGTTGACCGCGCGGCCGTAGTAAACGATGCCGTCGGCCGGCGCCTTCAGCGTCATCAGGGCCCGGTCAGCCAGCAGCTTCGCGTGGCTATCGACCGCTTTGACACGAGCTTCGCGCATCTTTTCAAGTTCGTATCGCTGCTGGTTCATGCCGAGCGACTTAGCCATGCTGGCCCGATCGAAGGCAATCTTCGCTACTTCGACGCCTGTTTTCAGCGATTCGTCGCGCTGCGGGATCGAGATCTCGGTCGTGTATTGATGGTTGATCTTGGCGTACTCGAGAAAGAACTTCGCCGCCTCGACCTCAAATTTCTGTCGCTTGAGCACGATTTCCTCGGTCTCTTCGGTCAGCTCGTCGGCGTCGTACATCTTCTTGAGCTGCTCGTACTCCTCGTTGGCGTTCTGTAACTGTTGCTCAGACGACTGGAGGTAGTACTTCGCCATCCGCTCCGACATGTCGCGCATCGTCTCGTCGAATCGCTTCTTCTCGTCTTGCGCTTCGTCGTACTGCCGTTTCGCTTCGTCGTAGCTCAGAGCGATCGACTTTTCGAGCCGCGGGAAATCTTCCTCGGCCGCCATCAGCGCGAGCTCGCCGGTGCGAAGCTCAAGCGATTTCTCGGCGAGAGCCTTCTCGATATCCTTGTCGTCAAACTTGACCAGCACGTCCCCCTTGCGGACGCGGTCGCCGTGCGGGACCGCTTCGACGACTTTGAACGCGGCCCACGCTTCGGGCCGCAGCGCGACCTCGGCCGCTACTTCGGCGACGAACACGCCTTCCGCCTCGACCTCGATCTTGAAAGCTTTTGCCTCGACCTTGAACGTCTCGGGCTTTTTTCCCTCTTTCTCGGCCGCGGCTTTCTTGGCATCAGGTTTTTCGTCTGATTCTCCGGACGACTTTTTGTCGTCAGCCTTCTCGTCGGTCTTCTCCTCAGCGGCCTGTGGTTTCTTTTCCGCTTCGTCGTCGGACTTGTCGTCCTTTGCTTCGTCCGACTTCGCGTCCTCCTCGGCCGACTTCTCGTCGTCGCTCGCCGACTCTTCAGCTTCCGACTCGTCGGACTTCGCTTCCTCCTCGTCGGCCTCTTCGCCTTCCGCCTCTTCCCCCTCGCCTTCGATTGACTCTTCGTCCTCATCCTCTTCGTCGTCGGATGATTTCTGGGCCTGGTCCGTGGGAGATCCGGTCGGATTCGGAGCCGACGACGCCTGTACCGTCGCGACGCTAATCGCCAATGACGGCAGCGACAACGCGGCAACCAACAGCAGCCAAAAGGCGAGCGACGAGCGAAGCATCAATAAGACTCCTGAATCAACGGTGTTATGCGGTCTGGACCGCGCAATCTCGACAGTTCCCGCTCTCCGCCGCCATGCAGCCTTGCAGCCAACAGGGCAGGGCGGAACTCTTGGAGTTGCGGTCGGCGGGGCTCTGCGCCTACATTCTCCCGATCGCCTACGCGGCACGCAACGAAATACCGGCCCGAATTGCGCAAGCGATCAACCCAAGCATAGGGCCGAGACTGGCGACAAGTCGTTTCGGGAGGCATGCCTAGAGGCGCCCGGCCAGGATGGCCGGGCTATTTGGCGCTATCGCTACAATTGACGCCACCTGACAATCCAACGCTCCCCCGCCGAGCCCTGCCATGAAGATCTACACCCGCACCGGCGACGCCGGCCAGACTGGCCTCTACGGAGGCGGCCGCGTTCGTAAGAACGACCTTCGCATCGCCGCCTACGGGGCGGTCGACGAGCTGAACGCCCAGCTCGGCGTCTGTCGCATGGCCGACCTGCCGCCGGCGCTCAACGAGCCGCTGGCCCGACTGCAGCACGAAATGTTCGCCCTGGGGGCCGAACTCGCCAGCCCCGGCGACGCCGCTCCCGGGTCGATCCTGATCGACGACGCCGACATTGCTGCGGCGGAAGCAGCGATCGACTGGTTCGAGCAACACCTGGAACCGCTGAAGACCTTCATCCTGCCGGGCGGCACGCCGGCCAGCGCCGCGCTGCATGTGGCTCGCGCCGTCTGCCGCCGGGCGGAGCGGGATGTGTGCGCCCTGGCCGATACCGCCCCGGTCCGCGCGACAGTGCTCCAGTATCTCAACCGCGTCGGCGACCTGTTGTTCGTCCTCGCGCGTTACGCCAATCACGTCGCCGGCGTCTCCGACGTGCTGTGGGAGAAAAAAGGGTAAGGGGGGTTAGAAACCGATAACTCAATTCCTTTTTTGAACCGCCAAGGACGCCAAGGTTCGCCAAGGAAATATGGGGAAGGATTGAACCACAAAGACACAACGGACACGAAGAAGGAAAAAAGAGGAACCAGGAACCGCCGATAGACGCCGATGAACGCAGATAAATGTTTTCTTATTGGCGTTTATCTGCGTTCATCGGCGGTTCCAAATTTTCCTTTCTCTGCATTTCCTTGGCGTCCTTGGCGTCCTTGGCGGTTAGTTTTTGAACGTTGGAGTTTTTCTAGACGCTGGCCGGCCCATGCTGGCTGCGGCCAAGTCGTGATACAATAGAGTATTCCCCCACCGGTTTTTTCTTATCCAGACCAGGGTCCCTCCGATGATCAAGATCGAAGCCATTATTCGTCATTTCAAACTGGAAGACGTCAAAAATGCTCTCACCCAGCAAGGGGTGGCGGGGATGACGATCACGGAGGTCCGCGGCTTCGGTCGGCAGAAGGGGCACACCGAAACTTACCGCGGCACAGAATACGCCGTCGACTTTGTGCCGAAGGTGAAGCTCGAGGTCGCCGTCGGCGAAGACAAACTGCAATCGGTCGTCGATACGATCATCCGCACCGCTCAGACGGGGCAGATCGGCGACGGCAAGATCTTCGTCAGCGACCTTCGTGATACCATTCGCATCCGCACCGGAGAAACCGGCAACGACGCCCTGTAATCTAAGCCACCGGCTCCGCCGGTGGACGGGCCGCGACCAAGCGCCCGAGCACTTAGTCCACCGGCGGAGCCAGTGGCTTTCATCAGTCGCCGCCGCATCAACCCGCCAGAGCAACGATTCTGTGAGTTCCACCCCTCCCCCCGGCAACGCGACGTTGATGGCAGACGCCATTTCCGCCGCTCGCGATGAGATCAACGCCGGGCGGGAGCGGATGCATGAAATGCACGACCGGGGGCTCGACGGCCTGCAGGTTTGCAATCGGCTCACCACGCTAGTCGACGGCGTGATCGGCAAACTCTTCGACGCCGCAGCCGCCGCCGAGGGAGACGCCGCGGGGGCACGCACCAAGCTCGCTCTCGTCGCCCTCGGGGGCTACGGGCGACGGCAGTCGGCGCCCTTTTCCGACGTCGACTTGATGCTGCTCCACAGCGGCGTCGAGCCGGAATTACTCTCTCCGCTGGTCCGCCGCTTTACCAACTCCGTCTTCGACGCCGGACTGCAGCTCGGCAGCAGCCTCCGTACAGCGGAAGAGGCGATCACGCTCGCTCGCACCGACGGGGTGATCTGTTCTTCGCTGATCGACAATCGGCTGATCGCCGGCAGCCAGCCGCTGCACGAGCACTTTCGCGAGCTGTTCGATCGCATGGTGCGTAAGCGCTCCAAGGCGGTTTGCAAATCGTTCTGCGACGCACGGGCCGAGGAGCGAAACCAATACGGCGAGAGTCTCTACCTGCTCGAACCGCATGTGAAGCGTTCCCGCGGCGGCTTGCGCGACATCCACTTGCTCCGCTGGATCGGCTTTGCGGAGCTCGGCGAATCCGATCCCGACCGACTCTTCATGCAGGGGGCGATGTCGAAGTTCGACCACCACCGCCTGCAGAATGCGCAGGCCTTTTTGCTCCGGCTACGGAACGAAATGCAGTTCCATGCCAACTCGGCGAAGGATCTGCTCGATCGTGCCGAGCAGCTTCGCATTGCCGCCTTGATGGGCTACCGCGGCGGCGAGGGGATGCTACCAGTCGAGCAATTCATGCGCGATTACTTTCGCCACACCAACCACGTCTGGCAGATGGCTCGCCGGCGCGAAGCGGCCAACCTTGCCGGTTCCACGATGACCTCGCGCGTGCTCGATCCGGTCCTCGGCCGCAAGGTCGAAGGGGATTACCGCATCGGCGTGCGGCAGGTTTCCGCCACCCGAGCGGGGCTGACGAAACTGCAGGGCAATCTCGGCGAAGTGCTGCGAATCGTGGAGCTTTCAGTCAGCGAGTACAAGCCGCTCGACCACTCGACTTACTCCGCGCTGTTGTTGGCGGCGCCGGAATGCGGCGAGGAGATCGCACCCTCGGTCGCCCAGCGATTTCTCTATCTGCTCGGCGCGCCGACGCTCGCCCCACGTGCGATGCGGCTGCTGCACGAACTGGGATATCTCGAAAAGATCATCCCCGCGATGAAGCATGCCCGCTGCCTGCTGCAGTTCAATCAGTACCATAAGTTCACAGTCGATGAGCATAGCCTCCAAGCGATTGAGCAGGTCACTAGTTTCGACAAGCGCGAGGATACGCTCGGCGAGGCCTACCGCAACGTCGCTGAGAAGCAGCGGCTCCACTTGGCGCTGCTGTTGCACGATCTCGGTAAAGGCTTCGAGGAAGAGCATAGCGAGGTCGGCCGACGGATTGCCGAAGAAGTCGGCCCGCGGCTGCATCTGCATCCGTCGGCGACGCGCGACGTCGCCTTCCTGGTGTATCAGCACCTGAACATGACCGACCTGGCGCTCCGCCGCGACATCGGCGACAAGGAACTGATCCGCCGCTTCGCCGAACTGGTCGAAACGCCCGACCGCCTGCGAATGTTGTTTGTCCTGAGCGCCGCCGATTTGGCCGCGGTTGGACCCGACGTCCTGACGCAGTGGAAGGTGCAGGTCCTCAGCGAACTGTTCTACAAGACGCTCGCCGTCCTCGAGGGCAAGTCGTCGCCGCACGACATCGTCCAGCAGGAGCGTCGCCGCGAGATCGCGGACGTCTTCACCATCGAAGAGCAGGGCGATCCCTGGTTCCAACGCCAGATCGAAGCCCTCCCCGCGGCGCTCGTCGCCGCGCGGTCAGGGCAAGAAATCGGCGCAGCCCTCCGCCGCTTTCGGAAACTCCCGGAGCGAGGAGCCGACGCCTGGGGCCACTACAACCCCGAGAATGCGACCGTCGAATTCATTGCCGGGGTCGATCGGGGTCGCGGTCGCGGCGCGTTCTCCAGCATGGCCGGCGCGCTCTCCAGCAACGGCCTGCAGATTCTCGCCGCCGATATGCAGGTCATGGCCGACGATCTGCTGTTGCTGCGGTTCGTCGTTACCGATCCTGATTCCAAGGGGGAGCCGCCCCCTTCCCGCCTCGCCGCGGTGTCGAAGGACATGATCAAGTCGGTCGACTCTAAGGAACCGCCCCGGTTCCGGAAGATTTGGGGGCAAGACAGCGCCGAGGCGTCGCTGCGGCTTACTAGTCTGCCGAATGACGTGCGGATCGACAACGCCGCTGCCGCCCAAGCGACGGTGGTCGAAGTCTACACCTTCGACCGCACGGGACTGCTCTACAGTCTCGCCCACCGGCTGCACGACTTGGAGCTGACGATCTGGCACTCAAAGATCGCCACGAACATCGATCAGGTGGTCGACGTCTTCTACGTCACGAACCGCGGCGGCGGGAAGATTGAAGACGAAGCACGTCTCAACCACATCCGCCAAGAGATGATGGCAGTCATCGACAACCGCCATTAGCCGCGGGGCAACGCCCCCGCCGGAGCGGACTCAATGAAATGCAACCACCAAGACACAAAGGGCACGAAGACGCACGAAGGAATTCAAAAACGAGAGAAGTTGCTAGCGGAGCGAACGTGCCTTAATTGTTTTCATCTTCTCATTAGTTTGCTTTCTTGGTGCGTCTTCGTGCCCTTCGTGTCTTGGTGGTCAGTCTTTCGCATCTCGCTCCGGCGGGTCGTTGACCCGCGGCTACCGGTGGCTACGCGCACAAAAAAACCGGGCCTCGATCACTCGAGGCCCGGTCTTATTTTTTTGATTAACCGTGTAAACGGTCAGTCAAGTTAGGCAGCCGGGGCAGCCGGAGCAGCCTCAGGAGCGGGAGCGGCCTCAACGGCAGCGCCTTCGCAACCGCAAGGAGCGGCAGCTTCGCAACCGCAGTCAGCCGGAGCGGCTTCGCAACCGCAGTCAGCCGGAGCGGCTTCGCAACCGCAAGCCGGAGCGGCTTCGCAGCAAGGAGCCGGGGCCGGTTCGCAGCAGCTCGGAGCCGGTTCGCAGCAAGCGGGCTTGCAGCACTTCTTGGCACGGAGACGGGCGAACAACCCGCCGCAATGCTTCTTGCCACCGCAGACCGGTTCGCAGCAGACCGGGGCAGCCGGTTCGCAGCAAGCTGGCTTGCAGCACTTGCGGCCGAACAGGCCGGCGTTGGCTTGCTGATCCTCACCAACCATGGCGAAACCAACCACAGCGACCAGGACGGCAACCGTCGAAAGAACGATACGACTCATCTCAAAATCCTCCCACGTGAATGCGGAAAAAAACAACTGTCACGCAACATTGACCGTCGAAGTTGCTCTCCCCTGCGCCGCCTCGACGGTCGGTTGCGGCTGGGTAAACTCGTTTTATCGTGACTCAGTGATAGCGTTCGTCCCGAAGAATCAAACGCTTTGAGTTGGCGGGCCCCGAAACTTGGGTGGTATGCACCGTTTGTTCGCGTCAGCGAACCTGGGAAGGACCAAAGTACCGAACCAGCTTTCACTGTCAAGTGGCCGCTGGCAAACGGCGTGGTCCTCGAGGTCTTCAAGGGTTACGGGGACCTTGACGACTCAGAAGCATAGCACACCCTGTTCCGCGCGGGGAGGAGCCAAGCCAGGGAGCTCTCAATCGAGCCGTTTTTGAGCCCCAAACCGACCGTTTTGACCAGCAACGAAAAAAGCGTAAGTGGCCAATATCAGGCCACTTACGCTCTGTTGACGCTGCCCGGCGGGCAATCCAATTTTTCAGCGATTTTTACCGCTGAGCGGGCTGGTTGAAGGGGTCGGTCGCCACCGAAGCGGCCGGTTGTTCGGCAGCCGGCGTGACCAGTTGATCCGCTGGTACGTTCTGGGGCGCTGGCTGCTGTTCGATCAGAGCGTCCAGATTTTCGAAGTCGATGACCATCGGCGCCTGCCCCTCGCCCATGTATTGGGCCATGCCGTGGATCCGCCACTGGCCTTCGCAGATCCGCAGAGCGCAATAGATTGGCTCCTGATACTGCTTGCCGTCAGCGTCGACGTCGCTCCAGGTCGATTCGACCACGGCCCGATCGCCTTCCATCATTTCGACGTGAGTTACCTTGAACCGAGCCGTCGGGCTGCCGGGGGGAGCGATGTTCAGGTCCTGCTCTTGAATCTTCTGCAGCGCGAGCGGCGTGAGCAACTTCGCCGCGGCGTTTTCGCCTTGGCCCACGCGGACAGATTCCAGGAAATCGTAGACGACTCGACCCACCGGATCGCTGGGAATCTCACCCGACGGACCTGGCGTGGCGGCTGCGTTGCCGCCCGCCGCTCCATTCGAAGCCGAGGGGGCCGGCGCATCCGAGCCGCCGCAACCAACGGAAAGACCGATCGCGGCTACCGCCGCCCATTTCGCAATACGCATCGCTCAGCTCCCATCCATGGGCGCGATCGCCGACGGCGATCGACAAAGATTCAGCAAGGGGGCGGGAGTGTGCCAAAACCGACGAACTGGGTCAACCCGCATTGTAGCCGCGGGTCAACGACCCGCCGGAGCGGACGGATGAAATGCAACCACCAAGACACGAAGGGCACGCAGACGCACGAAGGAATTCAAAAAGGCGTGAGAAATTGCTAGCGGAGCGAACAGGCCTTCATTGTTTTTCATCCTCTCATTAACTTTGCTTTCTTGGTGCGTCTTCGTGCCCTTTGTGTCTTGGTGGTCAGGCTTTCTTATCCCGCTCCGGCGGGGGCGTTGCCCCGCGGCTACGCCCCCAGCCCCCGATCCACCGTGTGCTGATCTTTCCTATAAACCGCCAGCTGCGCCTCGAACGTGCTCGGCGAAATCTGCCACGACGGCGACGCGTCGGTGAACTGCTGGCAGTGCGCCGCTAGCAGTCGATAGAGAAACTTGAACAGATGCCGCGGCACGCGCAGCCCGGCGAAGGCGTCGACGAGCCGCTGATCGCTGATCGAACTGTCGAACAAGTCGCGCAGCTTCGGGACCTTGCCGCTGGCCCCGCAGGCCGACACCCGCGAGCAGGCAAGGTCATACAACGACTGGCCGGACCACTCCAGCGACGGAACCATATTCTGCTTGTCGAGCCGCGCCCGCTGGTAGAAGTCGCGATCTTCCTTCTCGATGTACTCCGCCAGTTCGATCGGCAGGAGCAGCTTCATGCCGACGCCCGGCTGCTTCAGGAACTTGTTGTCGAGCATCGGCCAGACCAGGCCCCGCATATTGTCGACCGCCCCGTTCACCAAGTGAGGCTCATCGACGCGGTCGACCAGCACCACAATCCCCGTGAAACCCAGGGCCCGCAGCACTCCCTGGAACTTGTAGAGGAGCTCGTAACGGTCGTCAGTCCGCTGCTTGTTCGGCAGCGGTTGGTTGCGAATGTCGCGGGCCAGGAACTTGGTAAACACTTTCCGCAGCGGATTGGCGTGGCGCGTCACCGAGCGGAGATTCTTTGCTACGCCCCAACCGCGGAACCACCAGGCCCAGTTCTGCGCGAGCCACGGCGCCCAGCCGATCGCCACGATCAGCCACGGCCAAACGGTCTTCAGCCACTCATACTTCTTGTTGTAGAGAATGACGCCGGCAACGGCCGCCGTGACGGCAATCCCCAGGAGCGCGATCCCCCAACTTAGCCACGGCCAATAGCCGACCTTCCGGCGGAGCTTCGACCAGCGGGTGTGGAACGTCTCCGTCAGCGAGCTGTCGTAGCACGCGGCGAGCAGTAATAGGTCCCGCTTCTGAAAACGGTCGAGGCGCTTCGCCGCGTCCGTCGGAAGCGAGTTCGCCGCCGGCCCGCTCGGCTGCGCGACGCCGATCAAGCGATCGACCACGCTCGTCACGCCGAGCGCCAAGATCGCGTCGATGTGGTCCCACAACTTCCACTCTGCCAGCACCTTGCCGGCGTCGCGGCGTTTGCGGCTGCTGAGCCGGTCGGCGAACCGGTCGAGGAAGGGATTGAAGTCGTCATATTCAATGACGAAGACCCGCCCGGCCGGATTCTTGGCATTGTGCTCGTCGATTTGCCCGGCGATCTGCAAGCGGAGCGCCGTCTTGCCGGAGCCTTTTTCGCCAAACACGATCGACGTGGCCGGGCTGCTCGGGTCGCCGTAGATTTTGTCCCACTGCGGGTGGAAGGTGCTGGCGCGGCAGCGGCCCTGGAAGACCGGGTCGGTTTGGGCATCTTCATCCGCAAAGGGATTCGTAACGATCCCGTGGTGGGCGAGCAGGTCGTGCAGTTTCATGGCGTCAGCTTTCAAACGGGGCAAAATCGCAGGCAAGTGGCGCGCCGCTTGCACTAACGGTCCTGAAGTATAGGTCGTCCGGGCCCCCGGTAGCAGGCACGCGCCGTAGGCTGGGACAACGTCCCACCGGCAGTGCGAACTCACTTGGCCATTCAGGTGGGGCGTTGCCCCAGCCTACTTTTTTGACCCGCCCCAGCCTGGCAGCTTACGATAACAGTCGCAGGCCAGGCAAAGGCGGAAGTGCGAATCATGGATCTCCCCAACCTCAAAACCGACCCCAAGTACGGCTTCTATCCTTGGTGGCCCGAGGATGGCGACGACTGGGTTCACCCCGAGGACGTCGCCGTCGCCCGCGGCACGATTCCCAGCCCGCGCGTCTTCCGTCGCGACGGCGAGCATGGCCCGTTCGTCACGCTCCATTACGGTCAGACGCGGCTGCGCGTGAAACCGACGATGTGGCAGGAGGTTCCCTGGGAAGGGTACGACGTCGGCGATTGGGTCGAGGTCCTCTCCCGCGGTCAGAAAAACACGCCGCGCACCGGCGTCATCCGCGAGATGGAGTGGGAGCCGCGGAGCCGCTCGATGCGTTACTACATCGACGAAGCAGGGTTCCCTGTTCCCAACGCTTACTCCGCAGAGGACTTGCGGCGCGTCGAACCGGTGCTGCCGGTCGGCGATCCCGCCGCCGAGTTGCCGATGATCGCTCCCAGCGAGGATGTGGACGCAAGCGCCCAACAATTTTGAACACCTTCTTGCTCCCTTTCCATTTGCGGTCAGCCGCAGTGTGGCTATACTGCTCGACGAACATTGCCTGTTCGTTTGGGTTTCTTTCTCTGGAGCCGTGTTATCTCTCTAGTCGCCGGTGCTGAGGCAGGAATGGCCTCGCCGGGGGGAACGCTTGAGCCCGTCCCCATCCGATGAGTCTGCGATGCGAGCCTAACTTGTTAGGCGTCGACATGGACTTGGCTGGAGAAAATCGCCGTGGTGACGACGTTACGCCAACATGAGGCGCTCAGCGCCCAATTTGAGCGTTCGTCGTCCGCCTGCTCATGAGCCAACTTCCACGAGGTCTCTTCCTATGTCGTCGCGCCCTCTGTTCTTCGGGTCGTTCCCCGCTCGCGCCTTCTCCTGCTTGATTTTCTTTGTTGCGTCGATCTTGCTGATCAGCCAGGCCGACGCCCTGCCGCGAACTTGGATCGGCGGCAACGTCGATTGGGTGGACGGAGGCAGCACTGCCAATTGGAATCCGGCCGACGAGCCTGATTCCGACGACGAGGCGATCTTCAACACCGCCAACTCGGTCAACCTCGGATCGAACAATGCGACGAACGGCCTGACGCTGTCGGGCGGCATCGACCTGTTCGCGAACGACTTCGATCTAACGGTCGACGGCCTGGTGCAGCTCACCGGCGCCGGGACGAATCTGTTCGTCGGTGGCGCCGCGGGGAGCATCGACGCCGATAACGTATCGATTAACGGGGGCGTGCTGGAACTGACCGGCGGCGCCCTCACGCTCAACGAAGAAGTCGGCGCATCGCTGCTCGACGTCAACGCCGGCGGGACGCTCGCCGGCAACGGCGTCATCTCGTTCGCCGACGCGCCGCTGGCCTTCACGACCGTCTTCTCCAACGACGGCACGCTGACGGCGCTTTCGCGCCCGTTGATCATCTTCGGCGCGCCGCCGGTCGGCACGTTGCAGATCAACACGGCCAATGGGTTCAGCCTGGTCGATCTCGACGGAGCGGGCAACGCCGGCGTCGTGAACGTCAATCGCAACCAGACGCTCGACGTCAACGGCACGCTGGCCGACGCCTTCGGAGGCACGATGACGCTCTTTCAGGAGTCGACGCTCGACATGTCGAACTCGTGGGGGCTCAACGCGGGAACGCTCACCGCGAACAACGGCTTCGTGCTGGGCGGGCTGGGCGTGCCCGACACGCCGGCCGGCAAGTCGTACATCAAAGGCGGAACGCTGACGCAAACCGGCGGCACGATCAACGTGGCGGATACCGACGGTACGCTCCAGTTTGACGCCAATTATGTCAAGTCGGGCGGCCAGCTGACCTACAACGGCAAGGTAATCTTCAACGGTACGGCGACCATTACCGACGCCGTAGGATGGTTTCCAGCGCACTTAGACTCCTTGCTTGAAATCAACAACGCGATGACGGTGACCGACGCCGCAGGGAACTTCAATTGGGACGGGCCGGGCACGTCGAGCACAACCATCAACGGCTCAGGCTCGCTGGACTTGGCAGTCAATCAGATCGATACGGCCGACGACGTTTACGGCGGCGACCTCGTGCTGAACGACTCCTCTGACCTGAGCGTCAACGTCGCCGGCACGAGTTGGACCGCGGGCGGAACCATCACGAAGAACAACGTGGGCGTTTCCACGATCAGCGGAGACCGCGTCGTCGTTACCGGCAACGTCACGGTTAACGGCGGTACGCTCGATATGCCTAGCACGACGCTCGCCGTCGGGTCTAACTTCGCCGTCAACAGCACGCTGACGCTGGGAGGCGCCAGCGAACTCAGTGGGCCGACCACGCTGAACGGCACGGGTCTGCTGCGCATGGAAGGAACGTCCACGGTAACAGCGAACACGGTGGTCAATGTCGCCACGTTCGACTGGGACGGGCTCGGCACGGGCACCTCGCACACGATCAACACGGGCGTCACGTTCACGATCAACTCAGGAACGCTCGACTCCGACGGCGATATGGACGACCCGTTCACGCTCGCCGGCGCCGGCTCACAACTGAACGTGAACAGCGCGGCCGGATTAGCCCAGTGGACCGTCACCGGTACCGTGACGGCGAACGCTT
>Ga0163144_10014848_pt1 | contig 16126 bp, 12 predicted proteins | sample OliLak19BULKMAT1_FD_123175 | JGI IMG/M metagenome (GOLD analysis project Ga0163144, IMG submission 123175) | Freshwater microbial mat bacterial communities from Lake Vanda, McMurdo Dry Valleys, Antarctica - Oligotrophic Lake LV.19.BULKMAT1 | ecosystem: Environmental > Aquatic > Freshwater >... | reverse complement strand
CCTTCTGACCAAAAGCGGGTTTGAGCTCTCAGGCGTGGACGATCATCGCAATTCAAATCACGACCTTGTGAAAGAGGCAGTCACGTTGTTCTGGTATGCGCCGTTGGATTAAAAGGCAGTAGGCAGTAGGCAGTATGCAGTATGCAGTATGCAGTATGCAGTATGCAGTCAAAGATGACGCGAGAGGTCGAGTCAGCAAACATTCTGACGCCTGCGTACTTGTCCCGATAAAACTCTGTAGAAGGCACTGACGATGGCTGAACGATACGAGGACGATCGAGATGATGACCGTGACGACGATGTTGACGTGATCGATGCGCCACCGGCCAACGAATCAACGTCGGAAGCGGTTGCGCATCGGATCGAAGACTTGCCGGCGCCGGACGGGGCCCGGCTGCTCTCGAAGCTTTCCAACGAGTCTGCCGCCGAGGTTGCGGAGATTCTCGACCCGGACACCGCCGGTGACATCCTGGCCGAGATGGACCCGACGCAGGCGGCCGGGGTCATCGGGGACATGGAGGAGGCCGAGGCGTCGATGGTTCTGGCTGCGATGGACCCGGACGACCGCGTCGACATTCTTGAGCACGTCAAGGGGCCGTTGCACGACCGTCTCATAGAAGAGATGGACCCGGAAGAGCGGTCGGAGGTCCGCCGGCTCGAGCAATATCCACCCGACACCGCCGGTGGCATCATGACCACCGACGTCACGTACCTGCTCGAGGAAATGACAGTCGAGGAAGCGATCGCCGAGTTGCGACGGTTGAAAGACGAGCTGGAACAGATGTTCTACGTCTACACGGTCGACCGCCGTGGGCATCTTATCGGTGTGCTGTCGATGCGCGACCTGATTTTCGCGCATCCCGATAAGAGGATCGGCCAGATCATGAGGTCGAACGTCACCAGTGTCCCGGCGACGATGGACCAGGAAGAGGTCGCCCGCAAGATGCGCAAGTACGGTTACCTCGCGATGCCGGTCGTCGACGAGCGCAACCGGCTGGTCGGCTTGATCACAGTTGACGACGTCGTCGACGTCATCAGTGAAGAGGCAACCGAAGACGTCCAGAAGATGTTCGGCGCCGGTGCTGAAGAAAAGCTGACCAGTCCGTGGCAGTACAGCTTCAAAAAGCGGGTCTGGTGGCTGCTCGTCAACCTCGGCACCGCGTTCATGGCGGCGTTTGTCGTGGGGATGTTCGAGGACACGATCACCCGGCTATCAATCTTGGCGGCGTATATGCCGATCGTCGCAGGCATGGGTGGCAACGCCAGCGCCCAGGCGATGGCCGTCGCGATCCGTGGCATCGCGCTGGGTGAGGTCGATCGACGGCTGCTAAAGCAGATCCTTTACCGTGAGGCGATCGTCGGCATGCTGACCGGAGTCGTCATCGGTCTGGTAACCGGGTTGATCGCGTACGGCTTTCATCACGAACATGGAATCGTGCTGGGCATCGTGATCGCAGCGGCGCTGTTCGTCAATCATACCCTGGCGTGCGTGACGGGCGTGGGCGTGCCCTTCATCATGAAGGCATTGGGGTTCGACCCCGCGCAATCGGCGACTATATTCGCGACGACCGTCACCGACGTGGTCGGGTTCTTCGTGCTGCTCGGGCTCGCTTGGATGTTTATGAGCCGAATTACGGGATGAGCGCTGAATGCAGCTTTAGCACGCTCCGCATTCAGCACTCTGCATTAAGCAATCTGCACTCTCCACTCCCACTCACTGCACCGGCTTCGTCGACTGCTTGGCGACCTTCCGCTTCGACTTCTTCGGTCGCCGGCCATATCGCGTACCTTCACCCGTAGTGCCGGATTGACCGTTGGAAGCCAGGGGCGGTTTGACGTCTTCGTCCTCGACGATTTTCTGCAATTCCTCGTCGAGAGGCCGCCACCAGTGTTTCTTCATGCCGGCGACGACCTGCTTGACCGCATCTTGCGGTGAATCGACGATACGGAAAATGTCGACATCCTCACGATCGATGTACTGCCCACCCATCTGCTTTCGGATCCATTCGATCAGCCCGCCCCAGTATTCACTGCCATATAGAATGATCGGGTACGGCTCGACCTTCAGCGTCTGCACAAGCGTGAGCACTTCAAAAAATTCGTCCAGCGTGCCAAATCCACCCGGAAAACAGATAAACGCACCGGCGTACTTCACGAACATGACCTTGCGAGCGTAGAAATAGTGGAAGTCCAGCGCGATCGTCTGATACTTGTTGCCCTCCTGCTCCTGTGGCAACGTGATGTTCAGGCCGACACTGACACCCCCCACCTCTTTCGCGCCCTTGTTGCCCGCTTCCATGATGCCGGGTCCACCACCGGTGATCACGGTCAAGTGCCTCTTGGCAAGCAATCGCGCGGTTTCCTCGGCAGCTTTGTAGTACGGGTCTTCAGGTTTCGTCCGGGCGCTACCGAAAATCGTAACGGCCGGTCCCACGCGCGACATCACTTCGAATCCTTCTACAAACTCCGACATGATGCGGAAAATGCGCCAGGACTCGCTGGCATCGGGTGTAAGTTGACGCGTCTGGATCATTGCATCTTTGGCCAACGGAATTCCTCCGAATGAGAGTGACGTGGAACTGTAGCGAACGAAGGCTATAACAAAAATAGCGAGCGGCGTTCTGTCCGACGCGCCCAAGTGAGCAACGCCTCCCTGCTGAGCTTGGCACTCCCTTTGCATGAATACTTGCGGACAGGGTTTGGGTAGGAGGAATGCCTATGGGCGCGGCAATCGGGCGGCAAACACCGCTTCACGGTCTACTTTCCGACATTTGGGAGCGGCATCGCGCAAATCCAGATGGGGATATCGCCACCTACATCCCGGAATTGGCAAACGCCAACCCCGATTGGTTCGGCATCAGCCTGGTGACGCTTGATGGGGCATCGTACGACGTCGGTGACAGCAATCAGCCCTTTACGATTCAGTCGATCAGTAAACCGTTCGCGTACGGTTTGGCGCTAGAACTGGGTGGGCCTGATGAAGTATCCCGGCGGGTGGGAGTCGAACCGTCAGGTGACGCGTTCAATTCGATCAGCCTGCAACAGGGAACCGGCAGACCTCTGAACCCGATGATCAACGCGGGCGCAATTGCCATCAGCAGCTTGATTAACGACCGCATCGGTGCCAACGCCCTGCCGCACACCCTGGAGTGGTTCAGCCGCTTCGCGGGTCGTGAGCTGACGATCGACCAGCGGATCTACGAGTCCGAACGTTCGACCGGGCACCGAAACCGCGCGATCGCGCACCTGCTCCGCAACTTCGATATTGTCGGGGATGCCGTCGAGCAAGGGCTCGACCTCTACTTCCGCCAATGTTCGATTCTGGTCACCTGCCACGACCTGGCGGTGATGGCGGCGACACTGGCGAACCACGGTGTGAACCCGGTAACCGGAGTTCGCGCGATGGCGAGCCCTTCACCCGAGTGGGCGCGCGGGCATGTGGAAGACGTGCTGAGCATCATGACGACCTGCGGCATGTATAACTATGCCGGTCAGTGGTTGTACGACGTTGGTGTGCCGGCCAAGAGTGGTGTGGCCGGTGGAATCCTCGCCGTCCTGCCTGGCCGCATGGGTATCGCGGCGTTCTCGCCAAAACTCGACGTGCAGGGAAACAGTGTTCGCGGGGTGAAAGCGTGCCACGAACTGTCACAGCGCTTCGGCCTGCACCTATTCAGCGCTCATCGCCCCGGCCGATCCGTCATCCGCAGTGAGACGACACTGCAATCGCGCGCGTCCAGCCGGGTGCGACCAAAATTCGAGGCCCAGCGCCTCAAATCCGAAGGCGAGAGCGTGCTGCTACTGGAACTGCAAGGCGATCTCCACTTCAGCGCGATGGAACGCGTCCAAAGGCGCGTGTGGGACCGGTTGGACCAGGCGACGACGATCGTCTTCGATTTCGCCCGCGTCGACGCGATCGACGCTGCGGTCGTGGCAGGCGTTTCGTTATTGACATCGAAATTACTCGGAACCGGGCGACAGGTGGTCTTCTCGTCACTGAACCACAGCCCGCGTGGTGTCGAGCTGGCGCACGCAGCAGCGCCCAGCGCGACCTACGTCGACTTCGACAGCGCGCTCGAGGCCTGCGAAGATAGCCTGCTGAGGGGTCGACCCGTTGGCGTGACCGGAAAAAACGGTGATGACACCACCCTCAAGCCGACACTCGCGGTGGCGGAACTCGACGTGGCCGAGGGCCTGGACGAAAACGAACTGCGCCAACTGCAGGGCCTTTTGATCCGCCATCGCGCCGAGGCCGGTCAGGCGATCTTCCACATGGGAGATGCCGCCAACGAACTCTACTTCCTCTCGCGCGGAACGGTCAGCGTACGCCTGCCGAGCACTGCGAGCGGTGCCGCCCAACGGTTGGCGGTCTTCGGCGCGGGCAGCGTCTTTGGTGAGGTCGCCGTCATCGACCATGGTTCGCGCTCTGCCGACGTCTGGACGGAAACACCGGCCGAATACTATTCTCTGAGCGTCCAAGCCTTCGACGGCCTCGACGCCGACCACCCCTCACTGAAGATCAAGATTCTTCGCTATCTGTTAAAGATGATCACGTTCCGCTTGCGGCGAGCCAACGACTTGATCGGACAGATCGGACGGTAGACAAGCACAACATATCGCTACTGCAAGCACATCATCAAAGGCCCAATTTTGCCTTCTTCTCTTCCCACTCGGCCGCCTCTCGCTTGTTGGTGCTGTTCAACGGTTGACCGTTCTTGATCGCTTCAATCTCGAGCCGCGTCAGGTGCATCGCTTCGAAGTCGTAGTCAAGAAACGCCTGGGCCGCGATAGGGACGATCGGGCGGATGATCTCAAACATCGCCCAGGCGTAGTCGCGAATTTCTAACTGGGCGTGGGGGTCCATGCGCAGGCTGAGGAAGCGCAGCAGGTTGTGCAAGTCGGTCTTCCAGTACCATTCGGTGTAAACACTGGCCGGCAGCGCGATGCGGGCAATCTCTCTAGCGACCCCTTTGTCGATGAATTCCTGGTACTTGATGTAGCTCTTTTCGATCTCGTCCAGGTAATTCAAAAATTCCTGCGCCGTCGCGAGGTCGGCGGGGCCTTCACCCCCCTGGCGGTTGCTGGTGCTCTGCTTTCGGACGTTGTCCAGCGTCGGGTGGTAGAACCGATCCTTCACAATACTGTAACGGGCGCTGTACTCGTTGACGTTCGCGGTTCGGTGGCGAATCCACTGGCGGGCAATGAAGATCGGCATAACGTGGTGGAACTTAAATTCCACCATTTCGTACGGCGTCGTGTGCCGGTGCCTGGCCAGGTAGCGGATGAGGCCCGTGTCCTCGTTCACCTGCTTTGTGCCTTCCCCATACGACACACGGGCCGCCTGCACAATCGCAAAGTCCGCGGTCTTGCCTTCGGGGACCAGCCGGGGCATGACGTCCACGAGCGCGACCAGTCCATGGTCGTGGATTGTCATCTCAATGCGTGACGCGCCGTCCATCACGTCCCGAACAGGTGCCTCAAAGCTCTTGCGGACGACATTTCCCTGCGGCTGGCTCATGGCTGGCATAATACAGGGCGTCACTTCGATTGCCATCGTTGCTGGGATGAAGAGGCGCGAAGACGCAAAGGCGCGAAGAAATCGCGAAGTGATGCGGATGAGAATTGTTCACCTTCGCGTTTCCTTCGCGCCTTTGCGCCTTCGCGTGTCCCCCGGTTTGAAATCTTTTCAGTTCGTGCCGCGCGTTAAGTTGGAAAGAATGGCAGCGGGTTCTACAATGCCCGCCCTACTCAGGGATGGAGCATAGACGAATGGGCAGCAAGTGTAAGACAGGGATGATAGTCGTCGGCCTCGCCGTGGCGGCCAGTGGATGTGCGAAGAACCCCGAGCCGTTCCGCCCACTGGCGTTGCAAGCCGAACAGCGAAATCGGTCGCTTGAAAGCGCGACGCCCACGTTCGCGCCGTTGCCGACCACATTCGTCAGCCCGCTCGACCCCGGCGGTCGAGCGACCGACGCCCAGCCTGCAGGAACCGACCCGAGCACCACGCTCCCTGCTACCGGTCCGGCCGACATCGCCGGCCCGGCAACGGCGTCGGTCAACCAGCAGACGACCACGCGACCATTTCGCGAATCGGTCCGTATGTCCTTGTCCGAAATCATCCAGCGGACGGTCGCGTACAACCTCGACGTGAAGGTCGCCAGCTACGACCCCGCGATCGAAGCGACGCGCGTGATCGAGGCCGACTCACGGTTCGATCCTACGTTTTTCTCAAATTTGCAATACCAGGACTCCAAGATCCTCACGCCGGCCCAAGGCCTGCAGCAATCGAACCCGTTCGACCCGACCGTCTCGCGCGTCACGCAGTTTCAGGCCGGTTTGCGTCAGAATCTGACCGGCGGTGGTCAAGTCGAGCTTCGCACGGGAACACAGCGCATCGAGCGGAACACGTTCATCGAGCCAAACCCCTACTACCTTAACGACCTGACGCTGCAGGTCACTCAGCCCCTCCTTCGGGACTTCGGCTTTCAGGTGAACGACGCGCGCACGGTGATTGCCCGCAACACCCAACGCGTTTCGTTGCTCGAGTTGCGCAGGACAATCGAGGACAACCTCGAGCTGGCTGAGCGCACCTACTGGCAGCTCGTGCAGGCCGAGCGAGAGCTGGCGATCGCCGAGCGGTTGTACAACGAGACGGTTCGCACGGTGGACCTGCTGAAAGCCCGAGTTGGCCAGGATGTCAGCCGTGTGCAGGTGTCACAGGCGTTTGCCAGCGCCGAAAGCCGCGCTGCGGCCCTGCTGCGTGCTCGGCAACAGGTGCAGAACCTGTCAGACCAGCTCAAGCGAATCATGAACGACCCGGACATGCCGGTTAGCTCGGGCACGACGGTGCTTCCTGCCAGCGACCCGGTCGAGCAACCGATTACATTTGTCTTTGAAGACCAGATCAAGACGGCGCTCGACAACCGGTTGGAACTCGGCCAACAGCAGCTTCGCATCGACTCGGCCACGCTCGCGATGGCGGTCGCTAAGAACAACCTGTTGCCGCAATTGAACCTGCAAGCGACCGGTGCGCTTCAAGGTGTGGGTGACAGTGTCGGCAACGCATTCGAGAACGTCGAGGACGAGTACAGCACGTGGTCGATCGGCTTCCAGTTGGAAATTCCGATCGGCAATCGTGCTGCCCGGTCGATTCACAACCGTTCAAAGCTGCAACGCCAACAGGCGATCGACAGCTACCGCGCCCTGATCGAGCAGATCGCGCTCGACGTGAAACAGCAGTTGCGTGACGTCGAGGTCAGCTACAACGAGATCGCCGCCACACGCCGGGCCCGCTTCGCCGCTGCCGACAACCTCGGGGCATTGCAACAGCGTGAGGACAACCAGGAACCCCTGACGCCCGACTTCGTCAACCTGAAGCTCGACGCCCAGGGCCGCCTGGCCGATACCGCGCGCGCCGAGGCGGCCTCGATCAGCAGCTACAACATCGCGATCGCAAGACTCGAAAGGGCCAAGGGAACCATCCTGCGCTACAACAACGTTCAGATGCAGGAAGAACCCCGACCGTTTGGGTCAGCGGTGAAATAATCGAATGACGAGTCGCCCGCCGGCCTCTTTCCCGGTACTCGGGAAGAGGTCAGGGTGAGGATGATTTCGAGTGACGAGCGATTCTTAAAAGAACCAATCACCCTCACCCAACCTCTCCCATAAGTACAAGGGAAAGGGGCCAGAGCGCCGCCATGACGACCCCGCTTTACCCGTTAAAATTCCGCCCGAAGCTTGTCGAGAAAATCTGGGGCGGGCGCAAGATCGAGACGGTCCTCGGCAAGCCGCTTCCACCGGGCAAACAAATCGGTGAGAGTTGGGAAATTTACGACTTTCCACCCGGCGTGGTGGAAGGTTCCCGGGATTGGATCAGCGCCGAGGTCGCCGACGGGCCACTGAAGGGTAAGACGCTTCACGAACTCGTCACATCGTATGGCAAAGCCATCACCGGTGACGTGCCGTTGGTCGGTCAGCACGGGCAGTTTCCGATTTTGATTAAGTACCTCGACGCGAGGGAAGATTTGTCGGTTCAGGTCCATCCGCCTCAGGAATATGCGGACAAGCATCCGGGCGCGCACCTGAAGACGGAGGCATGGTACGTTGTTCAGAACGACCCCGGCGCTCGCATCCTCAAAGGGCTGGCGAGTGGCGCGACTCGGGAAATGTTCAAGCAGTCCATCACCGACGGCACCGTCGAATCGCTCATCACGCCCATTCCGGTCAAACCCGGCGACTGCCACTATCTGCCCAGTGGCACCGTCCACGCACTCGGGGGTGGCATTCTCGCTGCAGAAGTGCAGACACCCAGCGACACGACGTTCCGCGTGTTCGATTTCAATCGCATCGAGCCCGCAACCGGTAAGCCGCGCGGGTTGCACGTCGAACAGGCGCTCGAATGCATCGATTTCAGTGGCAAGGACGAGACGCACCAAGTTCGCTCGCACGTGGCCGGTTATTTCACAACCGTCACCCGGCTGGTGCGCTCGCCGTTCTTTCAGATCGAAAAGGTCCGCATGACCGAAGGCGTGCAGGAGCCGATCCCCTACGACCAACCGGTCGTCTGGATGATGCTCGAAGGCAAAGCCGAGGTGCGGGTCGATGGGATGAAGGACGTGACGACCGTCAATCGTGGTGACAGTGTTCTGTTACCAGCGGGCATGACCAACCCGACAATCAAAACCTTGACCGACTGCATTTGGCTGGAAGTTACCTTCCCGCAGGCGGCCTGAACCACACAGTGCTTTTGAATCGCCCCTCACCGTCCACTACAATCGCTCGCGTGTCGTTGCGTCGCCCACTTGCAGTCCTGTTGATCGTCACCGCGGCGATGTCGTCGACCGCGCCGGCGGCGGAGGTTTGGGAGTTTCGCGATGGGGGCTGGGCTCAGGTGAAGACACCCCAACCTCCGGCAGCACCACAGCAACCGACCACCGACGCCGAACTCAACCGGATTGATGACCTGCTTGCCGCCGGCCGGCACCTCGAAGCGCGTAAGGCTGCGCTGGCTTGGGAAAAGACGCACAAGACCTCACCACTGCGAGATCGCGTGTTGATGCAGATTGCCAAGGCGTATTACCAGTACGGCGACCGCACGCGGGCCTTCTTCCACCTGGACGAACTGCTGGATACCTATCCCGAAAGCCAACTGTTCTACCCCGCCCTGCAGATGCAGTACGACATTGCCGACGCCTATTTGAACGGCTACAAGCGGCGGTTCATGAAGATGGCAATTGTCGGCGCCGAAGACGATGCGATCGAGATGCTCTATCGCATCCAGCAGCGGTCTCCCGGCTCACCGTTGGCGGAAAAGGCGTTGTTGCGGACGGCTGACTATTACTTCGCGTCATCTCAATTTGAGTTTGCCGGTGACGCCTATGGGCAGTTCATTCGCAGTTACGGGCGCAACCCTGCGGTCCCGCGCGTGCGGTTGCGCCAAGCCTACTCGTCTCTTGCGCAGTTCCGCGGGTTGCGATACGACGCGACGCCTCTTGTCGATGCCAAGACGCAGTTGCAAGCGCTCATCAGCGACTACCCGCGCCTCGCAGCCGAGGAAAACCTGCAGGACCTTGTCGATCGCATCGACACGACCTTCGCCCGCAAGAGTCTGGTGACGGCCGACTTTTACAAGCGAACCAATCACCCACTCGGCGCTGCGTATACCTACCGGTACATCGAAACCACCTACCCCGATTCCCCGGAAGCCAAAGACGCCGTCGCCGCGTACGGGGCCTTGCCCGAGACAGTGCAGACGCAGGCTATAGGTGACGAAGCCTGGCACGCCCCCTCAACATTGCCCGCTGCGGGGGTTGCACGATGATGCGACGCATCGCAATGCTGCTGGCCGCTGTCCTACTGGCGCTCACTGGGTGCAGTTCGTCGACCCACGACGGCGGCACCGGCGCTGCGACGGCGTCGCCGAAGGGGTATCAATGGAAATCCCTGCACCGCCCGAACGTGAAGACGATCGCGGTCGACATTTTCGAATCGCGCGACTTCCGGCGAGGTGAGGAGTTCCGCATCACCACGGCGTTAGCCAAGGAGATCGAGGCGTATACACCGTACAAAATTGCCCCGCGCGATAAGGCCGACACCCTGCTTGAAGGCCAGATTCGCCGCATCCGCCGGCCCGTATTGAGCAATTCGGGCAATGGGGGTGTCCCTAACGAACAGTTGTTCGAGCTAACCGTCGACTTCACCTGGAAAGACCTGCGCAGTGGGAAGATCCTCGTCTCGCGGTCCGTCTTCGAGCAGATCACGGCATATTACCCGACCCTGGGTGAAGGATCGTTCATCGGCTCGCAATTGGCGGCCGAAAAGCTCGCTCAGGGCATTGTCCAGCAGTTGGAAGCGGACTGGTAACCGACTTGGTTGAGCACGGCTGAACTCGTTTTAGAATCCACGCGCTGCAGGGGTGGAATTATGCCCGGTCTCGCCCGTATTATAGATACGTTGCTCGCGCGCCCATCTGCCCTTCTGTCCCGTGTTCCCCGCGCGTGTCGTAAGGATTGAACCTATGTCTGAACAACGCCCCGAACGCCCTCAGCGCAAACCCAATCGTCCCGGTGCAGCCCCAGCCGGTCTGAAATTCCGCGGACTGTTTGGTTGGATCCTGTTCATCGCGCTGGGCATCATGTTTGTCATCCTGCTTCGCAATGGTGATAAGCGTTATGACAGCATTCCGTACGGGCAATTCCTGTCGGCGTACGAGAACGGGAAGATCAAGGAACTGGCGATCGAGCTCGATACCGTCAAAGGTCGATTCACCTCGTCGCAAAAGGTGCTCGCTGACGGCAGTAGCACGCAATACAAAGACGTCGAGTACTTCACGACAGCGCTCACGCCCGGCACGACCGGCACGGGTGAATTCTTCCTCTGGCTCAAAGAGCACGGTGGCAACACCAAGGTCGAGGTGAAGACCCCCGACACCTTCCTCATCAACCTGCTTCTCTCGGCCATCCCGTGGTTGTTGATCCTCGCGTTCATCTGGTTCTTTGTGTTCCGCCAATTGCGCAGCAGTGGTGGCGCGGGGGGCATGCTCGGCAACTTCGGGCGTAGCAAGCACAAGATCACCAGCAAGGAACACACGAACGTCACGTTCGACGACGTTGCCGGTGTGGAAGAGGCCAAAGACGAAGTAATGGAGATCGTCGAGTTCCTCAAAAACCCCAAGAAGTTCCAGCGGCTCGGTGGCCGCATCCCGCGCGGTGTCATGCTCGTGGGTGAACCCGGCACGGGCAAAACCCTGCTCGCCAAAGCGATCGCCGGTGAGGCGGATGTGCCGTTCTTCAGCATCAGTGGTTCGGACTTCGTCGAGATGTTTGTCGGCGTCGGCGCATCGCGCGTGCGCGATTTGTTCAAGCAGGCCAAGGACAACAGCCCCTGCATCATCTTCCTCGACGAAATCGACGCCGTCGGTCGTCGTCGTGGGTCGGGATTCTCGTCTGGTGGACATGACGAGCGTGAACAGACGCTCAATGCGATCCTCGTCGAGATGGATGGCTTTGATACGAACGACCAGGTTATTGTCGTCGCGAGCACCAACCGCGTTGACGTGCTCGACCCTGCTCTGACTCGCCCGGGTCGTTTTGACCGTCAGGTGACCGTGCCCCTGCCCGATGTGAAGGGCCGAATGGAGATCTTGAAGGTCCACAGCCGCAAGGTAAAACTGGGGCCTCAGGTCGACCTGGCCCGACTGGCCAAGGCGACGCCCGGTTTCAGTGGCGCCGACCTGGCCGCCGTCATCAACGAAGCCGCGCTTGGCGCGACGCTCGCCGGCAAGGAATACATCGAACAGGACGACTTGGAAGAGGCCCGCGACAAGGTGCGTTGGGGTCGAGCCAAGAAGAGCCGTGTGATCGACGAGAAAGACAAAGTCGCCACTGCGTATCACGAAGCTGGTCACGCTGTCATTCAGCAGCTGCTGCGTCCGGACAGTGACCCGATCCACAAGGTCACGATCATCCCACGTGGCAACTACGGTGGCGCGACGATGGCGCTGCCGGAAAAGGACCGCACCAGCTACAGCAAACTGTGGTGCCTGGCGTTCATGAAGGTCTGCTTTGCCGGCCGTATCGCCGAGCAGATTTTCTGTGGCGACATCAACACCGGAGCCACCGGTGACATCCGTCAAGCCACCGGCATCGCCCGCCGAATGGTTCGCGACTGGGGCATGAATGACCGCCTCGGTTTCGTCTACTACGGCGACGACGACAGTCGCCCTGGCATGTTCGGGGAGGTTGGTCAGCGCGAGTACAGCGAAGAGGTTGCCCGTCAGATCGACGAGGAGGTCAAGAAGCTGATCGACTCGCTGTACGAAGAAACCCGCATCATGGTCGAAGCCAATCGTGACCGCGTCGACGCGATGGCCAAGGCGCTGATGCGTTACGAAACGCTCGACAGCAACGACGTCGACCGCATCATGCGTGGTGACACCCTGAGCAAGCCTACGGTCTCCGACCTATTGGAAAAAGAAGGCCGCCGTGGCACGGTAATCGCGCCAGGTCCAACCGACTCGGCCCCGGACGTGCGACCCGGCTTGGGTGGCGGACCGTTGCCGTCGCCAGGCTGATAGGGTCATTATTCGAAGTTCCAGGAAGAGGATCGCCGGAATGGGCGGTCCTCTTTTTTTGGTTTACGATTCGACTGCGATCGCACTTCGATTCTCTGGTCATCTTAGATATACTGAAGCTCGTGCGTTCCCGGAGGTAATTTCAGAGTGGCCCAGGCCGACATCATTATCGCAGACGACAAGCTCCTCCCGCAGGCAGTGGAGCTGTACAACTCTATCTTTCGGCCAAAGCGTGAGCTGGATTTCTTCAAACGCCGCTTCATGGGCCGCTACAACCCACTGACACTCATCGCCCGCATCGACGACCGCCCGGTCGGTTTCTGGATCGGATTCGAACTCAAGCCGGGCATGTTTTATCACTGGCTGGGCGCGGTCCTGCCTGACTTCCGCCGCAAGGGTGTTGGCCGACAACTGCAGGAAGCCCAGCAGGCCTGGGCGAAGGACCACGGTTACGAATACGTCCGCTGCGAGTGCATGAACCACCAGCGCGAGTTTATCCACTTCGGCGTGACGCTCGGCTTCGACATCGTCGGCATTCGCTGGGATTCAACCCACGCCGACAACCTCGTGGTGTTCGAGAAGAACCTCGTAGAGTAGCCGCTGAACAAAACGAATAATTGCGACGGGCAAGCCATGTGGCTTGCCCTTTTTCTTTGTTTCCAAACTCTGCAATCAGTTGCCAACGGCGTTTAAGGCCTGCGGACTCTTGTACGATCGCCATTCGGTGACGCGCTCATGGAACTGGGCATTCCATCCATCGGCCCGTGACGGTGGCGGGGGCAGGCGATCGAGTTCTGCTTGCAGGATGGGGTCGGGAATCCAACCCGCTGCGAGGATGGATTGCTCGTTCACGACGCGCGAGCGGTCAGCGTTGTACTGGCCGTAGAGGCTGTCCCAGACCAGGCGTGTGCCAGCGGGTGGGCTGGCGATGGTGGTGCTGTTGAGGTCCTTGACGCGCGAGCCGTTGGTGGGGCTGACGTCGAGGAAGTAAAAGATCAGTGGGTTGGCGGCCATGATGAACGGGTGCGTGGAGTCCTGATGCTCGCGCAGACCGGTGGCCGCGATGCGGGCGATCTTGTTGTCCCGATCTTCACCCAACGGCAGCACACGGTAGAAGATGTTCGTAACCGCAGGCAGCAGACATGCGATGCCGGCGACGAGGTAAACGCGTCGGCGCAACATTGGAAGTTGGTCTGCGGCCCATTGCCAACCGCGGGCCGCCAGCACACCCCAGAACGGTGCAACGGTCAGCAGGTAGCGAAGCTCGCCGTTGCTGGCCATCTTGCCGCGCCAATAGAGGATGCTGTGAACGATCAGAATGGAGAGCGGGATGAGCGCCACCAGCACAGCGCATCGCCGACCGTGGTCTGCGAAGAAGGCCCGCACTCCTTCACGGCCCTTCAACAGGGCTAACGTCGTCACGATGCCCACGACGGTCGCCGGGAAAACCAACGGTGAGACGATCGCGGGCAACGACGCGACGAAGTGCAGCAAATAGCCAGGCCTGTACGCACTTTCCGCAGCGTAGGGCCAGTGGTCGGGCAACCAGCGATACCAGGGTTCGGCGCGGCCATACAGGTGCCAGCCGGCCAGGTCCCAGCCGAGCAAGCCGATGGGCAGCAGCAAGATCGGCCACCACTTGCGATGGAGCACGAGCGCGACGAACGCCATGAAGATGAACGCGAACCCCTCGGGCCGGCTGAGCGGTGTCAGTGAGACAAGCGCGGCCATCACGACGAACTGCCGGGACTGGTATGCGAGAAACGCCCCACCCACCAAAAGCGCAAAGGGCAGCTCAGTCAATTCGGTAAACGAATGCAAGAATACCAGCGGCTGCCCCAACGTGAAGATCAACGCCAATGCGGGCCAGGCGTGCCCTTGTCGCTTGGCGATGCGCATCGCGATCCATGCGACACCGATCGCCAGGACCAGGCTCGCGATGCGAGTGCCCGTTCGTCCCGCCAGCGCCGCGGGGAGCGCGTAGATAGCAGTGCAGATTGGTCGGCCCCACACGTCCACAAACCGATACGGCTCTGCGATCGCAAACCGCGCGTACAGGTAATGGAGCGTGGCGTCGGCCTCAAGGAATGCATCGGACCCGAAACCCGCCAACAGCGAAAGCGTCGCAAAGATCAGGACCGCGACAACCACGGGCAGCACATGGCCCGACGGTGGCGCATCGCCCGTCGGAATGTTCGAAAGCTTAGCCATGCGTCGGGATGTCCACGTTCAAATACTGTCGGCCGGTCAGTTGGACGAAGACGTCCTCCAGTGACGGCCGCCCTACCGACACCGAATCGACTAACCCCGGCGCGGCTTCGATCAGTGACGGCACCAGTTCGTGCCCGCGCGGTCGTTGCAGGCGCAGGGCGTCGCCGACCTGTTCGATGTCGCTGATGTCCAGCTTCTGTCGCAGCGCCGCACGCAGGTCCGTCGGCCGGGACGACGTGAGCGTGATGACGTCACCCTGAATCCGCCCCTTGAGCGCTGCAGGCGTGTCGGCAGCGAGCACTTTCCCGGATTCGAGGATCGCCAGCCGGTCGCACTTGTCGGCTTCCTCCATCAGGTGCGTCGTCAGCAGCACACTGACGCCATCCCGCTGGCGCAAGCCGTTGAGCAAAGCCCACAGGTCGAGTCGCGCACCTGGGTCGAGGCCCGTGCTGGGCTCATCGAGGATTAACAGCTTGGGCGCGTGCAGCAACCCTTTGGCGATCTCGACGCGCCGCCGCATGCCACCACTGAAGCGCTCGACGCGTTCGTCGGCGCGGTCGATCAGGTTCACCCGCGACAGGAGGTCGTCAATTCTCTCTCGCAACGGCCGGCCCGCCAGTCCATAGAGCGCCCCCTGGCACGTCAGGTTTTCGCGGGCGGTGAGTTGCTTGTCGAGCGCCGGTGATTGGAAGACGACCCCAATGTCGCGCCGGATCGCGTCGCGATCGGTTGCGAGGTTGCGTCCCATGATCCGAACTTCACCTGCCTGCGGTGGAATGAGCGTCGACAGCACCCGGAAAAGCGTCGTCTTCCCGCTGCCATTGGGACCGAGCAATCCGAAGATCTCACCACGGCGAACATCTAGGGAAACCGCGTCGAGCGCGACACGATCACCGTACCGGTGCGTCAACCGATCGATGTGAACGACGGACTCGGTGGAGATCAAAGTTGGAGAGGGGCTGTTCACCATGACGTCTCATGCCCAGTGAAGCAGAACGGTCGTCACGACGCCAGCGATCGTCGCGAAATGCCAGAGTGCGGCGATGCACTGGGCGCGCTCTTCACTCAACCGACCCTGCTTCAATCGCACGGCTGCGTCGATCGTTGCGATCACTGACGCTGCGACATGCGCTGCAACCGTCCCGGTAATTAGGAAGTAGCACGCGTAGAACACATCCGTACGGGAGGGTTCCAGTGATGCCCATTGCATACCCATAAGCGCTAGATAGGCGGCAGACAGCGCCAACACACCAAGCTGCGACAGGAATGTCGGCTGGCGACGAAGCATGACGATGCTCGCGATCACCAACGACATTACCGCGGGAATGATCCAGAGGTCGAGCAGCT
>Ga0163144_10014847_pt1 | contig 16128 bp, 9 predicted proteins | sample OliLak19BULKMAT1_FD_123175 | JGI IMG/M metagenome (GOLD analysis project Ga0163144, IMG submission 123175) | Freshwater microbial mat bacterial communities from Lake Vanda, McMurdo Dry Valleys, Antarctica - Oligotrophic Lake LV.19.BULKMAT1 | ecosystem: Environmental > Aquatic > Freshwater > Lake... | reverse complement strand
TATAAAAGAGTGCAGCCTGGCGACCCCTATAAAAGTTTTATTTTCACCAAGATCAACAATAGTCTGGCACTCGATGTGAATTTAGAAGCCGGTGAAGGAATTGCCTGTCCACAAGGAACTGATCCAATGAATAATAAGGATATAGAACTCATTAGGCAATGGATAATTTACGGAGCCTTAGAGAGTGATACCTTAGTAGATATAGCATTAATTGCTGATTTTTATGATAACGACGGATTTCAAAGTATAGAATCGCCTCCTGCACCACCACCACCGGGAGAAGGTTTTCAAGTGCATTTCGGTCCATACTTTTTATGGCCGGAAACGGAACATGAATATTGGTTAAAATTTCCCACAAATATTCCGGAAGATGTGGAGGTTACACGGGTAGAAACATTTATGGGTGAATATTCACATCATTTTATTACCTATAAATACACTAATGCAGCTATCGGTGCTGCCGCAGCTCCCGGCTTACACGATCTGGCAGCAATAGATGTTTTTAATACCGTATTGGTAAGTGCAAATCAAAATTCATTTGATCTCGTATTACCACCAAACACTGCATTATTTTGGGAAGCAAATGCAGTGCTCGATCTTAATTCACATTATTTAAATTATGCTACAGAAAAATCAGAAGCATGTGAGGCGTATGTAAATATTTATACACAACCCTCAGGGACTGCAGTTCAACAAATGATACCTGTTTTATTATCGGATGACGGATTTTATATTCCTAATGACGGTGTTCCTTATACGCACGATGCTGTTGCTTATGACAATTCTTATGATCCGGATGAAGAAATTTTTATCTGGTCGATGACTAGTCATACCCACAGACACGGGACAGACTTTAATATTTATGCGCGTAATCCCGACGGTTCTAAAGGAGAACAATTGTTTGATGGTGCATGTGGCGCTACAGAAGGAGTTCCAGGCTGTCTTGATGAGATTTATGATTATCGCCATCCGCCTGTTAGGTTTTGGGAAAGCATGAAACCAATTAAACCAAAATATGGATTAATATATCAAACAACCTGGGTAAATGAAGAAGACCATGATCTTTTTTTTGGACTAACAAGTGAGGATGAAATGCAGGTAATGTGGTACTTGTTTCTTGAAGATACAACCGGTTTAAATTTACCTGTTGCAATAAACGATATTCCCGAAAATGAATCAGCTATTAAAATATTCCCAAATCCGGCCCATGATGTAGTTTATTTTAATGCAGATATTGATCTTTCAGGTTCTTTATTTACAATAACTGATCTTACAGGTAAAATTATTAAAGAAGAAATTACCCGTTATTCCAACTCAAATTCTAAATATTATCAAATAGATATAAGTGGATTTACTCCAGGTATTTATTTAATTAATATTATGCAGAGTAATGGAGAAAATGCCAGTGCGAAAATAATTATTCAATAAAATTAAAAATAAGATAATTTATAGAGCGGCGACTTAAATGTCACCGCTCTTTTTTTTGCCGTTAAAATTTTTGTTTCCAAATATTCATTTAAAAGCCACCTTAAAATTGTTTTTTGCCACTAACACAAAAAGAAAAATTTAGCAACAAAATAACAGCGCCATTTTTACAAAACTCTTTGCCCTTTGTGGCTCCGTGGGAAAAAACAGATTCCCACAGAGACACAAAGCAAACAAAGAAAAAAATTTGGGAAATAAAATTCGTATCATTAAAATAAAACTTTGTGGCCTTAGAATCTTGGTGGAAAATTAAATAGTTCCCCCTAACTCAGATACTTTTTTCAAATCAAAACTTAACATCCTTGCGAGACATTTTTTTTCATCATTATGATTGAAATATTGTTTTTTGAGAACTTTTGATAACTTTGACTTTAATAAACCACAAACATGAAAAACCACTTCACGCTTTTTATCGGAATCTTTACATGTACCTATGGATTTAACCAAAGTTCAACCTGGGAAAATGTATTTGAAATAATTCAAACTAATTGCTCAGGATGCCATGTGGCAGGGCATATTAGCGGTTTGAATCTCAGCGGCACCAGCGCCGAGACCTACGGAACACTTTATGATATAATACCTACAAACATTGTTTCTGCCAGTAAAAATTATAAAAGAGTAACCCCCGGTAATCCTTATAAAAGTTTTATTTTCAATAAGATCAATAATGGGTTGGCATTGGATGTAGAACTTGCTGCAGGGGAAGGAGAGGCTTGTCCTCAGGGTGCCTCACCACTCGACGATAAAGAAATTGAACGCATACGCCAATGGATATTATATGGAGCTTTTGAAACAGGTATTTTGGTGAATGAAGATTTAATTGCAGATTTTTATGATAACGACGGAATTCAATCCGTCCCTTCGCCACCATCACCTCCTGCTCCCGGAGAAGGATATCAAATTCATTATGGCCCTTACTTTTTATGGCCGGAGGAAGAACATGAATATTGGTATAAATTTGTTCCTGATGAACCGGATACGATTGAAATCAACAGATTGGATACTTATATGGGAGAATATTCCCACCATTTTATCATGTATAAATATTACAATCCTGCATTAGCAGCTTCCGTTGAATATGGACTTCATGATGGCCCTGATTTTAATGGCGTGGAAGTAGTTTACGGACATCAATTTAACGACAGTTTAATTCTTCCAAATAATACCGCATTTAGTTGGTCGAATACAACAATTTTAGATTTAAACTCACATTATATTAATTACAGCACTGAAAAATCGGTTGCAAGCGAAGTATACATTAATGTTTACACGCAGGCCAAAGGAACTGCTGAGCAGATCATGTATACTATTCGAAAATCAAACTCAGACTTGGACATTCCAAATGATAGTTTACCTCATACATTTATCGATACCTCATTTGGTGCCGGTCATGGTGAAGATGAAATGTTTGTGTGGGCTATGACCTCCCATACCCATAAATACGGAGCCGATTTTGATATTTTTAAAAGAACAGAAGCCGGTGAAAAAGGGGAACAGATATTTGATGCCTCTTGTGGTGCAACAAATGGAACACCCGGTTGCCTTGATGAAATATATGATTACCGTCACCCACCAACCAGAAAATGGTCGCTTATGATGCCTGTTAAATGGCTGAATGGTTTTATTTATGAAGCCACTTTTATTAATACCGGACCTGTACCTGTTCATTTTGGAATGACAACAGAAGATGAAATGGCTGTATTTATGTATTTTTATGTGGATGATACTACAGGATTAAATTTATCGGAAGAAACAGGGTTGCAAAATATTCTTAAGGAGGATATTTCTGTTTTTCCTAATCCCGCTGACAATACAATTTTTATCCATTCAAATACAAATTTACGAGATGTTATAATTTCGCTTTCTGATATTACAGGGAAAATGTTTATAAAAGATCATCAAAATTTTTCAAATAATACTGACCGTTATTTGTCTCTTGATGTTTCGGGCCTGCCAACCGGTATTTATATTTTGCATGTGATTGACAATGGAAATGTAAGATTTGACGAAAAGATTATTATAAAATAAATGAAATAAAATTTGCAACTATAACGCTTATTTATGTTTTAATTTGAGATAATAACTTTTTCTTTATAAAAGTTATTTTCTCCCGATAATCTCAATAGATAAATTCCATTTGCCACATCCGCTACATTAAATTCTAATTTGCTTTTAGGAGAAGTTATTACAAACTGTTTTGTCAGTTTGCCATCTAAAGTAAATAATTCTATTAAATTAATGTTTTCAGATCCTTCCATATAAATATTTTGTGTGACAGGATTTGGATAAATGGTAATAACATTTTCCAAATCTCCACACCGCAATGGAGTGTTTATTGTAACCTTAAGTGACTTATCAGAAAAAACACCGTCACATTTTGCTTTGACTGTTATTTTATTTGAAGTCCCGGGCGTTAATGAAGTAAATACATAACTGTTGGTTAAAGTATTATAATTAAATGTTGATCCTCCAACCACCTTTTGTGTTACACGATAGGAATCAGCAGAGGGAACCACATCCCAACTCAAAGTTGCACCTGTTGCTGTTACTCCACCCACCACGAGATTAACAGGTGCGGAGCAATTGTCAATCAGACCCCTGTACAGCCCGTTTCCAAAACTTGTTATCCATATCTCATTTTCATTAAATGGATTAAAAATAACTCTTACCGGATGTTGAAATGGATAATTGATCACCTGTGCAAATGTTGGAGAAGCAACATGGAGATCGTTCGTAATCCATAAACCATCTGCTTCAGTTGTTGCATACATTTGGGTTGCATCATTTGGATTTATTGTTATCGATTCTACTCTGTCCAATGAATTTATTTTTGTCCAGGATGTGCCGCGATTTGTCGTTTTATAAATTCCTCCCAATCCATTTGGTGCACCACCCCAACCGGAAAATACAGCGGTATAAAAAGTATTTTGTGTAATATCATTTTCATCAATAATAAGATCCTTGGTCCAATAAAACATTCCCGGATCTGAAATATCTGTCCAGGTAGTTCCACCATTTGTAGATTTAAACACTCCACTGCTCGCAGTAAAAACACCTGCAGCAGTTCTTCTTCCGGAATATACCGCTATGAGTGTTCCATCATTTAAAACATGAATATTATAAGGATGCCCTTCTGTGCGCGGGGCATTTGTTAATTTAACCCATGTGGAACCTGCACCGAGATTTATATTACTCGATACATAAATTCCGCCTATACCGGAATTAACTACACAGGCATACATTTTATTTGTTACGTTAGGATCTAATGTGATCCAAATTACAGGATCTACGAAATCGTGTAATACATTCCAAGCCGTACCATTGTCAGTGGAATATAATATTCTTCCGGTTCCGCCATCAATTGACGCATCAGTTAAATAAGTACTTTGATACATATCGTGTGCACTTGATGTTGCTGCATAAATTTTTCCGGTAACACTTTCTCTTATTACTTTATATACTGAATTTTCGGTGAGTGTGGTAAAATCTTTATTCCATTTTACACCGCCATCAATAGATTTAATTGCAGTAATATCAGAAAATCCGGCAAATACTTTATTTATATCACTCCAACATAAGGTCCAGCAACTTGTATTTTCGATTCCAACTCCGGCGTAATTTTTTCCTTTAATAATATCCAGATTAATTAGATTCTGATCAGCAGGATTCACATATTGTTGTTTCCAAATAACACCTCCATCATTTGTAAAATGTGGAAATCCCAAACCTGTAATTACTGCAACATTTGCATTTGTAGAAGAAACATCAAATCCTTCTGCAAATTCATCATAATACCAACCCTCATCTCCATTATCGCCCTGATATCCTGTATAAATATTTTCGTTGTTATTCGTTAATAAAACTGCGCTCCAACTAGTGCCGCCATTTATTGTTTTATATACGATAGGATATCCCGTTGAAGTATTTCCGCCTGCGCAATAAGCCACATTAATATCATTTTCAGCCATGTCGATAAAAAAAGGTTTATTGCTTCCGGAAATTCCTGTTGCTGACGTTACCCAACTTCCTCCCACGGTGTAATCCATTTTATAAATAGATTTATAATAAGAAAAATCAGCTCCGGTAATTCCGGGATAAATATCTACCAGATCAAAACCGGATATAAATAAACGTGTTGTAGCCCCAACTTTTGCTCCACAAAAAGATATAATTCCGCGGCCCGCCGGCAAACCTGTTAGTGTATACGAAGTAAATGTTGCTCCATTATCTGCTGAAACTAATAAATTTTTTGCAGCTCCTATATAAATATTTGTTCCATCAAAAAAAACACCGCCAACATGTGCTGCTCCGCTCCCCATATTAGTATAAATATTTGTGAAACTTGTTCCGCCATTGGAAGAAAAATAAATTTTATTATAGGAGGCAATTACAATTCTTTGTGTGGAATTATCATCAGTAAAAATGGAATAACAATCCCCTGAAGTAGGATCTGCAATCGGAGTCCAGTTAACTCCTCCATCTATCGATTTGACCGGATAATTTGCCTCCGTAAAAAAATCGTTGTCAAGGGCATATCTAAGGAGATTGTCGGAAGTATATGCAACTTTTGCCGAGGTAACAGCCGTTAATTTACCAAATGGAAGCGTTTCCCAATTTACTCCCGAATTTGTTGTGTGATACATTCCGGTCATATCGCAGGTTATATACATCTCGTTGGCATTCAACGGATTTATTGATGGCGAAAAAAGGGCTCCACCTCCACCTATTCCACGACTTTCCCACAAAACATCCTGCCCAAATAAAGTAAAACAAAATTGAGTATACACGGAAAATGCGATCAATAAATAAATTTTCTTTGACATAAAGATCAGTTTAGAGGTTAATTCGCGTGTATGTCAAAATGGAAGAGTAACACAATATTAAAATATAATATTTTATTGACCAAATAATAAGTCCATAGAAATTGAAAGTATAATCTTTTGCTGGGTCATACACCTAAATGCAAAATTCCGGTTAAGGTGAGATAATAAAACACAGCACCGGCAGCTAACCAACTATCAAATCGATCCAAAATTCCGCCATGCCCCGGTATCAACTTGCTAAAATCCTTGATGCCGTGTTTGCGTTTGTAAAACGAAGCCAGCCAATCACCAACCACTGCGCTTATTATTAACACCAAACACATTATAAAGGTCTCCATGGTAGTAGCCTCTACCCAATATCCTATAAAATAAGCAGTTAGCATTGCCATCAATGCGCCTCCAATTAATCCTTCCTTTGTTTTGCTCGGACTGATCTTCGGAAAAATTTTAGTTCTTCCGAAAATTTGACCGCATATCTGGGAGAATCCATCAAACACAAAAACGATCATAAAAATATAGAGCATTGCATTTGTTGTAAATGTTTTTGCCATTAAATAAAATCCGAAACTTAAAAACACATAAATTAAAAATGTTACACAATAAAACAAAATAGTGCGATTTTTCACAGTGATATATTTAGCTATTTCAAAAAGCCCGATAATTAATATAAACATGGTTAACAAATAAAAATATTTCGTAAAATATAAGATATAGATCACCAAAATATGAACTATAATAAAATGCATAACCAGTTTTAGCCATCGCTCCTTTCGAATTTCTGAAGATGCAGTGCGGTTTGCAAAAGCGGTTCCAATGATACCGATGATAAAAAATCCCTCCAGTAAATAAAATAATTCCTTCATCACCATTTATTTTTTAGCACCCAATACAAACCTTTTACATCTGAACGTTTTTCACGCAGTTTTAATAAGATTATGATCTCTTCAGTTTTAGCTAAACAGCCTGCAATTATCATAACATAATAAAACCATTCCATATACCAGGAAGAAAGCAAACAAACTAAAAATATACCTTGCAAGTATCCCGTGATTTTTGAAGAAAATAAATGTAGCCCCACAAGATTCCGAAAACGAATAAAAGCTATGGAAACACTAATAATATATAAAATTAAGAATACACTTAAACCTATTATATGATCCTTAACAAAACTCCATTCAAACACAAATACACCTCCAAATGCAAGGATATAACTTCCAAAATCGGCCCATGAATCGAGTTTTGCCCCAATGAGAGTGCGTTGATTAAAATTCCGTGCAATAAACCCATCTAAAATATCTGTAACCAAATTAATGATAAGCAGTGTTACAAATATTTCCTGTTTTTCCTTCAATAAAAAATACAAAATAACCGGAAACATCACTAATCTATATAAGGAAAGCACATTCGGGATCGTCCAAAACTTTTCTTTATAGGGTGGGATATGATATATCGATTTTCGCATAATAGTTAATGCTTACTCACATAATATTCAAAATATTTACATTCTCCTATTGCTTTTTGATAAAACTCAGTTTCAGAATACTTATTCTTTATTATAGAAAAATTTGTTCTGTAATTATCCTTCAAACCATTCACATTTTCATAATCAAAATCATCACTTCTGTAATAATCGTTTTGTTCACACTTTGCAAACATAAAATAATTTAAAGCCGCAAATTCTTTTCCGCGGGATCCTTCTGCTGCAAGATTGTAATAATATTTTGCCTTTCCCAAATCGTAAATATCATTGTAATACCAGGAATAGCTATCATTCTGATCAACCTTACTTAATTCGCAACCGTGGCAGCGATAATAGTCCAGAGACATCCATGCATTTCCCCAATACGACATATTGTAATACGCATTTCCCAACAAATGCTGTAACTCTGTTTTATTTTCAGGATCCTTTTTTAATTTGCCCTCCATTTCCACAATTTTTTGGCACAAACTCATTTTAGTATAATCACCCGGATATTCTTTAAAATCGCAATCGTGACAATCGTAAATATGTATAACAAATGGATCGGCAGGCAACAACATATTTGGATGTAATTTATTCTTCATGCCTGAAAAAATTCCTATTGCTTCCTTAAAACGTGCTTCCCGCATTAAAAGTGTACCTTTTATTTCCAGCATATCATCGGCATCATAGGGATATATCGAAGCAAGGAATTTATCAAAATCAGAATTATTTCTATTCGTAAAATAATTATATAATTGGTCAACGGGTGCCTTTTCAGGTTGTTCATAAATATCGTAATGTTCAACAGCGTTTGCCCTGCACATTTCTGCCTGAACAGGTTTATCAACGGCGAGATAATATTTCATCAGGCGATACATCACTAATCTTCTTGCATCACTTTTATTGGTATAAAGTGCTCCATCATCCGTTGACAACCATTCGAGATCCGCCTGTATCATTATTTCATTTTCTGCAGATATTAAACCAAAGGATTCTACCTTGTTTAATATGCTCGTAATTTTTGTCTGCGACCACATTTCGGATTGCGCATCAGAATTTACCATAGCTTTTTTGCAATATATTTCACAGCCCGCAAAATCCTTTTTTAAATATAACAAAAACGCAGCGGCATTATACCAATATTCGGGACTGCGCATTTTATTGAGGGTAATTGCCTGTTGAATAATGTTAAAAACTTCGTTTATATTGTTTGACTCGAACCAATTAGAATTCAATTCTTCCATTTCGCCCTCATAGTCAAAACTCCATCGAACGGGCATATATGTTCTCTGAATCTTTTCCACCTCACGCGCTAACAACAATTCAATTTCTTTCGAACCGGGATCCAGTTTCAACATTTCCTGTAATGCAGGAACAGCGGAATTATTTTGGTTAATTCCCGTTAGCAACCATAAAATATTTTTTTCATGATCGTTTTTACACATGGCGAGACATTTTTGCCAAGTATCTTCATTATCTATCCAAAAATCGCGTTCGCTGTATAATCTTCTGCTTAAACATTTGTCAAAAACAATGGAGTTGTAATAACTCGCTTCTGCAAATTTATTTAAGCGCCAATATGCTCCGGCCCTTAACGACAAACACCAGTAATAAATAACGGTTTCCTGCTTTTTGGAATCACCAACAAACTGATCAAATAGCGATAAACATTTTTCGTATTGTTTACTATAATGCGCCGCTCGCATTGCCTGATAAGTATATCTCAATTTCAAAAAAGGATCCTTTACTGATTTTGCAAGGCCTTCTGCATTCTTTGTTATATCCTGAAGTGGCGCCTGTTCACGTGGGGATTCTTCCCACCAACCATATTCAGCAACATAAGGCTCCGCTCTTTTCGCAAAAAAGAGATAGTCGAAAGATTTTGAGGGATAATTATTTTTCCAATATTGCACCAAAACATTATTTTTCCATCTTTCGGATATAACCTCCTTTCCCTTAAAATAATTTTCAATAGCATTAAAATCCTCAATACCGGAATTGTAAATCAAATCCTCAATATCAGCAGCGGAAATTTTATTTTCAAAATATACTACCCAATCGTTCACATTGGCATTTTTACTTTCAAAAAGATCGATTGCATATTCCTCTCCATTTTCACTCCAATCCGTTTGGCCACCCTTCCAATAATGATAAGAAAAAAGAAAGGGATATAATTCGGGATAGTTGATCAATTCTTGCCTGAACGGCAATAATATATTTTCGTCCTCATCATAACCCCAAGAACAGGAATTTGCCATCTGTATTGGAATTATGGTTAGTGTACTACTTAAAAGAAGAATAAATAGCTTCGAAGTTTTCATTTGTGTAATGTTTAATAATATTTTGATCCAGGTGATATAAAATTACAGTTCGGTCGGCACTTTTCAAATGTTCGTTTAAAAGTTTTGCAGCGGCTAAACTGCTTTCTGCTGTTTGAGTCTCCAGTTTAATCGTATTTCCCTCTACCAAAAACTGACCTTCAAAATAAAAATTCTTTTTGGTTATATATATACTCTCCTCAGAATTTATAAATAAAGAGTCCGCCATATCCTCCTTATATAATGGGTAAAATATTTTGAGCAATTTTCCCTCATCAAATAATAATCCCCAACTAAAACATGCAATGGCCACATCAAGAGGCAAGGGATATTCATTAATATTTTCAATATACTGAAGAGCGATATTTGCCTCAAAAATGGAATTTTTTGTATTCACATTTTCAATATCTCCCATATTATAAAACATGAGTGTCCCGCGATCAACCGGAGGAACTCCCGTTTTTTCAAAGTATTTAATTTGGTGCAAACGGATTGTGGCGCTCCATTTCATTTGCTTAAATGCGGGGAAATTTTTTATTGCTTCAATTAAAAAAAAATAGGACTGCTCCGTAGTTTCTGTCCAATCACAATCCAATTGTATTTCCTTAGGAGAGGTTAAATTATTTGTTTCCACTAGGTATTCAATTTTTCTGGCGATCTTAAATGCAAGTAGTTTTATAGCAGTATCGTTTTTTACACCCAATTTCTCGAACGTTTCATTTGTAATAAAAACTACGGGAATTAATTGCGTAGCATCCGGTATTTTTTCCTCAAATGACAGGGTAGCGAGTGGAACAGGTTGACCTGAACCGGCATCCCAACCCACATCAAAAAATTTAACATAGAGTTTTTTTACACAAAGCACTTCTAGTGATTCTTCTTCCTGCTCGCTTAAATTAAATCCGCTTTGCCAGAAATAAAATGCAGGAATTACACTTATTTCTTGTTTTTTGCAAGAAAGAATTAATAGTAGCAGAGGCAATAAATAGCGCATAACGTTTAGAAGCTTTGCGAGGTGGCGGAAATTGAAGCAAAATAGTTCATAGTTGGTAAAAATTATCAATTGAAAATATAGGTTTCAATAATACAATTCATGCTGCCATTTTGCAAAGTTTTTGTTATAGACAGTGGTTGTGGTTGGTATGTTTACTCAGTATATAAATATAATTAGCATAAAAGTTAATGAAGACGGAATTAATTCATTGCTTCTATGGTAGTATTAGTAATAGTAATGGTATTGTTTTCATTTGCAACCGACCAGGTAAATGTTAAATCTATTGCCTGACTTACAGTAGTGTCTATAGTGAAAGTTGATGTGTTGACCATTTCTCTTGTAAAACCATTTGTAGCATTTGAATTATAACCAAAGTATCCTTGAGCAGCAACAGTACCTGAAACTCCAAGTGTTCGGCAGGTTAGAATTGTCATTATTTCAACCCTTCTATTACTAAGAGATGCGGTTGCTGCACCAGTTGTGGTTGCAATTACTGTTGAACCTAATTTTGCTTTTACCGTCCAATTTGGAGCGGATGCATCTGTACTGACATACCCGTATGCTTTAATTATATAACTTTTTCCAGCAACGAGTGAATTGGCATTTATTGTTAAAGAACCTACACCTGATGCCAATAAAGTTGTTTCAGTAGTTGTATTCGCAACGGTTTTATCTGCAATAGCAGTAAAAGAGAAACTGGCGTTAATTGTGATTGCACCTGCAGAATTATTTACCGAAATACCAGTTCCGGCTGTAAGTGTAGCTTTTTCAAATGTGCATCCGGAAGTTTTGCCTATTAACAATTCTCCATCAGAAATTGTGGAATTATATTTTACAATCTTTCCACTTCCGTCTACTTGAAACTGACTTGAACTTCCAACAGTAAGCACATTATCAGGAGTTGCATCAGTGCCAAAATTGGTTCCTCCATAATATGTACTTGAGCCGACTGGAAATTCAAAAAGACCCGTAGTTATTGCAACCGGAGGTGATCCTGTTGTTGACCGTAAACGAGTTTGAATAACAGCGGCGTTATTATTTCTGACATTATCGAAATAAACTGTGTTTGCACTGAAGTCCAACCAAATATTTAACCCTCTCGAACCGGTTGAATTTTGAATAAAAATACCTGCATCACCATTTGATGTACCCTCTATAGAGAAAAACCGGTCATCATCACTTGCACCCCAGCCTATTGAGGGCGTGGTATTATATAACCCTGTTTCCAGATACGTTAAACCTGCATTACCTGATGGATCAATCATTAAACTCATGTGATTTCCACTTCCCACGGCAGTTAAATACCGTGTAGTTTTAATTCCGGCATAGGCCGCAGTATTTGAAGCTGTCTGGTCAATGGCTGCATAAATTCCAAAACCGCCACGATTTGAAGTTTCAAATCCATCTGTACCACAACCGGTACACCATCCTTTACCCGTAAACTCAGCCATTGCCTGATCATCTTTTGTGGGTGCGGGAACGGAAGCGGTTCCACTGGAAGTTCTACCTGTAAAAGTAGAAGTATGATATTTTGGATTATCAGAAGTGCCTCCATAAGTAGTGACATTTATACCGCCATCCTGACCATTTATATCTTCATTTATATAGGCATCTTTATAAACATTAATTCCGAGTTTAGCGGCATTTGTACTAACGTTAGTCACAACAAATCTGCCCTCACTAGTAAATTCAAATTTTTCCGTGCCATTAAAGGATCCTATAATGGCTTCAACACTACCTCCTGTAGCATAACTAAATCCAGTGGATCCAGGCGAAGTAAATGCAATAGAAGGTGCAGCTACTGAACCGTTTGTGAAAAATGCTATTCCAGGAAAAGTTTTATTACCACTACCAAAAGTTTGATTGGAAGTATTTATTATTCCACTTGATCCAGATGCAGCTACTGGGAGATCAGCGGCAACAATACCTCGGAAATCTGGTGTTCCTGCGACAACATTAGGTGCTGCGAAAAAAGTATTTGCAGTAATGCTAGTTTGGAATTTTAATTTTAAAGTACCATTAGAAGTCAGCGGCGAATTCTCAACCGGTGCAATAAATAATGACATAGGGGCCTCTAAACCGACCGAAGTTAATTGTCCTTTCACAATTAAGGTAGACAATAATACGATAATAAAAATTAATTTCTTCATTTGTACTATTTTTAGTTATTCAATGATTGTAATTAGCTTTACATCAGACATGTTTTCTATAATAATAATAACCCATGCCGGACCGATATATGATACAGGTAGATTTATTATTAAAAATTTATTGTAGATAAAACGATTTGAATATATTTTTTCGCCAAGCGCATTTAGTATTTCAATTCTTACTTCACTGATAGATAGTTCTGGTAATCTTATTTTAAAATTACCACTATTTGGATTCGGGAAAACTTCAATCGCCAATTGTATTGCGTTCTCTATAAAGACCAATCCATCATCAATCGTATCATTACAATTATCGTCAAGCCCGTTTAATATTTCGTTTGAGAAAGGGTTGATGAATGGATTTGAGTCATCGCAATCCAAACTATTTGGTACATATCCTGAAGGAGGTAAAAGAATACAAAAAAAATCTGCATTTAATGAATCTCCGTATAAATCTCCATCTGTATCTGCATAATATAAAACAGGTTCATGAATTAGATTATTTGCATCATCACAATCAGTTGAATCTGCAACAAACTCGATAATTTCCGTTAGGCAGGTAATAGTGTCTATTAATATATTCCCGTAACCATCATTATCATTATCGTAATACAACACAAAAATCGATAGTCCTTCATCAATATCGCCATTACAATTGTCGTCAAATTCATTACATATTTCTTCGGCCCCAGGATAAGTTGCAGCGTCCGAGTCATTGCAATCAGTATTATTTGATACATAGCCCGGGGGAGTTGTGCAATGTGCCACCGTTTCTGTAATATCTCCAAATCCGTCTCCGTCATTATCAGCATAAAATTCTGAAGGAGTGCAATTCCCTTCAAGTTTTACCACCCAATAATCCCCGTTCATATTATTCTCTGTTTTATCGCCAGATATATCAGAATTTGAGATACCTCCTAAGATAAATCCTCCATCAGCAGTTTCATTAAAATCATATAATACATCGGCAGCAGAACCGCCAATAACCTTTTGCCATAAAATATCACCAAAACTGTCCAATTTTATTATCCAATAATCTTCAGCTCCTTTGCTTGCTTCGTCCTTTTCACCGGATATTGGTGAAATTGATGTTCCGCCAACAATATATCCGCCATCCCAGGTTTGTCGAGTGCAATCAAGAAATTCGCTTAAATTACCTCCTATCGTATTTTGCCACATTATATTGCCCAAACTATCTAATTTAATTACCCAATAGTCATAGCTGCCGTAATTATCTTCTGTCTTATCACCTGATGTAGGAGAGTTTGAAGAACCACCTAAAATATATCCTCCATCATCAGTTTTTTGTATACTATATAATAAGTCATCAATTGAACCTCCAATTGTTTTTTGCCATAGAAGATTGCCTGTGCTGTCTAATTTTATGATCCAATAATCAAAGCCCATGCTTCCATCAGTTTTATCCCCAGAAATTACTGAATTAGAATAACCGCCTAATATGTATCCACCATCTGTGGTTTGTTCAATGCTATTTAAAACATCTGTCCCCGAACCTCCAATCGTGTTTTGCCATTTAATATTTAATTCGCTATCTATTTTTACAATCCAATAATCTTCAAGCCCTTCGCTTGCTTCGGTTTTATCCCCTGAAATGCCTGAAGCTGAATATCCGCCAATTAAAATAAATCCCCCATCTATTGCTTGTTTTGAGCATATGAAGTAATCATTTAATGCGCCACCGATTGTATTTTGTAAAATTATTTCACCCAAACTATCAATCTTTAATATCCAATAATCAAATTGCCCGTTTGTGGGTTCTGTTTTATCGCCCGAGAGGGTAGAACTAGATATTCCGGCTAAAATATATTCGTGGTTTTTTGTTTGTTGCACCTCATATAATTTATCATCTCCAAACGCTCCGATAGTTTTTTGCCATTCAATACTACCAGTGTCGTTTAGCATAATTATCCAATAATCGATATAAGCAAAATTGTCCTCCGTTTTTTCCCCCGAACTATCGGAATCTGAAAAACCGCCTAAAAAATATCCCCCGTCATTTACTTGAATCACACTATATAACCAATCACCATAAGCCCCCCCAATCGTATTCTGCCATTCAATATCCGGCGCCTGTGAGAAAGAAGCGACCGAAATGGTGATTGAAAAAAGGGCGGGAAGTATTTTTTTCATTTTAATTTTTTTTTGTGAAGAAAAAACAGTTTGCAATAATTAAACCGTATATGAATTTATTTTCAATTTTTATTTGAATAATTGCGAAACCAGAAATGATTCAGGTAATTCTATTTGAATAGCATTTGCTGAATTAAATTGTTTTGAATAAAGGGTTTCTCCAGTTAAATTAAACACGGAAACATTAACTTCTTCTGAATTTGCACCTTGAAGTATAACCTGAAAATTGCCCGTATTTAAATTTGGGTATATTTGGAAGATGGATGAATTTATATTTTCAATTGCAACCAAACCTTCATTAATAGAATCATTACAATTATCATCAAGACCATTTAATATTTCTTCTGCTCCAGGGTAGATTGTTGGATTTGTATCATCGCAATCGGTTGAGTCAAAAACAAATTCCCCAATTTCAATTAAACAAGTGGATGTATCTGTAGATGGATTTCCATATCCGTGTAAATCAGCATCCAAATAATAAGTAAAAATTGGTAACCCTTCGTCAATAACAAAATTACAATTATCATCTAAACCATTGCAAGTTTCTATTGCACCTGGATTAATAGTCGCAATTAAGTCATTACAATCTGAATAATTTGAAATATATCCAATCGGTGATATACACGCTAAAATAGAATCAGAATTATTTCCATAACTATCAAGATCGTTATCTTTATAAAAAGTTGAATTTATACAATCACCTGAAAGTTTAATTACCCAATAATCATTAGCGCCTAAAGATTCT
>Ga0163144_10014845_pt1 | contig 16128 bp, 15 predicted proteins | sample OliLak19BULKMAT1_FD_123175 | JGI IMG/M metagenome (GOLD analysis project Ga0163144, IMG submission 123175) | Freshwater microbial mat bacterial communities from Lake Vanda, McMurdo Dry Valleys, Antarctica - Oligotrophic Lake LV.19.BULKMAT1 | ecosystem: Environmental > Aquatic > Freshwater >... | reverse complement strand
TGCGGGCCCTGCATCCGCTGGGCAGACTTGGAACGCCAGGAGACGTGGCGCGGTCCATTGTGTATCTGCTGGATTCTCCGTGGATCACGGGGACGGAGCTGGTGGTGGACGGCGGGCTCCTGATCCATCCGTGAAAGGTGCCCATGCTGCTCAATGCCCGCATCAAGCTGTTTGTCATTCTGGCGGCGTTGTTCATCACGTCATTGATTGTGGGGGACATCATTGGCGTGAAGCTGGTGGAGGTCCACCTGGGCAGCATTGTGGCCGTGATGAGCGTGGGGATGTTGCCGTTCCCGGTGACCTTCCTGCTGACGGACCTGCTCAATGAGTTCTACGGAAAGAAGGCCGCGCGTTTTGTCACGTTCACCGGCTTCTTCATGGCGGTCTTCTGCTTTGTGGTGATTGCGCTGAGTGTGGGATTGCCGTGGGCGCCGTTGACGCAGGCGGCGGAGTATTCGGGCACGGTGGAGAAGAGTTTTGACAACGTGTTCAGCGGCTCCCAGCGCATCCTGGTGGCCTCCATGGTTGCGTATCTGAGCGCGCAGCTCATTGACATCTCCGTCTTCAACTTCCTCAAACAGCGAACGCACAACCGGATGTTGTGGTTGCGCGCCACCGGTTCCACCGTGGTCAGCCAGCTCATGGATACGGTGGTGGTGCAGGTGGTGGCGTGGACCGGCGTGTTGCCGGCGGATGTGATCATCCGGATCATCCTCACCAGCTATCTGGTCAAACTGCTGGTGGCCGTGGGACTGACGCCGCTCATCTACGCGGGGCACGCGCTGCTGCAGGAGCGTCTGGGCATCCACCCGGTGGTGCTGGATGAGCACGGTGAGCCCTTGCCGGACGGCGCCGCGGTTGCGGCCGCCGTTCGCTGACAGCCCGGCTTGATGACGCTGGCCTGGTCTGCCATGGGAGCGCGGGTGAGTGACCTTGTGTTCCACGTCTATACCGTTGAGAAACCCGTCACCCGGCGTTTCCTGTCTGTGCTGCCGCAGGAGCTGCTGGGGGCCCGCGCACTTCCGCCTGAAGGCATTGTGGGAGAAATCCGGGGTGATCCTGAGCGCCTCACGCCGGACACGTTCACCGCCAACGTGACGTTCATGACGTTGCTGCACTGGGTGATAGCCAGCCATGCGGCGGAGCATCCGGGGCTGCAGGAAGCGGCAAAGACGCAGGGGCAGGGTGACCTCCTGCTGGTGGATCAGCGGACAGCCACACCCGCCAACCCGCCCTCCACGGACGTGCTGGGCGTGTTTGAAGTGCAGGGCGGCAAGGTGGAGCGTTACCGCGTCAACCCCGAACATCTCCTGCTGACGGATGACGGCCTGTTTGAGATTGACGGGTTCTTCTTTGATCACCTGCTGGCTGAGCTGCGGGTGATGCTAGAAAAATGAATGACTTTTAATGCCGCGCGCTGAAGGCGCGCAGCACCGTGACGCCCATGAACGCCAGGCAGAGGCCCACCACGGCGGCGGTGACGGGATGCAGTTGCGCTGAGGTGTAGGGGCTGGTCTTCACCACGTGGCCCTGGTGGTGTCCGTGCGTATGCCCTGAGTAGCGCCCCGCCAGAAACAACCCGTCCCCACCCGGCGGCGGACCGCGGCCCTTCTGGGCGTCAAACATGGTGGTTTCCATCACCCTGTCTGCCAGGCGCGGCATGAACTTCTCCATGAACCCAAACACGCTGCCTGCGCCGCCAACCACAATGTCCCGCCGGGGTGATTGTGCGGCGGACAGAATGGCGCCGGCCACCAGCTCCGGGTCATAGACGGGGCGGGGCAGCTCTGCCTTCACGCCCATGTGGTTGCGCGCGTGGTCCGTGTACGGCGTGTTGACGGCTGTGGGCTTGATGAGTGTGACGCTGATGGGCAGGCCCTGTTCATCCAGCTCCATGCGCAGGGTGTCTGTGTACACCTTCACCGCCTGCTTGGATGCGGCGTAGATGCCCTGCAGGGGCATGACGCGTTCACTCAGCACGCTGCCCACGTTGATGATGGCGCCGCCGCGCGTGCGGAAATGTTCCACCGCCACTTTGCAGCCGTGGATGACGCCCCAGAAGTTCACGTCAAAGAGGCGGCGCTTTTCTGCCAGCGGTGTTTCCGTCAGACGCCCGTAAATGCTGACGCCTGCGTTGTTCACCCAGGTATCAAACCCGCCAAAGGCTTTGATGGCCACGTCCGCAATCTTCTTCATGTCATCCACGCGGGCCACATCTGCCACCGCGTACGCGGCTTTGCCGCCGCCTTCCACAATGCCGCGGACCACATCCTTGAGTTCATCCTCATTGCGGCTGGCCAGGACAACCTTCACTCCTGCCTTGGCCGCTAGCCGGGCGGTGCACAGCCCAATGCCGCTGCTGCCGCCTGTGATGACCATGACCTGCCCGTCCAGTTTCTTCAGCTGCACCGCCATGGAGTTCCCCCGGAGCCAAGTCCTCCGTGGGTATAGCGGGAGGGTCCCCCTCCGTCGGTGATGTGTGCTTACGTCAGAGCGTACGGACGGCCAGCGTCTGCGCGGTGATCTCCACCTGGGTCAGCACGCGCCGCTGCGTGCTGTCTGAATTCACGGACTTGTCCACGCCGTACATGGTGCAGCGCGCGTGTGTCCGCTCCAGGGTGAGCGTCATGTAACCCCACTCCTCCATGTTCAGATAATGCATGTGCGGATTCATGCTGTTGACAACGTTGAGCAGCAGGCCGGTGGGTGAAATCCGGATCAGGTTCTCAATGATCTCCGCCAGGTTGGAGGAGGTGAGGGCCGGGGTCATCATTTCCACCGCCGCCACATTGTCTCCCTCTGCCGGGAGCGAGGCCACCAGCGGAACCCTGGCAATGATGGCGGAGTGCAGGTCACCGGTGAGCACCAGCAGGTTTCCTACGTCCGCGTCCCGCAGCTCCTGCAGGATGGTCTGGCGTTCATGCTGGTAGCCATCCCAGGCGTCAGCGCTCATGGGGACGCGGATGAAGTTCCCGTCCTCGTCACGCTCCAGGCCGGTGAGGCCCACCCTTGGCAGGGTGAGCGGTGCCAGCAACACCTCATTGCCCCACACTTTCCACAGCGCGTTGGAGCCGCGCATCTCATCCAGGAACCACTGCCGCTGCGTCTGGCCCAGCATGGTGCTGGAAGAGTCATTCAATTCCTCGCACGTGGAGAGATAGCGCTCACCCAGCGCGCCCAGCCCACACGGCGGCGGCGAGCGGTAGGTGCGTTCATCCGTCATCACCAGGTGCGCCAGGTCTCCAAACCGGAAGCTGCGGTAGATGGTCAGCGCCTGGTGCGGGTGGGTGGCGTTCTCATCCAGCGTGACGCGCGCGGGCACGTATTCCCACCACGCGCGCTGGCTGTCCAACTTGAGCTGGTTGAGCCGTCCGGGGGTGTCTGTGAAGGGATGGTCCGGGACACCCACGCGGTCATTTGCAGCGTCCCAGTAACAGTCATTGGCCGTCTCATGATCATCCCAGATCATGATCCACGTGTGCTGTTCCATGGCCTGCTGCAGCCGCACGTCCGAGCGGTACTTGCGGTAGATGGCGCGGTAGTCCGCCAGGTCCTGCGCCACACCTTCACCGCTGGGCAGCGTCAGCTCCCGGTCCGGATAGGGCAGGGATTGGAAGCGCGGATCTGCGGCGCTTTCATAAATGAAGTCTCCCAGGTGCAGCACAAAGTCCGCGTCCTCCACGGCAACATGATCCAACGCTCCGTAATACCCATTGGTGTAGTCCTGGCAGGTGAGCACCACCAGCTTGAGGCGGTCCACCGCGGCATCTGACGCCGGCAACGTCCGGCAGCGTCCGGTGCGGCTGGCCGTCTGGTTGAAGATGAACCGGTAGAAATACCGCGTCCCGGGTGCCAGCAGTCCGTGGAGGTCCACGCGCACAATGTGATCATGCGCCAAGCCCACGGCGCCCGGCTCCACCAGCCCGCGCGCCACCACGTCCGTGAAGGATGTATCCCGCGCCACCTGGAAGGCCACGCGGCCCTCGGAGGCGGCGGCAAATTCGGTGGGGTCCACACGTGTCCACAGCAGCACGCCGGACGCCGTGGGATCTCCGCTGGCCACGCCCAATGTGAACACCAGCGCCGGGTTCCTTGCTGCATCCACCTCAAAGAAATGTTCCTCAGAGGGAGCACCAGCGTTGGGAGGTCCGCCGTCCGTACCCAGCGTGCCTGACGCGGGATTGCCAACCTGCCCGGTGGGCGCGCACGCCACCAGCACAAAGGGCGTGGTCAGGGAACATGAGAGGGCCTTGAGGAACTGCCGTCTGTCCATGGTCATGGTGGTGTTGTCGTCGGTGCGCGCCCATTCCGACATCCGTAAAGCTACCGGTGTGTTGAACCTTCACGGTCTGGTGGGAAACGGGGGACGGGGTGCGGTGTGCCATGGGGTGGACAGTGGCGTTGGTGCTGGCGGGCTGCGCGCAGGACGGTGGATCCACGGGAAGCCAGGGCCAGGAGGCTGGGGGATCGTCGTCATTGGCACCGGCCACGTCCGGCTCCGGAGAAAACCCGTCCGGTTATTCCGGGGTTGGTATGAGGGGGGATCTGCCCGCGCCGGTGTGGGCTTCCTCGTCAGCGGCGGAGGAATTTCCCTCCCCCCTGGTGGTGGACGCACCGCAGTGCGCCAATCCTCCTTCCAACCTGACGTGGGAGACGGCGGCGCTGATCCCGTTTGCCCAGCCGCTGGGTGCGCGCCTCTGTCCCACGGGGACCGGCGTGTATTTCCGGACCTCCCAGGCCCAACCGCAGGATGCAGACCTGATGCTCCAGGTGATCTTTGCCCAGGGGGCCGCCGCGCAGAACTACGATTTTGTTGTGGGCGTCATGCTGGAGGGCGGAACCATCCAGGGTGTGCGCTGCAATGCGGCAGCGGGGGTGGATGAAGTCTGCCTGCTGACGCTGCCGCAGACGGGGCCGGTCTTCATCCGCGCGTTCTCAACGGTGGAGACCACTGGAGAACAATCCGTCACACTCATTGTGCGCAGCGCACATTGAACATGATTCTTCACACCGCGCAGCGGCGGTGGTGGCAGGCTTGAAGCATGGCCAAGAGCAGAGATGCGTCAGAGAAAGCGCGGCGCGCAGCGGCGCATCCCAAGCGTCCCGGCAAGCAGTGCAAGGCACCGGCGGCGGAGTTCTCTCCACAGGTCAACCGCGGCAGGTGTGAAGGCAAGGGAGACTGCGTGGACGTCTGTCCCTATGGCGTGTTTGAAGTCCGCCGAATTGACGACACAGACTACGCCCAGCTTAACCTGCTGGCCCGTCTCAAGAGCAGCGCGCACGGCCGCCAGACGGCGTACACGCCCAATGCGGCTGCGTGCCAGGCGTGTGGATTGTGCGTGGTGGCGTGTCCGGAGAAGGCCATCACGCTGGTGTCTCAAAGCCGGACAGGGTGACTGATTTTGCAACAGGTCACGCGGCTGCTGCAGCCTTGAGGTGGCTGGCACGCGGCGCGCAGTGCTGGTGCTTTCACCATGGAGGCAGTGGATGCAGCGCAATGAATGTGAGTTGTACGGTGAGTTGGTGGTGTGGCTCCGCAACCGGGCCGCGCGCCTGTTGGCAGGCCGCGTTGGGGCGCCCTCCGAGGAGGAATTGCGCTCCCGGCTGGATATGGAGATCCGCGAGTGGTTCTTTGCACCGCAGGCGGATCTGGACGGGTTGTGTCCCCGGGATGTGATTCGCGGGGAGCGGGCGGCTGCGCGGTTGTTGGAACGGTATGACCCTTTCCGCTTGCCGCGGTGACATCATCCGCACCAAAAAGTATTACGGGAAGATGCCCAGTTCCAGGTAGCTGGTTGCCACCTTGCGCACCGCGCTCACAAACGCCGCCGTGCGCAGGTCCGGAATCCTGGGGTTCTTCCGCTGGATCTCCCGGATCTCCACAAACGCGTTGCTCATGGCGTCCTCCAGGCCGCTGTTCACCAGGTCCTCCTCGTCAGGTCCGTGGATGAGCAGCTTCCGCTCCGTGTCATTGAGCGGCTTGCCGGTGGCCTGTTCAATGGACTGCACCATGCGGCGCGCGTTCATCTCTTCAAAGCGCTTCTCCATGCGGCCAAAGCGCACGTGGCTGAGGTTCTTGAGCCACTCAAAGTAGCTCACCGTCACGCCGCCCGCGTTCAGGTACATGTCCGGCACGACAACAATCCCGCGCTCCCGCAGGATGGTCTCTGCATCCGCGGTGGTGGGCCCGTTGGCGCCTTCTGCAACAATCCTGGCCTTCACGTTCCTGGCATTCTTCTCATGGATGACTCTCTCCAGAGCCGCCGGGACAATGACGTCACAGTCCACTTCCAGCACGCTGGCGCTGGTGGGCAGGTCCGTGGCGCCGGGAAATCCGTTGATCTTCCTGGTCTCTGCGCGGTGCTTCATCACCGCTTCCAGATCCATCCCCTTGGGATTGTGGATGGCGCCTTCCATCTCACTGAGCGCCACAATCACCGCGCCGCCCTCCGCCAGGAACCTGGCCGCGTGGTAGCCCACGTTGCCCAACCCCTGCACCGCCACACGCTTGCCGGCCAGGCCCGTGGTCATGCCCAGCTGCTTGCACAGCTCCGTGTCATTGAAGAGCTCACGCACGCCGTAGAACACGCCGCGGCCCGTGGCTTCCTTGCGTCCGCGGATACCGCCCAGGCTGATGGGCTTGCCGGTCACGCAGCCGGCCGCATCAATCTCGCCGCCTTTGATCTGCGCATAGGTGTCCACAATCCACGCCATTTCCCGTGGACCCGTGCCGTAGTCCGGCGCCGGCACATCCACCCCAGGCCCAATGAAGTTCTTCCGAATGAGCTCCGCGGTGTACCGGCGCGTGATGCGCTCCAGCTGCTCCACGGAGACCTTCTTGGGATCCACCTTGACCGCGCCCTTGGCGCCGCCAAAAGGCACATCCACAATGGCGCACTTGTACGTCATCAGCGCCGCCAGGGCCACGACCTCATCCTCATCCACGTCCGGGGCAAACCGGATGCCGCCCTTGGTGGGCGCCTTGTGGTGGCTGTGCTCCGCACGCCACGCCTGGATGACCTCATATCCGGTGCCGCCTTCTTTCCTGACGGGGAAGTTGAACTTGTAGATGCTGTTGCACGTCTTGATTTGCTGCAGCAGGCCAGCCGGGTAGTCCAGAAACGCCGCAGCGCGGTCAAAGTTGCGGTCCACTGTTGCCAGCATGCTGTTGACATGTGACGTCATGCAAACTCCCCGTGTGCGTTGGTTTGAGCAAGGGCCATTCGCCCCTTGAGAGGGCCGGTCCTTGCACCCCAAAAAATGGATTGCAACGCGGCATCTGAGGCAGCCGGCCAGCATACAACGCGCGTCATGAGGGCGTGAAACAGCCACGTTTCCGTTCCGCACCCACGTCCGTTGCAGCAGCTTGCGCAACCACCACTGCACACGCCACAACCACCCCATGCGCCTGTGCAGATTCACCACCCTTGGCCATCCGCCCCGTCACGGTCTGCTCAAGGCAGACCTGCTGCATGTGCTCAAGGCGGGTTACCCGGAGCCCGGTGCGCCGGTAGAATCCCTGCTCACCGGTGAAGCGCTGCCGCTGTTGGAAGTGCGCCTGCTTGCTCCGGTGGAGCCTGGCAAGATCGTCGCTGTGGGGCTCAACTACCGCGCGCACGCCAAGGAAATGAACAAGCCCGTGCCGGAGATTCCGCGCATCTTCATCAAGCCGTCCACGTCTGTCATTGGGCCGGAGGACACCATCCTGCTGCCGCCGCAGAGCCAGCAGGTGGACCATGAGGGTGAGCTTGGCGTGGTGATTGGCCGGCGCGCGTGGGGACTGACGGAAGCAGACGCGCTGTCCGCCGTGCTTGGCTACACCTGCGTGAATGACGTGACCGCGCGTGACCTGCAGGTGCAGGACGGCCAGCAGTACACCCGCGCCAAGGGCTTTGACACGTTCTGCCCCCTGGGCCCGTGGATTGAGACTGAGTTGATGGCGGACAACACCAATGTCTCGCTTACCGTGAACGGCACACGGCGTCAGCACGGAAGCACCGCGGACATGGTGTTCAACCTTCCGCGCCTGCTGAGCTTCATCACCAGCATCATGACGCTGATGCCCGGGGACGTGATCAGCACGGGCACGCCGCCCGGCGTCGCTCGGATGGTGGATGGTGATGTGGTGGAAGTGACGGTGGCGGGCATTGGAACGCTGCGCAATCCGGTCAAGGCACGCGCCGCTCCATGATCTTCACCGCCGGAATCTGGGCCGTGGTGTTCTTGCTGGCCATCCTCAAGGCCTACGGTCTGCATCCCGCCATGTCTGATGAGAACATCTATTTCTACCTCGCCACGCGCGTGGCGGACGGGCAGGTCCCGTACTCAGATTTCACCTTTGCGCATCCGCCCATCCACCTGCTGCTGGCCGTTCCCGTTGCACTCCTCACGCACTCCATCAGCGCCTTCAAGATGATCCCCGTGGCCGCGGTCCTCATTGCCACTGTTGCGCTTGGCAGCGTTGGAAAAGCGGCAAAAGGGGATTGGTCCGGTGTCCTCACTGCGCTGGCATTTGCCACCGCGCATGACGTGCTCCGCTCCTCCAGCCATTTCACGGGAACCGTGGAAGCAACCGCGTTTGTCGTGGTGGGCTGGGCGCTGCTGCGCAGGAAACCGGTGCTTGCCGGTGTGCTCATGGGCCTGGGAACGGGCGTTGCGCTCTACGTTGCACCCGCCGCTGCTGGCATTCTTGCCGGGGCGTGGCTGGTCCGCCGTGACGGCGTCAAACAGGCGGCCCTGGGGGCGGCCGGCGCGTTCCTGGCGTGGAATCTCCTGGGCCTGCTGATGGGCGGCGGGCGTTTCCTGGATGACGTCTACGGCTACCACCTGGCCAAGACCGAATCTGAAGACGCCCTGGCCAAGGCCCTCCTGATGGTGGGTTTCCACCAGACGCCGCTGCTGCTGGCTCCACTCCCCGCGGCGCTGGCGTTGTACCTGGCCCGGCGCGCGCGGGTGCTGGAGGGCGCCGTCAAGGACACCGCACTGTGTGCGCTCTGCGGCATCACCTCGTCGTTGGTGTTCCTGGCGCTGCAGCCACGGGTATTTCACTTTTATCTGCTGCCGGTGCTTGCCCTGTGTGCGCCGCTGCTGGGCATGGCGCTGGTGTTCACGGCGGACCATGTGCGCGCCAGACACGCCAACCAGGCCGCGCTCCTTGTGGGAAGTTTTGGATTGGTGTGGGCAGTGCACGCGTGGATGTACCGCAGCCTCCCGTACGCGCCCCGGGAATGGAACCATGAGAAGCGCTACACCTGGATCCCCGCGCCGCTGCCCGGGCCGTTCAATGACGTCATCAAGGCGCTCTTCTGGCGTGACGTCCGGACCATTGGATCTGACTACACCGGCATCACCTACGCACTGTGGCATGAATCCCTGGATGCGGGCGTGGGCAGCGCGCTGGTGCCCGCGGTGGCCAGCCTGACGCCGCAAGACGGGACCATCTTTGGGGACAGCCTGGCGGCGCCGCTGGCGGCGGTGATGGCCAACCGGCGTATTGCGGCGGATCTGGCGGACACCAACATGCAGCGTTTTGCCAGCGGGAAGGCGGACCTGGACGGCACCCTGCAACGCGCGCTGGCGGACAACCTGCGCACCGTGGTCATTGTCCCGGGCCAGCGCCTGGGCAGCCATCCACGCGTTCTGCAATGGCTACGCACCAACTTCCGCCTGGCCGCCACCCACCCGGATGGAGAAAAAAGTACGGTGGAGTTGTGGCAGCGCTGAAATGGACGTGGACACCGTCCCCTGGGCAAACGGTCAGCCGCACATGCCGTGGGCCTTCTGCAAACCCGAGTATTTCTCCAAACTTAGCGGACACATCGTGGTGAAAAACCGCAGGCAGAAGCCCAGGTTGCGGCCCCTCGGACAGGTGACGGGGCGTGTCATACAGGATGCAGAAATTGCTTGTTTCATAGCGCGCGGGCTGCCATGAGCGGCGCCCTCCCGGGCCAACATGGCCTGGGGGATCCGCGTTGACCATGTCGGTCTTCCGGCAAGATGGGCAGCCCTGGGTTGCTCCTTAAGAGAAAGCAGAACGATCATGTCCTCGGGTACCGTGAAGTGGTTCAATGACGCCAAGGGGTTTGGTTTCATCGCTCGCGAGGGGGGTGGGCCGGACGTGTTTGTGCACTTCAGCGCCATCGCCTCCAACGGCTTCAAGACGTTGCCGGAAGGTGCTCGCGTGGAATTTGACGTGGTCCCCGGCAAGAAGGGTGACCAGGCCGCCAATGTCCGCGTGATTGACTGAAGAACATGGCCAGCGCGGGACCCTTCTGTGGGTCCCGCGCGGCCGACCTCAGTTGGCCCGCCAACTCCCGGGTCCCTGAGCTGTCCTCTCCGCAATCAGCCCCAGACCTCCAACGGGTGCGTTTCACCGCAGCCCGTGTCCCGGCATCAGCGTCGAGAAGCGGGGGTCTTGCCAATCGTCCTTGTCAGTGCCAAAGCCAGTTCTCTCAACCCAGCCACCCTATCGAGGAACATGTCCGGCCCCTCTACCAAGACTCCCAATTTCCTCCCCGCACCATCGGACCTTGAGCGCATCAGCCAGTCCCTGGCCACGCTGGACGCGTTGTTGGCGCCGGATTGGGAGGAGCGCTGGTTCTCACACAACCGGGTCTGGGATGAGGCCGCCAAGTGGCGTGTTGGCTCCATGCGCAAGCCCACGGGGGATGAGGTGTTCATCCTCTTCAGCCCCGCTGGCACCATCCTCAAGGGCAACGCGCAGAAGACGGTGGCGCTCAACAAGCCCACGCCCGCTCTGCTGGAAGGTGTCCCGGAGGCCCTCAGCGCCTTCCTCAAGGATGAGTCCTTTGAGCTGCCGCACACCACCTTCTGCCTGTGGAACACCGGCGCCGGCTGGAAACACGGCACGCTGACCGGCAAAGAAGACGGCTCCACGGAGCTGCTCAAGCTCTACGCCGGCAACGCCCAGGACTACCGCGCCTTTGCGCAGGACTTCTTTGGCGCAGATGTGCCGCTCAAGTCCGTGCAGGCCGTGCTCAAGCACCTCCCGCTGGATGAAAAACTGGCCGCCTCCATCAACCCGGAAATTGATCTGGGCCTGCTGGAAGAGGACCTGGAAGAAATCGGCTATCCGCGCGGCAAGTGATTCATCCATGCGCGCTGCCACCTTCCTGCTGCTGGTGGCCGCGCTGGTGTGCGCCTGTCCCTTGGAAATCCCCGGACCGGTCCGGTGTGAGCCCGCCTCCCGCTGCGCTGCACCCACGGCAGAGCCGGACGCGGGTGTTCCCGACGCCGGCTTCTCTGACGCCGGCTTCTCCGACGCTGGCGCTGATCCCACACACGTGGTGCTTGCAGCCACGCAGGGCATGCTGGCCGTGCCGTTTGGGATGACCATCAACGGCCAGGGCTCGCTGCGCGTGGGGCAGGTCAGCATGGCGGGCAACCTGGGGGTGGTTGAGGTGGAGGGAGTGCCCATCCCCGCCGTGGCCTACGCGCGTACTGAATTCCCCGGCTACGTCCTCTTCCAGACGCTGGCGGTGCAACAGGACCGCTGGGTGGTGCTCTGGCTCTACTGCCAGGGCAGCCAGTTCACGGACATCTACCTGCACACCACAGACGGGACGCCTACGGTGCATGAGACCGCCAGCGGCGCGTGCGAAGACCACACCAACCAGCCCCGGACCCTGGGGGTGGCACTGCCCGCGGTGGACATGGTGGTGGCGCCGCTGCGCGGGGATTTCCACGTGGAGGGAGAGCACGTGCTGCTGGATGGGCCGCGCCCGGGCACGGTGCGGTTGGGCGGGCGCCCCATGACGGTGCTGCCGTACAACCTGGTGGACTGCTCCACGGCGTGTGGTTCGCCTGGGTGGCAGGAGATCCACAGCATTCTCTGGGATGCGCAGGCGCAGGTGGCCTGTTTTGCCATCTTCTACCTCTTCCCCACCGGGGAGGAGATCATCCTGGCCTACTCGCTGTCCCTGCCGGACCTGAGCGAGCCCGCCTCTGCCACGCGCCTGACCGCAACCTGGTACCAGCTGCCGCCGTGACGGCGGAAACGCCTACGCGCGGCGCTTGCTGCTGGGCGCGGCCATCTTGACCTTGGAAGCACCGGCTTTGGTGTCTGGCGGCGCCGGGGTGCTGGCTCCGCCGGTCTTGCCCTTTCCGGAAAACTTGTTGAAACCAGACGCTTTGTCCTCAGCCGGCGCTGCGGCTTCTGCTTTCAGAGGCTCCGCAGCAATGGACACCAGGCGGATCAGCGCGTTGGCCACCGTGGGAGACTTGTGCTCTTCCGCCAGCACGTGCGCCACTTCCACCAGCGCGGTGAGGGCGGCCCGCAGTTTGTCCGCTCCACGCAGCTCTGAGAGGGCCGTGGCCAGCGCAACCGCGCCCTTGTCATCCAGCTCGTATTTCTCTTTGTCACCCTTGCGGAGGGCGTTGAGCACAACGTCCGTGATGGGGTGGGCGGCAGCAGGCGTCTTTGAAGAAGCAGGTGAAGCGGCCATGGGGATGCTCCTTAAAAAAAGGGGGCGGAGAAGCCGAGCTTACGGCTCCTCCGCCCCCGGATGTTGCTCAATCGTTATTCGCGGGCACCACCACCAACGCGGCGCATCTGGGCAACCATGCGGTCATAATCACCCTGCGCAATCCCCGTCTGCCCCTGCGCGCGCGCAGTCTCTGCGTAGGCGGAGTAGATGGCAAACTTCTGCTGCGCTGCCGGTGACATCCTGTCCCAGTTGGCTTCAGCAAACTTCTTGATGTCCGCGTACTCGCGGCCCGCTGCCTGGCCATCCAGGTCCCGCGTGCCGTCAATGATGGCCTTCTCAAAGCTCTGCCCGCTGATGCGGCCAGGGCTGCGGTCATTGAGCGCTTCCAGGGCCGCGCCGGCGCCGGCGTCACGGTACTTGGGCGCGTTCATCTCCCCAATCATCTTGGCGTAGTCCTTGAGCTGGATGCCGGACTGGCCATTGGCCTGCGCCTGGTTGGCGTATTTCTCATACGTGCGGAACTGCGCCTTGGCGTCCGGGGACAGGCTGGCCCAGTTGTCCGTTGCAAACTGCTTGAAGTCCGCAAACTCCTTGCCCGCCGCCTGGCCATCAAGATCCGCGGTGCCCTTGATGATGGCCTCCTTCATGGCGTCACCGCTGACCGGCTGCGGACCACGCTTGAGGTCTTCAATGGCCGCGCCCGCGCCGGCATCACGGTACGCACCAGCGGTGCGCATCTCACCCAGCATCTTGTTGTAGTCACCCACCGGGATGCCGGTCTGCCCCTTGGCCTGGGACGCCTGCGCGTACTTCTCATAGACGCTGAACTTGGCCTTGGCGTCCGGTGAGAGCTTGTTCCAGTTCTCATTCACAAATTGCTTGAGGTCACTGTACTCCGTGCCTGCCGCCTGGTTGTCCAGGTCCGCGGTGGCGTTCTTGATCAGCTTCTCCATGTTGTCACCGGAGAGCGGCGTGGGCTGGCGCTTGGCGGTCTCAATGGCGGCCCCGGCGCTGGTGTCCCGGTACCCGGTGGTGCTCATCTGGCCAATCATCTTGGCGTAGTCACCCAGCTGGATGCCGGTCTGTCCCCGGGCCTGCGCCTGGTGGGCAAATTTCTCGTACACCGCAAACTTGGCCTTGGCGTCCGGAGAAAGTGTATTCCAGTTTTCCATGGCGTACTTGCGGACGTCAGCAAACTCAGTGCCGGCGGCCTGGCCATCCAGGTCTGCGGTGGCCTTGATGATCATGTCCTGCATGGCGGGACCGCTGACGGGCTTGGGACCGGCCTTCAGCTCCTCAATGGCCTTGCCGGCGCCGGCATCCCGGTAGCCTGCAGTGCTCATCTCACCCAGCATCTTGTTGTATTCGCCCTGCGGAATGCCGGTCTGGCCCTGGGCCTGCGCGGCGTTGGCGTATTTTTCATACACGCCAAACTTGGCCTTGGCGTCCGGGGAAAGCTTGTCCCAGTTCTCTGTTGCGTACTTCTTGAAGTCCGCAAACTCCTTGCCTGCGGCCTGGCCGTCCAGGTCCTGCGTGCCGGCCTTGATGGCCGCTTCCATGTCCGCGCCGCTGACCGGCTGCGGCGCCCTCTTGAGGCCTTCCACGGCGGCGCCGCTGCTGGCGTCCGCGTAGCTGGCCCTGTTCATCTGACCAATCATGCGGGCGTATTCCGCCTGCGGAATCCCGCTCTGCCCGTTGGCCTGCGCGCGGCTGGCAAACTTTTCATAGATGGCAAACTTGGCTTTGGCGTCCGGGGACATCTGGTGCCAGTTTTCCTGGGCAAACTTCTTGAAGTCCGCAAACTCCTTGCCCGCTGCCTGGCCGTCCAGGTCCGCCGTGCCTTTGATGATGGCGTCCTGCATGGCCGCACCGCTGATGGGCTTGGGGCCGGACTTCAGGCCTTCCACCGCTGCGCCTGACGTCTGGTCATTGTAGCCCGTGGTCTTCATCTCCGCCGTCATCTTGGCGTAGTTGGCCTGGCTGATGCCGGTCTGGCCCTGGGCCTGCGCGGCGCTGGCGTACTTCTCATAGACCGCAAACTTGGCCTTGGCGTCCGGGGAGAGGTTGGCCCAGTTCTGCTGTGCGTACTTCTTGAAGTCCGCAAACTCCTTGCCTGCCGCCTGGCCGTCCAGGTCCGCCGTCCCCTTGAGGATGGCCTGCTCCATGGCCGCACCGCTGACGGGCTGGGGGCCGGCCTTCAGCTTTTCAATCTCGCTGCCGGAGGTCTTGTCCGCGTAGCCCGCGGTCCTCATCTCCCCAATCATCTTGGCGTAGTTCTGCTGGCTGATGCCGGTCTGCCCCTGCGCCTGGGCGGCAGTGGCGTACTTCTCATAGGTCTTGAACTTGGCCTGGGCTTCCGGGCTCATCTGGTTCCAGTTGGCCTGGGCAAACTTCTTCATGTCCGCAAACTCTTTGCCTGCCGCCTGGCCGTCCAGGTCCGCGGAGCCCTTGATGATGGCCTTCTGCATGGCGTCACCACTGATGGGGCGCGGGCCGCCCTTCATCTCTTCAATGGCGCTGCCCATTCCGTTGTCTTTGTAGCCAGCCGAGCGCATCTCGGTCTTCATCTTCTCGTATTCACCGCTGGCAATGCCGGTCTGGCCCTTGGCCTGCGCCGCGTTGGCAAACTTCTCATACGTGGCAAACTTGGCCTTGGCGTCTGGTGAGAGCTTGTCCCAGTTCTCAGACGCAAACTTCTTGAGATCCGCAAACTCCTTGCCCGCCGCCTGGCCATCCAGATCCGCCGTCCCCTTGAGGATGGCCTGCTCCATGGCTGCGCCGCTGATGGGCGTGGGGGTGTGCTTGAGTTGTTCCACCGCGCGGCCGCTTGAACGGTCCTGGTAGCCCTGGGTGCCGCTGAACGTTGCACCACCACCGCCGTGACGCAGCGCGGAAGCCAGACCCGGATCCTTCTGCTCAAGCCACGCCATGGCCATGTGGCGGCGCACGGGGCTCATGTCCGCCAGCTGGCCGCGCATGGCGGAAAGCTCCTGGCGGGTGATCTTGCCGTCACTGTTGGACTGCTTGACGGTGCTCTTGAATGCCTGGGTTTTCTGGGAACCGCTGACTGTGGACATGGAAAGCCTCGGTGCGGGCGCTGTGCGCGGCCGCAGGTCAAGTGAAGGTGAATGCTGTGGTAGGCGGCGGGTGCAGTTCAACCCCCTGAAATGCAGCGCAGCCCCAGGACATGGTTGGTATCGGTTGTTCAACCCCCGCGTTGCCGCGCGTTCAGCATTTTTAGCCGCACATTCCACACACCTACGTGGGCTTACATGTCTTGCTGCGGCGCGTTGGGTTGGAGCCGTGACGGACAACACGCTAGAGCAGCACCATGCGCGTAAGCCTGGTTCTCCTGACGTTGGTGATGGTGGGCTGCAAATCCGAGACGGCGGGTGTGGACGGCGGAGCACCGCAGTCCGCCATGGTTGCGGGGCTGCGCAAGGGCCTGGAGCCGTTGCCGGTGACGGATGCGGGACCGCGCGTGGTGATCTTCAACGCACAGGGCGGCGCGCAGTTCTGGGCGGTGGGGCGCGCCAGCCTGCAGGAGGTCATTGACGCCGTCAAAACCAGCAACGGTGAGAAGCTGGCCACGGTGCTGGAGCGGTATCCCGCGGTGGACCCGCGCCTGGTGGGGCACGCGCGCGCAGTGAAAGGCCGTGAGCCGCTCAGTGAACCCGCCGAG